>Ga0137396_10001255_pt1 | contig 13191 bp, 13 predicted proteins | sample czc16metaG_FD_108284 | JGI IMG/M metagenome (GOLD analysis project Ga0137396, IMG submission 108284) | Vadose zone soil microbial communities from Angelo Coast Range Reserve, California, USA - czcobulk3.16 metaG | ecosystem: Environmental > Terrestrial > Soil > Vadose zone | place: USA...
GCGAAGAGGAGGGCCGTAATAATTCCCATTGTCTTTTGCGCATCGTTCGTCCCGTGCCCTAGACTGTAAAGCGCTGCGGATACAAGTTGTAGCCGTCGGAAAGCATGATCGGATGTGGAACGGGAATACCGCATGGCAACTCTCACCGTGAGCAGGACTAAGCCAATTGCGAGAAAGAAGCCAATAACGGGAGACAAGACTATGAAGTATGCTATCTTACTGACGCCCGCGACCTGAACTACGCCCCATCCTCCCTTTACGACGCCTGCGCCAATGAGGCCGCCGACTAGGGCGTGGGACGAACTTGTGGGTAATCCAAACCACCATGTTATGACGTCCCAGGAGATGGCACCCGTGAGGACAGCAAGTAGCAGCCAAGCGGTGACTATCTTCGGGTCTATTGTTCCCTTCCCGATAGTAGAAGCGACGTTGACGCCGAAGACGAAGGCTGCGACGAAATTGAAGAATGCGGCCCAGAGCACCGCGACACGGGGTGTGAGAACCCTCGTAGAAACCACGGTAGCAACAGAGTTGGCCGCGTCATGGAACCCGTTCATGAAATCAAACCCTAGGGCCACAACAACTACCAGGACCACTATCTCGAACGGGACTGTCGTGGACATTCGGGCGACCCTTTTGTTAGGAGTATTCTAGGATAATGTCCCTGATCACCTGGACAACATCCTCGCACTTGTCAGTAATTGTCTCCATAAGTTCGTAGATCTCCTTGAACTTGATAATGGCGATAGCATCGGTCGTCTTGAAGAGGGCGGCGACTGTCTCGTTTAGAACAACATCTGCCTCGTTCTCTAAGGTGTCGACCTCATTGCAACGCGCCTCTATCTCAGAGGCCTTGATCTTCTGAATGCTAGCGAATGCGAAGTCGATCTCGCGGACTGACTTCAAGACCAAGTCGGCGAACCGTCTCATCGGCTCCGTTGGGGAATCGACCTCATAGAGAAATAGACGGTTGACAGCGGCGTAGATGTAGTCCAGGACATCGTCGTAGAGCGAAGCCAGCTTGCTAATGTCCTCTCTGTCAATCGGAGTGATGAAAGTCTTCACGAGACGATCATAAATTGAGTGAACGATCTCGTCTCCGTGATGCTCTATGTTCTTTATCTTGTCCCTTTTGTCTGCCAAATGATCGAAGTTCTGGATCAGCTCATTGAAGGCGATGGCTCCAGCTAAAACATTCTTTGATTCTTCCTCGAGAAGCTGAAAGAAGATCTTCTCTCGGGGTATGAGGAGTTCTCTTAGCCCCATGGGGTAACAAGCAGGCGCGAATTAGCTCGGAGATAAATCGTTTCGGTTAGGGAAACTCGGTTTCCTACCAGTTTTGCTTGAATACCGGCGCGAACTATGGAAATAGACCTTATACGGGATTTCTAACAGCGCACGTTTCACTTAACCGGAAAACGGCGCTGCGAGATGGAATACAAGTATACAATACTGACGAACACGACTATCGGCGCGTTCATGTCCCAGCTTGATGGGAATATTGTCCTCATCGCGCTGCCAACGATTACTCGAACATTGCATGCCTCTGCCTTCGAAGCCCTCTGGGTCCTGATGGGCTACATTCTCATGACCGCGGTCCTGCTACTATTGTTCGGCCGACTGGCAGACATGTACGGCAAGGTGCGTCTCTACAACCTAGGTTTCCTCATCTTCACAATCGGCTCAGGCCTCTGCAGCCTCGCCACCACGGGGACGATGCTGGTCTTCTTCCGTCTCGTCCAGGGAGTAGGTGCCGCGCTCATCTGGGCCAACAACGCCGCCATTCTGACGGACGCGTTTCCCCCTAACGAGCGGGGACGGGCGATTGGGGTCAATCTCGTAGCAGGTATCAGTGGATCAGTAATTGGCCTTGTACTAGGCGGGATCCTGACGGTCGCGTTGGGCTGGCGGTCCATATTCTGGATAAACTTGCCAATAGGAGCATTCGCGACCTTCTGGGCTTATAAGAAACTCCGGGAACTCGGAACTGTCAAGCACGAGAGAATAGATCTCCCAGGGAACTTGCTGTTTGCAGGAGGATTGTCCGTCTTCCTCATCGGGCTGACGTTGGGAGCACTGTCAGGATATACTCTTCTCGACTTGGTCATGATGGTCGCGGGCTTGGTCGCCCTCGCTGGGTTTGTTTATGCAGAGTTGAGAACTCCGACCCCGTTGATGGATTTGAAGCTTTTCGAGATCAGACCATTTACCGCCGGAATATTGAGCAACTTCCTCGCTTCCATCTCAAGAAGCGGGATCTCCCTCGTGCTGACGATATTCTTCCAAGGCGCGCTACTCTACAATGCGCTTACCGCGGGTATTCTCCTGATACCGTTCGCCGTGGCCTTTGTAACTGTCGGACCCTTGAGCGGTTTTCTGTCTGATAAGTATGGCGCGAGGGGATTTACTACCGGAGGTCTCCTGATATCGGCCGCGGCATTGTTTGGGTTCGCCGTGGTTCCTGGGAATGGACCCTACCAGATTCTTGCATCACTTATGGTTGTCAGCGGGGCAGGCGGCGGCATGTTTGTCGCCCCAAACATAAGCTCCATCATGAATGCGACCCCGGTAACGAGAAGAGGTGTTGCCTCTGGAATGTCAGCCACTCTTATCACCACGGGCGCGCTTCTCAGCCTCGCAATGGTGTTTGTTGTATTGGCGACGAGCATACCATTGAACGTTCTCCAGGCTGTCTTTGCTGGCGAAACCCCCGGTGGTTCAAACGCGTCTAACATTGCTCTGTTTGTGGGTCCCATGCACACGACATTCCTGATAATGGGGATTATGAGCCTAGTCGCAGTCATTCCGTCGGCGCTGAGAGGTCAGAAGTTCGCAGGTGTACCCGAATCAAAAGCTGTCAATGCAAAGCAAGTGGCATAGTTATGCAACGTCGACGTGTCCTGGAGCGTCTAAGCTCTTGAGTTGCGTCGCGAGAATTTGTTTCTGACCCGTTCTAGGGCTTCCATGTCGGCGCGAGAGTTTTGCCGAAGAAAGTTCTGACGCTGGATTTCATAAGATAACGGATAACCAACAAATTGATCCCAAGGCTGATGAAGCTGAAATAGTTTCCAAAAACTATCTGGATGAGAGAATTGATGATGGACAGAACTAAGATCGCAATTCCTACGTTCCAGGCCCAGCCCTTACCAGAGAGTACGCCAACGCCCTCGGCTAACCAGAAAAGTCCTACGAGTGCAGAGAAGACGCCAAGCGTAGCTAGGATCGTGGCGACATTGGTTGTTGTGACATACGAGACCAGTTGAGGGTACCCCTGTGAAGTCAGAAAGTCTTTGAGAGATATCGTAATCGTTCCAACAACAAGGGAAGCGGCTAAGAGAGCGCCGCCTGCCGCCAATCCAGCGATACCTGCAAGAATTGCGAGAGCACCAAGTATGGTCAGTCCCTCGGGCCTGTGACGTACGGGCGTGACTTCCATGGGTTGCAGCTAGCAGGCAGCTGTTCTTATGTTGCTATCTAAAGGATTTTGACTAAACATACGCTAAAAAGTAACAGCCCTCAGCTCTTGGCATTATTACAACTCGCCATTCGAGGCTATCTGGTTCTGACCATGGTCCTCGGATAAAGGTGGTCGAGAAGGGTTTGCGGCGACCGGTTCTATAAGGGAAGGCTTCTGGCAGTGTCTTGCTCGCGAGTTTCCTTGCAGGGTCCTACAATCGTTTCTTGGCCGTCGTTGGTTCGCTGGGCCGCCCGGCTGAGACTTCCCTTCTGGCTCTGGGCGATCATCATTGGGATCGTTCCCACTAGGCTACTTGCAACTCTCGACTACCTTATCGTTCCCCCCGCTGGGCTCGGGGGCTACTTGTTAGACACTGCCCTAGTCCTATCTCTTTTTCTTGTCTACTTTGTCTGCGCCATTCATTTCATCTCGAGGAGAATTGAACGGCTAGTTGACTATGTCAGACAGATGAGCCCGGGCCTACCTGTCAATGCCTTGAAGATACCGTTCCGTCTCGCGAATGTCCTTGCAGTTTGGCTCGCACTCCTAGTCGCTATCACTCTTCTATTCGGTCTCCCGAGTCCTACGACAATCTTCTCAGAACATTTGGCCGTCATCGCATACTTCTTTTTCATCCTAGCCTCCTTTCTATGGATCTACGGCTACTCAATGTACGCTATTCACCGGGCCGGCAAATTACCTCTGCGCCTCAAACCGTTCACCGAAGACAGAACACTCGGGTTGAAGCCGTTCGGAAATGCTTCGCTTAGATTGGCAAGTATCTATGCGGTTTTCCCGGTTACCTGGACTTTCGCGCAGCTGGTGGCTATAGATGTGGAGATTCCGGGGGGTGTATCCATCACCTTTGCTCCAATCAGGCTTAGCGACATCATTTTCAGCGTGGGGCTTATCCTCGTCGGTATCGTCCTGTTCTTCCTGCCTTTGCTCAGTATCCGTAAGAGGCTTCTGGAGGCCAAGCGTCAAGAGCTCAGCTGGGTAACCCCTCGATACACGACCGTCATCGCGAAGCTCAAGCAACAAATCCCGAAGACGCCCCAAGAGGACAAAGCAAACCAGACGCAAGCCCTAGCCGATGAGCTGACAATAATGCGTCAGATACAACAAGACATACAGAAGATTCAATCCTGGCCATTTGACATCGGCGTCGTCAGCAGGCTTGCAACGGTCCTCATCGTTCCTCCCATTCTCGGCGTCCTTGCCAGGATTCTAATCCTCGTCTTCCTTCATCTGTAAACCTGGACCAGATGCAATTTGTTGTTCAACCTATGCCAACTGGAGACTGGTGGTTACGTGGTCTCTTTCTCTAAAGACCAGGGTTAGTTCGTATAATGTTCGTGGGGGTGTTCGTGAGGGTCGACTATTCGGACGGGCGTTACAAAGCTGATTCCGTTTCGAGGAAATGGACCCTACTGCTACTCCAACACAGCCTCGATGCTACTCTCCACAATCGGAGAGCAAGTTTCACCTCAAGAGATGGAACCTTACACTGGTGTGGGTCTGGGAGCGTTCTGGCTACCCAGGGAGAAGCTTCTGTTCTTCAGCAGCATATCCAACCCGCCTGATCTAGGAATAACCCGGGCTCTTCACTTGCTGGGGATTGGCTTCGAGGAGAAGATGACCAGCGATCCTGGAAATCCCCCGCTTGAACAATTGAGATCCGACTTAGCGAATTCAGTAGCGCTCCTGGGCCCTTGGACATGGGGTTCTTGACTCACAACCCACTTCACAAGAAAATGATGGGCGCCGATCATTTCGTCTTGGCTTACAAGTTTGAGAAGGACGGAGTTTTGATTCATGATCCAGAGGGTTTCCCGAGCGTTCTTCTTCCGTTTCGACAGCTGGAGCTTGCTTGGCGGGCTGACGGTATCCCTTACCGTCGGGGACACTATCGCTATTGGATTCATCCACGACGGATACGCGGTCCGAGCAGCGATGAACTATACGAGTCGACCCTCAAGTCCTTCAAGGAAGTGTACTCAGAAGCAGAGAACCTGGCGGCGAAACAAACTTGACCATCGACGCCGAAGCCATCAAGACCCTTTCGAAGCATGTGAAGCAGGACAAGGTCTCGCCAGCTGAACGAGGCTTCATGGTGTTCTTCTCGCCCAAACCGGGAGCTCGCAGAGCCCTAGACTTCGCGAGTTTCTTCGGATCTAGGAATCCAGAATTGGCGCGAATGAAGGAGAAACAGGCAGAAGTCTTTGGCGCCCTACAAGCCTTCGCGGTGCAGAAGAAATGGTCGGGGGTTGCATACTTGCTGGAACAACTCGCCCAGGTCGAAACAGAGTTTCGGGACGCGCTGTTCTCAGCCTGAACAGGCTAGAGCATTGCGCCTGTTGGGTAGATCACATAGTTCGAGAAATTCGGGAAGGGTTTGGCGGACATTAGGAGCCAGTTGTCAAGTATCCGCATCTTATGTTCTAGAGCGACTTCCATCAGCTTGTCGTTCGAGCCTGTTGCCAGCATAGCCACGCTTGCGGCCCCTTCCGCTGCTGCCAGCTTGAAAGCAGATCTCAACACTTCCTGGAAGATTGTCGGAGATGTTGTGGCTAGTGGGCCTATTCTCCCGTTCTGCCAGACATAGGCGTACCCGACCGGTTCGTTGGGGGTGGAGTAGAGGTGGCATCTTACTGTGGGTAGGCTGAAGAGAAACTCGTGGTTCTTCTCGCGGGGGTAGCCGAGAGTGCGCTCGTCGATCCTGGAGAGAATTGTTCTGTTCTTTTCGAAATCGGTGACCCTCTCGTTCTTCAGCTTAGTGTTTGCGGGTCCGGCCTTCACTTGGCCGCTCGGACATTCCATGTAGTACATGGGTTCACGAGGATACATTCCGTGGCGTGCGTAGAGGGAGATTGAGACTGGATTGTAGGCGAAGGTCACCAGTGCCCGGTTTGTGATTGGTGCTTCTTTGTGGTGTCGCATTGCCTTCTCCATGAGATTCCGACCGATGTCCAGTCCTTGATACTTGGGAGAGACGAACAGGTGCGCAAGATACCAGAGTGATCCTCGGATCCAGCTCAACGTTATTCCCGCAATCTTGCCCTCCACGGTTGCTACCCAGAAGCCGTCGCTGTCCTCTTTGAGACCCATCTCAAACCAGGGAAATGTCTGAGGTATTGCGGGCTGCTTCGGTGAGGCAAATGGGGAAGAATCGAAAAAGCCATGCTCTCGCAAAAGATTGTCAACAGAGTTGCGAAGGAGTCCAAAAATTTCGGGAAAGTCTTCCGCCTTTGCCTTCCGGTATGACACGTCTGACAATGCCGGAATCACCGGGGTTTGTAGTGGGAGACATAAAGCTAGGCCGATAGAGCATCAGTTCTACAGTATTGTTGTAAGGAGGAAAATGCCAACGGCGAGAAAGCCTGCTCCTACGAGCTTCGAGACTAGGGCACCGAATGGAACTATCTTCTCAACGAAGATAATTATTGAGAAGACCCCCATCAACGGGAGGCTCATCGCCCCTACCGTCAACAGCCCGGCCATCAGGGCCCAGCAACATTTTGTGCAGAATAGTCCATAGTCGGCCCCCATCAACGCGGCCCCGGTCTTCCCGCTACGCCAACGTGTGAACAGGAAGGTCATCGGGCTACGGCACTTCATCAACGAGTCTTGTTTGAACCGGGTAAATTGGTAGAGACCCACAAGGATCATGATTGGCCCTGCCCAGAGAGCGAAAATGGCAATACTAGTGGACAAGCCTATGAGAGCAAGGCCGGAGATGGCGAGATAGAAGGCGGCGCCTACGATGGTCCAAATGACAACGTAAGCGAGAATGAATAGACCTGAGCTGGTTGAGACGCTTGTTTCGTGTGGTATGGAGAGGGTCTCGGTTTCTGGAGACTTTCGCGCCGACACCGCGACGGTGTAGACCATTGGGATGAGGGATGGAAACATCATGGCCACCATTCCCACTCCCCAGATTGCGGTGAACAATAAGAGGGCTGAAAGGTCGAGCGTGCCGGTCAGGGGCATGTTAGCGTTGGCGACGACTAGCCAGGAGAGAATGGATAGGGCTCCGAGTGTCGCGCCGAGGGCGTAGGCTGCACGTGGGAGCGTGCGAAGTGTTGTGGCTACTGTGCGGACCTGCATGGCTGGAATTGTCTCGGAAAATTCGAGTGTGTATTCTGTTTATCCGATGCAGCCCTTGTCGGTTATCTTGAGTGTGGTTACGAAACCTGCTCGGTTATCGTGTTTAGCATGGATCTCTCTGTCTCCGATCCACCATTTCTTGATGTTCGTCACCATCGCCTTCTTCCAGTTGATCCCGTCGGGGAGGACGATTTGTCCCTTGAACTTCTCACCCGTTACAGGATTTGAAATGTATCCTGAGCGTACTTCTCCGATTCCGTCGACCTTGAACCAGCTGTTGTAGCCGTTGTAGTGGAAGTCGACCTTAACGACCTTGGTCGGGAGTTTTTTCGCCCAAGTTTTGGGAAATATTTCGAAAACTCCTCCTCCGTGTTTGCCGCTGAAAATCGCTTCGACAGCTTTTCGTTGTTCAGGGGTCGTGTTCTCATCGATGTATAGAGCTCCGATGCCATTTCCTTCGTGTATGGCTTTCGGCCACCAGAGACCCTCGGCGAAAACTACACCGTCGAGCTTGGTGTCGCCGAATTTTCCTTTCTTCACCTTGTATGCTACTAGTGCTTCGCAGCTGCCATGTGTGGGGAGCGCGTCAAAGTTGCACGGGCATCCCCAGTCACAGTTACAGCTCTGGATATATTCCGCTTCCATATTCCATTTCGTCTTGACAACCAATGAGGAATCAGATTAATTGCGGGTCGTGATCCCAATATAAGATGATACGCTCGTAATTGTAATTTCTTGTGTCCAACGAGATCAACTTTTCCCAATCCTTGAGGTGCTTTGAAAGATCTCGTCGGCTTGCCTTACAGACCTTGTCGGGCTACAGGTCTTCTCTCCTGCTGACCGCGTCTCCTGCTTTGTTTAGGAGAAAGTTGATTGAGAGACCCGTGAAAACGAGTGATACCGATACCAATCCAAAGGCAAGGATTGGAAGATAGCCTGACCCGAGTATGGTCACAAGAGTCTCTGAAACAAAGACCAGTAAGATCACTGGCGAGACCATTACGAGATTGATGATTGTCTGGAAGAGGAATCTTCGAATGTCCGCCAGTTCCTGCTGCTGAGATGATAGGATGTCGTCTGTGGAGCTCTGTCCATACTTGGATGCGAAATACATTCCTCCTGCCATGGTAATGCTGGCGATCTCTAGGGCGCCTGGAAGGGCTAGTATCACGCCTAGTAAGAGCGAGGGCTGGGACAATCCTCCCAGAATCAATGGAACGCCCACAGCAACGACTACTGGCACTAGATAGAACAGCAGGGGCGTGCCGCGAGCTCGATAGACTTCTTTCACGTATCTCCGCATGCTTACAGGTGAAGATTTCAGGATCCAGAGCCGTTCCTTCTCTATCCACCTAGACGCGGTCCCGGAACCGAATGAACCGATTATGAATAGGATGAAGAGAAACGAGGTCGGCGAGGACTGGAACGAGCCTGATAGAGCGTAGATGATCATGAAGCCTGAGAGAAATATTGCGCTGATGAACTGCGCTCTCGCTTCCCGGGTCCGGCTGATCAGGATCTTCTCCTTGAGTCTCACGATCGACCAGATCGACTTTCCCTTCGGGTCCAACCGAGAGACCTGGTTGGGTTTGTCGAATTTTTCTCCACCCGGCGTTGAGACTTCGAGGAGATCGTAGAAGTGCTGGCGTGACATTCTCACACCTAGAACCAGGACACCTCCCAGCCAGGCAAACAATAGCAAGAGATCTGCCAGGTACCCGAGTCCTAGAGGGCTCCCACTGACGAGGCCAACGCTTACTGCTGCTGCCAGGCCATTCGGCAGGACCCGAGCGACGTCAGCTATTCCGGCCGGAATTCCCGGTATCAGTAGAGTGATGGGGAGCAAACTGACCACCATGACGAGAACGATGAAGATGTTCCTCCACAGCTTCTTCCTCTCACCAAACCCATGCCCAAGAGAGAGCGTAATGTCCGCGCTCAGCAGCAATCCGATTACGAGAAAGACCAGGGTCACCAACCCCGCCAAGACCGCGGCAGACCAGGAAGTGTGGTAGTATGTGGAGAATCTCAGGTAGAGTACGATGATCGGGGGAAACCCGAACAGGACGGTAGTAAGTGAATTCATCAGGACCTTGGCCGCGAAAACCTCTCGCGGGGGCACAGGGGAAGTGAACACGTAATCCACATCGCTCCCACTCACCGCCAGCCCGCTTCCGTTGAAACCGCTCTGTATCAAACCGACAAGAAACAATGCGAGCAGGATGCTCAGAGCGACTTCCGAGAGACCGGTCGATAAGCCGACTCTGTTTGAGAAGGAGAGATAGGTGGAGCTGCCGAACAGGATGAAGACTATCGAGAAGGCTTCCCCGATAACGAGACCGAGAATCGCCCCTCTTGTGAAGCGTCCCTTAATCCAATAGCGAATGAGAGTGCCTATCGTCCCGAGTGGGCCAGGGACGCTCAGTGTCGGATTGGCTCCTCACCCTTCTCCTCGGTCAACCGTAAGAACACGTCCTCCAATCCCGCATCGCTCCTTGTATTCGCCGTCTTTCGGAGACTCTCAATGTCTCCCACTGCCACGATCCGTCCATGGTCGATGATTGCAATTCTTCCGGCATGCGACTGAGCCACATCCAAGTCGTGGGTCGACAAGATCGTCGTCACGCCTCTCTTTGTCTGACCGCCAATCCAATCCTTCACCGAGACCCGAGTCTTCGGATCCAAAGCCGTCAACGGCTCATCCAAAACAAGAACCGCGGGACTGTGCAGGCTCGTAGCGATCAACGCTACCTTCTGCTTCATCCCCTTCGACAAGCTGCCGACCAGACTGTTACGCTTCTCCTCCAACCCGAAGCTCTTGAGAGAGTCGGATATCTCCCGGTCAAGAAGATCATCTGTAACTCCGCGAATCTTTCCGACAAACCGGAGAAACTCGATGGTCGTTAGTCCGGTGTAGAGGCTAGGGTTCTCCGGCAAGTACCCGATCAGCTTCTTCGCCTTCTCGGGGTTCGCCACAATGTCATACTCGCCTAGCCTAATCGTCCCGCTTGTTGGTCTGAGAATGCCGACCAGGATCTTGAGAAGAGTGCTCTTGCCTGCTCCGTTGGGTCCGAGAAGCCCGAAGACCTCGCCTGAACCTATCTTGAGACTGACGTTGTCGAGAGCGACGAGCGTTCCGTAGTGTTTTGTTAAGTTCTCGATTGATATCTCGACCATGACGTCGACCCACTCTGGAGAATGGATGTTCTAGGGCGAGGAGCGATACTTAACGACCAAGTTGACGTCTCGCGATGCTCATCTTTCTCTTGGAAAGGCTGCCAATATCAGGAAAACCTTTTCCGGTTTTTGCATCGGACTCAGTTTTGGGATGTTGAATGGATAAGCTTCCTCTGTTACGCGTGGCTGAAGTTGCATTTCTGGCGTCTAATGTCAAAGAGTGCATCGACTTTTACAGGAAGATTGGTATGGCAGATCTCCCGACGAGCCCTAGTCGTTTGAACTTTGCCAGCGTCGGCGAGCAACTCTACGGAGTCTGTGATGAGAAGGTCGGGTTTTTTGATCCCTGGACTGGTGGCTATTCGAAAGACTGGAGACTTCATGTTGCGTTCGAGGTCGCTGATGAAAAGCTAGACGAGTGTATCGAGTTCCTGAAAACCAGGGGGATCAAGGTGAGTCCGAAGACTCAATGGGACGACTTTCACAACGTCCCTCATTCTACCAGCATCTACTTCCGGGACCCCGCTGGAAACATAATCGAGTTATGGGCTCCGAGACATTGAGTCGAAGTGGCCGTCTGACAAAAAGAGTCGATGGTCTCAGACTGAAGGTTTGATGTTCTGGTTCATGTGAAAGAGGTTTTTCGGATCCCACTTGTTTTTCACTTCTACGAGACGCTTCCACACTGCTGGCTTGTAAGCCGCCTGTATTCGATCCGTCTCCTCTGCCGTCATGAAGTTCACGTAGACCCCACCTGTAGAATAGGGCGTGGACGCTTTGAAGAATGCCCGAGCCCAAGAGGTGCACCTCTGATCCTCGTTCGGCGTCTCCCATCGGCCGTGCACGTTCAATACGAACTTGGCGTCGCGCTGGGAATAGGCTGTCTCGTCCGATGCAACCCGCGAAGCCTGGCCTCCTACGAGCCCGATGAAGATCTCGCAATGGGGTGTTGGGAGTTTACCCGCGTACTCGATCATCGTATCGAGGGCTGGGTCGGTCAAGGCCGAAAAATTGTGTGATTTCCAGTAGTTACGGAAGCCGGGGGTGAGGAGAGGGTCAAAGGCGCGTTGCCACATCACATAGGGCTGAGAGCCTACGTATTCACCAAGGACCTTTGCGAAGCCCCGGACGGGGGCGATCAGCTTCTCGCCCTTGGCCGGATCTCCAGCATAGAAGATGGCGAATACGACGATTTCTTTTCCGTGGACTTCAGCGGGCAGAAATGGCAGGGGTGGCGCCTTCCTCAAGACTACCCAAATGTTCAGGTCGTCCGGAATATTTTCGACAAACTCCCTGTATTTCTTCAGGACCGTCTTGGCTTGGTCGAAGGGGAAAACAATCAATCCGCTGAACACAGCGGGTCCAACAGGATGCAACTGAAACTCGAAGGATGTGATAATGCCAAAGTTCCCGCCGCCACCGCGTATGCCCCAGAACAGGTCCGGATTCTCACTAGCACTTGCTCGGACCAGCTTTCCGTCGGCTGTCACCACATCCGCTGATACGAGGTTGTCTACTGACATTCCGTATTTTCGAGTGAGCCAGCCAAAGCCGCCGCCGAGGGTGAGCCCGGCCACGCCTGTAGTCGAGTTGATTCCTAGGGGGGTGGCCAGCCCAAAGACCTGAGCGTCATGGTCGAAGTCCGCAAGAGTCGCGCCTGGCTCAACAAATGCGCGCCTGTCCTTCAGACTTACCCGCACCGATTTCATAGGCGAGAGGTCGATCACTAGTCCTCCGTCGCATACGGCGTTGCCGGCGATGTTATGTCCACCACCGCGTATGGAGACTAGTAGGTCGTGCTTTCTAGCAAAATCCACGGCATGTATTACATCAGCCGCTCCAGCGCACCGGACAATGATCGCTGGCCGTTTGTCTATCATGGCGTTCCAGATCGTTCGCCCCTTGTCATAGCCAGGGGAGTCGGATGTGAGGAGTTCTCCTCGAATGTTTCCCTTCAGTTCTTTTACCGCTGTTTCAGTAATATCGGATCTCCCTCTAGAAGTGACAACCTGCAAGTTTCAATTTCTCGACGAGGGGGAGGTTTCCCGCGTGATAAAATGGTTTCTGAGAATTCGGAGTAAGCACGAGGGGTTTCGGCCTTCCATAGAGACCTCTCTCTCGAGCTGACCCTTCGAGAGATCCCGAAACAAACGACACTAGTCCAGTAGAAATAGGAATCTTCCGGCCGTTGGAGAGGCTACGTGTGATAGAAAGAACAATTAACATGCTAGCCATAGCCCTCATCGAAGCACTTTGCCGTCTCAAGCTGTTCTCAGACAAGTTGACCGTTGGATTGATGCTCACAAGAAGGATCTAGTTGATCTTACCTGCCGCCTCGTCAGTATTGATACGACTGTTCCTCCGGGTCTGAACTATCCGAAGATCTCACAGGTTCTAGCTCGGGAGCTCAAAGAGCTGGGTGTTACGCCTAGTGTGAGCCATATTCCCGA
>Ga0137396_10001259_pt1 | contig 13182 bp, 12 predicted proteins | sample czc16metaG_FD_108284 | JGI IMG/M metagenome (GOLD analysis project Ga0137396, IMG submission 108284) | Vadose zone soil microbial communities from Angelo Coast Range Reserve, California, USA - czcobulk3.16 metaG | ecosystem: Environmental > Terrestrial > Soil > Vadose zone | place: USA...
CTGTGCTGACGTGCAGCTTTGATGCGAGCAGTTCGACGGCGCAGGCCACTGCGACCTACAGCTGGAGTTGGGGTGATGGTACGTCGGCGGGCACAGGCAAGACCGCGACGCATACCTATGCGACTGGGGGCAGCTACAGCGTCACCCTCACCGCGACCGACGCCGGCGGGTCGAGTTCGATATCGACGATCGTAACCGTCAATCGGCCGCCGACCGTGAGCGCCGGGCCGGACGAGACAGTGTTAGTCGGTCTCCTCTACACGCTCACCGCGTCGTTTAGCGACCCAGACAATGACGGGCCGTGGTCGTACACGATCGAGTGGGGTGACGGTTCGGCACCGACCACGGGCACCAGATCGACCCAGGGGACGTTCACGGCGGGGCACAGCTATCTCCTGCCTTTGGGCAGCCACACGATCCGCGTGACTGTGACAGACAGCCACGGCGGCTCAGGCTCCGCCACGAAGGTAGTCACGGTGATTGCCTCACTCGGGTTGTGAGCGCACCGGGGCGATATAGTGACGACGCGCGCAGAATAGTGAGGACGCGCAGAGCCCGATCGAGGCCGGTGATCGACGGTTACCCCGACGTAGGAGTGGTTGCGCGGGAGGGCGGGGGGCCCCCGTGGAGCTGGGCCGACCACCCCATGCGCTCATGTCCGCGCGCCACAGCGTTGCGCCTCGAGCCCACCAGCAAGGAGTACCAGGTCCTGCTCAGGGGACCAGCTCGGACCGTAACAGTTCACTGCAGCCGCATGATCCGCGCGACTGAATGCACACCGATTCCGTTCACCAGGAAGAGCATGTATGGACCTGGTGGGGCGATCGTGCCGCTCGCGGGGAGCGTGACCGAGAGGCCGCCGGTCGCCTGCGAGAAGGTCAGCGGAACTAGGCGCGTGCCCTGGTCGAACGCATGCGTCACCGAACCTAGCCGAATGAACGTCACTTTCGTGATTGCGGCGCCGTCCGGGGTCCCCACGAACACGGTCTGGCCGAACCCGACCACGTCGGGCGTCGGGCCGGTGATGCTCGGGCGCGCACCCTGGAAGAGGTAGGCGGGCGAGTAGAGCTCGTAGTTCAACTCGTCCAAGACCCCGCCGGCGTCGCCGGAGCCGGTGTGTAGCACCCGCCCATCCGGGAGGAGCAAAGAAGTCGAGTGGTAGGTGCGGGTCACGTCGTTGCTCGCCATCAGGGTCCAGGTTCCCGTCGCTGGGCTCCAGAGCTCCGCGGCGTGCACGGCGCCAATGTGTTGCTGAAGCCGGCCGCGCTCGTGCCGCCCGTCACCAGGACGTCGCTGGTCGGCAGCACGGTGGCGTTCAGCTGCCGGCGGGGGAACGCCATCGGGCCGGTGAACGTCCACGCCGGACTCGGCTGATTGAGGTCGATGATCTCGGCCGTGTTCGTCGGGGGATCGCCGCCGCCCACGTAGAGGACCTTCCCCGGCTCGTACATCACCGCGGAGCCGTAATCGCGCGTCCCGAATCTCCGCAGCGGGCCGTCGCTCCAGCTTCCCGTGCCCGTGACGCTGAGATAGAGGGATTGCTGCTGTTCTCCCGCGTAGAAGATGCGCCCGTCGGGCGCCACAAACGTGCGTGGATAGTAGGGCAGGTCCAGACTCGCAGTCGTGAGCCCATGCCAGGTGGTCCCGTCCCAGACCTCGGGGATCGTCACGCTCTCTCCGGTCTCGTCCGTGCCCGCGATCGTCACGACCTGGCCGCTCGGCAGGGTGGTGTTGGTCGGATACCATCGTCCCTTGGCCATGGGCGCCTGTGACTGCCACGAGCCGGAACCGATCGTCGCACGTCCCCGGGCCAGCAGTCTGAGGACCCGAGACTCCGCGGGGTACGGCGTTCTGTGGTATAGGCGCCTCAGTTGTTCTTCGGCGGCGCGCAGCGTATGAGCTCGGGCAGTGGGTTCTAGCTTCGGGGCGACCGATCCTAGATGCCGTGTGATGTAGACGATCGTCTGAGTGGATCTGCGTGATGTCAGCACGCAACAGCATGGCGTTGCGCGCCACGCCATACACCAAGAGCTGACGCCCTCAGTCGCCCTACTACGAGCTGGGAACGGAACTTGCGTGTCCCTCCACGAGTCATCATCTCCCCAGGTCGTCATCATGTCAGCTGCACAGGCAGCCGCAAAGGTCAAAAGCGACCACCTGGACGTGGGGCCCTTCCTGGCTTCTCCGATCCGCGATCTCGACCTCGGATTCAATTTTGAGACGAGTCTGCAATGACGGGCGCACCGCAAAGCATTAGCGTCTTCTTTCCGGCCTACAACGAGGAAGCCAACATCGCCGCGGCGGTCGCCCAGGCTCAGGAGGTGCTGACCTCCCTAGGAGTCCCCGACTACGAGATCATGGTCGTCAACGATGGGAGCCGCGATCGCACGAGGGAGATCGTGGAGGAGCTTTGCCACCGCGACGCACACGTCCGTCTTGTAAACCACCAGGTCAACCAGGGCTATGGCGCCACCGTGTGGTCGGGGATCATGTCCTCCACCATGGATTACATCTTCTTCACGGACGGCGATCTTCAGTTTGACCTCGCTGAGATCGCACGTCTGCTGGCGTACGTGCCAGAATGTGATGTCGTCGTAGGCTTTCGCATCAAGCGCCAAGACAGCCCAATTCGGCTGCTCAATGCGTGGGCCTGGAACGTCTTGAACCATCTTCTCTTTGGTCTCAAGGTGAAGGATATTGACTGTGCATTCAAACTCTTCAAAAGGGAGGTCGTTTCTGGCCTCCCAATGAGATCGCGGGGGGCCATGTTTTCAGCTGAGCTCCTCGTCCGTATCATTCGCCTCGGCTTCAGGGTCGCCGAAGTCGGCGTCACCCATTATCCTCGGAAAGCCGGGTCGGCGACGGGCGCAAGACTCTCGGTGATCCTCCGAGCGTTTCGCGAGCTCTGGCGGGTGTATGGGAGCGAGCTGGGGAGCAAGACCGTCAAGGAGCTGATCAAGTTCGGCTGTGTCGGCGTTCTCAATACATTAGTGGATTGGGCCGCCTATTTGTTGCTCGGGTTCCTTGTTATGCCTCGCTATCCAGTGCCAGCCAAAGTCATCTCGTACTCGATCGGGATCCTGAATAGTTACTTCCTGAACAAGCACTGGACATTCGGTAGCCTGGGAAGGGTCGAGTCGGAGTTTCCGAAGTTCATTCTTTCCAATGCCACGAGTCTAGTCTTCAACACGGTCGTCATGTATTCCTCGCTTCAGTTCCTTCATACCCCGAGGGTCGAAGGCTTGGTTCTCGCCACGCTCGCCTCCTTTGCGGTGAACTTCTTCACCTGTCGTCGTTTTGTCTTCCGCAAAACGTCGAAATCAACGGGCGGATTGCTTGGACTCCACCCGGGGACCGGAATGGTGCGTTTGAGGGACGTTTGAGGGCGGATGGTTCAGGAAGGCGGACGGTCAGGACCCATCCGGTGTCGTTGACGTTCTCGGGTGCCGAACTGAACTGGCAGGGCCGGACGGGATCCGCGGCGTGGTCCATTGCTCACTCATGCGGGGCTCTCCGCCCTAGCAACCACACGACCCGGCGCTGCCATGGTTCGATTCCCCACGCGATCTCCCGGTGCGCAACCGGGTGGTACCTGGAGCGGAGGGCATGCAGGGCCTTGCACACAGCGGTCCCACAAAGGACGAGGAGCTGCCCGCTCTCGTCTTGTGCAAGCTCCTGGTCCTGGTCGCGATAGCCCGGGAGCGAATATGGCAAATTGGGCAACTGCGCGACGGTCCACTGGCGCTCGAATGGGCGCACGGGCTGGTGGGAGTAGAATGCCACGTTGACCGCCGCAGGGAGATCCGGCACGATCACCGTGCACCCCGGACACATTTCGGTCAAGACACGGGCGATATCCTTTGTGGGCCAATCTACATTGTGTCTCGCCCAAGCGGGCAAACCAAACACAACAGCCCACGCAAGCAGTGTCCCTCCCAGACCGGCGCGCAGCACGGGCCGATGCAGAGTAAGCCCGAGCCCCAAGAGGCAGACGATCATGAGCACCGAGGGGATGAGCTGCCGCAGGGCCCACACGGATACCGGTCCGTATGCCGAGACGAGGAACGCTACGGCGGGCGGAAACAAGGCTCCGGCAGCTATTAGCCGTCCAGTGGACCACTCTACTCTGCGATGCTGTACCAGAAGGGGGGCGAGCGTAAGGAGCAGCAACGCTGTCAGCAACAGCGTCGCTCTTGCAACGGGCATCCAGCCGAAAACTGGCACGACCAGTTGCCACGCGTTGAGCCACGTGGGTCGGTCAATCCACGCAAGATTCCCTTGAATCGCAGTCGGAGTTAAGCTCGTTTTCGCTGCGACGAACGCCAGCCACGGCAGCACCGACAGGGCGCCCAGAAACCCGCATAAGAGTAATCGCCGCTTATACTGAAACGGAGCCAGGAGCACGACGCCGAACTGCGCGAGCAGGAAGAGCGCACCCATATACTGGCTGTACATCAGGCCGGCGCATGCTACGCCATACAGCACGTGGTGCCGCCAGCCGCTGGCCACTTTTTGGGTGTTGAGGAGGCTCCAGATCGACATCGCACCAAAAAGTGCGACGAACGGGTACGGGCGCGCTTCCTGCGTGTAATACACCAAAGCACCGCTCAACGCGCAAAAGAGTACGACGAACAGAGCGGCCCAACCCTGCGCGATCCGGAACGCTACGCCGCTGACGAAGAACAGGAAGCCAACAGACGCAGCAACGCTGAGGAGTCTGATCGCGACCTCAGACGTCCCCACGCCCTGCATCCAGAAATGCAGCAGCAGAAGGTACAGGGGTGGGTGAATCCGATCAGCGATCACTGCCTCGACGAGATACGAGAGACTACTCGACGAGGCCCGAACCGAGAAAATCTCATCGGTATTCAGGCTATAGCCGATCCCGTGCACACGCGCAGCAGTGCCGAGGACCAGGGCGGCAGCGACCCACAGTTGCCTCTGGCGTAACACGCTCGCCAGTACGCCCTGACGACCTGGCGAACTAACGACCCCGCTAGAAGCCAGCGACGGATCGGAGTTGGTCACGTCAGGCTGTCGGTCGTCGCCAAGTCGCGGTCGAGACGAAAGGCGTTCCGAGGGCTCCAGCCGTCGCTGGCATCCCTAATTCGAAGCTCGCCCTCGCTTGCGTTCATCAGTAGTGGTTTAGCGAAAGGCAACGCTTCCTCGCCTGGCCGACGGGATTAGTGTGTGACTCGATGAGCCCTCGCGCTAGTCACCGACACAATGACCGGCTCCGACCGCAAGCATGACGGTCGGAGCTTGCCCAAGCCATGCGACGCTACCAACGAAGAGGCCGGGTTGTGACCACGAAACTAGGCCCGGACGGCCTTGATGTCCATGCAGACATTGTTCGGGAGCGCTGAGGTGCGCGCGGCGGGCGAGGCGTTCACCAGGCCGAGCAGCGAGGGCGCGAGGCGCCAGTCGAGGGGCGGCAGCATGCGAACCTCACGTTTAGCTGTTCGGGGCTCAGCTGTAACTTGGACGCGAGTAGCTCCACGGCGCAGCCCAGTGCACCCACAGCTGGAGCTGTGGCGACGCCACATCGGCGCGCACGGGCCAGACCGCCACGCATACCTATGCGGCCGGGGGGACCTACAAGGTGACCCTCACCGTTACGAAGGTGCTCAGGGTGATCTTGTGAGCGCACCGGGAAGATATGACAAAGGGGGGGTCGGCCCCAGCACCACGATGCCCCGCGCCCTCCTCCCGCGCAACCGCACCTACGTGGGGGGACCGCGTCGATCACCGGCCTCGATCGGGCGCTGCACATCGTGACCACTGCTGATGTCCGCGCGCCACAGCGTTGCGCGCGGCCCCACACCCCATGCGCTAGCACCCTCTGCGGTCGCACTCACCGGGTGGGAACGGAACTTGCGCCGGTCAGCCGACAGCTATCATCTCCCGAGGTTGCCATGACGTCATCGGTAGGGGCAGTCGCGTTCGCCGTCCTTCTCCTGGCGGCTTGCCGGGATGTCTCAAACCCGCTGCCGCGCGGGTCAACGCCGTCTCGAGATTTCGCCTTGGGCTCTCGCAGCTCGCAGGTCGTCCCGGGCCAGTACGTCGTCGTGTTCAAGCGCGACGTGAACGACCCCGATGCCTCAGCGCGGACCCTCGTCGCTCTGTACGGCGGCTCACTGAGACACACCTACACGAGTGCACTCAAGGGGTTCGCGGCACGCCTGCCCGATGCGGCGGTGGCGGCACTGCGGTTGAACCCCGTTGTCGACTACATCGAGCCCGATCAAGAGGAACACGCGGATGGCACTCAGATCATGGACGCGAATGGCGACCCCTGGGGGCTCGACCGAACCGATCAGCGCGCGCTCCCCCTTGACGGCACGTACACTTACACGTCGACGGGCGCCGGGGTGCATGTGTACCTCATCGACACGGGGATCTGGACACCCCACCCGGAGTTCGAAGGCCGGGCGGACAACGTCTACGATGTCGCCGGCCTGAACGGGATGGACTGTTATGGCCACGGCACGGCTGTGGCGGGCGTGGTCGGCGCGGCGACGTACGGTGTAGCCAAGGGCGTCTTCCTCCATGGGGTGCGGGTTTTTGTTTGGTGCGGCAGTATCGCTTTGCTGTCTGATGTTGTTGCCGGTGTGGACTGGGTTACTGCGCATCACCAGAGTCCGGCTGTCGCCAATATTCCCCTCTCCGGCGACCCCTCCAGCGCCCTGACCACCGCCGTCCACAATCTCTGGAACTCCGGAGTGTTCGTGACCACCACGGCCGCGAATCACAACAGCGACGCATGTCTGGAGGCCGGCGGCGCGAGTGGTGCCTTCACCGTCGCGGCGTCGACGAGGACCGACGCCAAGGCGGCTTTCTCGGACTGGGGCGCCTGCGTCAACGTCTACGCGCCGGGGGAAAACATAAAGTCAACGTGGATCCCCGACCCGATGACGGGATTTGTGGGAACGGCGACGGTGTCCGGAACATCGTTCGCAGCGCCGCATGTGGCGGGAGTCGCCGCGCTCTACAAGGCGACATTCGGCGACGCGCCATCGGATGCTGTTGCTAACTGGATCACGACGAACGCGACGGCCGGGGTGATCACGGGGAATCCTTCCGGCACGCCGAATCTGCTGGTCTACAAGTCAACGCTCTGATCCCGGCTCTGATCCCGGAGGATCGTGTTGCGGACGGGGTAGATCCGCAGGTCATCGTGAAAGACGCTTCTCGGCGCCGGCGGAGGGAAGCAGGGCGGGGCGGTGGTGACGTGCGGATCGAACGTTTCGAAGGCAGAGCGGAGGATTGGGACGCGCTGGTGCGGCGCAGTGAGGGATGGACGCACTTTCATCTCTACGGCTGGCGCCACGTGATCACTCGTGTCTTCGGACACGAGTGCCTCTACCTGGCGGCGCGCGATAACGACGGCTGTCTCGTCGGAATCCTGCCCCTGGTGCGTGTGAAGAGCGTGCTGTTCGGACACTTCCTGGTGTCGATGCCCTTCCTGAATCATGGCGGGCCGCTCGGCAGCGAGGTTGCGGTGCGCAAGCTCGCAACGCACGCCGCCGAGCTGGCACGCCGCCAGCGTGCTGCATTGCTGGAACTCCGCAGTAGGTTTCCGCTCCCCGTCGAACTTCCCACGTCGCACCGCAAAATCGCCGTGGTACTCGACCTGCCCCCGGGAGATGCCGACCGACTCTGGAAGCAGCTCGACGCTAAGGTGCGGAGTCAGGTGCGCCGGGCGATGAAAGAAGGCGTGACGGTCCGATTCGGCCTCGACCAGGTGGAACCGTTTTTCAAAGTGTTTTCACACCACATGCGCGATCTCGGTACGCCCACTCAGCCGCTCATATTCTTTCAGAGTATTGCAGAGACGTTCCCCGACGATGTGTGGTTCGGGTGCGCCTATTCGGGTAACAAGCCGATCGCCGGCGGATGTGGCTTGCGCTGGGGCCAAGAGCTCGAGATGACGTGGGCGTCGGCCCTTCGCGACCACAGCCGCTCCGCCCCCAACATGCTGCTGTACTGGGCTTTCATGGAGCGGGCCGCGCGCGAAGGATTGGCGCTGTTCAACTTTGGCCGCTGCACACCGGGGAGTGGAACCCACCGTTTCAAGCGGCAGTGGGGCTCACGTGATACCACGCTGTGGTGGTACCAGGCGGGGCGGCGCCCCGCGACACCGTCGCCGGACGACGGAGCTCTCGCGCTCGGTCCGATAGTCTGGCAGCGCCTGCCCCTTGCGCTCGCAACTGCCCTCGGACCGCGGCTCGTTCGCTACCTCCCGTGAGGCTGCGCCGGCAAGTTCCAGTTTATTCGCCGATTACCGGGGCCGCGTTGCGCCGCGTTGTTCGCGAGGCCCCGCGTTCTGCGGGCGACGCCGAGACAAGGCTACGCGCGCGACTGGCGCGTGAGTATGATGCGGATACAGTCCGCCTCTTCGGTAGCGGGACGCAAGCGCTCCAAGTCGCGCTTCGCGTTGCACTCCAACGAGTCGGCGAGTCCCCTGTTGCCCTGCCGGCGTTCACTTGTTTCGATGTGGGGGCTGCAGCCGTCGCGGTGCAGGCGCGCATCGTGTTGTACGATATCGACCCCGCGACCTTGGCTCCGGACCTCGATTCGCTGACCCGTTGTTTGGAAAGCGGGGCGCGTGTCGTCGTCGTGACCCCTTTATACGGATGCCCCGTCGACTGGGACGTTGTCGACGAATTGGTTGCGAGGGTTGGCGCGCTCGCTATTGAGGATGCAGCCCAGGGATATGGCGCCAGCTGGCGGAGCCGGCCGGTTGGGAGCATGGGTCAAATCAGCGTGCTGAGTTTTGGAAGAGGGAAGGGATGGACCGGTGGGGCTGGAGGCGCGCTGCTGCTCCGCGGAAACGGCTCGAAGGAGAGACTCGATCCGCAGTGTCGAGAGGCCGCAAGGCCGAGCGAGGAGTTGCGGACGTTGTGCCTTCTGACGGCGCAGTGGATGTTCGCGCGCCCTCAAGTCTACGGTCTGCCGGCCGGTATGCCGTGGCTCCACCTGGGCGAGACGATTTACCGTGATGCGTCTCCACCACGTCCGATCACGCGCTGCGCGGCGACGTGCCTCGAGGCATTGTCCGCTGCTGCCGCCCAAGAGGCCGCGGCGCGGCGGGCAAACGCCGCTGCGATGCTGGCAGCGGTTAATGGCGGATGCAACTTGCAAGTCGTTCGGCCCCTCCCGGATGCGATCGCTGGGTTCTTGCGCCTCGCCGTGCGACTGCCACGCGGGCTCGCTGGTTTTCGCGACGCGACGCGAGCCCTCTCACTTGGCATCGCACCGAGCTATCCCTCGGTTCTTGGCGCTGTCCCGCAGATTCGCCGACGACTCGAAGCCGGACGCCATCATTGGCCGGGCGGTGAAGAACTTTCGCGGAGCTTGTTCACAGCGCCGACGCACTCGCTTCTGAGTGTGGCGGAGCGGAACGAGCTGGTGCGATTGCTGCTCGAATACCGCGCATGATCCTTGGCATCGGCATCGATGTTGTTGCGACCCAGCGAATCGCGAAATCGCTTGCCAACGGCGACGCCAGCTTCGAAACACGAGTCTTCACACCGGCCGAGCGCGCCGCGTGTCGCAACCGAGCCGATCGCGTCCAGGCGCTCGCCGCGCGCTTCGCCGCCAAGGAAGCTTGTTGCAAAGCGCTGGGTATCGGATTGGGGCAGGGTATCGCTCTCGATAACGTAGAGGTGATCGGTGTGGAGGGGAGCCGACCGGATCTGCGCCTGGCGGGCGCAGCTGCACAGCGGGCGCAGGCCTTGGGTGTGCGGAGAGTCCATGTGACTTTGTCCCACGAGTTAGACGTAGCGGCCGCCGTAGTGGTGCTGGAGGGCTAGCCTTGTTTGTTGCCTCCCCGCATCAGCGGCGTGGTCTGCAGTCTATATGTGACGTCTCGCACACTTGCTAACTCCTTTCTCACAAGAGAGATAGGGCCAACTCGGTCGAGAAGCGATCTGAGCCCGCCTCTTGCACCGTCAGGACCCTGAACGCGCGGCACTGCCGGCATCGCAAGACCCGGCGCGGAACGACGCGTGTCCCCAGGAGGTCCCGTGGTGGAGGAGCCCAATGGTCAGGCGGTAAGGATCTTCTCGACCTGCCCGCCTTCAAACCTCGCGCAGCCTCGCATGTACCTCCGTCAGGTCGCGGAAATCGCGCGGTGGAGCGAAGCGGCAGGATGTGAGGGCATCCTCGTCTACACTGACAATGGGCTCGTCGACCCGTGGCTCGTTGCCGACATCATCATCCAGCGCACGGAGCGGCTTTGTCCGCTCGTCGCGGTCCAGCCCGTCTACATGCATCCCTACTCGGTGGCCAAGATGGTCGCGTCGTTCGGATTTCTGTATGGGCGCCGTCTCTACCTCAACATGGTTGCTGGTGGCTTCAAGAACGACTTGCAGGCGCTCGACGATCCAACACCGCACGACGAGCGTTACACGCGGCTTCTCGAATACACGTCCCTGATAATGGAGCTGCTGAGAAGTGCGTCACCTGTCTCGCTCGCCGGGCGCTACTACAGCGTGACCAACCTTAAGCTGTCGCCGCCGCTCCCGGCCAAGTTGCTGCCCGGTGTCTTTGTATCCGGCTCCTCAGCCGCAGGCGTCGAGGCGGGCCGTAGGCTGGGGGCGACTGCGGTGCACTACCCCAAGCCCGCGGCTGAGTACGCCCCAGGCGTTACGATCGCGGAGGCCGAATCGGGTGTTCGCCTCGGAATCATCGCGCGCGAGGATCCCGAGGAAGCGTGGCGAATTGCCCATGCGCGCTTCCCTGAGGATCGCCGCGGGCAGATCACACATCAGTTGGCGATGGGGATCTCTGACTCCGTCTGGCACAAGCAGCTCTCAGAGCTGGGGAAATCGGGCTATAGCGACGAGCATCCGTATTGGCTCGTGCCGTTTGAGAATTACAAGACGTTCTGTCCCTACCTCGTGGGGAGTTACGAGCGTGTGGCCGACGAGCTGGCGCGGTACGTGTCCGTCGGCTACCGGACGTTTATTCTCGATGTGCCGGCGAGTCCAGAGGAGTTGTCGCACATCCACGTCGCGTTTGAGCGCGCGTCGAGTCGCGCGGCTTCATGAAGGACCTGTTGCAGGCAGCGATCACCGCGCAGGCAGACCGACATCCGGACGCTGTCGCCATCTCGCTCCGGCATGAGCGGCTTACGTACGCCGAGCTGGAGGAGATGAGCAACCGTCTCGCGCGCTTGCTGAAGGGAGCCGGCTGTGAGCGAGGCGACCGTGTCTGTCTGCTCATCCCGAAGTCTCCGGCGCTGGTCGTGGCGATGCTCGGTGTGCTCAAGGCGGATGCGGTCTATGTCCCTCTCGATCTCGCGAGCCCGCCCTCCCGTGTGGCTAAAATGATCCACGCCTGCGAGGACCGATGGATCCTCGCGGCGGAACCTGCCGCGCCGCTGCTTGACGCATTGTTCGCGGATCCAGGTTTTGCTGCTACGCATGTCGTTGGGTGGCTGTCCACGCGCCGCCCGGACGGCCAGGGATTTGCGAGGAGTTTCTCGTGGAGTGATCTCGCCGCGTACCCCCGCACGCCCCCCCATTCGGAAAACGGACCTGATGACGTGGCGCATATTCTGTTCACGTCCGGCTCAACTGGCGTGCCGAAGGGCGTCATGATCACGCATCGCAACGTCCTGGCGTTCCTCCGCTGGGCGCGGGCGTATTTCGGCACGAGCCCGTTCGATCGCATCTCCTGGCACCCGCCGGCGCATTTCGATCTGTCGACGTTCGATGTGTTCGGCGCGCTCAGCGCCGGCGCCCGGCTCTATCCCATCCCGCCGGGGTTGAGCTTGGTACCACACCAGTTGGCCGAGTTCATCCGAGGTGAGCGCCTGACGCAATGGTTTTCCGTCCCGTCCGCGCTGAACTACATGGCGCAGTTCGACGTCGTGCGCGAGCCGGACTTTCCGGAGCTGCGCCGTGTGTTGTGGTGCGGCGAGGTGTTGCCGACGCCGACGCTCATCTATTGGATGAAGCGCCTGCCGCACGTGGCGTTCACGAACCTCTATGGACCGACGGAAGCGACGATCGCGAGCAGCTACTATACGGTACCGGCGTGCCCGACGGACGAGCGAGCCGAGGTTCCAATCGGTCGTCCCTGTCCGGGCGAGGAGTTGCTTGTGCTGAACGACGGGCTTCAGCCCGCCGCGTGCGGGGACGTGGGAGATCTGCACATCGGCGGAGTAGGACTCAGTCCGGGGTATTGGCGCGACCCGGCGAAGACTCGCGCAGCGTTCGTCCCTGATCCCCGCGGCTCACGGCCTGGCGCGCGAATCTACAAGACGGGCGATCGCGCCAAGGTGGGGCCAGACGGCCTCGTGTATTACGTGGGACGTGCGGACACGCAGATCAAATCGCGAGGATTCCGGATAGAGCTGGGGGAAATTGAGACAGCCTTGCACGCGCTTGGCTGTCTGCACGAGTGCGCCGTCGTGGCGATACCGAGCGACGGCTTCGAGGGCATGAGCATCTGTTGCGCGTTCGTGCCGGGAGTGGCGGGCGGCGTGACGCCGACCCGTTTGCGAGAACGGTTGGCCACGCTCGTGCCCAACTATATGCTGCCATCGCGCTGGCTCGAACTCGATCTGCTGCCGAAGAACGCGAATGGAAAAATCGATCGGCCACGTCTGACCGAGGCATTCCTCGCAGCGGTAACCACCGACGGGTCGGCAGTGGTCGGGTGAACATCATCTTGGTTGCCGAGGAGGCGGCGGGAGTCTTGGCGCTTCGGGCGGCCGCTCAAGGCGGCCATCAAATCATTGCCGTGATGACCGCGGCGGTAGACGAGCCCGGCCGACCGTCGGCCGTGAAAGACTTGGCCGCGCAGTTGGGTTACGTGACCTGGCCGGCCAAGTGGGTGAAGGATGCCGGGTTTGCGGCGCGGGTCCAGGAGAACGGGGTGGACCTGCTGTTGAACGTCCACTCGCTGTACCTGATGCACGAGCAAGTGCTCGCGGCACCCAGAATCGGCAGCTACAACATGCACCCCGGGCCGCTTCCTCAATATGCCGGGCTCAACGTCGTCAGTTGGGCGCTGTATTACGGCGAGAGAAGGCACGCGGTCACCTTGCATCGAATGGCTCGCACGGTCGATGCCGGTCCGATCGCCTTCGAGGCATGGTTCGACGTGGACGATGAAGACACGGCATTGACCGTCAGCATGAAATGCGTGAAAGCGGGTATGCCCTTGATA
>Ga0137396_10001261_pt1 | contig 13164 bp, 8 predicted proteins | sample czc16metaG_FD_108284 | JGI IMG/M metagenome (GOLD analysis project Ga0137396, IMG submission 108284) | Vadose zone soil microbial communities from Angelo Coast Range Reserve, California, USA - czcobulk3.16 metaG | ecosystem: Environmental > Terrestrial > Soil > Vadose zone | place: USA...
AGGCATGGGTGGAAGGGAACGAGTACGAGTGCCGGACCCCGAACAGGGGCAGCGTGTCCGCGAGCGTGGAAGCGGGCCGGACCCGACGGAACAGAGGCTTGAGAATATGGCTGCTGAGCTGGTCGGCGGCCGCGATCGTGAGCGCGAGTACGACCAGCCCGATCGCCCCCCTCCGTCTCCGCAGCACGATGAAGAGCAACCCGACGAGGACGAGCAGGGGAATCTTCCACGGACCCGGATCCGTGAGCGCCACCATGATGGGATCCAGCCATGGATGGCGCATTCCATGATGGATCGCCCGGAAGAGCGCGACGTCCCAGTCGTGCAGCATCGCCGGCGGCGGCTAGAAATCCGCGCCGAGCGTCACGAAGTGATGGGACTCGCCGGTCGGGTGCTGGAAATTCGTCGCGCGTCCGAAGTCGTAGCGAACGATGAAGTAACCCAGATTGATGCGGGCCCCGGCGCCGTAGGCGAAGAGAAGATCGTCCGCGTGGAACCCCCCCACCTTCGAGAAGAACCGTGGACTCTGCCCCTTCTGCCACGAGCTCGCCGCGTCGAGGAAGAGCACGCCGTTGATGCCGCCCAGAGTGATCCGTCCGGGCCATCCGAACCGGAGCTGCTCGATCAGGGGGAATCGGAACTCGAGGTTGCCCAGGAGCGCGTTCGAGCCCCGGAGATCGCCGTAGTCGGCGCCGCGGAACGTGAACGCGCCTCCGAACCGGAACAGCCGTGGATCGCGCCCGAAGCTAGACCCGCCGATGAATCGCTGGGCGAACGCATAGTTGTGGTGGATGTTGCTGTAGCGCCGCCAATCCATCATGACCGTCGTGTAGGACACGTCGCCGAAAGCGTGCTCCGCGGTGTAGCTCGAGCGCCCTCCGTTGATCGGGCCGGTGGATCCGTAGAGCGTGTTGTCGGCTACCAGCCCGGCGTTCGGCGCGACGTAGAGATAGGTCTTGTCCTTGGCCTGCCGCTGGACGAGCCCGAGATCGTAGTTGTAGAGGAACACGCCCTTGTCCAACGCGGCCGCCTCGACGCCGTACTCGACACGCCGGAAGCGGCTGAATGGGTGCGAGAGAAGAAACGCGCCGCCGCGGTAGACGTTGCTCTCGACCTGGTCGCTGCTCGGCGAGGAGAAGAGCAGGAGATCGGTCCGGTACTGGAACGCCGCGACCGTGTAGTTCGTGCGGTGCGCGAGGTTCGAATAGGCCAGGTACACGTCGGAGTTCGCGAGATCGCCGAAGAGATTGAGGGCGACGAGGATGTTGTGGTTCCCGAGCACATCGCTGAACGACATGACGGTCGAGCCGGCGAATCCGATGTTCGACGCGAAGAAGGCTCCCCCCGAGACGTAGTCGCGGGAGAATTTCGGCTTGTAGGGGGCGTGGCGGAACGAGGTGCTGTCGACGAGCGGCTCGCGATAGACCTGGCGGACGTAGAGCGCGAGCGTCGTGTCGACGACGGCGGCGCGGGAGGAATCCACGACGTCGGCGCCGCCCGCGCCCGCGACCAGCGAGTCGGCCCCCCTCGCGCCGCGGTACGGCGCGGTGGGCGTCGAATCGGGCGCGCTATGGTCGGGATCGGAAACGCCTTCCGTGGCGCCGATCTGGGCGAGCTGCGTCCCCTCCTGCGAAACCGGCGAGGCGAGCACCGGGGGCGAGGATAGGAACTTGGGCACGTCGCGGACCGAATAGATGTCCCAGCCTCCCCGGTGGAACGCCGAGAAGAGGAGGCGCTTCCCGTCCCTCGAGAGCGAAATGCAGGGGCTCTCCGGCACGATGCCGGAGACGCCGGTGAGCAGGTTCGAGAGCCTTACCGCGTCGCCGGTCGCCAGATCCTGTCGGAAGATGTTCGGGATCCCGTTCCGGTCGGACACGAACACGATGGAGGACCCGCCCGGTCCCCATTGCGGAGAGATATTCATCCCCCGCTGGTTTGGCAGCACGGTCACCCCCCCGGTCCCCACGTCGAGGATGGCGATCCCGAGCTTTCCGAAGATGAGCCGCTTGAGGTCCGTGTCGGGGCCCTGGTCGGTCGCGAACACGATCCGATTTCCGTCCGGAGACCACGCGGGATCGCGCACCGCGTATCTGCCGCCGAAGACCTCACGCAGGTTCTTCCCGTCCGCGTCACAGAGATAGAGCTTCGAGTGCCCTTCCTTGAGTCCCACGAACGCGAGGCGGCGACCGTCGGGCGACCAGGTGGGCGAGTAGATCGCGTCGAGACCGAACTTGAGCTTCCGCTTCACCTTTCCGGAGGGGATCTCGATCAGGTAGATCGCGTCCTGCCCCCCGATCTTGGCCGGCAGCGCGATCCGGCCCTCGTCCGGAGACCAGGCGATCGAGGTATTGAAGAAACGCAGCGTCTCGAAGCTTCCGGTCCGCTCTCCCCCGACCAGCTTCTTGAACATCCGGCCGTCGAGCGCCGATGCCAGATACACGTCGTTGTACATGCTTCGGTCGGAGATGAAGACCATCTGCGTGCCGCTGGGCGAGACCGAGGGCGCGACGTTGAAGTTCGACTGATCGCGTTCCGCGTCGGTCAGCCGCGCCGCGATCTTGTCGGACTTGTCGTATTCGGCGATCTGCGGCAGGTATTCCTTGCGGACCGCCTCGGTCCACTTCTTCGAGAGCACATCGATCGTGAGCCCGGTCGAGGACTCGAGCGCCTTGTCCAGGGCCCCCAGCCGCCGCGTCCGCTTCAAGATCTCGCCGATCCTCTGGATCCCGTAGGTGTCGGAGATGAATTGGAAGATCGATTGGCCGAAACGGTAGACCCGGATGTCCCCGACGTATTCGAGCACGCGGATCGGCGTCAGATATCCTTCGAGCGAGGCGTCGCGGAGCCACATCTTGGTGTTGTTGTCCACCTCCGCGATCGAGAGGTATTCGGCCATTCCTTCCATGAACCAGATGGGGGGCGAGGAGGCGAATGGATTTCCGACGAGGCTCTGGCGGTCCCCGAACAGGATGTCGACCTGGAAGGCGTGGACCAGCTCGTGGGTCAGGACGTGATCGAGCTCCGCGTAGGAGCCCGTGAACGGCAGGAAGACCCGGCGCTTGAGGAACTCCGTCACGCCCCCGGTCCCCACGCCGATCAGCTCGGGGGTGATGTTGGTCTGCTCGAAGTCGGTATGCGAGGCGTAGAGGACGAGCGGGATCTTCGCCTTGATCTGGTGGTCGAGCACGCGGCTCAACCGACGATAGGAGCGCTCGGCCATGACGGCGGCGTCCTGCACCGCTTCCTCTTCCCCGCTGTAGTAATGGACGTCGAAGTGCTCGGTCTTGAGCACCGCCCAGCGGAAATTCTTGTACTGGACCTTGTTCTGGCCGAAGTACTGGGCGCCCGATGGCGTGGCCATCGCGAGCGCCGCCAGGGCAAGGAGCGCGGCAAGCGAGCGCCGGCGCGCCCGGACGCGCATCGCGCGCGGAATGTTCAATCCATTGCTCCCCAACGTCATCCTGGCTACCCTTCCCTTGCTCCGGCGAGCGCGACGGCTTCCGCGGCTCGGAGCGCGGCCTCGACGGCCCGCGCCGGGATCGCTCCCTGGGCCGATTCGGGCCGGCCGCCCCCCTTCCCCCCGAACTCCCGGCAGATCCTGCCCAGGAGATCGCCCACCGACATTGTACCCGTTGGCGCGGAAAAGTGCGCCCTCGGCATGTCCGCGCCTGCGGCGAGCAGGGCGATTCCGCCTCGGGCCGCCACGAGAGCCGCCAGGGCTCCGATCTCGGCGGGCTCACGATCCGGAAAATGCCGCGCCACGACGGGACCGCACGAGCCCCGAGGGGCCGACGTGACCAGGGCCTCGGCCTCGCGCAGGAGCTCGGCCTTGAGAAGCGTCTTCATCCTGCGATCGAGGCGATCGCGCTCCTCCTTGAGCCGCGCCACCGCGTTCGGGAGGTCGCCTTCCCCCGCCGTGAAGGCGAGCGAGAGGTCGCGCAGGAGATTCGCGCGCTGCCGCGCGAGCTTGAGCGCGCGTCCGCCGCAGACGAACGCCACGCGCGTTCCCCCTTTGTACTTCTCGGTGGAGAGAATCGTCACGATGCCGACCTGACCGCTTCGGCTCACGTGGGTTCCCCCGCACGCCGACCAGTCGAACCCACGCACCTCGACGACGCGGACGATCCCCTCGACGGCGGGCACCTTGCGAAGAGGAAAGCGGCCGACCTCGTCGGACGAAACCTGATGCGTCACGACCTCCCGATCCTCCCAGACGATCTCGTTCGCTCGCTCCTCGACGCCGCGGAGAAGCTCCGCGTCGGGCCCCGGATGCGCGACGTCGATCGACACTTCCTCCTCCCCGAGGTGGAAGGATCGCGTCTCCGCGGCGGCGACCGCGAGGAAGGCCTGGGAGAGGATGTGCTGGCCGGTGTGCTGCTGCATGTGATCGAAGCGGCGCGCCCAGTCGAGCGAACCCTTCACGCGGTGCCCTGGGGAGAGCGCCCCCTCGATCCGGTGCCAGACGCGCCCGTCCTCCTCGCGCACGTCGGCAACGAGGAGCTCGCCGAGGCGCCCTCGATCCGCGGGCTGCCCGCCGCCCCCCGGATAGAACGCGGTCTGGTCGAGCTCGGCCCAGACGGCGCCGTCCCGTTCGGTGGAATGGAGTACCGTGGCTTCGAATTCGCGGGTGGTGGGGTCTTCGTAGTAGAGGAGCCGGGTCAAGACCATGCCTCGGGACGCTGGCGGCCGGGAGGAATCGGGGGGATGATACCCGGTGCGGCGTGTCCTCCGCAACGAGGGAGCCGAATGCCTGCGGCGAGGTCGGGCGCGGCCCGCCGGTGGCGGCGTCTCGCCTTGGGCTAGCGCGTCAGCGCGACGTTCCGCTGCTCGATCAAGTCCGCGATCGCCTCGGTGAGCTCGCGCAGCTCGGCCAGATTCATCTCGAACTGCTCGTCGTGCTCGTACGCCTTCTCCAGCTCGTGGATCAGGCGATGCAGGCGTTCGATCCGCTCCACGATGTCGTGGTCGAGCTGGCCGACCGGATCGATCACCTCGTCGGCGTAGGCCTGCCGGCCGTGCTCCGCCAGGACGACCGAGTCGGCGAGGAATTCGAGCTTCCGCGCGTCTCCGTCCAGCTCTTCCAGGAGGTCCGAGAAGTCGTCGCGGAACTGCTTGCTCTCGATCCGCTCGAGCCGGTGGGCCTCGCCCTTCAGATGCTCCGCGATGGTCGAACGGAAACGCCGGTCGTCATCACGCCGCTGCGTGGGCTCCAAGTACCCGCGGTATCCCGGGACGTGGCGCGCGACGCCCTCGACCACATCCGACGTTCTGAGCTTCGCCTGGCGGGCCCTCGGCATCGGGCGCGTCCGCGGCATCTGGCGCGTGCGTGGCATCCGGTCGTCCTCCTCACGATTGCAGACTGCAATCCGCGCGAATTGAATCTCGATTGCGCAAGCCTCCGGCGGCTCGTTCCGGGCCACCGTCGCAAGCGACGTCGGGATCGGCGCTATCTGCTTCCCGCGGTCGCGGATCCGGGCCGTGAGGCCCGTGCGCCGGCCCCGCGGTTCCATGATCCTTCGCACGCAGTTCGCAACTCCCATGCCACGGCACGAGAGCCGCCTTCAGGGGAATGTGACCCGCACGGCGTAGGGCGTTTGGAGGACGGGGGAAGCGCGGATGACCGATCCCGTTCGATCGACTTGTAAAACGCGGTCCGAGCGAAGATCGGCGAACCAGCACGAGCGATCGATGGCGTCGACGTCGATACCGTAGGGCTCGATCCCGAGCAGCGAAGCCAGCGTCGCTCCCGATCGAGCGATGAGGCTCAAGCGCCCGGCGCCCTGGTTCGGGAAGCCACGCTCGCTCAGCCAGAGGTCGCCGCTCAGGGGATCTACCGCGAGGTCGGCGGGATTCAGGAGGTTCGACTTGATGAGCGCCGACGAGCTGTCGGCCGGATCGAGGTAGTAGAGATTCCCGGTCTCTCCGGACCGCGTCACGACCCACGCGCGGCCCGTCGCCTCATCGAGAGCGATGGCGCGGATGGGACCGCCGCCAAGGGGCCACTCGTTCGTTCGCGCGAGGTCCTGTGCGCGGAACCGGAACACCGAGCCCTCTTCGTTGCCGACCCACACGGTGGGATCGTTCGTGCCCGCCTCGACGGCACGCGGATGTCCCAGGCCGTAGATCGCCCGCTGGGGCGTGGGATCCGTGAGGTCCGGCCCGTACGAGAGGACGCCCGCGTCCGAGAGGGACACGACCCAACCGACGCCGCGGTTGCTCGACACGGTGAGATCCCCGGGCGCGCCGACCTGGATCACGGCGCCCACCGTGGCCCCGTCCGGGCTCTTGCGCAGAACGACGCCGTCCCCTTCCGCCGAGAGCCAGGCGAGCCCGTTTTTCCGGTCGAGCTCCATGTCGAGGTAGCTCTCGTTCGCGACCCGTTGGAAAAGAAGGTCGCGCCCGTCGGGGGTGAGGCGCGAGAACGCGGGGACACCGGCCTCGAGCACGAAGATATGCCTCGTGCCCGGCGTCACCGTATCCGCTGGGCTCACCGCGCTGTCACCGCTCGCGAGGTGGGCGACCAGGCGGTAGACGTACGTGGAATCGTTCGCCACGGTGCTGTCTTCTCCCGCGGTCGCGTCCCGGTGGTAATCGGCGAGTCCGAGATCCTGGGGCATTCCTCCGGGCCTCCACCGTTGCACGCGGAAGCCCAGGACGCCCTCCAAGGGGAGCGCGGCCCAACGGAACTCGACGATGCGGTTCGCCGCGATCGCGTTGAAACCGATGAGCCCGCCCTGGGTCTGGGAATTCTTGGGATCGAGCGGATTGAGCCGCTCGCGCGTCGTGCATCCGCCGAGGAGGAAGGCCACGGCGAGCGACGCGCCCGCCGCGAGGAGGCACGCGCGACGGGTCACCGCCCGGAGCCGTTTACCAGGAGAACGAGCCCCCCGGTGAAGAGAACCTGTCCCACGCCGAGCGATCCGAGGGCGAGCCGATCGTAGCGCACCGCGCGGTCGAAATAGGTGTCCAGCACGCGGCGGTCCGAGGAATCCAGGTAACGGTCGTACCACTGGTCCCCTTCCCGGCGGAGGATCGCGGCCCCACCGGTGAGCATCGCCCCGACGCCGACGAGTCCCCACTGGACCCACCGGCGCCGGTAGAACGGCTTGCGCGGCGCGGTGGGAGGGAGCGTCTCCGCGATCCTCCTCAGGGAAACCCCGGCGCCTCCGAGCCGCCCGAGGTCGATCAGCGACTCTCCGGCGAGCGTGGTGTCGGCGTGGTCCTGCGCCCGGAACGTGAATCGGCTCCCTTCGAGGAGCGCGTGGCCGACGGGGAGCGGAGTTTCCCCGATGAGGGAGTCCCGGGCGGCGCCGAGGACCCGGTACACGCGCGCGGGCTCCGGTGTGCTCCGAAGCATGACGCTGGGTCTCAGGTCGAGAAAGACGCGGGCCGTGGCGCCCGGAACGATCACGACCTGCGCTTGGTCCGATGCGGTATCGAAGTGGCGCGCATCATCGGGCAGCGCGCGGACGCGCAGGGTCTTCGCTGGGACCCAGATCGGGCCGAGCGGCGAGCGGCCCGCCTCCACCTCGTCGATCAGGATGAGGAGCCCCGGCGGAGAGGTCTCGACGACGAGCCCGCCGGCCGAGGAATCCGGGGGCGCTAGATCGCGCTGGAGATAGGAGCCGGCAAGGAGTTGGGAGGGGGACGCGAACAGGACCGCGGCCGCCAGAGCGACCGCGTAGCAGACCTTGCGTTCCCCGCCTCCAAGGCAGGATCTAGTAGTCGAAACCCACGTAAAATTCGCGCTCCCAGCCCGGCTTGACTCTCTGGAAATCCGTCTGCCGTGCCAGATCGTAGCGCAAGACGAAGTAACCGCCCAGGCTCATCCTCAACCCGAGACCGAAGCTTCCCTTCGGACGGGGAAACCTCTCGAATTTTTCCCACGCGTTCCCCGCATCGGCGAACACCGCTCCCTCGATTCCCGGAAGCTCGAGCGACTGGAGCGGAACGCCCAGGACCAGGCGTTCGAAGAGCGGGAAGCGGTACTCGGCGTTGGCGAGGTACATCCGGGTGCCGTAGAGACTCCGGCGTCCGTAGCCGCGGAGCGAGTAGGATCCGCCCATCGCGAACCGCTGCGGATCCGCGCCCGAGCTGACGCGCGACTGAAGGCGAAGCGCGACGGTGGTCCATTGGCTCGTTCGCAGGTAGCGCCTCAGGTCGGCGCTCACCATCACGTTCTCGGTGCGCCCGTTGTTCCAGTTGGTCGTGAGCGCGCCCGTCAGGTTGTAGCGAGCGCCGTCCCGAGGCCCCGTCGGGAACCAGAGGGCGTTGTCCCGGACGAGCGAGATCGAATGCGTGGTGAGGAATCCGCGCCGGGAGGTTCCGAAGCCGCGGACCTTCTCGTCGTAGTAGACCTGGGCCGTGCCCTCGATCCGGCTGAAGCGCGAGAAGGGATAGCTCGCGAGAATCGAGGCCCCGGCCTTCCGCTCGAAGTATTGCTCGCCGACCGCGTACTGGTAATCCCCCGCCGTGTGGAACGCGCCGACGCCGTAGTTCCAGCGGTGCTGGAGATTGATGAACCACGCGCCGCCGTTCATCCGCGAGAGGATGTCGGAGGTCGATTGGGCCGTGTTGCCGAGCTGGAAATAGAAGAGCCGATTTCCGAGCAGATCACTCACCGCGCCCTGGATGCCCTCGCCCAGGTTCTCCGTCGGCTCGATCGCGATCCCGCCCTGGATCAGGTCGAGGCCGTAGCGCGGCTCGTAGGGAACCGGATGCTGGGTCGAGCGCGCGAGCGTATCCTCCCACCGCCAGGGAGCCGGCGCGTCCGTTTCGGTGATCGCGAGCGCGAACGAGTCCACGACCTGGGCGGGCACGGCCATCTGGTAGATCCCGAACCCTCCCCTGCGGTAGCCGGTGAAGAGGATCCCCTTGCCGTCCGGGAGCCACGAGGGATCCATGGCCGCGCCGAGCAGTCGCTTGAACCGCCCGCCGCTCCCGTTCGTATCGACGGCGTAGAGATCGGAGGACCCGCCGCGGTCCGAGGCGAACGCGATGCGGCTGCCGTCGGGTGACCACGCGGGCGTCTGGTCGGTCCACGCGCCGCACGTGAGGTAACGGATGGCGAGGGTCTCCGTGTCGATCAGGAAGAGGTTCTGATGGCCGTCGGCGCCAAAGCGGGTTCGGTCCGAGCAGAACGCGATCTGCTTGCCGTCCGGGGACCACGTCGGGTCGAGGTCGGTATAGAAATCGTTCGTGAGCCGGGTCAACCCCTTCGTCCCGCGATCGAACACGTAGAGGTCCATCTGCCCCGAGGGCTTGAGCCCCGCGAGCGCGATCTTCGTGCCGTCGCGGTTCCACGCGGGCGAGGTTAGAGCGATCAGATCGTCCAGGTATTCACGGAGGATCACCTTCTTGGCGGTGACGTCGTAGATGAAGAGCGCGTCGCGCTCGTTCCACTTCGAGACGAACGCCAGCTCCCCCTTGCGCGAGACGTCGATGCGGCTCTGGAAGGGATGGAAGGATTCGAACTGCGCCGCGCGCTGCCCGCGGACGACCGAGCGCACGTCCCGCTCGCTGCCGCGCCAGGAGGCGCTGTAGATGTTGGTGTAGCCGCTGCGCGCCGAGATGAAGAAGTAGCGGCATTCGCCGAAGATCGTCGAGTCCGGCACGGCGACGGGTTTCAGGTTCACTCCCTGCGACGTCGCGCGCTCTTCGGCCGCGAGCGCGAGCGTCATCCGGTCCTTCACCTCCGGGAAATACTTGCGCTTCAGTCCGTAGATCCAGTCTTCGGAGAGCCTGCGCACCGGAACGCCCGTGACGCGCTGGAGCACTTTCTCGAACCGGTCGTCCTTGTAGATCTCGGTGTAGAGCCGGCGCAGCGCGTCGTCGCCGTACGTCTGGCCGATGTACTCGCAGAGGCTTTGCCCCAGCTTGTAGACCGCGAAGGTTCCGTTGTAGCGCCAGAGATCCGAGATCGCCGGGAGACGGTCCTCGAGGACCATGTCGCTCAGCACCATCGTCCCCTGGGCGTCCCACGCCGTGGACCAGTATTCCGCCTGCCCTTCCGAGAACCAGAGCGGCGGCACGACGTAGGTGGCCTTGCGGTGCTTCTTGTAGACCTCTTCCAGGATCGAGAGCTGGAAGACGTGCACCAGCTCGTGGTGGATCACGTGGCGGAATTCGGCGTACGACCCCGTGTACGGCAGCACCACGCGCCCTTTCGAGAACTCCGTGAAGCCCTGCACGCCTTCGGGCAGGAAGTAGGGGCTGACGTTGGTCTGCTCGAAATGCTGGTGCGAGGAATAGACGATGAGGGGGATCGCGCGCACGATCTCGTGCTGGAATTTCCCAGCAAGGTCTTTGTAGCTGTCCTCCGCGAGGGAGAGCGCCAGGCGCGCGAGCGGTTCCTCCTCCGGATAATAGAAGATCTCGACGTGATCCCCGCGGAGCGTCAGCCACTGAAACGTGTTGTAGTGCACCTTGTTCTTCCCGAACGCGAAGGATTGGGCGCGCGCGGAGGACGAGGCGATGCCAAGGGCGGACGCGACGGTGAGGATACCGACGAGGAGCTTCATCTTCTTCATTCGAGACCGGCCTCGGAGTGAGACCCGCTCGGCGAGACGACACGAGGTGGGAACCATAGGCAATTATAACAGCGCGAACCGTTCCAAGAAAGAGCGATTCGCTCGAAAACCGAAGATTTAGAGCAAGTTGCCGCCGTGGACCCGGGTTCCGGCGACCCACGTCCCGCGGACCTTCGCTCGATGCAGGTCGTCGAGGGGAATCCGGAGAAGGTCCTGGTCGAATACGACCAGATCCGCGCCCCATCCAGCCTCGATCCGACCCAGCCGCGTCTTCCAGCCCGCCATTCGGTTGGGTTCCTCGAGGTGCGCCCGAAGGGCCTGGGCGAGTCCGATCCGCTGCTCGGGGTGGAACGCCTCGCTGTCGGGCTCATCCCCCCGCCGGCGCAGGAGCGCCGCCTGGAGCGCGAGGAGCGGGCCGGGGCGGTCGTAGGGAGCATCCGATCCGAAGAGGAGCTTCGCGCCGGCGCGCTGGAGCGACCGGTAGGCGTAGGAGCGAGCGGTGCGCGCTCCCCACTTGCGCCTCGCGAGGGCGCGATCCGTGACTTGATGGATGGGCTGGACCGAAGCGAGAACGCCAAGTGTCTTGAACCGGGGAAGATCGTCTTCCCGTGCGAGTTGAATGTGCTCGATCCGGGGTGGGAGCGGAAAGGCGCCCCCGCATCGAATCGCACCCTCGATTGCGTCGAGCGCGTTCCTCACTGCCCTGTCGCCGATCGCGTGGATCGCGACCGTCAGGCCGGCCCTCCGGGCGCGCGCGCATCCATCCTCGAGCTCGGTCCGGGTCAGAACCGCGGCCCCCGCGCTCGTATCGTCCTCATACTCCTCCTCGAGGAGGGCGGTTCCCGATCCGAGCGTGCCGTCCGCGAAAAACTTCACGGGACCGATCCGAAGCCGCTCGTTCCCCCATCCACTACGTAGGTCCAGGGCGACCGCCGAGTCGAGCTTCGAGGCGGGGACGGAGAGAAGGAGGCGGAACGGGAGGCTCCGCCGCTCGCTCAGGCGCTGGGCGGCGTTCCAGATATCGGTCCGATCGAAATCATGGGCGCCCGTGATCCCGAGCGAGTGCGCCTTCCGGAACGCGCCCGAAAGCTCCTCGGCCGGATCACGCGGGCGTGGGACGAAGGGACCGATCAGCGAGACCGCGCTCTCGATCAGGATCCCGGTCGGCCTTCCTTCGACATCGCGGTCCACCGTCCCCGCCGGAGGGTTCGGCGTGTGCGCGCCGATTCCGGCGGCGCGAAGCGCGGGGGTGTTTCCCCAGACGGAATGACCGTCGGCCGCGTAGAGGAGGAGCGCGCGGTCGGAGACCGCGCGGTCGAGGGTGGCGACCCGCGTGAGCTCGCGCGGCCACTGCCGGGGAACCCAGCCTCGGATCGTGATCCACGCTCCGTCGGACGCCTGCGCGCGCGCGGCCCGCACCGCCTCTTCGAGCCCTTCGGGAGATTGCCGCGCGAGCCACACGTCGCCCGCAGCGCGGATCCAGGTCAGGAGATGAATGTGGGAGTCGACGAACCCCGGGGTGAGCGTTCCGCCGCGCAGGTCGACCGCGCGGACCCCGCGGCCCGCGGCGCGGCGCAACCGGTCGAGCGGCCCCACCGCCTCGATCCTCTCCCCGCGCACGAGCACCGCGTCCCGGTAGCGTTCGCCGGCGCCCCCGGCGTGGCGGGTGTTCGGCCGCCGGGCGGCGCCGTGGTCCCGGGGCGCGATTCCGGCGCGGCGCGCATCGAGGATTCGCCCACCGTGGAAGAGCCATCCCGGTTCGGGGGTCTTCGAGCCGCGTTTCACTTCGGAGTCACCTGCGCCGCGACCCAGGCGAGATAGTCCGGATCTCCCGCCGCGACATCCAGGACGAGGATCTCGGGGACTTTGTCCGGGTGGGATTCCCGGATCAGGCGCACGGCTTCCGCGGCCCGGGCCGCGGTCGTCTTTCCGTGGAGCACGGCGCTCCGCTCGGCGAGCTCGCGTCCCTCCCACACATAGAACGCCCGCCCCGTGGTGACGGTCGCGCAGGCGAGGACCCTTCCGCGCACGAGGCGGCGGGCGGCGCGCTCGGCGGCTCCGAGGCGAGGGTACGCGGCGAGGATCAGGACCGCGCGCGGGGCGCCGCGCCGCGTGCGGCTGCGGGCAGGTCGGGGACGCAGCGACCCGCGGGGGCGGCCCGCGGCGCCCGCTCGGTGCGCCTTACCGGACCGCCCGGCCCGCGTCCTGGCCACTCAGCCTCCCCCCCAGACGGCTCTCCAACGCCCGCTCGATCCGATCGGCGGTGCGCTCCCACGAGTATTCCTGGATTTTCGAGATGCCCCGGGCCGCCAGCGCGACGCGTCGGACGGGATCGCGGAGGAGCGGCTGGATCACCGATGCCATGGCCCACGTCCACCGCCACCGAGCCACCGCGGCGGTGACGTCGTCGATCGCGAAATCCTCGGTCCCGCTCCGCGTGCATACCACCGCGGCTCCGCACGCCATCGCCTCCGCCGCCGTGTTGCACCAGCCCGCGCGCCGTTCCGCGCTCACGAAGAGGTCCGCCTCTCGGTAGAGGTCCGCCAGCGCGGATTGCGTGGGATGGAGCACCCACCGGTGCGGGATGCGGAGCGGCCTCGGGAGCGTGGGCGTAGCACCGTCGGGAGGCGAGTCG
>Ga0137396_10001262_pt1 | contig 13164 bp, 17 predicted proteins | sample czc16metaG_FD_108284 | JGI IMG/M metagenome (GOLD analysis project Ga0137396, IMG submission 108284) | Vadose zone soil microbial communities from Angelo Coast Range Reserve, California, USA - czcobulk3.16 metaG | ecosystem: Environmental > Terrestrial > Soil > Vadose zone | place: USA...
CCCCGGATAGCCCAGGCCGAGCAGCGTGGCCACCTTGTCGAAGGCCTCGCCCGCGGCATCGTCCCGGGTCGCGCCGAGCAAGCGGTACCGGCCCCAGGCGGGGACATCGAGCAGCAGCGTGTGACCGCCCGACACGAGCAGCGCGACGAAGGGCGGCGCGAGCTCCGGATCCTCGAGTGCGGGCGCGAACAGGTGGCCCTCCATGTGGTGCACGCCGATCAGCTCGCGATCCCCTGCGTAGGCGAGCGCCTTGGCGTACACCACACCCACGAGCAGTGCGCCCACGAGGCCCGGCCCCTGCGTCACCGCCACGGCATCTACGGCGCTCCAGGCCAGTCCCGCCTCGGCGAGCGCTCGATCCACGACCGCCGGGAGGGCGGCCAGGTGCGCCCGGCTTGCGAGCTCCGGGACCACGCCGCCGAACACCTTGTGCACGTCCTGCGAGAGGATGACGAGGCCGGCGAGCTCGGGGCGCCGGCGGTCGCCCACGAGGACGGCGGCCGACGTCTCGTCACAGGACGTCTCGATACCGAGGACGACGTCAGCCACGTCCGGTCTTTCGCTTGAGGGACACGGAATCGGGTACGGCGCGTGCGACGATCCCCGGCGGCCCGCTCACCGTGAGCCTGGCGTACCCGCCCGGCCCCGCCTTGCCGACGAGGTGCGCCACGACGCGCACACTGTCCCGCGTCAGCGTGTTCACCCGCGACGCCGGTCCGCGCACCGTGACCGATACGCGTTCCGGGATCAAGAGGAAGCCGGTAAAGCCCGAAGCCGCCGTCGTGATCGAGACGCCGCCGATCGAGCGCTCGATGATCGCCGTCACCTCACCTGCCATCCGCACCGTCTTGGGTGAGATCCGGACGAAGCCCAGGGGGGCGGTGTCGATCGGGACCGTCTGGAAGAAGGGCCCGCTCACGCTGGAAATCACGGTCGGCAGCGTCGTCACTGAGTCGAGCTTGGCGAGACTCTTCTCCGGTCCCACCAGGCGCGCCAGGCTGGGTGTGATCGACAGCCCACGGAGCACATAGCCCGACTCCGCTTCGACCTTCACCCGCGGCACGATCCGGACATCCTTGCGCGACACGGAGTCGAGCAGGACCTCGAGATCGCGCGGCCGAATATCCGCGACCTGCACGTCGATTCCCTTGGGCAGCTCAACATCGGTGGCTTGAAGCTGGATCCGCCAGAGCGAGGCGGAGAAGGTGTCGGGAATGACCTTGCGAATCACACGCGGAAAAGATCGCAGCTTGAGGATTTCGCTCCCCTTCCCGGTGATCACGACCGTGACGCCGCCGGGCTGCTGCCGAACCGTCCGACCGGGTGGGATCGCGATGGTGAGCCGCATGACGAAACTCTGCGACAGGGGCTGCTGCGCCGCGACCGCCACGTACAGCATGATCGCGAAGAACACGGCCGCCAGTTTGATCGGCCAGTTACGAACGATCAGTTGCGCGAGGCTACCGCGGACGGTCATCGATCAGCCGCCGGATCAGGGTTTCGTTCACGGGACCGTCCCACTCCGATGGGCCGATCACTTTCTTGATGATTACCCCGTCGCGATTGATCACCCAGCTCTCGGGGACGCCGGTCGCCTGGTAGGCTTGCTTGATGGCCGCCGTCTGGTCGTGCAGGATGTCGAAGCTGAGCCCCAGCTCGCGCGCGAACGCCATGACGCCGGAATCGTCCTGCTCGTCGATGCTCACCGCCACGACCTTGAAGTCGCCGCTCTGCCCGAGCCGGCGGTAGATCCGCTCCATCGACGGCATCTCCACACGGCACGGCTGGCACCACGTCGCCCAGACGTTGAGCAACACCACCTTGCCGCGGTAGTCTGCGAGGGTGGTGGGGCGCCGGGTCCGCAGGTTCGTGGCGTGAAAATCGGGCGCGCCCGAGCCCACGCCCAGGAGGTCGATCTGCGGCCGGATCTTGATGACCAGCGCGGTGCCGAACACCAGGGCCATCACCACGCCGATCGCGATCGTCCACTGCCGCGGTTGCGTCATACGGTCACCAGACAGCGCCGTCGCAGATCCCGCACTTCACGGGCGGGGTCGCCGCTCGTAAAGATCGCGTTGCCCGCGACGAACGTGTCCGCGCCCGCCGCGTGAGCCGTTGCGATGGTGTGCGAGGTGATTCCCCCGTCCACCTCGAGGAACGCGCGAGAGCCATGCGCGGCGAGCAGCTCGCGCGCCCTGCGGATCTTGTCGTTCGAGGCGGGGAGGTACGTCTGCCCGCCGAACCCGGGGTTCACGGTCATGATGAGCAGCAGGTCCAAGTCGGCGACGACTTCTTCGGCGAGCGGCAGAGGCGACCCGGGGTTCAGCGCGAGCCCGGCGAGCATGCCCTGACGTCGCACGGCGGCGAGGAGTCGCTGCACATGCACGGTCGCTTCGGGGTGAAACGTGAAGACCGAGGCGCCGGCGGCCGCGAACGACTCGAGATACCGCTCTGGCTCGACCACCATCAGGTGCACGTCGATCGGCTTGTCGGTGAGGCCGCGTAGCGCCGCGATCATGTTCGCGCCGAACGTGAGGTTCGGCACGAAACGCCCGTCCATCACGTCCACGTGCACCCAGTCGGCGCCGCCCGCCAGCACCTGCTGCACCTGCTCGGCGAGCCGGCTCAGGTCCGCCGACAGGACGCTCGGCGCGATACGAATCCCGCCCCCGTTGGTCATCATGGGCTCCGGGCCACGACGATATCCACCACCGTGCCGGGGGCGGCCAGGGTGCTCGCCGCCGGCTTCTGGCCTACGACGATGCCGGGGTTCGCGTCGCTCGTGCGCCGCCGGGTGACCGTACCGAGCGCGAGACCGTCCAGCTCGAGTCGGGTGCGGGCGTCTGCCTGCGACATCCCCAGCAGGCTGGGGACCGCGATCGTGGGGGCTCCACGGCTCACCACTACCGTCACGGGCGCTCCAGGACTCAGCACCGACGTTGCGGCCGGGCGCGTGAGCATCACGATGCCCGGCGGCGCGGCGGCCTGGACCGACTCCACCTGCGTCGCCGTGAGCCCAGCCGCCGCGATCAGGCGCCGCGCCAGATCGCCGTCCAACCCCGCCACGTCCGGTACGGGAATCTTGGGCGGGCCCTCGCTCGCCACCAGGGTGACCCGCAGCCCTGCCGGAGCGCTCACACCGGGCGGCGGGTCCTGCCACACGATCGTCCCCTGGGGGGCCGTGGGGTGTGCCTCGCCGCCTCCCTCCTGCACCTGGAGACCGGCTTTCTTGAGCTGGTCCGATGCCTCCTGCAGCGACAGCCCGAGGACGCGGGGGACCACGCCGTGTCCGTGTAACAATGGCGCGGGGAACAAGGCCAGGTACGCCGTCAGGTAGCCGCCGAGCACAGCGCCGAGCAGGGCGAGACCCCAGCGACGCGCGCCGAGCGCGTCGAGCGTGGGGAGGTTCCATTCCCGGACCGGCGGGATGTGGCGGCGGAACCGCATCAGCGCACCCGGGCGAGTCGGGCCGCGTATGCGCCGTCCATCCCGTGGCGCTGCGGCAGCGACTGGAAGTCGCCGGCGCGCGTGAGCAGCGCGTCGGGGACCGCGCCCGTCGCTGGTACACGGGCGAACTGGGGGTGACGTGCCAAGAACTCGGTCACGATGTCGCCGTTCTCCTCCGGCTCGAGTGAGCACGTCGCGTAGACGAGCAATCCGCCCGGCCGCACCAGCGCCGCTGCAGCGGCGAGGAGCGCCCGCTGGCGCTCCGCGGCCCGAGCGATGGTCCGGGGCCTCAGCCGCCAGCGCGCATCCGGATGCCGGGCCATGGTGCCGGTGGCGGAGCAGGGGGCGTCCACGAGCACCGCCGCCAGCGTGTCCGACCGGAACGGGGCCGCCAGAAGATCGGCGACCGCGACCCGAATCGCCACTCCCGCGCGCCGGGCCGTCTCGACCAGCCGGCCGATCCGCTCGCGCCGCGCGTCGCCGGCGATCACGCGCGCCCCGCCGCGCTCCAGTGTCGCGGCCTTGCCCCCGGGAGCGGCGCAGGCGTCATACACGATCGCGCCGGGCGGGATGGCGGCGAAGCGGCAGACGAGCGCGTGGGCGGGGTCTTGGACGATAAAGGCCCCCTCGCGGAACCCTGGTAGCCGATTGGGGAGCAGGGAGCGGGGAGCGGTTCCCGTCGCTGTCACCTCTAGCCCAGCTCCGTACGGCGCTTCTCGTACCCCGAAACCGGCCGTCGTGAGCCGCGCGCGTAGCTGGTCGATTGGCCAGTGCGCTGGCTGAAGCGTGAGTAGCGGCTTGGTGTCGTTCCACGTGGCCAGCTGTGCGGCTTCTTCCGCACCGAAGTGCTTACGCCAGCGGGCCAGCAGCCACCGGGGATGGGAGGGTACCGCTCCCCGCTCCCCGCTCCCCGCTCTCGCGAGCCTCCGTAGAGCCTGGTTCACGTAGCGGGCCGCCTTCTCGCCCGCGAGGGCCCGCGCCAACTCGACACTGGTCGACACCGCGGCGTAGGCAGGCACCCGTGCCAGCGCGCGCAACTGGTACGCCCCGAGGCGGAGCACGTCGTGGAGGCGGGGGTCGGCGCTCGCGAGCTCGAGCATCCGATCGAGCTGGGCGCGACGCCGCAGCACGCCGGCCGCGAGCTCGTAGGCGAGGCGACGGTCGCGCTCGATCAGATTCGCGAGCGCTCCATCGCGGGCGCCCTGGAGGGTGGCACCCGCGCGCACTGCGTCGAGCATCTGCAGTGCCGCGCGCCGGGCGGCCGTGGCGCCCTTAATCCAGCATCCCCTCGAGCGGCGAGGACGGCACGGCGACCTCGCGCCTGGGCATCCGGCCGGCGAGGTAGGCTGTGCGCCCGGCCTCGACGGCCAGTCGCATCGCGCGCCCCATAGCCACGGGGTCCCGCGCCGCGGCGAGCGCCGTGTTCATCAGGATTCCGTCCACGCCCTGCTCCATGGTGAGACACGCGTCCGATGCGGTTCCCACGCCGGCGTCGACCACGACGGGCACCTTCAACCGTCGTTTGATCGTGCGCACCCCGAACGGGTTCAGGAGGCCGAGCCCGCTGCCAATCGGCGAGGCGAGCGGCATCACGGCGGCACAACCCGCGTCTTCGAGGCGCAGCGCGGTCACGAGGTCGTCGTTGCTGTAGGCGAGGACCTGGAAGCCCTCCGCGACCAGAGTGCGCGCCGCGACCAGCAACCCTTGAACATCCGGGAGGAGCGTCTCCTGGTCGCCGATCACCTCGAGCTTGATGAACTCGTTGAACCCCGCCTCGCGAGCGAGGCGCGCGTAGCGGACGGCATCCTCGGCGGTGTAGCACCCCGCGGTGTTCGCGAGCAGGAAGTACCGCTTCGCATCGAGGTGATACAGGACGCCCTCCTGCTTCGTGCGGTCCAGGTCGACACGCCGGACGGCCACGGTGACGATCTCGGCGCCGGATGCTTCGATCGCCCGGGCCATCGTCTCGTTGTCCCGGTACTTCCCCGTGCCCACCATGAGGCGTGAGTGGAACGAGCGGCCGCCGATGGTGAACGGAGTGTCCTGAATGGTCTCAACGGCCGTGGTCATGCGCTCAACCCCCTCCGACGAAGTGCACCAGCTCGATCGCGTCGCCCGGCGCGACCGTCACCGCCCCGAGCGCCGGACGCCGCACGATCGTGCGGTTGTGCTCCACGACGACGGCGCGCGGGTCGAGCGCGAGCGATTCGAGCAGCTCGAGCAACGTGGCGCCCCGCGCCACTGCGCGAGGCTCCCCGTTCACCAACACGTCGACCGTGTCGTTCATCCGTTCAGCTCCTCGAGCATCCGGCGCGCGGCGTCCGTCGGATCGGCCGCGTGCCACAGCGCCCTGATCGCCGCCACGCCGTGCACGGCCGCCACGGCCAGGAGCTCCGGGATCCGCTCGGGCGTCACTCCGCCGATGGCGATGACCGGCAACCCGAGACCGGCGATCTGCTTCAGCGTGGCGGCCGACAGCGGCGCCCGGTCGGGATGCGTGGCGGTTGGAAACACGGGGCCGACTAAAAGATAGTCGGCACCGCCCGCGTGCGCGGCTTCGGCCTCGCGCAAGTCGTGGACCGACTTGCCAATCCACCAGCGGGGGCTCAAACGACGTGCGTCCCCGGGCGCGAGGCTCCCCTGTCCCAGCTGGACGCCCGCCGCGCCAATCGCGAGCGCCACATCGAGGCGGTCGTTTACGAAGAGGCGCGTAGGCACATAGACGCCGAGGCGGCTGGCCAGCTCGTAGTGCTCCAGCCCCGACAGCGCGCGCCCGCGGGCGTGGAAGGCGAGATCCTCCCGACCGCCCGCGGCGAGCTGCTGCGCTACTCGGTCCAAGTCCGGCCGGCGGGCGATCCGCTCGTCGGTGATGGCATGCAGCCGCGGCAGGGTCGGGACCGACGTCACCCGAAGCGCTGGCCCACCTGCGCACCGCGCCCGCGCACCCAGGCCGCGGCGGTCATGCGCGCTTTGCCGGCGGGCTGGACTTCTTCCACCTCCACCGCCCCCTGGCCCGTCGTGATCCGTAGTCCGTCGCCCGTCGCGCGAACTTCCCCAGGGGCGCCGCTCCCCTGCACGACGCGGGCGCCGAACAGCTTTACTTCGCGGCCATCGAGTTGGGTCCAGGCGCCGGGTGTGGGGTCGAGCGCGCGGAGCAGCCGCGCCACGCGCTCGGCCGGATCGGTCCAGCGGATGTGCGCCGTCTCGCGTGTGAGCTTGGGCGCGTAGGTCGCGCGCGCGTGCTCCTGGGGGTGCGGCTCGAGGCCGTTGGTCTGGAACAACGCCAGCGCCTCGACCAGCGCCTGGGCGCCCATCTCGGACAGATGCTCCGACAGCTCGCCGCCCGTGACTGCGGGATCGATATCGTGCGGGATCTGCAGCAGAATCGGCCCTGAGTCCAGGCCCTCGTCCATCCGCATGATCGTGACACCCGTCTGCTCGAGGCCGTTCAGGATCGCCCATTCCACCGGCGCGGCGCCGCGCAGCTCGGGGAGGAGCGAGGGGTGGAGGTTGACCATGCCGTGGCGCGGGAGCGCCAGCAGGTCGGGCTTGAGGATGTGGCCGTACGCGACCACGACACCCACATCCGGCGCGAGCGCACGCAGGCGTTCCATGAAGTCGGGATCGCTGGGTCGGTCGGGCTGCAGTACCGGCACGTCCTCCGCTTCGGCCGCCGTCTTCACGGGCGGCGGAACCGCGGACGAGCGGGAGCGCCCCTGGGGCTTGTCCGGCTGCGTGACGGCGGCGACCACGTCGAACCCTTCGCCGAGCAGCGCTTCGAGGGAGGGGACGGCAAACTCGGGCGTCCCGAAGAACACGACGCGCACTTAGAGCTCGCCCGCCGGCTCCGGCGTCACGTCTTTCACGTACCCGGACTGTCCCTTGCGGGCCTTTTTCCACTTGGCGAGGAGCAGTCCCCGTTTCACCGCGCTCAGATGGTCGAGGAAGAGGACGCCGTCCAGGTGATCGATCTCGTGCTGCGCCGCCCGCGCCTTGAAACCGGAAAGCTCGACCTTGTAGAGTCGGCCGTCGCGATCGAGTGCCTCGATGGTCACGCCGAGGTGACGCTCCACCTCGCCGTAGATATCCGGGATCGAGAGACAGCCTTCTTCTGCGGCTTCCATGACGTCGCTGGCTTGAGCGATCCGCGGATTGATCAGCACCAACGGCGGCGGGCCGTCCTCGCCCACGTCGACGACGGCCACGCGTCGGGCGATGCCGACCTGATTCGCCGCGAGCCCCACGCCCTTGGCGGCATGCATCGTCTCGAACAGGTCGTCCACCAGCCGGCGCACGGCGTCGTCCACCGTGGCCACCGGGGTGGAGCGCTGTCGCAGGACGGGCGAGCCGAGCAGGTGGAGCTGGCGGACGGTCACTGGGGCTTGGCGGCCTCGATGGAGCGGTTGAGGATGGTCGCGATGTTGGAGCGCTGGACGATCAAACGTGACTCACCGCTCTTCACCGTGACTTCATCGTCTTTCAAATGCACGACTTCGCCGATGATGCCGCCCGAGGTGACGATGCGGTCGCCGCGTTGCAGCGACTCGAGCAGCTGGCGGTGCCGCTCCTGCTGCCGGCGCTGCGGGCGGATCAGCATGAAGTAGAAGATCGCGATCAGGGCGCCGATCTGGATCAGGAAGATGGGCAGCCCGGCGCCGGCGTTCTGGCCGGAGGGCGCGAACAGCAGGGCGAACAGTCCGTGCGCGGTCATGCGGATCCCGAGTGCAGGTAGCGGCGGCGCCACTCGACGGCCCAAGGGCCGAAGGCGTTCCGTCGGATCGCGTCCCGCATCTCATGCGCGAGGCGGATCAGGTAACGAACGTTGTGCAACGACAGCAGCCGGAGCCCCAGCAGCTCCTCGGCCATGAACAGGTGGCGGAGATAGCCACGCGAGAACGTGGTGCAGGTCTCGCAGTCGCAGCTCGCGTCGAGCGGCCGCACATCCTCGCGGTGCTCGGCGTTGCGGATGTTCACGGGGCCGTCGGGTGTGAAGGCCGAGCCGTTCCGGCCGTTGCGCGTCGGCGCCACGCAGTCGAACAGGTCCACCCCACGCTCCACCGCCGCGACCAGATCCTCCGGGAACCCCACGCCCATAAGATAACGCGGGAGGGCGGGGAGCTTCGGCTCGAGGCGCTCGAGCATGTCGTACATCACCGGCTTTGGCTCGCCCACGGAGAGGCCGCCGATCGCGAGGCCGGTCCACGGGCCGAGGTCCAGGATACGCCGCAGGCCCTCGGTGCGCAGCTCGAGATGGGTGCCGCCCTGAAGGATGGGCCAGAGAGTCTGGCGGACGGGCGGACTGGCGGACTGGCGGTCGGTGACTGCAACTCCGTCCGCCCGTCCGCCGGTCCGCCCGTCCGTCAGTTCCGTGTGCCGTTTCCGGCACCGCTCCAGCCACCGCAGCGTACGCTCGAGCGCGTCACGAGCGGTCGCCTCGTCCGCGCCGCCGGGCACCACGTGATCGAACGCCATCGCGATGTCGGCGCCGAGCGTCCACTGGATCTCCGTGGCGCGCTCGGGCGTGAGCGTGCGGCGACTGCCGTCCACGTGACTCTGAAACTCCACCCCGTCCTCGTCCAGGCGACGCGACCCCTCGAGCGAGAAGACCTGAAAGCCGCCGGAATCGGTGAGGAGTGCACGATCCCAGCCCATGAAGCGGTGCAAGGCACCGAGCTTCTCCACGACCTGTTCGCCAGGTCGCACGTGCAGGTGGTAGGTGTTCGCAAGCACGAGCGTCGCGCCGGCATTGCGGAGGTCGTTGGGCGAGAGCGCCCGCACGGTCCCTTGAGTCCCGACCGGCATGAACACGGGGGTCTCGACGGTGCCGTGGGGCAGGGTGAGGGTGCCGCCGCGGGCAGCGCCGCTTTGTGCTTCGATCTTGAACTCAAACATGGCTACACCACCACCATCGCATCCCCATAGCTGTAAAACCTGTATCTCTCCGAAACCGCCGCCCGATACGCCCCCATCACCCGCTCATAGCCCCCGAACGCGCACACCAACATTAGCAGCGTCGAGCGTGGCAGGTGGAAGTTGGTGAGCAGGCGATCGACAGCGCGGAACGCAAAGGGCGGATGGATGAACAAGCGCGTTTGGCCGGCTCCGGGGACGATGATCCCGCGCGCGCCGGCGCAGGTCTCCAGGGTACGGGCGACCGTGGTCCCAATCGCCCAGACGCGCCCTCCCGCCTGCCGCCTCTCATTGATGGCCGCTGCTGCTGCTTCGCTCACATCGAAGTCTTCGGACTCCATGCGGTGGTTCGCAACGTCGCTCTCCTGCACGGGCTTGAACGTCCCAGGGCCGACGTGAAGATCGAGGTCCGCCACGGCGACACCCTTGGCCCGGATGCGCGCGAGCAGCTCCGACGTGAAGTGCAGCCCGGCGGTTGGCGCCGCGACACTGCCGTCGTGTGTCGCGTAGACGGTCTGGTAGCGCTCCCGATCCTCGGCGCGCGGCGCCCGCCGGATGTAGGGGGGGAGCGGCACTTCCCCGTACTTGGCGAGCGTTGCACGCGCATCGAGCGCACCCACGAAACGCACACGCCTGAGGCCCCCGCCCAGGCGTTCTTGGATCTCGACCGCGCTGTCGCCCCCGAAGGTCACGCGCCGTCCCGGCTTGAGCTTGCCGCCCGGATGTCCCATGGCGAGCCAGTCGCCGTTGGGCAACTCACGGACGAGCAAGAGTTCGGCGGTTTTTCCCGTTTCTCGTTTCCCGTGCAGTCTCGCCGGTAGGACGCGCGACACGTTGAGGACGAGCACGTCCTCCGACGCCACCAGGTCTACGAAATCCGGGAAGTGCGCGTGTCGAACGCCGCCGCCCGCCCGGTCCAACACCAACAACCGGCTCGCGGCGCGGTCGGGGAGAGGATCTTGGGCGATGAGCTCGGGGGGAAGAACGTAATCAAAGTCTGATGTGCGGCGCATGCACTAGCTGTCAAACATCGTGGGCTGCTCAGCGCTCTTGGGTGGACTGAAGCCAAAATGCTTGTACGCGCCCGCCGTGGCACAGCGGCCGCGCGGCGTGCGCGCGAGGAAACCCTGCTGCATGAGGAACGGCTCGTACACCTCCTCGAGTGTCCCCGGGTCCTCGCCCACCGCGGCAGCGATCGTTGTGAGGCCCACGGGTCCGCCCTCGAACTGCTCGATGATCGTCTTCAGGATCCGGCCGTCCATGTCGTCCAGGCCGAACTCATCCACGTCGAGCCGTTTCAGGGCCTCGGCCGCGACCTGGGCCGTGATCTTGCCGCCCGCCCGTACCTGCGCGTAGTCGCGCACCCGCTTCAAGAGCCGGTTGGCGACGCGCGGCGTGCCGCGGCTGCGCCGGGCGATCTCGGCGATGCCGGCGACATCGGTCGGGACGTCGAGGATGCCGGCCGAACGGCTGATGATCTGGGCGAGGTCGTCGGGTGGATAGTAGGCGAGCCGCTCGACCAGCCCGAACCGCGCACGCATGGGCGGCGTCAAAAGGCCGAACCGGGTCGTGGCGCCGATCAGCGTGAACCGCTCCAGCGCCATCGGGATCGTCTGCGCGTGCTGCCCATCCGCGATCCGGACGTCCACCCGGTAGTCCTCCATCGCCGGGTAGAGAAACTCCTCGAGCACGGGCCGCAGCCGGTGGACCTCGTCGATGAACAGGATGTCGCCCGCGCCGAGCGAGGTAAGCAGGCCGACGAGATCGCCGGGACGCTCGAGCACCGGGCCCGACGTCGTCCGGATGTTGACGCCCAGCTCCCTGGCCATGAGGAGGGCGAGGGTCGTCTTGCCCAAGCCGGGCGGTCCGAAGAACAGCGTGTGGTCGAGCGGCTCGTGCCGCTGCTTCGCCGCGTCGATCGCGATCTGCAGGGATTCCTTCACCTTCGCCTGGCCGACGAATTCGTCCAGCCGCGAGGGACGGAGGGCGGCGTCGGTCAGGCGCTCGTCGGGGAGGGCGTCCGGCGTGGTGACTTGCGCGCGCGCCCGGTCGCTCACGCCGCCCTCTTCCCGATCGGCCGTGCGTTCCACCGCACCGGGCGTGGGTCCCGCTCGAGGGCGTGGCGGGTGTGGCAGGTGACGCACTCGTCGGTGGCCCGGGTCGCGTTGTCGAGCACCAGGATGCGGTTGGTCGAGCCGCAGCGCGTGCAGATCCATTCAGCCGTCGCAGCCATCGTCATCCGTTGGTGAGAAGTTGCAGTGCCCGGCGCACCAGGGTCTCCGCGTCACCGCCGCCGTCTGCCGCGAGCGCCTGACGCAGCGCCCGGTCGGCTTCGGCGGTCGCGTAGCCGAGCCGCTCGAGGGCCTGGAGCGCGGCGCCGGCGGCTCCCCCGCTCGCCGCCGCGCCCCCATCGACGGCCTCCTCAAACTCGCCGAGCTTGTCGGCCAGTTCAAGCGCCAACCGCTCCGCCGTCTTCTTCCCTATCCCTGAGACCGATGCGAGCAGCGCGATGTTGCGCTCCTTCACTGCCCGCGCGCCGCGCTCCACTCCCAGCGCCGACATCAGCGCGATGGCGATTTTCGGCCCCACGCCGCTCACGCCGATCAACCGCTGGAAGAAACGCCGCCCGGCTTCGTCGTGAAAGCCGTACAGCGACCAGCCGTCCTCCCGCACCACGAGCTCCGTCGCAAGCCTCACCGCCTCGCCCACCGCCGGCAACCGCTCCATCACCCCCAGCGGGACGACGATCTCGTAGCCCACGCCGCCCGGAGTGTCGATCATCACGCGATCGGCCTGCTTCGCGGCCAGCCGGCCCGAGACCTGCGCGATCACGACCGGAGGACGTGCGTGAGCGCCACGGCCACGCCGTCCGCCGCGTCCGCGGGCTTCGGCGCGTCCTTGAGCCGCAGCAGTCGGGCCACGACCCTGCCGACCTGCGCCTTGGGAGCGCCGCCCGCGCCGACGACCGTTTTCTTGATGGTCGCCGGGGCATACTCGGCAATCGCGAGTCCCGCCTGCTCCGCGGCGAGCAGCACGACCCCTCGGGCGTGGCCGAGCACGAGCGTGGTGTGCACGTTCTTGTGGTAGAAGGCGTTCTCCAGGGCGAGGATGCCGGGGTGGTGACGTGTGATCAGCTGGGTGATCTGCTCGTGGAGCGCGTGGAGGCGGCGGGGCAGCGGGCTCCGGCCCGCCAGCCGGATCACCCCGCACTCGACCAGCCGTCCCATGCGAGAGGTGCCGTTGCCCGTTTCGATCACTCCATAGCCGGTGACCGACGTCCCGGGGTCGACACCCAGCACCCTCACGCTATGCCGTCGCCGCCGCCAGCGCCTCGGCGTCGATGTCGAAGTTCGAGGAGACCTTCGCGACGTCGTCCATCTCTTCCAGCGCCTCGATCAACGCCAGCAGGTGCTTTGCGTCCTTCCCGTCCACTTTCACCGTGCTCTTGGGGATCAGGGCGATCTCGGCTGCCTGGACCGCGATTTTCTTGGCCTTGAGCCGCTCGGTGATCTGATGGACCTGGCCCGCGGGGCCGGTGATCAGAAAGACGTCGGCGTCGCGCACCATGTCGTCCGCCCCGGCATCGAGCGCCGCTTCCATGACGGCGTCCTCGTCGGCGCGGGTGGCGTCCACCGTGATCTGGGCCTTGCGGTCGAACATCCACGCCACGGAGTTCGCCGCGCCGAGGTTGCCGCCGTGGCGCTGGAAGGCGTTGCGAATCTCCGCGACGGTGCGGTTGGGATTGTCGGTCGTGGCTTCGATGAGCAGGGCCGCGCCGCCGGGCCCGTACGCCTCGTAGGTGACTTC
>Ga0137396_10001263_pt1 | contig 13159 bp, 7 predicted proteins | sample czc16metaG_FD_108284 | JGI IMG/M metagenome (GOLD analysis project Ga0137396, IMG submission 108284) | Vadose zone soil microbial communities from Angelo Coast Range Reserve, California, USA - czcobulk3.16 metaG | ecosystem: Environmental > Terrestrial > Soil > Vadose zone | place: USA...
ATTACGTCACAGCAATCTCTCCTTTAACGCCTTTGCCACGGCTTCGCTTCTGCTGTGGACATGAAGCTTTGTATAGATGTTTCTGAGGTGGGTATCAACGGTATGGAAACTGACGCCGAGATCATGCGCAATCTGCTTCTTCGGGTTCCCCTCTACAAGCCGGTGGAGAATCTCTTTTTCTGCGTTCGTGATTTCGTAGTTGCCTTTGGGCGCTCCCATGGCTGCGAACATGTCCAGCAGCTTGCGTGCAATCTGCGCGTTGATCGGGGCTCCGCCTTCGAGTATATCCGTCAACGACCCGATGATCTCGTCGGGCGGCGCACTCTTGAGAAGATACCCCGATGCGCCGGCGCAAATCGCCTGAAAGATCTTTTCGCTGTCATCAAAGACGGTGAGCATGATGACCTGAATGGAGGGGGCAATGGATTTTACCCTCCGTATCCCTTCGATGCCGTCGAGTCCCGGCAGTCCGATGTCCATCAGGAGGATATCGGGCGCCGCCTCGGATGAGAGGCCTGCGAGCGCCTCTTCGCAGGACGAGACGGCCAGGCTGCACGCCAGCCCTGCGGTTTCATTGACGAGTTCTCTGATGTTGTTCCTGAACCGTTCGTTGTCCTCAACCAGCCAGACGTAAACCGTGTGGTCCGCAGGATAGGGGGGCTTTTCAGGCATAAGCACAATGTATCCGAACCGGTGTATTCCCGCAATCACGCATTTGCGGGAATAAAGAATTTCTGCCGCTCATAGCCTCCCTGAAAACCTCACCGATGTTCCCCTGCCGGGCTGCGACGTTATCTCGAACTCACCGCGGATATTTCTTGCCCTGTTCTTTAAGCTGCCCAAACCGTTCCCGCGGCGAACGGCGCCGGCCGAAGACTGATCGAATCCGCATCCATTATCGTGAATAACCGTTTCGAGCATCCCATCCCTGTCCTCAACCTGAATCTGAACCCGGGTCGCTGAGGCATGCTTCACGATGTTGGTGAGAATCTCTTTAAATGCGAGAAAGTAGTTCCTTTTGAACTCAATTGTGACCTTCATGGAGTTCTCATCCCCGGATGTTTCAAAGTCGTGCCCGATCTCCCGGAGCAAGGCGGAAGCCGTATCCTTCATCCGGAGCAAAAGGTCGTCAAGCGTGTCGTTTCTCGGCTTGATGAACCAGACAATATCCTTCATGCCTTCGGAGGTGGTCACGGCCGTGTCATAAATTTCCGAAAGTTTGCTTCTCGTTCCCGGCGTCAATTCCGGGGCTTGCTGAACGGCTCTGCTCACGATGGCAATCGTGCTGAGATTACTGCCCACGTCGTCGTGCAGGTCGTCGGCGATGCGCAGCCTTAGACGTTCCACTTCAAGGAGCCGCCGCAACCGGTACCGGTACGCGGCGTAAATCGCGCCGCCGCCGAGCCCCGCCGCCAGGATCCGAAACCACCAGGTTTGCCAGAATGGCGGAGTAATGACAATTGAGATGGAAGCGCCCGATTCGTTCCATACCTCGTCGCTGTTGCACCCCTTCACCTGAAACACGTAATCGCCGGGATTAACATTTGTATAGCTCGCATAATTTCGCGTCCCGGCGTCTATCCACCCCTTGTCCACACCGACCATCCTGTAGGTGAATCTGTTCCGGAGCGGCTTGACGTAATCGAGCGCGGCGAAGGAAAACGAAAAGAAGTTCTGGTCATGGCCGAGTCGAATTTCCCCGGTGTTCACGGCCGAGGCGCTAAGTTCCTTGCCGAAGACCGAGAACGCAGTGATCGAAATCTCCGGAGGACGGGAGGCCGTAACCACGCTTTCGGGGCAGAACTCCGTGAAGCCGTCAAGCCCTCCCACATACAACGTTCCGCGCCGGCTCCTGAAGAACCCGGAGAGTAATTCGGTGAAGGGCATCCCGTCGTCCTTGTCATATCTCATGAACGCCTGCGTCTTCGGACTGTATTTCACCAATCCGACGCCGGTGGACAGCCACAAGTCCCCTGCTGCATCCGCGGCAATTCCGAAAATGTGAGCGTTCTGAAATTGGTCGGGCGACACTTGTGCGAATGAACCTGTTCGCGGGTCGAAGGACACGAGTCCCCGGCCCGTGCTGAGCCAGATCAGGCCATTGCGATCCTCGGTTAGAGCATATATCCAGCTCTTTCCAACCCCCGTGGAGTCCCCCGGAAAAACGAACCGAGCCAACGTCCCGTCGGATCCCAGCCTGTATAGACCTCTTCCCGATGTCGCTACCCAGTGATTTGACGCCTCGTCCTCAATGATGTCGTCAACGGAGGTGCCGCCCTCGGGAGGGTTATCCGACGGATTATCGAGATAGTTCCTGAAACGATGAGGGATCCTCTGTCCTCCCTTCTCCGGAGGGGCCTCCGATCGAACCAGCTGAGAAAATCCTCTATTTGTGCAAACCCAGATTGTTCCGGAATGATCCTCGTAGATCCGGCTGATTCGGTTACTCGCGATGCTTGTCGAATCCCCTTCCCGGTGGGTGTCGATGACCATCTCGCTCCGTTGATTGTCGAGCGCAGCAAGCCCCTTGAAAGTCCCCAGCCAGAGAATGCCGGTGCGGTCTTCGAGGATGGATTCGACGTCGTTATCCGGAAGCGTCACGGGATTCGAAGGATCGTTTTGAAAATTTGCAGCGAGTCGATACGTTCCATTGCTGCGCCTGAGCGCATCCAGGCCGCCCCCCCATAATCCCGCCCAGAGTGTTCCCTTCCGGTCCTCATACAACGAGAGTACCGCACCCCGCCCGAGTTGGAGAGAGTCCCGATTACGGATATGGTTAGCAAACGGGTTCTTCGAGACGAGAATCTTGTTTACACCGCTCCGCGTACCGATCCAAAGCAGAAGTTCCTGTGCGCTCGTGGCGACAGGATCCGGATACAACGCCGTGATCGCACCGAGGGTGCGTTCAACATCGCTCAAGGTGGAGAATTGCTCGAAAGTTCCATGATAGTAAGTGAGAAGTCCGAGATCTGAAGCCCCGATCCACATCCTGTTCGCGGCATCTTTCGTTATCCCCCCAACGGTGTGACGAATATACGAGTGAAGATCCATGCGGCGAATGCGCCCCGTAGACTCCTCGAGAACGTCGAGCCCGGCGCGGGAGCCGACCCATAATTCCCCGCTGTCGCTCTCATAAAGTGCGGTGATGTTATCCGACTGCAATGAAGCGGGATCTGATGGGTGAGCGTGATAAGAGGAGATGCGTGAAGTCGTCACGTCCAGAACATCGAGTCCGGCGACCGTTCCGATCCACAAATTGCCGCGGCGATCGGGAAGAAGCGCCATGATCACGTCATTGCTCAGGCCGTCGCCCGAGGTGTAGCGGCGAAGCACTCGGGTGCCGGGGTCGTAGCCGAAGAGTCCCAGCGAATCTGTGCCGATCCAGATCGTGCCCCTGCTGTCCTGGACGAGAGCGTTAACGCGGGTCTCGGAAAATCGCGCGCCGGGCAGAAAGGGGGCGGATTGTTCCGTCCGGGGATCAAAAGTCCAGAGGCCTTTCCCGGATCCAAGCAGGAGAGATCCGTCGCCCATCTTTATCACCCCGGTTACCAGCTGCTGCAGGACGTCCGGGGGAGTTCCGGCAGTCTGGACCCGTACCTGGTATCCGTCGTACTTGCACAAACCGCTTGTTGTCCCGAACCATATAAATCCGCGGTCATCCCTGATGATGGCGTTGATCCTGCCGAAGCTTGGGGAGGGGATGTGTTCGAAACTGATCAGATACTTGTCGAGCGGGAGAACCTGGGGCCCCTGACCGAATGCCGGCCACGGCATGATCCAAAGCGCGACGGCGATATTGAGGAGATTGACGTGAGAAGACATGGTGCGGGATAGTTCCTAGCCGGCGCCTTTCACGTAGTCTGGCGAAAAGGCTGGCTTTTCTGCTTAAACCTACCTAAAAAGCGGTGCAGAGTCAACACCTACGCCCGCCGGTTCCTATCCCCGCAAATGCGTGATTGCCAAGCCCGCATGCAGAGGTTATATTCTTTCGTCCATCCCATCCAGGGAGCCGCCAAAGAGATACGCTGATCGTTGATGCTTACAAGACGCGCCCGAACACGCTTCAGCGGAATATCAGTATTTACGGACATTCGACAGAGATCATTCTGAAAGGAGATTTCCAATGAAGTCTTTCCTGTTTGTCATTTTGTTGCTCGTTTTCCACTTCGTCGACTGTATCTCCGTTTACAGTCAGGATCCGCGAGCCAGTGCCGACCAAGAACGCGCCGTCGTCAGCAGACAGCAGATCCTCACGGGACATTCGCTTAGGCCGTTATCGGTGAACACCACATCGCTACCCTTGAAAATGTCGTACCAGGGATTGCTGACCACGACCGGCGGCATTCCTCTTGCCGACGGAGCGTACAATTTGACGGTCAGCCTCTACGACTCGTTGACCAACGGCAGCTTGCTGTGGACGGAGGCGCACAGCGGTGTCCCTGTGCAGCGCGGCACATTCAGCATCACATTCGGCGGCACAACTCCGCTGAACCTCCAATTCAATAAACCGCTATTTTTACAGGTCGTTGCATCGAACGGCCCGGCCGGCCCTTCATATCCCTTGACATTTTCACCTCGATCGGAGCTTTCGAGCACGCCCTATTCGCTCGCACCGTGGGTCACGAAGGGAGCGGACCTCTATTACAATAACGGCAAGATCGGGATCGGCAGCTCTGCCCCCGAGAGCTGCGGAATTGCAAACCTCAAGCTCGATATCGCCGACGAAACCGGAGTTGATGGTAACGTTGCGGTCAGAGTTGCGGGACAAAATGCCGACGGTGGCGGCTACCCGAGTATAAACCTTGCAAAATCACGGGGCGCTCTTGCGACCCCAACAAGCGTAAATCAAAGCGATTTCCTCGGTCAGGTTAATTTTCTTGGACACGATGGAAGCGCCTATCTGCCGGGGGCCGGGATTTTTGGCATCGTCGACAGCACTCCCGGCCCGGCATCAGTGCCAACCAGGATGACTTTCTATACCCGGAACCAGGCCAACGGGTTTGCAAAGAGATTGCAACTGGATAGAAACGGAAGCCTCGACATTGATCCCTGGGCTTTCAACGCCGGCGCTCTCTCTCCTGGTTTGACCTTTGGCAGCGATTATTATACCGGAGAAGGCATTGCCTCCAAGAGAAATACGGGGGGAAATCAGTGGGGCCTTGATTTCTACACGGCCTTCCACAATCGAATGTCCATTACCAATACCGGCAACGTCGGCTTCGGGATCTCTACGCCCTTTGCCCAGGTGCAAATAAACGACTCGTCCAACGGCATTACCGGAGCCCGGCTGGCCCTGACTCAGGCCGTGAGCGGATCGACCCTCTTCGACGGACTCGCGCTGATTCATACGTGGCCTAACGGCTTTCTGTGGAATTACGAAAACGGCGCGATTCTGTTTGGAACGAACAACAATGAGCGAATGCGCGTCGATTCGGCAGGCAGAGTCGGCCTCGGAACCGCCACTCCTACGAGCAAGCTGGAGATCGCGGCGCAGGATGGTCTCGCCATAACGGGGAACCAGCCTTTCCTTACTTTGCGAGACACGAGTGCCGGCGGGGCGCGCTTCGTGCTGGGCAGCGCGAACGGCGACCTTAATTTGTATCCGAACAGCTTCATAGGCGGAAGCCCGGCGGTGACCGTCAAGTCAGCCAGCGGCAACGTCGGCATCGGTATGGCGTCTCCACCCTACCAATTTTCAGTCCAGGCAGCGGACCGGGTTTTAGGATGGTTCGACAACACGGCAACCTCCGGAACTCCGATCGGGCTCCAAGGAACGGCGCAGGGTGCGGGGGGGACCAATCATTATGGAGTCGTGGGGTTCGCCTCCGGTGGTACGACGAACTATGGGGTCTATGCAGGTGGCGATCTAGTGTACACCGGCAATCTTATCCACGCGTCTGATGCCGGGTTTAAGGAAAACGTCCTCGACTACTCCGGCGCCCTTTCCAAGATCATGATGATCAGGCCGCGCACGTTCACATTCAAATCGGGAGGGGACTATGATCGGTTCGGGTTTGCTGCTGGAAAACACTTTGGGTTCCTGGCTCAAGAATTGGAGCAGGTATTTCCGGAATTGGTGGTTACTGCGACACATCCTCCTGAACCGGATGGAAAAGGGGGAACGAGCGCCGGGCCGGTCGATTATAAGGGCGTCAAGACGATGGAGATAATTCCAATCCTTGTTCAGGCAGTTCAGGAGCAACAAAAACTCATCGAAGAACTTCAAGCGAAAGTCGCGCGGCTGGAAAAGAAATGACGTCGGTAAAATTCAGTGAGAGGAGTTCGCGTATGAAGATTGGACTAACAGTCTCACTTCTGCTCGCCGTGCTCTCCGCCGGTCGCGTCCTGCCGCAAACAGTCGTGCATCCCTGGCGCGTTGTCGATAACGGAGGGGGAAAGTCCGCCGCAGGAGGGGTGCAGCTTCAGGCGTCCATCGGCCAATGCGCCGTTCAGGCGATGACTTCCGGAGGCGCCAACGCCGAGGGGGGTTATATTCCCGGCCTCCGTGAGCTCGGAGGGGCGGTCACGACGGTTGACTATCTCGTGGAAAATTCATGGAACATGGTTTCTGTTCCGCTCCTTGTCGGTGATTTTAGGAAAACATCTCTGTATCCCGGAGCGACATCTGTCGCCTTCGCGTATGAAGGCTCCTATGCGCGCAAGGATAGTCTCAAGAATGGGGTAGGGTACTGGATCAAATATCCTGCTCCGGACACCCTGGCGTTCACAGGCACAAGTATTTCCAGAGATACGCTCGACGTCAACAATAACTGGAATATTATCGGATGCCTGTCTTATCCGGTGCGTGTTGCGAATGTTGTTCCAGTCCCTCCGACCGCAATAGGTTCGGGCTTCTTTGGCTATTCGATGAGTTCCGGCTATTTCATTGCGGACACACTCAAGCCGGGACGGGCGTACTGGATTAAAGTAAGAAATGCGGGGAAGCTTGCCATGAGTACGGGCTCGGCCTCAATACCGCCAACCCGTCAATCAGCGATCGCCACGAAATCCAGTCTCCGCGCGACCGACTCCCCGGATGCGGTGCAGAATCTTAGCACGCTTACCTTCCGGGATGCGAACGGGCGAGAACGGACATTGCACTTCTCGACCGTTACGATTGACCTTGATCTCGGTATGTTTGAGCTCCCTCCGCAACCTCCCCCCGAAGTCCTTGAGGTAAGATATTCGACGAACAGGATGCTGGAGGTCGCGGAGCGGGGAAAGATGAGGGAGGTGGCGATCCGGATCTCAAATGCAGGGTATCCTCTCACGATTTCGTGGAAGTGCAAGGGTCGCGCGTCTCTGCTTCTCGATCACAAAGTAATTCTACTTGAGGGATCGGGAGAGACCCGGGTAACGGGAGCCGAAACCCCGATCAGACTCAGGCTCTCCCCGGCCGTGGTCGCAGACATGCCGAAAACGTTTGCGCTCTATCAAAACTACCCGAATCCGTTTAATCCTTCCACAACCATCCGGTATGATTTGCCGAAGAGCGTGAGTGTAACGCTGAAGATTTATAATATTCTCGGACAGGAAGTCGCAACGCTCGCAGACGACGTCCAGGAGGCAGGATTCAAATCCGCGGTATGGAATGCAAATAATATCGCAACCGGAGTTTACCTGTACCGGCTTGTCGCCGGAACTTTTACCGAGGTAAGAAAAATGATGATCTTAAAATAGGGATAGACCTCAGCCGACCGAAACACTGCTGCGAACGCAACCGAGGCCCGATCGGATTCCTCGGGGCATCCGGCTTGCATCAGACCGACAGCACCGCCCCCGCTGTCCGACAGTCGGGGGCAATCGACTCCTGGCGGAATAACCTACCCTCCCGCCCTGCTCCCATAGTTGACATTGCCGTTTTTATGTATATATTATTCATATACATAACTGAACCACAACCGCAATGAAGGGATTTCCGGAATTCTCCGGATTTGAATGGGATGAAGCGAATCGAGAGAAAAGCCGGCGCCGTCACAGGGTTTCCTGGTGGGAGTGTGAGGAGATATTTTCTAATCAGCCTCTGTACATCGTTCCGGACCAGGAGCACTCGGCCACGGAGAACCGGTTCTATGCACTCGGCAGAACTCATAATGATCGATTGCTTTTCGTGGTCTTCACCCAACGCAAGTCCAGAGTTCGCATCATTTCCGCGCGCGATATGAGCAAGAAAGAAAGGAAGGTCTATCTTGAAAAAGCTCAAAAAGATTCCAAAGTTTAAATCACGGGCAGCTGAGGAGAAGTTCTGGGCCGATCATGATGCGACTGACTATGTTGACTTTTCAAAGGTTGAGCTCGGTTTCTTCCCCGAACTAAAGCCCTCCAGCAGAACCATTTCCATCCGTCTTCCGGAGTCTCTCGTCGAAGCAGTAAAAATATTGGCCAACAAGCAGGATATCCCGTATCAATCAATGCTGAAAATCTTGTTAGCCGAAAAGGTTCGGGAGTCTCTCCTCTTGCGCAGGAGAAAAGGCGATGCGGCGTAATGATCAGCCAATCCAACTCAGAGAATCTGGCAGAGCTCCCCTGCGGGAATAACGCATAGATGTTTGGCATACTTGTCGAAGTGCCAATACTTATTTATTATCATCTCTCCCGCCCCAAGAAGAGCAGTGGATAGTCCTTTCCGTCCATTCATACGATCGTCAGTTCTCGCCCTTCTGCTGACGGGTGTGATACTCGCTCAATCGCCGCCGCGGCCATTTCCGCAACACACCGCATACATAAACGGCGCCATCAAACCGAGCAACATCACCCCGGCGGCGTTGGACGATTCCGTCCGCGCGTACTACGACCGGTGGAAAGCAAGGTATCTCCTTCCCGCATGCAGTCCGAATCAATATTATATATCCGGCGGGACGGAGATCCCGAACGGCATTGGCGTCTCCGAAGGGCAGGGATACGGATTCCTGATCACGGCCTTCATGGCCGGCTACGATCCGAACGCACAAACATACTTCGACGGTCTGTACAATTATTACCGCGCCCATCCGAGCGAGATTAACCACGACCTGATGGCATGGAAACAACTAAGCGGCTGCGTCAGCAGTGCGGACAGCAATTCGGCGTCCGATGGCGATCTTGACATGGCCTATGGGCTGCTGTTGGCCGACAAGCAATGGGGGAGCACAGGCGGGGTCAACTACTTTCAGGCGGCACTGCGTATCATCAATGCAATCCGGCAGGATGAAATCAATCCCGCAACCCACGCGGTCAAGCTCGGCGACTGGGCGATCCCGGGCGATACGAGGTACGACGATACCCGGACCTCCGATTTTCTCGTCAATCACTTCCGCGCATTTGAGATTGCAACCGGCGATACGTCGTGGGGAAGCGTTCTGAATCGCTGCTACTCGCTCGTGGATGCGATGCAGACAAATTTCAGCCCGGCGACGGGCCTGATTCCGGATTTCATCCGCCACGTCAGCTCAAGCCCGGCGCCCGCGGGCCCTTACTACCTCGAATCTGCCTATGATGGGCACTATTCCTACAACGCCTGCCGCGATCCGTTCCGTTTGGCAGTTGATTATCTGATCTCGGGAGAGCCGCGGGCCTACAATGCCGTCAAGAAGATCAACGAGTTCATCCGGGCAAAGACCGGGGACAACCCAGAGAATATCCGGGCAGGTTACCGCCTCAACGGCGCCACGATTGACACGTTTGACATCTCGATGGCGTTCATCGCTCCGTTTGCCGTCGGTGCGATGATCGATTCCGGGAATCAGCCGTGGCTTAACAAGTTGTGGACAAACGTCGACACAACAAACTTCAACAGCAACGATTACTACGGCAACACCCTGAAGATGCTCGCGATGATCGTTCTTTCGGGGAATTGGTGGAATCCATATCCCGTTCCTCCGTCCCCCGCGGCCCCGGGGCTGATTGCCCCGCCGAACGCTTCATTGCTGCAAAGTTCGCCCGCTACGTTCCGGTGGCGCGCTTCTTCGGCCAGCTCATCGTATTCGATCGAGTGTGCAACAGATTCAGTCTTCAGCGTGTTGGTACTCAACGACTCATCGCTTGCGGACACGAACCGCCAGTTCAGCGGACTGACAAATAACACCATCTACTATTGGCGCGTGCGGGCAAGAGACGCCGGAGGGTCGAGCGCTTGGTCCGGGGTGTGGCATTTCACCTATTTGAATCCGGCAACGTGGAAGTTGATCTCGGTACCGCTGAAGGTGGCAGATCCGAGAAAGGGGATACTTTTCCCGACGGCGATCTCGAAGGCATTTGCATACAACTCAACCGACGGGTATACCATGCGTGATTCTTTGTCGAATGGAATCGGATACTGGCTGAAATTCGGAGCAGATCAAACATCGAATATTCATGGAGATTCAATCCCGGCCGACACACTCGACGTTCAGGACGGGTGGAATCTCGTCGGTTCGATCAGCTCCCCGGTGCCGGTCACGGCAATCAGCTCCTTGCCGCCGAACATTCCGACATCGAATTTCTTCGGGTACGGTGCGGGTTACGCGGTCGCGGGGACGATCGTTCCCGGGAATGGCTACTGGGTGAAGGCCGGCCAGTCCGGGAAGCTTATTCTCTCATCGTCGTCAGTGGCATCTGCCGCGGATCGCATTATCATCACACCCACAGGCGAAGAGCCGCCGTCACCGCCGGGTGACGGATCAGCCGGAATCGGGGAAATGCCGCAAAATTTCTCCCTTAAGCCGAATTATCCGAATCCGTTCAATCCTTCTACTACGATCTCCTTCTCCATGCCGAGATCGGCAAACGTCCGGCTGCAAACCTTCAACGTGCTGGGCCAGCTCATCGAAACCCTGGTAGATGAAGTCAGACTTCCCGGCATTTATAGCGTGCAATGGGAGGCGAGCCGTCTTCCAAGCGGGCTCTATTTCTTTCGCATGACCGCCGGCGACTTTATGCAAACAGGGAAGGCCATTCTTATGAAATAACGGCGGATCCGTCGTTGCCGCAAATCTGGATTGACCCATTGCATATAACGATGTGAAAGCGTATATTCCGTCTGTCTGTCCAAGCGACTCTCACCGACGCGATACTGAAGGGGGCCCTCCAATCGCATCCTGAGTGCGGGAGAGTCGGATTAACACCACCCTTTCATCGCAACGGTACCACGTGTCGGAAGTTCTCCGGTTTTCAATTATAATCCGCATTCTTCTTCCTACCATCGCAGGTACTCTCCTTGTCCATGTCTTCGGCGTATCGTCCGAGAGACCATCGAAGAGTGACGCGTCTCACGTAACGGCCTCGTCCTCGATGTGGGTCGACGGCCATTACGGGTACTGGTGGCACTACGGCGTGCCGCCATGGAGACTCCCCTGGTCCTCGATGACGCACGTGGTTCACTTCGGCGGCTTTTACCCATCGGGAACGTACCCGTACTATACGATCGCAAAGGAATGGGACGTCGGCGTAGACGGCATCCGTTACCAGGACAGCCTGATTGCCATTGCGCATCGTAATAATGTGAAAGTCTTAATGGAGCTGGGCGATAATACCGGGCTCGGATATGATTCAATCGCGGCGCAGGGCGACACCGTCATCCAATCATGGGTTCATAATGTTGCGACCTATATGCTGTCGAAGGGATATGACGGCGCCGATGTTGATCTCGAACCTCAACCCGGACCTATTCAACAGGCGGGTTGGGGAAGGATCCTGCATTATTTGCGTGACACTCTCTCTACGTGGAATCCGCGCGGCATTATTACGGTCGACGTGATGTCTTCCTATTCAATCAATTGGAATCCGGATACACTCGCCGCCACGGCCGATCACATCAATCTCATGGAATACGATCAGGGCGGGAAGTGGAGTAGTAGCACGACATTCAACTCACCCTTGTACGCGCCGCTCTATCCCGGCTACAATGGAGGTGATGACAGCTCCGGCGTCATGTCGTGGATCGCCAACAACGGCTCCATCCCCGCATCAAAATTCGGTCTTGGAGTGCCTCTATATGGACGGATGTTTTTTGGCGCCGCATATCCCAATGCGACCCCGAACAACAATTATCAGAACAGATTCTACAATGACGTTGTCAATAAGGATAAGACTTCTCCGACGGGGACCGTCTATTGGCAGGACACAGCGAAAGTCCCGTATATCAGCGATCCGGGACAAAATCAATTTGTTACGTATGATGATACGTTATCGCTCAGACTGAAAGCAGAATTTGCCGCGCGCCACGGGCTCGGTGGAATCATGATGTTTGGGGTTGGCGAAGGATATTTGTTCGATCCGCCGCTCGGAAGAGATCAGAATGAACTCTCAAACACTCTTGGGGCCGCAGCGGGCCGAACAATTTCTCCATCCGTCGGCGACACCGTCAGGCCGATGATCACACTCATCTCACCGGCTAACGGCGATACAGTCATAGGCTTCGTCACACTCGCTGCGCAAGCGTCGGATGACGTGGGAATCGCAAGAGTCGATTTTCTTCTCAATGGATACGTTGTCGCGAAGGCGATTCGGACGCCCTACACGGTTCTATGGAATGCCGGGGGAGCACTGGGCTCGCAAAGGATCGCCGCGCGGGCGTTTGATATCGCCGGCAACTACACGGCAGCACCGACGATCACCGTGATTGGCGTACCGCCGCCGCCACCCCCTCTCGCACCGGCCCTCGCGTCTCCAATTGATAGCGCAATCGTGCAACCGACAAATTTGGCCATCATGTGGAACTCGTCGAACACCGCAACGTCGTATAGATTGCAGGTGTCGACCGACTCATTGTTCAGTACCAGCATTCACGATGATTCAACAATCACAGGGACATCGCGACAGCTAGGACCGTTGGCGGGAACCACCACGTATTACTGGCATGTCAACGCGAAGAACAAAGGGGGAACCAGCGCATTCTCACCGTCGCGCAACTTTGCGACGACGGTTCCGCCTCCAGCCCAGCCCACACTTCTTTCGCCGATCAACGGGGCGGCAAATCAACCCACGACATTGACGTTGAGTTGGAATTCGGCGGCCGGAGCGACGTCGTACCGCGTGCAACTAGCCGGAGACTCATTATTTTCCACGATTATCCTGGATGATTCGGCCGTCACGGCAACATCCCGGCAAGCGGGCCCGTTGGCGAATAACACAAAATATTACTGGCATGTGGGGGCGATCAATACCGGCGGCAAGAGCGCGTACTCAACCGCATGGAATTTTA
>Ga0137396_10001264_pt1 | contig 13155 bp, 8 predicted proteins | sample czc16metaG_FD_108284 | JGI IMG/M metagenome (GOLD analysis project Ga0137396, IMG submission 108284) | Vadose zone soil microbial communities from Angelo Coast Range Reserve, California, USA - czcobulk3.16 metaG | ecosystem: Environmental > Terrestrial > Soil > Vadose zone | place: USA...
GATTATCTCGCCGCCTACCCCAACGACGTGCAGGCGATGGCCGGGCTGGCGGCGGTGTACTCCCAGCAGGGTAAGCGTGATGAAGCCGGGGCACTCTACAACCAGATCCTCGACCACGCCGATTCGGCGGAGGCCACGGACCTGTTCGCCGCCGCACAGGCGGTCATCAATGCGATCCCGAACGAGCCGGACACGGTGCCGGCCGGCAGCAAGTGTCGCAGCGACACGCGGGCGAAGAACAAGACTCTGACCCTGCGGCAGATCGCCACACGCTGCGCGGCGGTGACCGACGACACGATCAAGGCGTTCCGGGCGTCGATCGCTCCGCGCTACCGGCTGGCGGCGCGAGCGTACGAGGCAGGCCTCGGGAAGGACCCCTATTTCCGCGAGGCGCTCTACAACCTGACGGGGGTCTATTATCTGCTCGGTGACACCGCGAAGGTGCTGCCGCTGGCCCAGCGGCTGGTCGCCGTGGATCCGCTGAACCGCACGAGCCTCGCCAAGCTCGCCGGCGCGTGGCAAATACGGGGCAACAAGGACTCGACGCTGCGCTACCTCACGATCGCCGACTCCATGACGACCGAGGTGACGGTCGGCACCTTCACGCCCGATGAACAGGGCGCGAAGCTCGGCGGCCTGGTCACGAATCTCAAGACCAAGCCGAGCACGCCGACGGCGGTCACGTTCGAGTTCGTGAACGCCAAGGGCGAAACCGTGGCCTCGCAGAAGCAAGACATCCCGGCGATCGATCCGAGCGGTAACCACGCGTTCGACCTGAAGGTCACGGGCACCGGGATCGTGGCCTGGAGGTATCGGAGGTCATAGTGGCGACCCGCGTCCTGCTCGGGCTCGCCGTCGCCGCGTGTTCGGCGCTCGCTGCTCCCGCAGCCGGACCCCCGCAGTGGCGGCTGGTGTGGCATGACGAGTTCGACGGGCCGGTCCTCGACGCCACCAAATGGGTACGGGAGACCGGGGGCGATGGCTGGGGGAACGGCGAGCTCGAGTTTTACACCGACCGGGTCGAGAACGCGCACATCGATGCGGGCTACCTCGTCATCGAGGCCCGCCGGGAGTCGCTCGCCACCCGCGGGTACACCTCGGCCCGACTCAAGACCCAGGGTTTGGGCGCGTGGAAGTACGGTCGCATCGAGGCCCGTATTCAGATACCGCGCGGACAGGGGCTGTGGCCCGCTTTCTGGGTGCTGGGCGACGACATCCCCTCCGTCGGCTGGCCCGCGTGCGGCGAGATCGACATCATGGAGAACATCGGCAAGGAACCGGGCCGGGTGCACGGCACGGTGCACGGCCCCGGGTACTCCGGCGCGGCCGGCGTCAGCAGCGCGTACGACCTGCCGGCGGGCGCGTTTGCCGACACGTTTCACGTCTACGCCATCGAGTGGGAGCCGGCTGCGATTCGCTGGTACGTGGACGACGTGCTGTACAAGACCGTCACCCCGAATTCCCTGCCCGGGCGGTGGGTGTACGACCACCCCTTTTTCATCCTTCTCAACGTGGCGGTGGGTGGTTACTGGCCGGGTAATCCGGATGCAACCACCGTCTTCCCGCAGACGATGCGGGTGGATTATGTGCGGGTGTACGAGAAGCGGGGCGGGTGAGCACGCCGGCCGCGTTGCTGCTGCTGGCGGTTGTCCAGGCGGCGCCGTTGCAGAACCCGGTTGACGTCTGGACCGCGCCCTCACTGGAAAACGTCTTTCGCAACACGACGAAACCCCGGCGCGCCGCCGCGACCATTCGACTGACCGCGGCTCGCGGCGAAACCGAGTCCGCACAGATCGTGCTGCGGGCGAGCGCGAGCTGCCTCGACTCGGTTCGCGTTGAACCATCCCTCCTGATCGGCACGCGTGGCCGCCGGCTCGCTACGGGCGCCGTCCGCGTCAATTGGATCGGATACGTATGGCTGAGCCGCAACTCCGATCACACTCCCGAAAGCGAGCTGGTGCGTCGTGCGCCGGACGACTTCCCCGACCCTTTGCTGGACGATGAGACCGTCACATTGTGCGCCGGGTCGAGCCAGCCCGCACTCGTGCGAGTGACGATTCCGCGCGCAGCCGAGCCCGGCGTCTACCACGGCACCGTGTCGCTTCGAGCCGGTGCCAGGCTGCTGCGAACTGTCGGACTGACGGTCGACGTCGTGCCGGTCTCCTTGCCCGACCTCCCGTCGCTCCGGGTAACGCACTGGTTCAGCTCGCGGGCCATTGCCCAAGAGCATCAGGTGGAGGAATGGAGCGAGCGGCACTGGAGGCTGCTGAGCGCGTATGCGGAGGACATGCGCGCCCACGGCCAGACGATGTTCGAGACCGATCTCGAGCTGATTCGCGTCAACCGCGCGCCCGACGGCTCGTACGCGTTCGACTACGGCCGGTTCGATCGCTGGGTCGAGCTCTTCTTGTCCGCGGGGTTGAGCGACATCGAACTGATGCACGTCGGACGTCGCACGGAGCCGTGGGCATGGACCAACCCGTTCGAGCCGTCGCCGCGTCCCGCCGTCGTCACGGCGAGCGGCGACACCACCCAAGTGCCGCTCGAGGATTTCCTGAAAGACCTCCAAGGCCACCTGGTCGAGCGCGGCTGGATCGACCGGGCGGTCATCCATGTCGCCGATGAGCCGATCGTGGAGAACGTCGATTCCTGGCGCGCGCTCTCGCGGCGCGTGCACGCGGCGGCTCCCCGGTTGCAGCGGATCGAAGCCATCCAGGCCCCGGATTTCGGGCGTGACCTGGAGATCTGGGTGGTGGAGCTGAGCTTCCTGGAGCGGTGGTACGACAGTTATCGAGCGCGCCAGCAAGCGGGCAACATGGAACTGTGGTGCTACACGTCCTGGCTGCCGCAGGGCGCGTACCCCAATCGCCTGATCGACTACCCTCTATTGAAGACCCGCTTGCTCCCCTGGATGGCGTCGCGCTATGAGCTGAGTGGCTGGTTGCATTGGGGCTTGAATCAATGGCCGCGCGATGTCGACCCCAACAAGGGCCTGTTCGCGCCAGGCGACGACTTCATCGTCTATCCTGGCCGCGACGGTCCTCGCTCGAGCCTCCGCTGGGAAGCGTTCCGCGACGGCGTGGAGGATCAGGCCTTGTTCGCGCTGTGGCGTCGACGCGACCCCCGGGCGGCGCTGGCGGCCCTGCGTGCGGTCATTCCGTCGTTCACAACGTACCCGCGCGACCCGACCGTCCTGCTCGCGGCGCGCCGACAGGCGTTGCTCGCGCTCGCTCGGCCGCGCCACTAGCGCGCGAGTCTTCACCTCCTGTGCGTTGGCCCCGTTCTTGCGCCCTCTGCAAGCTCGCCATATATCAACGGGCCTATGGCCTTCGAGGTGCGTCGTCGTTCCGCCGTAGCGTCGAGCGCGTTGGCGCCGGACTGGGTCGCGCGCATCCGGGCGGGGGACGAGGCTGCGTTCGAGGCCATGTTCCGGGCCTACTACGACCCACTGTGCCGCTACGTCGCCGCTTACCTCGGGAGCCGGGATGCAGCCGAGGACGCGGTGCAGGGAGTGTTCGCGCGCATCTGGGAAGATCGCGCCCACTGGGCGGTGAGCGACGTGCGGCACTATCTCTACGCGGCCGTGCGCCGCCGCGCCATCAGCCAGATCCGGCGGACGGCGGTGCGGCGGCGCGCCGCGCCCTTGCTGATCCTGGAAGAGAGCCGTGGCACCACTGGGGCGGCGGCGGACTCGGAGTTCGAGGCGGAGGAGCTGTGGCGCCGGCTGGAGCGCGCCCTCGGCGGGCTGCCCCCGCGTACCCGCGCGGCGTTCGTGCTGAGCCGGCGGGAAGGGTTGAGCTACCGGGAGGTGGCGCTGCGGATGACCATCTCACCCAAGACCGTCGGCGTGCATATCGGACGAGCGCTGGCGGTTCTCAGGAAGGCGATGGCGTCGGACGGTAAGTAATCCCCCCTGCTGCGGCGTCATAACAACATGATGACGGTCGACTACATCGTGCTCGGCCGCTACCTGAGCGGGCAGGCTTCCCCGGAGGAGCGCGCCGCCGTCGAGACGTGGCTGGGGGCCGACGCCGAGCGACGCACCGCGGTCGCGGCGCTGCAGGCGGTGTGGGCGGCCGATGCCCGACAATACGAGCCATCCTACGACACCGACGCTGCCTGGCGCCGCTTGCGGCGCGGCCTGGCCCAGACGGCGCGACCCGCGAGGTCAGTGGCGTCGCGGTGGCGCCCTCCCGCGATCGCGGCCGGGCTCGTCGTCCTGCTCGGCGTCGGGGGCGTGTGGTGGCTCGGCGCGCACCCGGTCGCGCGGCCGCCCGCGCCGCGGGAGTACGCCACTCCCAAGGGGCGGCGGGCGGTCTTCCGGCTGCTCGACGGGACGGAGATCACCCTCAACGCCGACAGCCGGCTGGGCGTCCCGGTCCGGTTCGCACCGCGCGGGCGCGACGTCTACCTCGAGGGCGAGGCGTACTTCAGTGTCGTGCACGACACAGCCCGCCCCTTCGTCGTGCACACCCCGCACAGCGCGATTCGCGCCATCGGGACCAGGTTCGGCGTCCACGCGTACGGTGACGCGGCGGCCGAGCGGGTCGCGGTGGCGGAGGGTGCCGTGGCGCTCGCCCTCCCGGCTCAGCCCGCAGCCGAGACGCCGCTGCGCGCCGGACAGGTGGCGACGCTGTCGCGCGCGGGCGCGGTGCGCGTACTGGAGGGTGCCGCTGTCATGAACGAGCTCGCCTGGACCCGCGGACGACTGGTGTTCACCAGTGTGCCGCTCTCCGAGGCGGCGCAACGGCTCGGTCGGTGGTACGACCTCGACGTGCTGGTGATCGACTCCACACTCGCGCGCCGGCCGATCACGGGGTCCTACTCGAGCGAGCCGGTTTCCGAAGTCCTTACTCTGATCACGTCCGCCGTGGGGGCCAGGTACGAGTGGAGCGGGCGATCGGTGACGATCTCGATGGTCCGGGCCGCACGGTGATGCGCCAACGTGGGAGGGAGGTTCGCATGAAGGTCGCAGCCATGGTGCTCGCCGCGGTGCTCGCCGCAGCGGGAGCAGGGATGCCGCCCGCGGCGGCCGCGCAAGATCCGCCGAGGGAAGTCGCACTCGCCGCCGCCGGTCCGCGGTTCCTCGCGCTGGCGGCCGGCACCGCTGCCGACGCCTCGGTCCGCTGGTCGGACGCGAGCAACGCCGCCGTCTTCCGGCGCCTGATCACCGTCGACTGGCAGGGGATGCCCCTGGGCGACGCGTTGTCCGAGATCGCGCGCAAAGCGGGGTTGCGTCTCACCTACAGCGCCGCGGTCGTGCCGCTCGAGGCTCCGGTCACCCTGAGCGCGTCCAATCTTACCGTGGGCGCGGTATTGAGCGCGGTGCTGTACGACGCTGGGGTGGACGTACTGCTGACCTCGAGCGGGCGGGCGGCTTTAGTGAAGCGCGGCGTCCTGGGCGAGCCCCAGGTCGGAGCGATTGTCGGGCACGTCACCGACTCTGTCACCAAGCAGGGGATCGCGGTGGCCACCGTCACGGTCGAGGGCACGGGGTTGAGCGCGCGGTCGGCCGACGACGGCGCGTATCGTATCGCGAACGTGCCGCCTGGATCGCACGCTGTTCGGGCTGCGCGAATCGGCTTCACTCCAGTCTCGAAGCCCGTCACCGTGGTCGCCGACCAGGACAGCGTGGTCGACTTTGCATTGCCTCCCCAGCCGACCGAGCTGGAGCAGGTGGTGGCGATCGGCTACGGCACGGCGGCGCGGCGCGAGCTGACGGGAGCGGTCTCGTCCGTCACGGCGGACGAGATCGCGGCCGCGCCCGTGACATCGCTCGAGCAGTCTCTGCTCGGTCGCGCGCCCGGCGTGCAGGTCGTGACCTCGAGCGGCCAACCGGGAGCCGGCGCGATGGTACGCATCCGCGGCGGCAATTCCATTTCCGCGGGCAACGACCCGCTGTACGTGATCGACGGCGTACCGATCACCACGAACCTGGACGACGCCACGACGGGCACCCTGCTGACCGAGGGGATGCGGGGTCTGAACCCCCTCGCCGCCCTAAACCCGGACGACGTCGAGTCGATCGACATCCTCAAGGACGCCTCGGCCGTCGCCATTTACGGTGCCCGGGGCGCCAACGGGGTCGTGCTGATCACGACGAAGCACGGGCGGAGGGGTCAGAACAGCGTCTCGTTCGGGTCGTACTACGCCCGCCAGGAAGTGCGGCGCGAGCTGCCGCTGATGGATGCGACCCAGTTCGCGCAGATGGTGAACGCCGCGTACACCAACGCCGGACAGCCTCCGCTGTACACGCCCGCGGACATCGCCGCATTCGGCCGGGGAACCGACTGGCAGCACGCGATCTTTCGCACCGCCCCGCTGCGCGGCTACGACGTGTCCGTCTCGGGCGGGGATCAGAACACGACCTACTTTGTGTCGGGCAGCTTGCTCAAGAACGACGGCGTGGTGATCGGGAGCGACCTGACCCGCGGGTCGTTCCGGCTCAACCTCGATCGCACCGTCAGCCGCAAGCTCCGGGTCGGGAACCGGCTGGCGTTCAGCCGCTCCCAAGGAGAAGTGTTGCCAAGCCCGGTCGTGCTCAACGCTCTGACGGCCCCTCCCACGCTGTCTGTAACGGGCCCCGGGGGGGACTACTTCACCGGGACGAATCCGCTCACCGGCCGGCCGTTCGAGAACCCCGTCGCGTCGGCACTCAGGATCACGAATGAGGAACGGCAGAACCGGCTCATCGGCAACGTGTTCGGGGAGTACGACGTTCTGGAAGGCCTGACTCTGCGCAGCACGCTTGGCATGGACTTTCTCAACTCGGTGCAGGACTACTACGCACCGTCCACGGTGCTCCCCGGGCTGACCACCAATGGACAGGGGAGCCGGGGGCAGGCGCAGACGCTGAGCTGGACGTTCGAGAACACGATCCACTACAGCCGGCGGTTGGGCGAGCTCCACAACGTCGACCTGCTTGCGGGCACGACCCTCGAGCGCACCAACACCGAAGGGATTTCGGGGACCGCGCAGGACTTCCTGACCGACGGCCTGGGTGTGAACGGCCTGTACGCAGGGAAGACATTCGTCGGCGTCTGGACCCCGGCGCCCCACTCCTCGTTGGCGTCGTCCTTCGCCCGCGCCAACTGGGGGATTGCCGACAAGTACCTGTTCACGCTCACCGGGCGCGTCGATGGGTCGTCCAAGTTCGGCAGGGACCACCGCTACGGCTTCTTCCCCTCGGGGGCGTTCGCGTGGCGGGCCTCGGATGAGAGCTTCGTGAAGCGTCTCGGCTGGTTCGACGACCTGAAGCTGCGCGCGAGCTACGGCCGGACGGGAAATCAGGACATCGGGAACTATAAGTCACTCGCGACATTGGGCAGCACTGTGTACGTGCTCGGCGGCTCCCGCGCGATTGGCTTCGTGCCTGCGAGCCTGGCGAATGCCGATCTTAAGTGGGAGACCACCGACCAATTCGACGCTGGAGTGGACGCCTCGGTGCTCGGCAATCGGGTCACCGTCACCGCCGACTATTACAAGAAGAAGACGCACGACCTGCTGCTCGACGCGCGCGTGCCGTCGAGCTCGGGGTTCGGCAGCCAGTTGCAGAACATCGGCAGCGTGCGCAATCGCGGGTTCGAGGTAAGCGTCAACACGGTGAACTTGTCCGGCGGCACCCTCGGCTGGGAGACGTCGCTCGCGCTGGCCTGGAACCGGCAGCAAGTGGCGAACCTCGGCGCGGACACCATCATCATCGATCCGTACGGCGTCGGCGGCGGCGCGCACCAGAGCCCCACCGTCCTCAAGGTGGGCGAGCCAATCAATTCCTTCTACGGCTGGGTGTACGACAGCCTGGCGAACGGGCAGCCGGTGTACAAGGATCTCGATGGCGACGGCGTGATCACCTCGGCCGACCGGACCATCATCGGCAACGCGCAGCCCACCTACACCGGGGGTCTCGCGAATCGGTTTACATTCCACAACTTCGAGCTCTCCGTCCTGCTGCAGTGGTCCGTGGGCAACAAGATCTACAACATCAATCGGTCGCTCCTCACGGCCGCCGGGGGCACCGCGAACCAGCTGCTAGACGTGGCGACTGGGGGTCGCGGCATCCCGACGCCGAAGATCGGCAACACATTCGAGAGTCGCGAGTCCGATCTCTTCGTCGAGGACGGCTCGTATCTCCGTGGAAAGAACATCCGGCTGGCCTACAGCTTTCCCGCCATCTGGCTGCAGGCCGTCCATCTCCAGGGCATGAGCCGGCTGCAGCTCTATGTCAGCGCGCAGAACTTCTTCACCGTCACCAACTATACCGGCTACGATCCGGAGATCACCGAGTACGCCACAACGAACCTCGCTCAGGGATTCGACTACGGCACGTACCCACAGGTTCGGCAGATCACTTTCGGATTCTCCGCCGGCTTCTAGGCGGAACGGAGATCATCGTATGCAACGCACCAAACTGCTCTGGACGCTCGGCCGGCTGGTGGCGCTCGCGTTGGCGGTGTCGTGCGACAGCTTTCTCGACCCGAGCCCGTCCGATGTGCTCGCCCCGGAGAACTTCTATAAGACCTCGTCTGACGCGGTCGCGGCCGTGAACGGCGTGTACGAGCAGGTCAAGTGGTCGTACTGGCTCGGCTTCTGGTACGTGTCGGACGTGGCGACCGACGACATCCTCGCGAGCGCCAAGTTCGGGTCCGACGGGCACCGCATGAGCGACTACATCTTCGACGCCACCGAATGGCCCCTGGGCGACATCTGGGGCAGCGCCTACCGGATCATTAACCGGTCCAACGCGGTGCTGGACCGCGTACCGGCGATCACGATGGACCCGGCGCTGCGTACGCGCCTGTTGGGTGAGGCGCACTTCCTGCGGTCGCTCGCCTACTTCAACCTGGTCCGGTGCTACGGTGACGTGCCGCTGTTGGAGCATGAGGTCACGTCGGTGAGCGGGTTGGCGGTGTCACGCACTCCCCTGGTACAGGTGTACGCCCTCATCGTGAGCGACCTTCAAGAGGCCGCCAATGCGCTGCCCCCGACCTATTCCGGTTCCGACATTGGCCGGGCAACGAGCGGGGCGGCGCAGGCGCTGCTCGCGAAGGTGTACCTCACACAGCAGGATTGGCTCAAAGCGGCGCAGACCGCCGGAACGATCATTACCAGCGGACACTACGTCCTGCTCGCGAACTGGAAGGACAACTTCCGGATCGCGTTGAAGCTCACGAACTCGGAGAGCATGTTCGAGATCAACTACGATGGCATCCTCGATCCCGGTGCAGGGAGCATACACACCCTGTTCAGCCTCCCCCTGGGGTATCCCGGCGGCGCCGCCTACGGGTTGATGTACATTCCGCCTTCGCTGCAGAGCCTGTTCGCTCCGGCCGACACGCGAGGGAACCACGGGACGTTCATGGTGTCGCCGTACACGGACCAGATGGGGCGCACCTTCTCGTGGGGGGTCCCGCCGGGCCCAGCGTTCGATAAGTATCTCGACGAGACTGACGTCGAGAACATGAACACGCGGGAGTGGGTGCGGCAGGCGAACGACTGGATCGTGTTACGCTATGCCGACGTCCTGCTAATGTACGCCGAAGCCGTCAACGAGGGCGGCGCGGCGACCGCCGGAAGCGCCGAGGCGGCGCTGAACGCCGTCCGGGTCCGCGCGGGCCTCGGGCCCGTGTCGGGCTTGTCGCAGGCGGCGTTCCGCGATTCGCTCCGCCTCGAGCGCCGGCGTGAGTTCGTGTTCGAGGGCCAGCGCTGGTTCGACCTGTCGCGCTGGGGAATCCTCGACGCGGTGATCCGGGCCAAAACCACCGAGCTGCAGACCATCGCTCCCGGGGAGACGACCGTGCACGGCGTCCCGAGCAACCTGCTGCCGATCCCGCAGTCGGAGCGGGACATCAACCCCAACCTGACGCAGAACCCGGGGTGGTGACGTCGCGGGTCTTCCTGCTGGGGCTCGCCGCCGGGGTGGCGTGCGCTCCCAACGGGCGGGCCCCGGGAGAGCCGGGACCCGGGCCTCCCCCACAACCGAGCGGGCCTGCCGCGGAGGTATGGCTCACCACGCCCGACGGATCCAGGCTTCTGTCCCGCGAGCCCGACGCGCATTTCGATTCGGGCCCGGCGCCGTCGATCACGACGATCGCGGTGGACGAGGCCGCGACCTATCAGGAGATCGTGGGCTTCGGGGCGGCCATCACCGATGCGTCGGCGTGGCTGATCCAGAACAAGCTGACGCCGTCGCAGCGCGAGTCTCTGCTGCGGGACCTGTTTGGGCGGAATCCCGGGATCGGGCTCAGCTTCACGCGCCTCACGATGGGCGCGTCTGACTTCTCGCTGCGTCAGTACAGCTACGACGACATGCCGGCGGGCCAGACCGACCCGACGCTCGGTCACTTCTCGATCGACCCCAATCGCGCCGACGTGTTGCCGGTGGTGCAGCGCGCCCTGGTGATCAACCCGCAGCTCAAGATCATGGCATCCCCGTGGAGCCCACCGGGATGGAGGAAGACCAGCGGGAGCCTGATCCAGGGGACGCTCCTGCCGGAAGCGTACGGACCGTTCGCCGAATACTTGCGGCGCTACGTCGCGGCGTATGGCGCCGAGGGCGTCCCGATCTACGCGATCACGGTGCAGAATGAGCCGCATTTCGAGCCGTCCGACTATCCCGGCATGCGGCTCGAGCCCCCGGCCCGCGCCCGCTTCGTGGGGGGATACCTGGGGCCGCTGTTCGCGCAGAACGGGATCCGGACGTTGATTCTCGACTGGGACCACAATTGGGACCAGTACCAGTCGCCGCTCCAAGTCCTGGCCGACAGCGTGGCACCCCGCTACATCGCGGGCGTGGCGTGGCACTGCTACGCCGGAGACGTAGCGGCGCAGACCCTGGTACACGACGCGCACGCGGACAAGGACGCCTATTTCACTGAGTGCTCGGGCGGCGAGTGGGCCCCCAACTTCGCCGACAACCTGAAGTGGTTCGTGCGCACCCTCATCATTGAGAGCACCCGGGGGTGGGCGAAGGGTGTGCTGCTGTGGAACCTGGCCCTGGACGAGCATTACGGGCCGCACACCGGCGGTTGCGGCAACTGTCGTGGCGTCGTCACGATCAACTCGGCCTCCGGCGGCGTGATCCGTAACGTCGAGTACTACGCGCTGGCCCACGCCAGTCGGTTCGTGCGACCTGGGGCGCGCCGGATCGAGTCGACGTCGGGTGTCGAGGGGCTCGAGACCGTGGCCTTCCGCAACTCGGATGACGGCTCAAAAGCGCTGATCGTTGTCAATACGGCCGCGCTCGATCGCAGCTTTGCGGTTGATTGGGCGGGACGGTCGTTCACCCGCACTGTGCCGGCTGGAGCCGTCGTGACGTTCGCCTGGCCGTAGCTTCCCAACCGTCGTTTCAAGCACTTAGCGGGCACTTTGCGGTCGTAATCTCGTAAGCACAACACACGTTTAGGCTTACGCTGCCGCGTGACGTGCGGCACAGCTTGACGGGTCGGATAACGCGATCTTGACTCGCCCGCTGAGGCACGCAGCGCCCCTCCTCAGCCCAACTGAGCTCGGAGAGACACTGTGAAGCGAGTATTCATAGGACTTGTGGCCTTGGTCGCTACGCCGTTCGTGGCGGGCGTTTCCCAGGTTCGCAGCAACCCGGGGCTGGGTCACGACGCCGTGCATTGCGCGATGCGTACGTCCCTCCACCCGGGCACAGACATAAACAAATGCGATGCTCCGGCACCTCCACCGGTGGTGCAGCCGCCAGTGGTTCCGCCACCCGTGGTGTCACCGCCGCCCCCGCCGCCTCCGCCACCGGCACCGACGCCTACGTGCACGGTCACGGCGCCGTCGACCAGCGGAACGCTGACGATCGATGGAACGGTGCAGCTTGGCGCAGATCCGTGGACCGGCCTCGCAAACTGGTGCATCGAGCTCACCGGCACGGTAACGGCGACCCTGCTCACCGACGCCTCGGGGAACTACAGCTTCACTGGTCTGCCGGATGGCACGTACACGGTGTGTGAGGTGCTGCAGAGCGGCTGGACGCAGACGTTCCCTTCGAGCGGCGCCTCCTGCCCAACCGGCATCGGGTGGACGTTCACGCTCGTGGGGTACAGCGGCTCCTTCGTCAATTTCAAGAATACCCAGCCGTAAGGTGGGTGCGACGTAACTCCGCAAGGCCCCGGGGGCTGTTTCCCCGGGGCCTTTGCTTTGCGGGGTTCGCGGATAAATTGGGGTGGTGTAGGAACCCCGCGGGCGTAATTCAGGGGTAGAATGCCAGCTTCCCAAGCTGGACGTCGCCGGTTCGAATCCGGTCGCCCGCTCTCGAACGACACATGAAGGCCGCTATCACGGCCCTGTGCAGCGCCGTCGCCGCGCCTCTGCTGGCGCAGGGTGGGTGGGTGACGCCCCAACCCCCCTGCGAGCTCAGCGCAGCCCACTTCAAGGTCAACGGTTGATTGTTGAACCTTACGGCCGCCGCCGAGAAACCCGACCAGCGCAACGGCCAGCTCGCTGAGGCGGGCCGGGTCCTTGTAGCAGCGATCCTCCAGGACAAGCAGGACAAGAATCCCGCCGCCTGGTACTATCTCGGCCGTTACTACTTCGAGATCGGCGACGCCGGCGGGGCCGACAGCGCTCTCGCGCGCGCGCTATCTCTGGCACCGCCGTGCAAGCAGGACATCGACGGCTACCGCCGGCGGCTCTGGGCCAGCACCCTCAACGCCGGCCTCGCGGCCTGGCAGGGCGGCAAGGAAGACTCCGCGGTAGCGTTGTTCGGTCTCGCCGCCCGCCTCGCGCCCGGAAATCCCAAGGCGTTCGTCGCGCTGGCGGGGCTGTATGCGGGCAAGGAGAACTACGACTCCGCGCTCGTCTTCTACCGCCGCACGGTGGAGGCCGCTGGAAACGATACAGCGTTCGCGAAGGACAAGAGAGAAGCCCTCGGCAATGCCGCGCGGATCGTGGTGGGGCGCGCCCAGAATGATGCGGCGGCACAGCACTACGCCCGGCTCCGGGCGAGCGCCGATTCGATCGACCGTGGGCTCGAAAGCGATTCCACGGTCCTGGCCCGCTTGATTGCTTCGTCCCAGTCGCGCAAGACACGCGGGCGGAGGCTCGCGCCGGCGGATCAGCAGACCTTCACGCGAGACTCGAGCGGGCGCGCCCAGGCGGTGGCCCAGGCCCAGGTCGCCCGCGCGGCGCTGCTGCAGCAGA
>Ga0137396_10001265_pt1 | contig 13142 bp, 11 predicted proteins | sample czc16metaG_FD_108284 | JGI IMG/M metagenome (GOLD analysis project Ga0137396, IMG submission 108284) | Vadose zone soil microbial communities from Angelo Coast Range Reserve, California, USA - czcobulk3.16 metaG | ecosystem: Environmental > Terrestrial > Soil > Vadose zone | place: USA...
CGGGCGAGCCGTTTCGTCTCTGAAACGTCGTGAAACATGATGACAACGAGTTTGCGCCGATCGATCAACAGCGGTGCCGCCGTAAACTCGATCTCAAATTCTTTGCCGTCCGCCCGCTTGAGCACGGAGGATCCCCGCATGATCGCAAAGGCTTTCTTCGACTTATGCTCCTCAATGGCTTTGAGGTGGGCTTCCCGCGCATGCGGAGGGACACAGGACCACGAGCTCTGACCGAGGATTTCGTCGAGCGGGAAGCCCGTAATTCGGCATGCAGCCTGGTTCGCGTAGACGACGTGATCCTGCTCGTCGACGACGATCACCGCGTCTAACGCCGCCTCGAAGGGTTTCGAGAGTTTGGCGAGAGTCGGGTAGCTCTGTTTCATGTTCCTCTGCCCATCTGGCCGACAGTCACCATGCCGATCCGCGCGGCGTAGAGAGCGGCCTGCGTGCGGCTTTGCACACCCAGCTTGGCCAAAACGTTGCTCACGTGTGTCTTCACCGTCTTTTCCCCGATGTTCAGCGTCTGGGCGATTTCCTTGTTGGCTTTGCCCTCGGCCAGCAACCTCAGGACGTCTGTTTCACGCTCGGTCAGCGTCTCTGGACTTTCGGGGGCTCGGACCTCGCGCATCAGCCGCATGGCTGCTTCCGGGGACAGCTGCACCTGGCCGGCAGCGGCAGCTTTGATCGCCCGGCGCAACTCGTCAGCTTGCGTGTTCTTGAGGAGGTAGCCGATCGCGCCGGCTCGGATCGCTCCGACCACGGAGGCATCTTCGAGGACGCTCGTCAGCGCCACGACTTCGGTGTCTGGAAGGTCCCGTCGAATCTCTTGGGTCGCGGCGATGCCGTCGACTTTCGGCATCAGAATATCCATTAAGATCACGTCAGGATGGAGTTCGTGAGCAAGACGTAGGGCTTCTGCCCCGTCGGCGGCCTCACCGACGACCTCGAGGTCTGGGTCCAGGGCCAGGAACATCCTCAGGCCCTGACGGACGACGCTATGGTCGTCAGCGATCAGAATCCGTGTAACCATCGGCTCCACCTCCTGTAAGTTTCGGGTCTGACTGACTCCCTGTCCTCCGCCTTTGGGTGGAGCCCCTTCCAACCGCATACCCTATACGACGCCCGAAGGGGCGCAAAGATTCCGCTCCGCGGGCCTTTCCCTCGGCCTTTAGGGGGACATCGGGAGGGGTCTGAGGGCGCAGGGGGACTGCTGGCCGTTGGTCTGATGTCCAGAGAACGGCGAGGATGTGTAATTGATGGAAGCCCGCGCGCGGTCTTGCTCTGCGCGGGGAGGATTTGGAGAGTTTGCGATGTCCCACGATACACAAAACTTGACGCTGCAGGGCGCCGCTCAGAATCCGGCGTCCGCCCGGAATCCGTGGGCGGCACTGGCCGTCCTTTGTGCAGGCTACGGCACGATCTTGCTTGACCTCACGGTCGTGAACAATGCGATGCCCAGCATTATCGGGAGCTTGCACACCGGGGTAAACGGGATTCTCTGGGTGATCAATGCCTACGTCTTAGTCTATGCCGTCCTCCTCATTACCGCTGGCCGCGTTGGTGATCTCGTCGGGCAGCGCGCAATTTTCGCGGGTGGGCTGGCGCTCTTCACCGTAGCCTCCGCCCTGTGTGGGTTTGCCCAAACGACCTCGCAGCTCGTTGCGGCGCGGATCCTGCAGGGTGTCGGCGGTGCGCTCCTGACGCCTCAGACCCTCGCCCTCGTCACCACCATTTTCCCTCCTGACCGGCGGGGCACGGCCATGGGGATGTGGGGGGCGGTGGCGGGGCTCGCGACAGTCGCGGGGCCGACGCTCGGAGGGTTTATCGTTACCCGATGGGATTGGCGGTGGGTGTTCTTCATCAACGTGCCGATCGGTGTGGTCATATTGCTGGCGACCTTCCTGCTCGTTCCGGACATTCGGTTCGGGCGACGCCAGCACCTGGACATCGGCGGAGTCGCTTTAGCGAGTGTTGGCCTCGTGTTGGTTGTCTTCGGCCTGATCGAAGGGCAGCGCTTCCACTGGGGGCGTCTGTGGGGTACGCTGACCATCCCCGAAACGATCGGCGCCGGTCTGCTGGTCTTAACAGCGTTTCTCTTCTGGGAGCGCAGGCAGAAAGACCCCCTTCTTCCGTTTGTCCTGTTTGAAGACCGCAATTTTCTGTGGATGAACGGGATGGTTTCCGCGATGTCGTTTGCGATGTTGGGATTCTCATTTCTCCTGCCCATCTACCTGCAGTCGGCGCTGGGCAGGACCGCCTTCCAGGCCGGTTTGACGGTGGCGCCCATGTCCCTCAGCCTGATGGTCTTGGCGCCTTTCGCCGGACGCTGGGCAGATCGGCCGCAGGGCCAATACCTCCCCGCGGCCGGTCTCCTCTGTTTTGCAGGAAGCATGGCGCTGATCGCCTGGTTCGGGAACACGAGTGCGTCCGGCTTGACGCTCGCCGGCCCCATGGTATTGGCGGGGCTAGGCATTGCCTGTGTCATGCCCCCGAGCACGACCCTTGCCATGCGGAGCGTCCCACCGCGGCTCGCAGGTGCGGCCTCAGGTGTGCTCAACACCACCCGGCAACTCGGCGGAGTCCTCGGCACCACGGCGGTGGGAGCCCTTCTGGAGAACCGTCTCACCCTCGCTGGGTACGAGCAGTCACTCGGCAGTGTCGTCCAGATGCCACCACTCCTCCGGCTGCATTTCGCCGAGGCGTTCATCCCCGTGATGCGCCTGACGTTGATCGTGCCGATCGCCTTGCTGATTGTGGCCGTCGCGTGGTTTTTGGCCAGCCTGGCGCGGGCCGATGGGGGCGCTCCAGCGGACGTACCCTCTCCTGAGGCGGTTGAGGCATGATCCGAGTGCTGCTGGTCGAGAATCGTCCTGCGATCCGACTCGGATTGCGTATGCGGCTCAAGCTGGAGGCGGACGTGTCGATCATCGGGGAGCCGAGCGACGGTCTGGCCGCGCTCGCACAGACGGCGGTGCTGCGTCCTGACGTCATCCTTCTGGACATCGAGTCGACTGATATGGACGCCATCAGGTTGATCCGGGCGATGCAGACCGCGTCCCCCGCCACGGCCATCGTGGTCCTCAGCCTGCACGATGATTCGGCGACGCGCAGGCACGCGTCACACGCCGGCGCATCTGCGTTTGTGTCAAAGCACGAGGGCGGGGACGGTTTAGTCCACGCGATCCGAAAGGTAGCGGGGGGAGCCCCTCCGCCGACCCGCGCGTTGTCGGCGGGCGGGCCCGCGTCCGGGCTGACAACAGGCCGCGAGGGCGTCTGAGATCTCGCGCTGCGCACCGCGAGGACGTTTCATCCCGCTTTCACCCGGGGTTCATAGCCAGTTCACAATGCGCACGTAATGACTTAAGCGGGCGCATCCTCCGCTCGGGGGACGGCGAGAGGTGGGAATTGGCGCAGAGGCTCTTGGGGCGTGAGGACGAGCCACAAATACGCCTTTCGTCGGATGTCACGCGGGGCAGTTAAAGTTAAGAATTACCTGTCTTGAAATGATAAGCGATCAAGTCGGCGACCGGGCGAGTGGGTATGCTGACGTCGCAGTAGGAATGGTGGCAGCACAGTCATGATCAGAAAGATCATCACCGTGGTCCTCGGCATCATCGTGTTAGCGAGTGTTCCTCTTCCGGCGGCTGCCCAGGCAGCGTCGCGTCGCGTCTCATTCACCGACGTGGCCACCGCGGTAGTCGACAACAATCTCCAGCTCCGGGCCGCGGCGTTTGACGTCGCAATGGCTCGAGCGGAATTGGCAGTGGCGCAGGGAGCGCGCGTCCCTCAGACGGCTCTCGCCGGGACGTACACTCGCACGCAGCAGCAGCCCAATCCGGCAATCGATCCGAACATCTACACCGCCGGGCTCAACGTCACGTACCCACTCTCCACAGGGGGACGCCTGGAGGCTCAGGTGGCCTTCGCGCAGGCGAACCTTCAGGGCGCCCAAGCAACGTACGATCGCATCCGCCAGCAACTGGTCTTCGGGGCCCGACAGCTCTACTTGCAAGGTCTGCTGGCGCTCGAAAATGTCGCGGCAGCCCAGCGAGCTTTGAATGCGGCCAACGAAAGCTTGCGCGTTGCGCGCGCCCGATTCAGTGCCGGCGCAGCATCGCAGTTCGACGTCCTGCAGGCGGAAGTCGCCGTGGCCAACGCAGAGCAAACGATGGTCCAAGCCCGTGCCGGGGGGGCCACCGCGCAGGCCAGCCTGAACGCGACGCTCAATCTTCCCCAGGACACGTCCCTCGACCTCACCGATACGTTGACGCCTCGGCCGGTGACCACGACGCTAGACGCCGCTATCGTCCAGGGGTTGCGCGATCGACCGGACTTGCTCGCGTTGCGGAGCCGGATCGTGGCCGCCCAAGCGGGCATCGACCTCGCCTCCAGTGGGAGTCAGCCCACCGTCGGACTGGGCGCGGGCTATGGGGTCAGCAACGCCAGCGGGCAGGCTCCCTTCGTCTACGGGAGCTGGTCGGTGACGTTGAGTGCTACCATGGCAGTGTTCGACGCCGGGATCACCGAGGCGAAGGTGCGCGAAGCACGCTACCAGGTGGACCAACTGAAAACCCGCGAAGCGCAGACTATGCAGCAAGTCGAGCTGGACGTCCGCCTCGCCTGGTTGGGGCTAGAGCAGGCCGCTGGCCGGTTGGCGGCGGCAACCAAGGCCGTTGAGCAGGGGCGCGAATCGTCTCGGCTCGCGGCAGCACGCTACTCCGCTGGGGTGGGAACCCAGCTTGAACTTCTCTCGGCCCAGTCTGCACTCGCGCAAGCGGAATTGTCATTGGCGGCAGGACGGTTCGATCAGAATGTCGCACGAATTCAACTGATCCTGGCGACGGGATCACTGTGAGGGAGAACAGCATGCGTACTCGCATCATAGCCATTAGTCTCGCGGTCGTCTTTGTGGCCGGAAGCATCGTGGCCCTTCGAGCTCGGGCCGGATCGCCCCCTCCGGCACCCCCGGTGGCGCCGTCACAGGTGGCACCCGTTTCGGTGACGGTCACTCCGGCCCGGCGGGCAGACTGGGTATCGGGCATTACGGCGACCGGGACCGTGGCAAGCCTTCGGGAAGCCAAGGTCGCCTCGACGCTGTCGGGGATCGTGGCGGACGTCTTCGTCAGCGAAGGCCAGCGCGTCCAGCAAGGGGAGCCCCTCATGCGTCTGCGGACCGATCAGCTGGCCGCGATTGCGGCCCAGGCGGCGGCGGGCGTCGCACAGACCAAGGCCGCGCGCGACCTCGCCGAAGCGAACCTGCAGCGAACGAAGTCTTTGTACCAGCCCGGCGCGGTCTCCGTGCATGAACTCGACGTCGCCGACGCGCAATTCCGGCAGACACAGGCGCAGCTGCAGCTCGCTGAGGCCTCCCTAGCCTTAGCGCAGATCCAACTACGCGATGCCACCGTGACCGCCCCCTTTGGGGGTACCATCACACAGCGCAGGGTGGAGCCCGGCGAGGCCGTGGCCCCTATGTCTTTGGTCTTCGTGCTGGCGCAGCTGGATGACGTCTATGCTGAACTGGTCGTTCCCGAGCGGCAGCGTGAGGGTCTGCGGGTGGGTCAATCGGCAGTCATCACCGTGGACGCCCTGCCCGGCATGTCAATGGCGGGCAAGATTGCGGAGATCCAGCCCGCGGCGACGATCTCCAGCCGGTCATTCACGGTCAAGGTCCGGGTGGCCAATCCCCAGCGGGTGTTGCGTCACGGGATGTTTACTCGCGGCACGATTACCGTCGCGGTCCGACCGAATGTGCTACAAGTTCCAGATACGGCGGTGTTGACCACAGCCGGCAAGCCGATCGTGTTTGTCGTGCAGGAGGGCAAAGCCGTCCGGCGTGAGGTCACCCTCGGCGATCGGCAGAACGGGATGGTCGAAATCACCAACGGACTCACCCCCAACGAACAGGTCATCATTTCAGACGCGGCGGCCCTGACCGAAAATCAGCCCGTAACACCGCGTGTGTCCCAATAGCACGTCCCAGTAAATAAAGGAGATTCCCGATGCGATGGTTGTCTGAGCTCTCAGTTCGCCGGTCGGTTCTGGCGTGGGTCATCATCCTGTCCCTGACGTTTTTGGGCAGTTTCTTCTACCGCCGTCTCAACGTCGAACGGTTCCCCAACGTCGACTTCCCGTTTGTGGCGGTGTCCACACGCTTGCCGGGGGCCTCGCCTGAAGAAGTCGAAACCGATGTGACCAACAAGATCGAAGAAGCAGTGAACACCATCAGCGGCATCGACACGCTGACGAGTACTTCGGCGGAAGGATTCTCGCAAGTCGCTATCCAGTTCGTTCTGGAGAAGGACGTCAACGTCGCCGCGCAAGATGTCCGGGACAAGATCAGTGGCATCCTGCCCAATCTCCCCGCAGGGATCGACCCACCGGTCGTCTCCAAACTCGACCCCGGGGCTATTCCCGTCCTCGCCTTGGCGCTATCGGGCGACCAGCCCATTCGCGACATTACAGAGTACGCAGACAAAGTGTTCAAGCGCCAGCTGGAGGGGACTCCCGGCGTCGGGTCTGTGGACATCGTCGGCGGTCAGGCGCGCCAAATCAACGTGTGGATCGATCCGTCTCGGCTGAATGCCTACGGCCTCAGTGCGACCAACATCATCCAGGGGTTGCAGACACAGAATATTCAAGTCCCCGGGGGGAGCATCGATCAAGGGACGCAGCGTTTGACTTTGCGCACGCTCGGGCGGGTCGACTCCATCGCGGAACTCCAGCACTTGGTGGTGGCGAATCGGGGTGGGGTGCCAGTCAGGCTGGCCGATGTCGCGCGCGTCGAGGATGGTGCGGCGGAACGCCTGACGATCGCGAGCCTGAACGGGCAGCCGGCGGTCACGCTGAATATCGTGAAGCAGTCGGGCAGCAACACACTCAACGTCGTGCGCGATGTCAAGGCCCGCCTGACGGGGCTGACCTCCTCGCTGCCGCCCGGGTACCGGGTGAAGATCGTCAGTGATCAATCCGTGTTCGTCGAGGCCTCGACACGCGCGGTACAGGAGCACTTGATGGTGGGGTCTCTCCTCGCGGCCGTGGTGGTGTTGCTGTTCTTGCGCGACGTTCGCGCCACGATCATCGCGGCGATCGCCATCCCGACCTCGTTGATCAGTACGTTCACGTTCATGAACGCTGTGGGATTAACTCTGAACATCGTCACCCTGCTGGCCCTCGCGCTGGTCGTCGGGATCGTCATCGACGACGCCATCGTCGTCCTCGAGAACATCTACCGGTTCATCCGCGAGAAGAAGATGCCGCCCTTCCAGGCGGCGATTGAAGCCACACGGGAAGTCGGCGGGGCTGTGACGTCGACCACGATGAGCCTGATCGCCGTCTTCTTGCCGCTGGCGTTCATGGGCGGGATCGTCGGCCGGTTCATGCGCAGTTTTGGGTACACGATGGCGTTTGCCATCGCCGTCTCGCTCCTGGTCAGCTTCACCTTAACCCCGATGCTGTCGTCTCGATGGCTGAAAGGCTCTAGATCGGGTTCGACGTCGTCGGGAGGGGAAGCGCGTAGTGGGCGGATCTACATGGCCTTGGAAAATGCCTACCGCTGGCTGCTGCAACGCGCGCTCCGGCGTCGCTGGGTCGTGGCTGTCTTGTCCTTAGTGGTCCTCTTCACCGCAGTGCCCCTAGGCATCGCAGTCAACAAGAACTTTTTCCCTGACGAAGACGAGTCCCAGTTTGAAGCGGTGGTGCGGGCCCCTGAAGGCTGGTCCCTACCGACGACCGAGCAGCTGGCCAACCAAATGTCCACCGAGATCCGTCGGCTCCCCGGGGTCGATTACACAATGGTCTCGGTGGCCGACGATCCACTGCGGACACCCAACCGCGCCACCATCTATGCCCACATGGTCGACTTGGACAAGCGGACGGTGAGCCAGGCGACCGTCGTCGACCGGGTCCGGTCGGAAATTCTGCCCCGGTATAGCTACCTCGGGCTCCAGACCCAAGTCGGCCCTGTCTCCGCCTTTGGCGGCAGCGGGGGCTTCCAACCCGTCGACTACGTGGTGAGCGGCCCCGATCTCGCGGTGCTCACCCGTGTGGCCGAGCAAGGGCAAGCCATCCTCCGGAAGATGCCGGGGGTGGTGGATGTTCGCTCGTCTTTGATTACCGGAAAGCCTCAACTAGGCATCGCCGTGGATCGTGCCCGAGCGGCTGATCTGGGTGTCAGCGTGGCGAACGCCGCGGGTGCACTCAACGCGCTGGTGGCCGGGCAGAAAGCGTCGACCTACGCCGAGCAGGGCCAACAGTACGATATCGTCGTGCGGGCCGACGCCGCCTACCGCGATGACATAGCTGCCCTCAGCCAGCTGCAGGTGGGGTCCACCACGCTGGGCGTGGTCCCTCTGGAGCAAGTGGTCCAGATCAAACGGGGCGTGGGCCCGAGCACCATCGACCATTACAACGGCCGCCGCCGCGTCGAACTCACGGCAAACCTGCTCCCTGGCGCCTCGCAGTCCACAATACTCACGCAGCTCGATCGCGAGATTCACAGGCTGGGGTTGAGTGCCGACTACACGGCGGCGTTTGTCGGACAGGCCGCGGAGCAGGGACGTCAGGGGCAGGCGTTCATGACGGCATTTGGCCTGTCCTTCGTGTTCATGTACCTGATCCTCGCCGCGCAGTTTGAGTCGTGGCTGCACCCGGTGACGATCCTGCTGTCGCTGCCGCTCACTGTACCCTTTGCGCTGCTGTCGATTCTCTTCTTGCGCGACTCGTTGAACATCCTGTCGCAGCTGGGCATCCTAGTACTGTTTGGGGTCGTGAAGAAGAACGCGATTCTTCAGATCGACCATGCCAACCAGCTCCGCGCGGCGGGAATGAAGCGAGACGACGCCATCGTCGCCGCGAGCCGCGACCGGCTGCGTCCAATCCTGATGACCACGATCGCCTTTGTCGCGGGCATGATCCCGCTGGCCATCTCCTCGGGGGTGGGGTCCGGGACCAACCGGTCGATCAGCTCGGTCGTGATCGGTGGGCAGACCCTGTCGCTGATTCTGACGCTCGTGGCGATCCCGGTATTCTACTCACTGTTTGATGACTTATCGAAAGTGCGTGTCCTCAGCCGTGTGATGGCTCCCTTCCAAGCCGTGTGGGTACGCTTGGCCGGGATGCGGGGGATCTGGCGCCGCTCTGCGGCTGAGCCCGTTTCCGCAGATGAGCCTAGCCGCGTCATGGTCGCCGGGGAAGGCAAATGAGTGTTTCACACCACGTGAATGCCGGCATCGGCAGCGGGTCGTGTACTAGGAGGATACGAGGATGATCGGTGGCAGCGTCGATAGAAAAACCGTTCTCGTGACCGGGGCGACCAGTGGGATTGGGTACGAGCTTGCGAAGCTGTTTGCACGTGACGGCTTTGACCTCGTGCTGGTCGCCCGAAACGACAGACGCCTCCGCGAGGTGGCTGACGAGCTCAGACTGAGCGCCGGCGCCGCCATCACAGTCATTTCCGAAGACCTGTCTCAACAGGGTGCCGCAGAGCACATCCACCGTCAGCTGACAGACGCCGGCGTGGAAGTGGATGTCCTGGTCAACGACGCTGGATTCAGTGTGTATGGGCCATTCTGGATGACGGATGCGCAACGCGAATGGCAGATGATTCAGACAAACATTGTTGCGCTGACGCAGCTCACGTATCTGTTATTGCCCGGCATGGTCGCCCGACGGTCTGGCAGGATCCTCAACCTGGGGTCCACCGCTTCCTTTGCCCCCGGGCCGTTCAGTGCGGTGTACGGCGCCTCCAAGGCGTACGTGCTGAGTTTTTCTGAAGCTCTCGCTGAGGAGTTGAGAGGTACGGGTGTCACGGTGACCACCCTCTGCCCGGGACCGACGAAGACGGAATTCGCCGAACGGGCGCACCTCACGAGCACCAATCTGTTCCGGGGCCGGCTCTCCAGCGCAGCAGATGTGGCGCGGGCTGGGTACCGTGCGTTAATGCGCGGCCAGACGACAGTCGTCGTCGGTCTCGCCAATCAACTCTTACTCTTGACAATCCGCCTTTCGCCCCGGACCCTCGTCCTCAAGGTGAGCCGGCGCATGCTGCAGATGGGATCGCAACGACCTCAGGCTGCCTGAAACCCGTGGATGTGCCGATGGTCATTCTCCGCATGATCCACATTCTGTCCGGCGTCGTCTGGGCAGGGGCGGTCGTCTTTCTCACAGCCGTCTTACAGCCCGCGATTGCGGGAGGAGGACCCGAAGCTGGGCGCTTCATGCAGCGTTTGGCCTCACAGAGCCGCTTTCGGCTTGTTATGGCGATCGCCCCAATGCTGACTGTCCTCTCTGGCTTGGTGTTGTATGGCCGGGTCTCGGCAGGATTCCAGATTGCCTGGATTACCACGGGGACGGGGCTTAGTTTGACGATAGGCGCACTGGCCAGTTTGCTCACGTTCGTTGTGTTCGGCGTATTCCAGCGGCCTGTGGCCGCGCGTTTGCAGGTCCTCGGGGGAGAGGTTCAGAGATCGGGGGGATCGCCGACGTCGGCGCAAGCGGCCGAGATGCAAGTGCTCCAGCGGCGGATGCGCCAGACGATGTGGTGGGCGACCCTGTTATTGACCGTATCTGTTTTGACGATGTCCGGCGCGCGCTCCATCCGACTCTGAGGATGGTTTCTCTGTAGGCCGACCGGACGGACTACACACGGCGAGCGGGCGCGGGGTCTCAGCCTAGCTGACCCGGTGTTCGTTCTGGTGATCGACCAACCCAGCGTCTTCAGATAGACCACACGACCGTGCTTTCACGACTCCGCCGCAACACATCGGCGTTCGTCGCCGAGAGGAGTCTCGGCGAACTCCTCGGTTCTGTCGCGTCTACCGTGCGTAATCATCCGCGTTTGTAAGGAATAATCGAATAGCTCCGGTCGTAATAAAAGCGGGATGCGAGAAAGCCACATGTGAGGTTTTCTCGATTACGCTCCAAGATGGTTTATGACGTAAGGAGGACACGAAGATGAGCACGCAGACACTCACTTTGCCCACCACCCGTTTTGGACTCGCGGATATGCGGATCACGCGCGTAGGATTTGGCGCGTGGGCTCTCGGCGGTGCTGGGTGGCGCTGGGCTTGGGGGACGCAGGATGACGGGGAGTCTAGCGCTGCGATTCGTTCGGCGGTCGAACGCGGCATTAATTGGATTGATACGGCAGCCGTCTACGGGTTGGGTCACTCAGAAGAGATCGTGGCGCACGCCCTGCAGGACATCCCGCGCGTAGACCGACCGTATGTCTTTACCAAAGGCGGAATGGTCTGGGACGAGCACAATCCGGCGGCCGAGCCCGACCGGGTGGCCGACCCGAGGAGTCTGCGCCGGGAACTCGAAGATTCACTGCGCCGCCTGGATGTCGAGCGGATTGACCTCTACCAGATCCACTGGCCCGCAGAGGATGGGACGCCCCTGGATGTGTACTGGCAAACCCTGCTGGACTTCAAAGCTGAGGGCAAAGTCCGGGCGATTGGTCTATCCAACCATACCGCCGCGCAGCTTGAAGCGGCGGAGCGCCTAGGGCACGTGGACTCCCTCCAGCCGCCATTTTCCGCGATTCACCGCGACGTGGCGCGAGACGAGCTGCCCTGGACAGCCGCGCATCAGACCGCAGTGATCGTCTACAGCCCGATGCAGGCCGGGTTACTGACGGGAGCCTTCACACAAGAGCGAGCCGCGAGTCTGTCGAGCGGCGACTGGCGGTCACGGTCCCAAGACTTCACAGGGAATCGCCTTCTGCGCAACCTCGCCCTAGCCGATGCCCTGCGCCCCATCGCCCAGCGATATCACACTAGCGTCGCCGCAGTTGCCATCGCGTGGACTCTTGCCTGGCCGGGTGTGACCGGCGCGATCGTGGGGGCTCGGCGGCCGTCGCAGGTGGAGGGATGGCTTCCGGCGGCAACGCTGGAACTGAGTGACGCTGACCTCGAGGAGATCGCTGCCGCGATCGAACGTACCGGTGCCGGGAGCGGCCCGGCACGCCCTGGGCGCAGGGCGTCAGAAACCACTTAGCGAAGCCGAACCCATCCGGGATTTTTGTGTGTATCAACGCTTTGGGGGTCACTCGAGACTCAGGAGGTGGGGAGATGAACGTGAAGATGAACGCGAATGCGAAAAGGAAGTCGGGAGCGGCGATGCAGACGGTGCCGCGACAGCTGGCGACGTCGACGGATCTGAAGCCAGACGATGTGCGGACCATCGCCCAAACGGTCAACCCTTTGGTTGCTGATGCGATCGCGCTCTACGTCAAGACGAAGAACTTCCACTGGCACTTGACCGGTCCATACTTCCGCGACTATCACCTGCTCTTTGACGAGCAGGCCGCCGCGATTCTCGAATCCGTCGACGTCTTGGCGGAGCGGGTCCGCAAGATCGGGGGCACCACGCTTCACAGCATCGGCGAGATTGGCCGGCTGCAGACGATCCCGGATGACGATGAGGAGATCGTCCCGTCCTCGGAGATGATCCGGCGTCTGCTCGCGGACAACCGGCAGATGGCGGAGCAGCAGCGCAAAGCCATCGGAGTGTGCGACAGCCGAGGGGACACCCCCACAGGGAACCTCCTGCAGGAGATCCTCGACAACACCGAGCGGCGGATTTGGTTCTTGTTCGAGCTCAGCCAGTCTGAAAAGTAGGCGCGACGAGCCCCCGCACGTCCTGTCGGGCCGACGCCCATTCGCGTCGCGCGGCGGGACGTGGCAGGGCGGGGGTGTTCACGTCAGTCGACAGACCGAAGAAGCGCACGGCCCGATCCCACTGCGCGCTCACATGCGGGTGTGTCCCGGATCTTTGCGAACTCGACCGGTGGATCAGGGGGGACACGAGGGGCACGCACCCCGCGATGCCACCAGCCGACGTCATGCCACTTTCCAAGTTTGTAGCCCACTGACCGATAGATTCCCACAAGACGGAACCCCACCGCCTCATGCAAGGCGACGCTAGCTGGGTTTGGGAGAGTAATCCCGGCATACGCGTTGTAGAAGCCTTGGAGCTCCACCAGGCTTAGTAGCGAGGTATACAGGCTCCGTCCCACGCCGGCTCGACGGGCCTGGGCGTCGACGTACACTGACACGTCCACCGACCATTGATAGGCGGCACGATCTCGGTGTGCAGTGGAGTACGCGTAGAACAGAATCTGGAAGCCGTCCGCACAGACC
>Ga0137396_10001266_pt1 | contig 13139 bp, 14 predicted proteins | sample czc16metaG_FD_108284 | JGI IMG/M metagenome (GOLD analysis project Ga0137396, IMG submission 108284) | Vadose zone soil microbial communities from Angelo Coast Range Reserve, California, USA - czcobulk3.16 metaG | ecosystem: Environmental > Terrestrial > Soil > Vadose zone | place: USA...
ATGAAGACGACCCGGCGGGCGAAGCGCGCGAGCCTCACGGGTTCTGGAGCGTGATGGCCTCTTCCGCGAAGGCCGCGGCCACCTTGGCCTTGCGGATCGCGTCGCCGTGATCGCGCTTCACCTTGGCCTCCGCGTGGTGCGCGTTCGCCTCCGCGAGCTGCTTCTTGGCCTCGTCGAGGAGCGGCCGCGTCTCAGGGCTCAACTTTCCCGCCTCCGCCTTCTTGATGAGGTCCTCCGCCTGCTTGATGACGACGGGACAGTTGAAGGCCCAGGCGGGCGCCGCGAACGAGCCGAGGACTGCGAGGGACGCGAGCACGATGGCGGGCTTCCTCATGCGCCCTCCTGGCGACCGGGGTGGAGATGGTCGGGGTGAGAGGATTTGAACCTCCGGCCCCCTGCTCCCAAAGCAGGTGCGCTACCGGGCTGCGCCACACCCCGACGCGTCACTGCGCCGCGCTGCTCGAGCCGGAAGTATATCATCCGCGGAGGAAGCGCCGGACGGCCCGCACCGCGCGGCCGCGATGATCAATGCGCAGCTTTTCCTCCGGGGCCATCTCGGCGAACGTTCGCTCGAGCGGCGGATAGTAGAAGACGGGGTCGTAGCCGAAGCCGTGGGTCCCGCGCGGTGCCTCGGTGATCAGGCCCTCGACGATGCCCTCCGCCAGGTGCTCGCGCCCCTCGGGATCGACGAGGGCGATCACGCAGCGGAAGCGCGCCGTTCGCTCCTCGGCCGGGACGCCGGCGAGCGCCTCGAGGAGGCGCGCGTAGCGGCCCGCATCGTCGAGGCCCGAGCCGCCGTAGCGCGCCGAACGGACCCCCGGCGAGCCGCCGAGCGCGTCCACCTCAAGCCCGGAATCGTCGCCGAGCGCCCAGGCGGAGCATGCGCCCGCCGCCGCGTGTGCCTTCAGGAGCGCGTTGCCACGGTACGAGTCTGCGTCCTCCTCGGGCAGGCGGGCGCCGGGGAGCTCGGCGAGCGCCTTCACCTCGAAGGGCACGTCGCCGAGCAGCGTCCTGAGCTCCCGCGCCTTGCCGGGATTGAGCGTCGCGAGGACGAGAAGCGGCCTAGAGGGTGAAGACGCGCTCGGCACGCGCTTCGAGGGCGCGGCGCTGGAGGCCGACGAGATGGCGGACGCCCACCTCGGCGAGCGCCAGGAGCGCGTCGAGGCGAGCCCGACCGAAGGGCACCTGCTCGGCCGTGCCCTGCACCTCGACGAACTCGCCCGCGCCGGTCATGACGACGTTCATGTCCACCTCGGCCGCCGCGTCCTCGGCGTAGCAGAGGTCGAGTACGGGCTGGCCCAGGACGACGCCGACACTCACCGCGGCGACGCGATCGCGGATGGCGGCCGCGGGCTGGAGGCCGGGCACACGGCCGAGCGCGTCGGCCACGGCGACGAACGCGCCCGTGATCGCCGCCGTCCGCGTGCCGCCGTCCGCCTGGATCACGTCGCAGTCTACCCAGAGCGTGCGCTCGCCGAGCTTCCCGCGATCGATCACCACGCGGAGGGCGCGGCCCACGAGGCGCTGGATCTCCTGCGAGCGGCCGCTCGGCCCGCGGTTCTCGCGGGGCGTCCGCGTGTTCGTCGAGCGTGGGAGCATCGCGTACTCCGCCGTGACCCAGCCCTGGCCCTGGCCCTTGAGGAACGGCGGCACCTTGTCTTCGACCGACGCGGTGCAGATCACCTTGGTCGCGCCGAACTCGACGAGCACGGAGCCCTCGGGGTGGAGGAGGAAGTCGCGCGTCAGCGTGATCGCGCGCAGCTGGTCGGGGGCTCGGCCGTCGGGGCGCGGCATCGCCGTCAGGGCACGCGCTGGCCGGCGGGCTCGCCGGCCGCGCGGATCCGCTGGTCCCAGTGACGCTTGTACTCGGCGAGGCCGGCGAAGATCGCGCGCGCGAGCTCGTCGCGGTAGCGCGAATCCTTGAGCCGCCGCTCCTCGCGCGGGTTCGTGACGAAGCCGATCTCGAGCAGGATCGCCGGCATGGCGGCGCCGCCGAGGACGTAGAAGCCCGCCTGCTTCACGCCGCGATTCGACATCCGGAGCGTCTGGGTGACCGAGTCGTGGACGATCTCGGCGAGGTGCGCGGACTCCACCTGGAACTCCGATTGGGCGAGGTCCCAGAGGATGGTCTTCAGCACGTCCGCCTTGCTGGTGCCACGCCCCGCCGCCTTCTCGAGCTGGACCACGCCGTTCTCGGCCGCGGCGACCTGGCGCGCGGCGTTGTCGGTCGCCTCCGAGGACAGGAAGAAGGTCTCGACGCCGTCGGTGCCCGCCACCCGGTGCGCGTTCGCGTGGATCGAGACGAAGAGGTCGGCGCGCAGACGGTTGGCGTAGCTCGTCCGGTCCTGGAGCGTCACGAAGACGTCTGCATCGCGCGTCAGGAGCACCTTGAGGCCGATCCGTTCCTCGACGAGCCGCGCCACGCGGCGGGTGACGTCGAGGACGAGCTCCTTCTCCATGAGCCCCGTCGGCCCCACCGCGCCCGAGTCGTGGCCCCCGTGACCAGCATCGAGCACGATCGTCCGGAGCGGCAGGAGCTCATCGCGGTTCTCGCGCTGCGCCTCGTCCACCGGCCGCTGGACGTCGAGCACGAGCCGATGCGGGTCGATCAGCGTGCTCACTCGGATCGTGCCGGTCCCGCCGGCATACACGACGCGCACGAGGGCGTCGGGGCCCGCGCGCTCGAGGCGGACCTCGTCAACGAAGCCGTCCTTGACCTCCTCCGTCTGCGCGGCGCCGCCGAGCCCGACGATCCGGATGCGCGCTTCCTTGGGTCCGGTCTGCTCGACGCGGTGGGTGACCGGTCCGCCGGTCTCGAGCACGATCCGCGTGAACGAAGGATAGGACCGGAGACGCAGCTCCTCGAGCGTCACCGTGGGCTCCGCCGGCGTGGGCGGCCGGGGCGCGGCCTGCGCCGTGACGAAGGACGGGCCCGCGGCGAGCTTCGGCAGGACGCGGCTCACGAACGACTCGGGCACGAGCCAGACGCCCCGCTTGACGCGCACGGGCGCGTCGAGCACGAGGGGCGTGTCGTTCACGAGGATCTGGGACCAATTGCGGGTGAAGGTGACGACATGGTCGCGTGTCGTGAGGCGCGCTTGCACGGCCGCCGCCGTCGCCTGGAGCGTGGCCGCCCTGAGGCTCGCCGCGACCCGCCTGAGCTCCACGTATGGACGCCCTTCGTGGGTCACCGTAGGCATGGCGGCGCCCGCTCCCGCCGCCACGAGGACGAGGAGCACGACGATCGAGAGACAGAGGCGCCGGGCCCTCATCGGTGAATCCAATTCTAACAACCGCGCGCAAGCGCCCGGGCGCTTTAAAAGCGCGCGGTCACGGCGATTCCGTCGCCTCCTCGCGGCGGCGCGTCATCGCGAAGGCCACGAGCCCGAGACCCACCCAGACCGACTCGCGGATCCTGCGGACCAGGCTGAAGGAGACCGCCGTCGTCGAGCCGAGCCCCAGCGCCGCGAAGGTGACCAGGTAGCCGCCCTCGAGGACGCCGAGGCTCGCCGGTATCAGAAAGGTCACGAAGCGGACGGCGGTGCCGAGCGCCTCGATCACGGTCGCGGCCGTCAGCGACACCGGGGCCCCGAGGAATCTGAGGATGAGCCACGTCTCGATGGAGCCAAGCAGCCAGGCGATGAAGTGGAAGGCGATCGAGAGGGCGAGCCGACCGGGCGCCGTGCTGTAGAAGCGTGCGAGCACGTCGTCGATCCGGCCGAGCGCCTCCGTCTTGACGCCCTTCACCCCCACCTGCGTCGCGAGACGCCCGCCCCAGGCGAACATCCCCCGCGTCTGAGCGACGACGAACCCGGTGAGCGCCACGGCCTCGATCGCGAGAAGCCAGAGCATCCCGTGGAGCAGGGTCGCGTCGGGCAAGGCGCTCGACCACGCGAGGACCACGCCGAGCAGGAGAAAGAGGCCCTGCGCGAGGGTGATCGTCGTCTTCGCCACGATGACGGACGGCACGCTGGCGGCGAGCGGGACGACGCCCCGCAGGAGCCACGCCTTGACCGCCTCGCCGCCGAGCGCGGCCGTGGGTGTCACGAGGTTGAACGCCTCACCGGCGAGCCGCGCCGCGAAGAGCGTACGGAAGCCGGCGCCGTCCCGGAGGAACGCGAAGCGCCAGCCGAGCGTGTCGAACATCATCACGAGCGTCACGGGAAAGCAGAGCACGATCGCGAACCGCCAGGAGAGCTGGGCGATCGAGGCGAGGATCGCCGGCGGGTCGTTCTTCGCCACGAGCACGGCGAGCAGGAGAACGCCGAGGGCGAGGAGCGCCAGGCGCAGGCTGCGCAGCGTCAGCGCTCCCGGTAGAGAAGCAGGAGCAGGCCGACGGCGACGAGCGCGCCGGACCAGAGCCAGCGCGGGAGGCGCGCGGAGGCCTCGGGCAGCCGCAGCTCGAGCCACCGGCCCCAGCCGACGAGCACCCCGAGGAGCCCGAGTGGCGCGTGCGTGAGCTCGTTCAGGAACTCCTCCTTGATGTTGAGGCTCGCATGTGAGTGCGTGAGGAGCAGGCCGCCGCCGACCGCGCAGAGGAACGGGAAGACGAGCGCGCAGCGCGTGGAGGTGAGTCGCCCGGCGCGCACCATCCACTCGAACACCGCGAACCCGGTGATGAGGAGGACGAACATGCGGTGCTGGAACACCTCGGGCGCCAGCATGCCCGCCCAGAACCCCCGCGGGCCGAGCGGCCAGTCGCCCGGATCGTCGCGCACGAGGAGCATCGCCGCGAGCCCGAGGAAGATGAGCGGCCAGTGACGCGCCCAGCGCGCGCGGCCCGTCGCATGGAGGAGCGCGAGGACCCCCATCCCGAGAACGAAGAGGCCCGCGACGTTGTGGTTGAACTCCGACCAGGCGCGATCGGCGTCTGTTCGAGGCGCCTTCACGTCGTCCACGGGCATGTCCGCGATGCGCGGCGACGTGAGGGTAGGCGGCTTCGGCGTGAGCCGCCTCATGACCTCCGCGGAGGTCGCGCGCTCAGCGACGACATCGATCGCGGGCGGCAGCGAGGTGAGCGAGGCCGCGACGAACAGGACCGTGGCGCCGAGACCGAACTCGACCTCGACGAGCCGGCGCAGGCGCAGCGGGCCGACATCGGCCGCGTCAGGGAGCTGCCGGACGGTGAAAAAGTTCAGCGCCCCCAGGACGAGGAGGCCGGCGAGGACCGCCGCCTTGCTCAGGACCATGAGGCCGTATGACGTGCCGAGGAGCGCACCGACGCCGTCCACGTAGGCGAACGCGAGGCCTGCGCCGGCGGCGACGAGCACCGCGACGGCGGCGAGCGCCGTGGCCGAAAACCGCTTGAGCAGCCCCGCGGGCCACGGCGGGGCGCTCCGGCCCCAGGCGAGGACGAGGAGCTGCGCGAGGCCGCCGATCCAGACGCCCGCGGCGAGCTGATGGAGCGCGTCGAGCGTCAGGAGGAAGGCGCGCGGGCCGAGCCGCGCGGCGGCGTGGCTCGTCCACGCGGCCGCGAGCGTGAGCCCGGCGACGCCGACGGGCTGGAGCAGCCAGCCCCATCCGACCGCTCGGCGGCGCACGACCGTGCAGCCGACGAGCACCAGGGCGCCGGCCAGGATGCGCCCGGCGGCGGCACGGAAGTAGGTGGTGGCGAGGATCTCGCGCAGCGGCCAGCCGCCGTCGCCGGCGAGCGCCACGACCTGGACACCGAGCGACAGCACCTGGGCGCACGCGGCGGCCGCCGCGCCCGCGGCGGTGGTCGCGAGGCTCCGGGCGAGGAGCCCGGCCAGTGTGGGCCGCGCAGCGAGCGCCGGCCGTAGGAGCACGAGCCCGAAGAAGACGCCGCCCACGGCGACCGCCTGCCCGCACAGCGCGAGACCGCGAAGCAGGACGTCGACGAAGCCGGCCACCGGCTCAGGCGGAGCGCCGCGCGGCGCCGACCCAGAGGAGCAGCAGGAGGAAGATCGGCGACCCGGCCGCGGCGAGGAGGAGGAACCAGTCGACGTGTCCGAGCGCCGCGAGCGCGACGACCACATAGATGAAGTCGCGGTGGGCCATCGCCTCCGCGATGCGGTCGGTCGCCGCCGCGCGGGCGCCGGGGACGACGTCGAGCATCGTCCGGCGGAAGACGCACGCGGCCGAGGCGAGCGTGCATCCGATCGTCACGGCGCCGAGCGCGAGCGGCCAGACGGCGTGGCTCGCGAGGCTCCAGCCGACGGCGATGCACCCGAAGACAGCCGCATGCACGAGGTTGTCGCCCCAGAAGTCGAGGATCGCGCCGCGCCGCGACTCGAGGAACTTGAGTCGTGCGAGCTCGCCGTCACACCCATCGAGGATCGAGTGGGTCAGGAAGAGGAGCGCGCCCGTGAGCTGCCACGCGGGCGAGACGGAGAGAAAGAACGGCGCGCCGACGAGCCCGATCCCGACGCTCACGAGCGTCATCGCGTCCGGCGTCACCCGCGTCCTGACGAGCCGCCGCGTGAGCGCGAGCGAGATCCGGCGCTCGACATGGCGCGACATGAACCCCTCGCTCTGCTTGACGAGGCTCCGGAGCAGCCAGCGCTCCGCGGCGGGCACGTCGGCGGCTGTCCCGAGCGAAAACCGGCCATCGGCGGCGGGGGCCACCGACAGGGCGGCGGGCCGCGCGCGCAGCGCGGCCGCGACCTCGTCGGCGTCCCGGCTCGCTCCCGCCGCGGTGAGGATCCGCGCCGGGTGCTCCGTCTCGATCACGGTGGTCAGCGACGAGTCCACCCAGGCCGCCTCCAAGGCGAGCTCGACCTCGCGGAGCGCGCGGAGCCAGCGCGGCTGCGGCACGACGTTCGCGGGGAGGATGACGACGCGCCGCCACGCCTGTGGGGTCGCCTCGCGCCCGAGCGGCGTCGCGAGTGTCCCGGCGACGAGCTCCGCGGGGCCGGCGGCCGGGTGCACGAGGATGCCATCGAATCCCGCGCGGGCGCCCGCGAGCACGATCCGGCGCAGCAGCGGCAGCCCCGCGACGATCGTCGCCGCGCTCACATGCGCCGCGCACCCCGGCGGGACGACGACCAGCACGCTCGCCGAGAAGCGCGTCAGACCGCCACCCCGGCGACGGGCACGCCGCGGCCGCCGGCGCGGCTCGAGACCCGCGCCGCGTGCTCGAGGGCGATGCAGAGCGACGCCTCTGCGAGGTTGCCGGCGCCCGCCTCGGGCGCCGCCAGCGCGGCGAGGAACTGCCCGGCGACCGCGTCGAACCACTCCGGGTGCTGCGAGCCGTCCGAGAGCGGCGGGGGGCAGCGCCAGCGCTCCTCGGCGCCCTTACGGCGGAGCACGATCGTATCGTCCAGGAGCTCGAGCGTGCCCTCGGTGCCCGTGAGCTGCGCCCAGTTCCGGCGCTCGTCAGCCGCCCAGGTCAGAAAGATCTCCGCCGCCGCACCGTCGAAACCGACGCGCACCGTGGCGGTGTCCTCCACCGGCCACCCGGCGTGCCGACGCGTCTCGAGCCGCGCGCTGACGGTTCGGGGCGTCTCGCCGATCCAGCGCTGGACGACGTAGAAGACGTGCCAGCCGTGATCGGTGAGGACACCGCCGCCCGCGACCGCGGGATCGAGCCGCCAGTTGCGATCCTCGGCGCCGCTCGTCGCCGCCGGACGCGTGCGGAGCGTTTCCCACACGACGCGCGTGACCCGGCCGATCCGGCCTTCGGCGGCAAGCTCACGCGTCCGGCGCACGATCGGCGCGTGGTGCCAGTTGTGGACCGTATGGAGCACCCGACCCTTCGCCCCGGCGAGGTCGACGAGCGGCTCGAGCTCGGCCGGCGAGCCCACGAGCGGCTTCTCGCAGAGCACGTGCAGGCCGCGCTCGAGCGCGGCGCGGATGAGCGGCGCGTGGCTCGACGGTGGCGCGCAGATGTCCACGAAGTCGAGCCCGGGCTCGGCCAGGAGCGCCTCGGCACTGGTCCGCCAGTCGGCGCCCGGCAGGTGCGCCTCGAGCAGGGCGCGCTGGGCCGGGCGCGTGTCCGCCACCGCGACGATCTCCACGTCCCGCCGGCGCCGCCAGCCGGGCGCGTGGCCGTGGACGGCGACGTTGCCGAAGCCGATGATCGCGCCCCGCAGCATCCTACTGGAGCCCGTGCTCCCTGACGACGGCGCCGAGGGCCTCGTCGAGGATCGCGAGCCCCGCCAGGGCCTGCTCTTCGCGGATCACGAGCGGCGGGTTGAGCCGGATCGAGGGCGCGTACGTCATCGCGAGCAGCCCGCGCCGCACGCACTCTTGGTAGAGCGCCTGCGTGACGGTCTTCGCGAGCGGCGCCTTCGTCGTCCGGTCGGCGACCAGCTCGATCCCGAGCATGAGCCCCTGGCCGCGCACCTCGCCGACGCAGCGGTACTTCTCCTTGAGGGCCTCGAGGCGCTGGAGCATGACCTTGCCGACGCGCGCCGCATTCGTCACGAGGTCTTCCTTCACGATGATCTCGAGCGCGGCGAGGCCCGCGGCGGAGGCGAGGGGGTTGCCGCCGTAGCTCGAGGAGCTCGCGCTCGGGTTGGACCAGGGCTTCGCGGCCGTGATCGCGTCGGTCGAGACCACGCCGGAGAGGGGGAAGCCGCCGCCGACGCCCTTACCGACCGTCATGACATCGGGCACGACCCCGTCGTGCTCGGCGCCCCACATCGCTCCGGTCCGCCCGAACCCGGTGATCATCTCGTCGGCGATCAGGAGCGCGCCGTGGTCGCGCGCGATCGTCTGAAGCGCGCGCAGGAACCCCTCGGGTGGGATCACGTTGCCGGCCGTGCCCTGCATGGGCTCGACGAGGATCGCACCGACTTCGCCGGCCGTCTGGTAGCGGATGACCTCGCGCACGAACTCGGCGCACGCGATCCCGCAGTCCGGGTAGCGGAGCTTCAGCGGGCAGCGGTAGCAGTCGGCGTAGGGCGAGAGGTATCGGCCCGGCGTGAACGGGCCCAGGTGGTGCTTGAACTCGCTGCCGAGGAGCGGCAGGACACCGGCCGTCTTGCCGTGGAAGCCGCCCCAGAACCCGACGACCTCGGTCTTGCCCGTCGCCGCCCTCGCCAGGCGCAACGCGGCCTCGACCGCCTCGGCACCGCCCGAGTACAGCTGGATACGCGTGAGCCCCTCGGGGGTGACGGACGCGAGCAGCTCGAGGAACTTCGCGCGCGTCTCCGTGGTGAAGCTCCCGAACGTGAGCCGCTCCACCTGGCGCTTGAGCGCCTCGACGTAGTGCGGGTGGCAGTGGCCGACGCTGCCGACGGCGACGCCCGCGATGAAATCGATGTACTCGTTGCCGTCCTCGTCGACCAGCGTCGAGCCAGAGCCGCGGGCCATCGCGAGGCCCGACTGGAGCGCGAACGACTGGCTCCCGGGCGCCTGGAACCGGCGCTCCCGCTCGACGATGGCCTTCGAGCGGGGCCCCGGCTCGCGCGTCATCGCCGCCCTCCGAGGAAGCGGAGCGCCAGGTGGTCCGCGATCCGCGGCGCGGCCTCCTCGCGGAACAGGGCGAAGCTCGGCCAGGCGTTCACGTCGAGGAGCACGATCTCCCCGTCCGGCGTCACGATCGCGTCGCCGCCATAGACCTCGAGCCCGAGCGCCGATGCCGCGGCCCGCACGAGTCGCGCCAGGCGTCGCTCGTCGAACCGGTGGCCGGCGAGCTGCTGCTCCTTGTGGTAGAACCAGCGGAACCACGGCGGTTCGCCGTGCGGCCCGCCGCCGGCGCCGACGCCGTAGAACTTCACGAGGTCGCCGTCCACCTGGGGCTGGACCACGGCGCGCGCGATGCCGCGTGCGGCGAGGCCGCGCAAGGCGGCCGCGCCGGCGGCGGCGGTGGGCGCGAAGACGACGTCGCCCTCCTGCGTGTTGTGCACGTCCGAGCGCTTCACCCACGCGGGCAGAGGCCCCGGCACACCCGGCGCCGACGTGGCGACGAGCCGGCTCGCGATGAACGGTACGTTCGCCTCGGCGAAGGCCTCGAGCATCCGCTCGCGGTAGGTGTTGAGGACCGACTGCGGGCTGTTCACGTGCGGTACGCCGGCCGCTTCGAGCGCGCGGAGCCGGTGGAGCACGTCCACGCGCTCGCACATGAGGAAGACGAAGCGCGGCCGGCCCTCGTCCACCCCGTTGATTTCCTCCGGGGTCTTCAGCACGACCTGGAGCCCTTTCGCCTCGAGGTGCTTCCCGGTGAGCCTCAGGATCTCGGCGTCGTCGGACTCGCGGCCCGGCGAGTGCGCCACTTCGCGAAAGACGCCCCAGCAGAGCGAGTTCTTCACGCGTCTCCTCCTGAAAGGAACTATATTACCCGGCCCTCCAAGGCCAGGGTCTCGGCGAGCGTCACGTCCTCGGCCCGGTCCACGTCTACGACCGTCTCGATCACCTCGCCGTAGACCGGCTCGCCCGCCTGCGGGAGCCAGGCGAGGAACTCGCGGAGCCTGCCGAGCGCGGCCGGTGGCCGGAGGCCTCGGGCGCGCGAGGAGACGAGATACATCCCCGCTGTGACGAGCTCGCCGGACGCTCCGCCCACCACGGTGACCCGTCCCGACGGGTCCAGGCCGACGCGGAGCGGATTCTCGTCGGCGACGAGCGGCGTGACCGCGAGCACCGTGGCGTCCTCCGGGCGCCGGCGCGCGGCCTCGACGAAGCGCACGAAGTCGGCCTCACGGCACCAGGCGTCCACCGTCGACACCAGCATGCGGCCGCCGCCTCCACGGCCCACCACCTCGCGGAAGCTCTCCAGCGACGATTGCGTCGTCTTCACGACGAACTCCGCCTCGAGGTCCGGGAAGCGCGAGCTCACCCAGTCCGGCACCTCGCGCTCCTGCTCGTTCACGATGACGACGAGTGGGCCGATCCCCGCGGCGCGGCAGTTGCCGATGACGGTCTCGATCAGCGGCACGCCCGCGACGGGCACGAGGGGCTTCGGCATCGTGAAGCCCGCGGCGCGCAGGCGGCTCCCCTCGCCGGCCGCGATGATGCCGCCCAGGAGCCCGGGGGTCCTCACAGGAGGAGCCCCTCGAGGTCCTTCAGCGAATGGATCACCCGATCGTCACGGCAGCAGGGGCCCACGCCCGAGGCGCCCTCGCCGGCCAGCCAGATGTGCCGCATGCCCACGCCACGCGCGCCGACCATGTCGCGCGGCAGCGAGTCGCCGGCGAACGTCGCAGACTCGGGCGCGACGCCGAGCGCCTCGAAGGGGGGACGGAAGATGCGCGGGTCGGGCTTCAGGCACCCGACCCGGGCCGAGTCAGCGATGGCGTCGAAGAACGGGCGGATTCCCGCGTCGGCGCAGACGCGCTCGAGGTTGCCGTAGAAGTTGGAGACGATGCCGAGCCGGTACCGCCGCGCGAGACGCTCGAGCAGGGGAGTGTTGTTTGCGAGGCACTCCAGCGAAGCGTCGAGGAACCGTCGTGTGATGGACCCGGCGAGCGCCCCATCCCGGAGCTCGAGCCTGCCGGCGACGCCGGCGACGAGCCGAGCGACGGTGTCCTGGAACGAGGACGCGGGCGGGATCGTGCCGACCAGCGCGTCGTCGGCCCCATAAAACACGGGATCGAACTGCTCCGGTGTGACGACGACGCCCGCGTCGACGAAGAGCCGGTAGACGCGCTTTTTCCATGGGACCCCGTCGGCGTCCAGGGTTCCCCCGAAGTCGAACAGCACGGCGGCGGCGGTGCCCATAGGACTGTGCGAGCGAAGTTGGTGGAGGCGGTGGGAACCAATGCGAACCCTTGCCCGCCTCTCACTCGGGTTCTCTCCGCTCGATACTAAACCGCCCTTCGTCTATCAGCAAATTGTCGAAAAGGCTGGAGAACTGAGCCGGCTCGGGTTGTCGGACAACGTCGCCAGGGGAGCGCGACGAGAAGAGGACGAGGCGTTGACGACGAGGTACGGGTGGTCACGTCCAGAGGCAGACTAGCTGCCGCGAACCCGTCGTCGTCGTTAGAGCCAGGATAGGCGACGACGGTTCAGAGCTGGGCGCTTGGGACCCCAGCGGCTAGCGCTCGAGAATCTCTCCCGGGCTGACGGTCTCAGTCTTGCCCCACCACCCCTGCTCCTGCGCCACGTTGAGATCCTCTCGCGTGACACGCGGCGGGGCCCCCTCCGTATTCCGCACCGAGAAGAGCATGTGATCGCGTGAGGCGAAATGCGCGGGATGCGCCGCCCATGCACCCCACTCGTCGCTCGTCGCACAACCCGCCGTTGCCAGAAGTACGCCGCCCGCGAGGAGCACATTCCAACGATGGCGTCTCATGTTCATCCCTCCGCGAGGAGAATCGAGCTCTCGTCTGACGGTCAAGCGAAAAGTAAGGCAAGGAGGGAAGATCTGTCAAGCGGCCGCGGCGTCCAACGGCCGCCCGGCCTGGGGAGGCTGACTTCGGACTACCTACTCGCGAACCTGGGCGGCCGGTGTCCACCGCGGCGGTGGCGTCTGATCCGGCGACGCGCAGTCCGTATCCGCCGATTCCGCCCGCTGGGTCACGGCCTCGTTCATCCGCGTCGAGATCTCCGGACCATACCAGTCGGAAACGCTGCGCCGGAGGAACCGCCCCATCGCTTCGCATGAACCGACGCGATAGACGGCCCTCGTTCGCTTCAGGAGGGCGACGGCGAACCGATCGGCCTCCAGTTCCTGCGCCTGAATTGCTCGCCAGTCTTCCGCCGACACGGCGAGTGGGCCGGCGTCGGACTGTGGTGTGTGATGCAAGGCGAGATGGCCCAGCTCGTGCGCGATCGTCGCCATCAAATGATCCGGTGGGATCGTGAGCGCGCCCTCGGTGACCAGCAGGGTGAAGTACAGGCACGGCGAGGTGGTCCCTGGCGAGCTCCAGACGTTGACTCTGTCGGTTCGTATGACGGCAAATCCGATCTTGCAGCCCTTGGACATGGCGATCGTTCGAAGCGATGGAAGCTCGAGGGCCAGCAGCAAGGGGTCGAGAATCTCGCCGACATTCCGAAACTCGTCGGACCGCGGCTGCCGCAAGGAATACCCATGGATCATCGGCCCGCAACCGGCGAGAAGTAGCGAGAGCAGCACGGCGATGGTGCATGTCCGCATCACGCCGGAAGGGAAGATGCAAGACCAACTCCACGCTCAGTGTCGCGAAATCAATAAAGTTTTCGTTCGCGGTGGCTTGCCCGAACGACACTCCTCGTGACCGCGTGTCACCCAAGAGCGCGCTGAAGCGGGACATGATGAA
>Ga0137396_10001268_pt1 | contig 13121 bp, 9 predicted proteins | sample czc16metaG_FD_108284 | JGI IMG/M metagenome (GOLD analysis project Ga0137396, IMG submission 108284) | Vadose zone soil microbial communities from Angelo Coast Range Reserve, California, USA - czcobulk3.16 metaG | ecosystem: Environmental > Terrestrial > Soil > Vadose zone | place: USA...
CGGCCACCGAGAAGGCAATGAGGTAGTCACCGCTTCCGGGCTGGAAAGTCGCGCCGGTGCGGGCCATCCCTGCAAACGCTCGCCAGGCGAGGCGCTCGAGTTGGCGGACATCGAGCGGGGCGTCAGTTGCCACGACGACCATGCAGGAGCCGCCGCGGAGCTTGCTCACGTTCGCGTCCAGATCCTGGTAATCGTAGCTACCGAGTTCCTTGCCGACCGGAACGCCGTCGATAGTCAGGATGCCGGCGAAATTCGACTGCACCAGCACGCCCACGGTGTAGCTGCCAGCCGCCTCGGGCAGGAGGCGAGAGGAGGTTCCAATGCCCCCCTTGATTTGCCGCTCAAAGCCGAAGGCCGTAGTGCCGGTGCCGGCCCCTACCGATCCTTCTTCGACCGGGCCGGTCGCGGCTGACCGCAACGCTTCGAGGAAGTGTTCGCGACGCAGGGGGCGGCGGCGAATGTCATTAAGCCAACCGTCATTGGTCTCCCCGACGACCGGATTCACCGAGAGCACTTCCTCGTTCCCGGGCTGCGCAAGGGTATAGTCCACAAGTGCCGCGGCTGCCTCCCAAACGTTCAAGGTGTTCGTGAGCAGGATGGGCGTTTCGAGCTGGCCAAGCTCCTTGACCTGGGTAGTGCCGATCAATTTGCCGAAGCCATTGCCGACCACAATAGCCGCCGGGACTTTTTGCTGAAACAGGTTGCCCGGATGGGGCACGATGGCGGTGGCGCCGGTGCGGATGTCATCGCCCTGGATCAGCGTGAGATGTCCCACACGTACCCCAGGCACGTCCGTGATGTCGTTGAGTGGGCCGGGAGCGAAGACGCCGGGCGCGACCCGAGCTGGCGTGCCCGCGGCCGCGTCTGGGCCTGCGGTGTCTTGGTTCCCAGGGCTGAGAGACTCACGAGGAGTAGGCCAACCAGTCGCGGGCGACGCATTGTCTCCTCCGTCAGGGAAAGTCGCGGCCGATTGTAATGCGTGGCTGTGAGAGCAACAATCCCGCCACTGTTCGCCGGCGGCGCTAGACCAATACTCACTCGTTGACTCAGGGGGCGAGACACCCCTGGTGTCCGCCAATATCCAGTGTGCGCTGTCAGCGCAAGTGGGAATGAATTGAGATGGAAGCCTGGCTGCACAGGCTTGGATTTGCGCTCCTGGCAACCTAGTACCATCGCTCTATAGATGCTAGGCAAGCCAGTCGATAGATTGGGCTCCGAAGGGGAGAACCGCAACTCAAGCGGGCCGGTCTTTCTATGAGCAAAAACAAAGAATCTTCCGCCGCTAAGACATCGCTAGCAGAGCGACCACGCATTGCGGCGCAGGTGAGAAAAAGAAAACTGGGAGAAGTGCTGCAAGAACGTGGGCATATCTCCCAGCACAACCTCACGCGCGCGATGCAGGAGCAAGCGGGAAAGACTATCCTGCTTGGCGAGCTCCTGCTGGGGCGAGGCCTAGTATCTAAAGATGATCTGGTCGCCGCCCTCGAGCAGGTCACCGGTCTCCGGTACGTAGATTGCGGGTCAGCGACGGTCGATGACAACATGCTGAAATTCGTTCCCCGCAGAGTCGCGGACCGGTACTGTGCGCTGCCGTTGTGTCGGGAAGGCAATAAGCTTGTCACGGTGATGGCGGAGCCCCAGAACCTGCACACCTTGGATGAGCTCCGATTCTTCTCCGGAATGGACATCTCGCCCCGCCTCGGTTTTCGCGCCGAGATCAAGGCCGCCATCGAAAAGCATTATGCAAGTGCGGCACTTTCAGCGGCAGAGGAGGAGGGAGCGCTCCCCGCCGAGGAGAAGGAGCTCCCCGAAATCGAATTCTTCACCACCAGTTCCCGCGAAAGCAACCAGGAAGCGATAAGGGAGTTTCAAGCGGACCTGCGCAAGCAGACCACGCCGGCCGTTCGGTTGGTTTCCGCTATCATTTCGGCGGCCGCAACCAAGAACGCCAGCGATGTCCACATTGATCCACAGGGCACGCGAACGGTCGTCCGCATCCGCGTCGATGGCATCCTGCGCGATCTTATGGAAGTCCCTAGCCGGCTGCAAGAGTCCTTGATTTCCAGAATCAAGATTATCTCCGATATGGATATCGCTGAACGCAGGGCGCCTCAGGATGGCAGACTCTTGGCTCGGATCGGACGAGACCAGATCGATCTTCGCGTTTCGACTCTGCCGACACACTACGGCGAGAAGGTCGTCATTCGCCTGCTCGACGCCCGCTCCGCCCTTGTACACTTCATCGATCTCGGCCTCTCACAGGAAGATTCCGATCTACTGGCACAAATGCTCGCCGAGCCCCAGGGAATGCTGTTGGTCACCGGGCCGACCGGGTCGGGCAAGACGACAACACTTTACGCCGCCCTCAACCGCCTCCGCTCACGCACTTTGAATATCATCACGGTTGAAGACCCGATCGAGTACGTCCTCGAAGGGATCAATCAGGTGCAAGTGAAGTACAAGCTGGGACGCGCATTTGCCGATTGCTTGCGGTCTATCCTTCGTCAGGATCCAAACGTGATCATGCTGGGCGAGATCCGCGATTCGGAAACGGCGGAAATCGCCCTAACCGCTGCTCAGACAGGACATTTGGTACTCTCCACGCTGCATACCAACGATTCCGTGTCGGCCATCACACGATTGATCGATTTGAATGTTCCGCCCTTCCTGGTCTCCTCCTCAGTCAGCGGGATTATCGCTCAACGACTCGTCCGCCGGCTGTGCACCTGCCGTGATGAAGTGGCTATGTCGCCGGAATATCAGGCGCGCCTGCTAGCCGCGGGTGTCGAGGATGTTGAAACCAGGATGTACATTCCGGTCGGCTGCTCACTCTGCGACGATACCGGGTATCAGGGTCGGATTGGCATTTACGAGGTGCTGGTTGCTGACGAGGGGATCTGTTCCGCGATCCGCGCAGGCGCTGAGCCTCATGAAATCCGCAACCTGGCCCGCAGCAACGGCATGAGGTTGATGCAGGAACAGGCGCTCACAAAAGTGAGGATGGGTCTGACCAGCCTCGACGAGGTGCTGCGCGTCGTTTCCTTAAGAAAATTGCCAACATCCCCTGCCAGAATTGCGAACGGAATTTGACGTTATCTCTGCGTGTGAGCGGGATTTTGCGCCGGGCATCAAGCTAAGAAGCGGCAGAGCAGGTCGGGGAATAACCAGAGTCTGACCCGGATAAATCAGATCGACGCTCTGGAGATAGGGGTTTGTCTTGGCAATACAGACCCAAGCCTCTCCTCTTCCGAACTCTTCCCGCGCCAGTTTCCACAGCGTATCACCTTTCCTCACGCGCAATTGATTTGCTGGCCTGGCCCCCGACGGCTCGCGTGGCAAGCGAACCCACTCGCCTACACGAATGAAATCTGGATTGGCGATCTCGGGATTGAGCGCGGCGAGTTGACGCCATTGCGCCCCCCGAGCCAGATAGCGCTTTGTGAGCTTCCACAACGAATCGCCCGGCTGTACAGGCACACGGCAGACTGCTCGAAGGGCACTGCCCGTGGGCGGCCCAGGTGAGCCAATGGGCCATGGCTTAAGAGCACCAAACGTTGGTGCCGGAGGTGACACCGTCGGCGGCCTGGAAAAGACAGGCGAAGCCAGAGCGGCCTCCCGAGGAAGTCGGTGCGCTTTGTTCGACTCTCGCGTCTCCTGAATCTGCTTCAGCAAGCGATAGCGGCGCGCAACATCGGCAAGCGAAATCTCGGCGGACTGTGGTACGCCATGGGGAACCTCGGCCGTTTGTTCACTCCAAGGCGCTCTCCAGTTCTTCCGCGCGGCCTCGAAGCGGACGCGGTCTTCGGGGTCAAGGATTTGCGGTCGGGCTAGGTCCTCTTCCGTGTAGACGCGCGTGGCACGACGAGGTTAGCGTTCCTTGCGCGCGCGATCCTGGCGGGCGATGTCGCCAAGGCTCTGGGAGGAACCCAACGTCACGCCGAACACAAGTACACACGCTAGCAAAACGCTACTGATTGCTAGCTGCCGCTTCCATGCCAGGGCCGGGCTCCCGCTGCGGACACTTTCTTGGCCTGAGAGGTCTGGCATAGTTCATGTCCGCTACGCTCCTGAATGAGAAAGCGGAAACACTTATTTATATACTCGGGAGTACAACTCTGACTGCATTCTCGGGGCTAGAAAAGAGAAAACAGAAGTGTGATGTCCAAATGGGAAATCCGCTTTTCGGGGGGATGTTGAAGAACCCTGCTGCACCAGCCGCTACAAGTGCCGCGCGCAAGGGGCGTCACGACCGGGCCGAAACTTCTACCTCCTAGCGGGGGCGTTCGCAGCGTCTTGGCCAAGAAGCTGCCGTAGCATTGCCGTGCCCTCCGCTTCGGTCAGCGTGCCCTTTCGCATAAGCGTGATAATGAGTTCGTTTAAGACATAGAGCTGCTCCTGCTTCAGACTCCCCTCGGCACCTGCCTGCTCCTCTGGCTCAGGCGCGTCGGGGTGACTGGGCAACTGACCGCTAAGCTCGCCTAGCCACTTCTCAAGAACCCACAGTTGCTCCGGCTTTGCAGAGGTGAAGAAAAGGCCCATGCCCATGCCGACTTGCGCATAAACCACCTTCGCCTGCCCTTCGAAGAAGTTTTTCTCCTGCGTAAGCCGCACTTTCACAATTGCCCCTAGAGGGAAAGGGTTGATCGTATCCACATAGCAACCCTCTCGGGCCAAGTCACTCATGCGTCCCATGATGCGTGTTCCCGACTGAAGCTCGATGACCTCTGCTTCAGCGGTGAATGGGTAGCGCGGATTGTCGCGGCTTTCCATATTCAGTAAGATCGTCGGGCAAGCTCGCTCATTCGAGAAAACGCCCAAGCAAAGGGCGAGCTAGTTGATCTAAACGGAGTCTTCGCGATTACATTCTCCGTCCCGGTTCACCAGCCGGGTTTCGCAGATGTTGCCCGGGAGTTCCGGCGAAGACGAAGGGAGCGTCACTCCTACGCGCCAGAACGAACTACAGCGCCCACCTTCGCGGTCCGTTCCTTGACCTTTGGCAGTACATAGGGAGTTTGTAGACTGCCTTCTGGAAGGCTCTCACGCCTCTTGCAACCGCAATAAGGACAGAGGCAGAACGAAGGCGCCAGAAGCCGCCTGCAGTTTTTGCACACCCCGTCGGAAGAGTTCTTCAAGGGAACAACCCGCAGCACCTCTTCAAGGCTGGTCACACCCATATTCGCTTTTCGGATTGCATCCTCATGTAACAGCCTCATGCCCTTGCTGGTTGCCAAACCACGAATTTCCTCAGGTCCGGCACCGGCGCGGATTGCATCACCGATACCCTCGTTGAGGACCAGCATCTCGTAAACACCTACTCGGTCATGATAGCCGGTATATTGACAGGCCTTGCAGCCAACCGGAATGTACATCCTGTCTTGAATATCCTCAACCCCTGCGGCTAGCAGCCGCGCCTGATATTCCGGCGACACGGCCACTTCATCGCGGCAGGTACACAGCCGGCGGACCAGTCGCTGAGCTAAAATGGCGGTCACTGTCGAGGCAACCAAGAAGGGTGGAATGTTCAAATCAATTAAGCGTGTGACCGCGGAGATGCTATCCCGCGTATGCAGCGTAGAAAGAACCAAATGCCCCGTCTGGGCGGCGGTGAGGGCGATTTCCGCCGTTTCGGGATCGCGGATCTCGCCGACCATAATCACGTTTGGGTCCTGGCGCAGAATGGACCGCAAGCAACCGGCGAACGTGAGCCCCACTTTTTCATTCACTTGTACTTGGTTGATTCCCTCGAGCATGTACTCAACCGGATTCTCAACGGTAATGATGTTCAAAGCGCGCGAGCGGAGCATATTAAGAGTGGAGTAGAGCGTCGTCGTCTTGCCCGATCCAGTGGGCCCGGTAACCAACAGCGTCCCTTGCGACTGAGTGAGCATTTCGGTCAACGGATCGGAATGTTCCTTCCCAAGACCCAGCTCGAGAAACCCTACCTGTGCGGCACGCGTATGCAGCAGACGGATCACGATTTTTTCGCCGTAGGTTGTCGGCAGAGTGGATACGCGAAGGTCGCGTTTTTCCTGCCCCATCCGGACTAAAAATCGACCATCCTGAGGCAGCCTGCGCTCTGCGATATCCATATCGGCAAGGATTTTGATTCGCGAAATCAATGAATCTTGCAAGCGGGGCGGCACTTCCATGAAATCGCGAATGATGCCATCGACGCGGATGCGCACGACCGTGCCCATCGCTTGTGGATCCACGTGGATATCACTGGCCCTATTGCGCGTAGCCGCTGAAATGATGGCAGAAACCAGCCGAACCGCGGGTGTGGGCTGATTGCGCAGCTCGGCTTGAAACTCTTTTATCGCCTCTTGGTGCCTTTGCCGCGCGCTCGCAGTGAAAAACTCAATGTCAGAGAGCTCTTCATTGTTCACGATAGGAAGCGCTTCTTCTTCGGCGCGATCTGTCTCTGCATTCCTCGCAAGCGCGTAGTGCTGCTCGATAGCGGCGTAAATCTCAGACCGAAAACCAAGACAGGGGATGATGTCGAGTCCGGAGACGAAACGCAGCTCGTTCAAAGTGTGGAGGTTCTGTGGTTCCGCCATGATCGTGACAAGCTTATTGGCTTCTACGAGAACTGGGAGGGCGCAATATCGCTCCGCGAAACCGTGAGGAATGAGTTTAAGCGCCTCGCTGTCAATCGCTGCCGACCGGGGATCCACGTAACGGACGCGGGTGACCTCTTCCAAGGCGGCGACCAGGTCGCTCTTGGAAACCATGTTGCGCTCCAGGAGAAGCTCCCCGAGTAAGACAGACTTCCCAGTCTGTTCGTGGATCGCATTCAGCAGGTTGTGCCCGGAAATGTGCCCGCGTTCCCGCAGGATTTCTCCCAGCCGCTTCCTTCGCGAGTCTGTTTTGTCGCTATTGTTACCCGGAAACTGTCTCAATGGTAGATCGCCTCCTCGCGGCAATTCCTGCCCTCCGAAACCATAACTTGCTGAATTTCGTTCCTGCCCTGTTGCTGGTGGAACCGACGATAGGTTTTCTTGCGTTGCTCGGTAGATGCTGCCACTGTGACTGATTGGCTTCCCGCCTTGCGGCCGGAAAAAGACGAAGGTCTTGGCCCCCGCTCGTCGGACTCGTGTCTCTTGGCTAGTTTATCGGAGGGTCGCTTACCGAACCTGCCTTGCTTAGGTTGAAGCGCACCACAAAAGAATTGTCGGTGAAGAATCCGCGCTGCCCCGTTACCCCACGGTTGACGGTGTCGGCGACTATTGTGTAGCTGTGGATCACACCGCTTGCGTCCGGCGAGCCAGCCGTGTAGGTGAATATGTAGCCACTCTTGATGCCAGACGAGAGCACGGGATCAATCAGATCAGCGGCCTTAAGAGTGGGAGTCACAGCTGGCCCCAAGTCCGCCAGGGAGGCCGGGTAGCCGATGCCATACGTCGATGCATACGTGGCACAGGCGGTATTGAGGGACCGCAGAGAATGCACCGCCGACGCCTCGTTCGCAGTCATCCTGGCGTGAAGCATGCTGGAGATAGCGATCGTCGCAATCACTAGGATAATGGCCATGACAACCAGTAACTCGATGAGTGAAAAACCTTTTTGTCTGTGCATACATTCCACCTCCGACTATCAAGTCTTAAACCGCGGTAGTTTCACCGCCCTCTAGCATCTTGAGAGAGTGGATTATTGCTTGAGGTAGAGCTGGCGTCGATGGGTGGAAGGTTCCTTCTGTTTTAGGCCAAAGAATCTGGGTGGGAGGTACTACAAGTACTGTCAGCCTGCTACCGGACTACTAGGTCGGCTGCCCCGTGCTGTAAAGCTCCTCGCCCCTTTTCGACGTAGATTCAGGGAATGGTGGGCGACTAGGCGAACAATGAGAGAATCCCAAGCGTAGCCCAGGCGAATATAATACTGTTTGGGGACGGAGGCTTCCTGCGAGCTGGCGTAGTGTAGAAGCTCCGTGAGGCGATATCTCCTGATCGGCTTAATATAGAGCTTGTTTGCGCCGCTTTCAATCCAATGGCGGACCGGAACCCAATTGACGAATTGCCCGCCGGGGCACGAGCCCGACTTCGCAGAAGTGCGTGCCCAAAATGGGTTGCCCCAATGTTAGCAACGCTCAAGGAAGAACCCTTTACGCGCAAGGGATGGCTATTCGAGCCCAAGCTGGATGGCGAGCGCTGCCTGGCATTGCGGTGCCGCGCCGATGTCCAGCTCCTGTCCCGCAATCAGAAGCGACTCAATGACACCTACCCTGAGCTGGTCAGGGCGTTCCGGAGCCAGAAGGCAGAACGCTTCGCGGTGGACGGCGAAATCGTCACATTCGAAGGTGACGTTACCAGCTTCTCAAAACTCCAACAACGCATGCAGGTCCGGCATCCACCCGAGGAACTCCTCCGCAAAATTCCGGTTTGGGTTTATGCCTTTGACTTGCTGCACTTCGATGGCTACGACACGCGCCAACTTCCCCTGCGAAACCGGAAAGAGCTGCTGCAAAAGGCGCTCGATTTTAAGGACCCACTGCGCTTTATCGAGCACCGTGAAACCGCCGGCGAGGCCTATTACCGGGAGGCCTGCAGCAAAGGGTGGGAGGGGATCATCGCCAAAAATGGCGACAGCGTATATGTCTCGGCGCGGTCGCGCGAGTGGCTTAAGTTCAAGTGCACCAAAGAACAGGAATTCGTTATCGGCGGGTACACAGACCCGAAGGGGCAGCGGATAGGGTTCGGGGCGCTGCTAGTGGGCTATTACGAGGCTGGGAAGTTAGCGTACGCGGGCAAGGTCGGCACGGGGTTCGACGAGGAGACTTTGCGCCGCTTGGGCAGGCAACTCGCACAACTGGAAACCAGAACAAGCCCGTTTGCCGCCGGTCCGTCACCACCCCGCGCTGCACATTGGGTCAAACCGAAACTTGTGGCCCAAATCGGCTTCACCGAGTGGACTCCTGAAGGCAAGCTTCGACATCCACGGTTCTTGGGACTCCGCTCTGACAAGAGACCGGAGGAGGTCGTGCGGGAGCAGTAGCTTGGCTGTTGGCGGACAGATTATTCGGGTTGGCCGCTACGACGTGGAAATTACGCGCCCAGCGAAAGTGCTATTCCCCGCAGACGGAATAACCAAAGGCGATTTGATCGACTACTACCGTCGCATTGCTCCGTGGATGCTGCCTCACCTGCGAGGCCGGCCATTGGCCATGGAGCGCTACCCGGACGGCATCGACAAGCCGAGCTTCTTCCACAAAGCTGTGCCGTCTTACTACCCCGACTGGATCAAGACAGTGACCGTCAAGAAGGTTGGAGGGACCGTCACACACGTCGTCTGTGATAACGAAGCCACTCTCGTCTATCTTGCGAACCAGGCTTGTATCACTCCCCATATCTGGCTCAGCCGCATGGACAAGCTGTACTATCCCGATCAGATGGTTTTCGACCTGGACCCTTCCGGGGAAAGCTTCGAACCGGTGAAGGCGACGGCGCAGTCATTCAGTAGACTGCTGGACGAACTGGCACTGCCTGCTTACGTCAAGACGACCGGTTCGCGGGGACTTCACGTTGCCGTGCCGCTCAATCGCGAGGAGGATTTCGACTCCGTCCGGGGGTTCGCCAGACGGCTGGCAGAGATAGTGGTGAACGAGGACCGGGAGCATCGGACGTTGGAGCAACGCAAGGGCAAACGCCTCGGGCGCGTTTTCGTGGACACGAACCGCAATGCATACGCGCAGCTAATAGCCCCCGCATATGCCGTTCGCGCTCGCCCCGGCGCGCCCGTGTCGGTGCCGCTCGAATGGAGCGAATTGAATAGGAAGGACCTCCGGCCTGGTGGCGTCACCATCCGGAGCGTATTCGACCGCCTGGAGAAGGTAGGGGACCCCTGGAAAGACTTTCGCCGACGCGCCACCTCACTAGACAGGGCACGCCAAAAGCTTGAGGAGCTGAATGCCACTCGAAGAATACCGCAGAAAGAGGAAGTTCAGTAAGACACCCGAACCCCCCGGTCGCGTCGGCCGCGGCTCGGGCCGCAACCGCATCTTTGTAGTCCAGAAGCATGATGCGACCCGGTTGCACTACGACTTCCGGCTGGAGATGAACGGAGTCCTGGCATCCTGGGCCGTGCCCAAGGGGCCGTCGCTCAACCCCGCTGTCAAGCGGCTGGCTATACGGACCGAGGATCATCCGATCGAGTACGCGGATTTTGAGGGCCTCATTCCGGAAGGAGAGTACGGCGCGGGCACCGTGATGGTGTGGGACAAAGGGACATATGACCCTGAGGGCGAACTTTCTCCCGAGCAGCAGCTCGCCCGCGGTGAGGTCAAAGTGGTCCTTCACGGCCAGAAATTGCGTGGTGGATTCGTATTGGTCTACCCAGGCAGGCGCCTTGCCGAACCGGGGGAGAAGACGCGTTGGCTGTTGATCAAGCGGCGAGACGAATACGCCGATCCCTCATGGCAGATTGAGGACCCTGCACTCGACCGCTCAGTCTTGACCGGCCGCACGTTGAAGGAGATTGAGGAGGGCCGGCCAGCAAAGAAGCACGCCAGCGGTTAGGTTGGACGCAAATATTTGATCAGTCAGCGGATCAAATGGACAGGCCGAATTGTCAAAGACCCTGCCTCCGTTAGGTTTCTATGCAATTGAAGGCAGACTCCGCTGCCGGAGAGAGACCATCTTCGCGAGGAGGGCCGTTATCGCCGGCTATCCGGCAGCGCTGACGCCTGGACTGGGGCGGACCTGCTGCCAGCGGCGGGGCCGGCGTTTCCCATCGAGGACCTTTTTGCGAAGACGAATCGATTTCGGTGTGACCTCAACGTATTCGTCATCGGCGATGAACTCGATCGCCGATTCCAGAGTCAGCACTCGGTGCGGTACAAGACGAATGGCTTCGTCGGCACTTGAGGCCCGCATGTTGGTCTGCTTTTTTTCCTTGGTGACGTTGACGTCCATATCGGCCTCGCGGGCGTTTTCGCCTACAATCATGCCCTCATAGACCTCGGTGCCCGGGCCAACAAACAGCACGCCGCGCTCCTGCAAGTTCCACAGAGCGAAAGCCGTCGTTTCCCCGACACGGTCCGCCACCAGCGCGCCGGTGGCGCGCGAAGCGAGCTCGCCCCCGTACTCAATCCAGCCGTCAAACAAAGAATGCAGCAGCGCCGTGCCGCGGGTATCGGTCATGAGCTGGCCGCGCAAGCCGATCAAGCCCCGCGAGGGGATGCGGAACTCCAGGCGCACGCGCCCAGAGCCGTGATTCACGATTTTCCCGACCTCGCCGCGGCGGCTGCCCAGCGTTTCCATCACGATGCCGATAAACATCTCGGGGCAATCCACAATGAGCTGCTCCACCGGCTCCAGCCGACGACTATTTTCGGTGCGCACAACGATTTCCGGCTTGCCGACCATCAGTTCGTAGCCTTCGCGGCGCATCGTTTCAATCAGGATGGCGAGTTGGAGCTCGCCGCGCCCCAGCACGCGAAATGCGTCGGTTGTGTCCGAGTCTTCCACGCGGATCGAAACATTGGTCAGCAGCTCTTTTTGCAAACGGTCGCGAATGTCGCGCGACGTGACCCGATTTCCCTCGCGGCCGGCAAGCGGCGACGTGTTCACCGTGAAGATCATTGCCAGCGTGGGCTCATCGATGGTCAACGGCTCGCACGGCGCGGGATGGTCGAGGTCTGTGATGGTTTCACCGATTTGAATGCCTTCGAAGCCGGCAATCGCCACGATATCCCCGCAGGTCACTTCCTCGGCCTCATCGCGCTGCAGCCCGCGGAACGTAAACAGCTTTGTAATGACCGTGGGGACGAACTGGCCGGAGGGTTTGGCAATCCCTACCTGCGCGCCGCGACGAAGCGCGCCGTTGAAGACGCGACCAATCGCGATGCGTCCTAGAAAATCGCTGTAGTCCAGGTTGGTCACCTGAATCTGCAAAGGATTCGCAGCGTCACCGGACGGGGCAGGAATCGCTGTAACGATCGCCTCAAAGAGCGGCTGGAGATTCGTCGAAGCGTCGTTCAATGCGCGATGGGCCACGCCGGTTTTCGCATTCGTATAGAGGACGGGAAAATCGAGCTGATCTTCCGTGGCGTCGAGATCGATAAAAAGGTCGTAGATTTCATCGAGAACCGCATTCGTGCGCGCATCGGCTCGGTCGATCTTATTGAGCACCACGATGGGCGGCAGATGGGCCTGCAATGCCTTTTGGAGCACGTAGCGGGTCTGCGGAAGCGGGCCTTCGCTAGCGTCAACGAGAAGGAGCACGCCGTCAACCATGCGCAGCGCGCGCTCGACCTCACCGCCGAAGTCGCTGTGGCCCGGCGTATCGACAATATTGATTTTCGTGCCGTGGTACAACAACGCGGTGTTTTTCGCCAGAATCGTGATGCCGCGCTCGCGCTCGAGGTCATTCGAGTCCATCACCCGTTCGACAAGGGCCTGATTCTCGCGGAAAATCCCGCTCTGGCGCAGCATGGCGTCCACCAGCGTCGTCTTGCCGTGATCCACGTGGGCGATGATCGCGATGTTGCGGATTGCCTGCGCCATGCGTTGGTCCTTCTCCTTCGCGCGCCGGATTCGCTCGTGCGGGCTCGGAGCGGCCGCGAGACGCGGCCGTGGGCTTCCCTGAGTTCATCCTATATGCGGCCGAAGGGGCCAGCCGCTCCGCCGCAAACGAAAGGGGCTGCAAGCGCGACCTTGCAGCCCCTCTGCAAAAGTCATAGATCGAACTGCTTTACAAGAGCAATGAACGCACTCCTATTCTATCACCTACCGGGCACCTCGCGTAACAGCGCAAGACAAATTGGGAACGAAAAGTAGCCTTCCCGGCAACTGCACGTTGCAGCTCAGACGCGCCGCCCAGCGCTATCAACGAGGGGTGACTTCGAAGCCACGTCGCCGCGACCCCCGCCCGTAGTTTGTTTCCGCCTTGCGCAACCCTGACGTGATTATCCTGCTGCCCGACCTATCAGGTCTGAGAGACTTGAAGTAGAGAACAACCCCGCGCCGACCGGCGCGAGAAAGGAAAGGAAGAAATGAGACGCAAGATGAACTACGCCGAGAAAGCCGCACAAGCCGCCTTCAAAGCCCTCCTCAAAGCCGCCGCAGCCGCCCGCAAAGCCGTCAAAGCCGTCGAGAAAGCCGCAGAAGCCGCCATAGACCCCGTGCAAG
>Ga0137396_10001270_pt1 | contig 13115 bp, 11 predicted proteins | sample czc16metaG_FD_108284 | JGI IMG/M metagenome (GOLD analysis project Ga0137396, IMG submission 108284) | Vadose zone soil microbial communities from Angelo Coast Range Reserve, California, USA - czcobulk3.16 metaG | ecosystem: Environmental > Terrestrial > Soil > Vadose zone | place: USA...
ATGGGGAAGACGTTCTCCTGGTTGATGAAGGTGTTCCACTGGGCGAAGATGCCGCCGGCCAGGCCGGTGAGGGCAGCCGCGATTACCAAGGCCGCCACCTTATAGAAGGTGGTGTTGACGCCGATCACCGCGGCCGCTTCCTCGTTCTCCCGAATGGCGAGCAGGCCATAGCCGAAGCGCGTATGCAGGATGACCCAGGTCACCAGCACTGCCAGGGCGGCGGTGGCCAGCATCAGATAGAAGAACAGCAGGTCCGAGCGCACGATGGGGAGGAACAATCCGGTGGAGGCGCCCAGTGGCTGCAAGTTGTTGACGACCTCTCCCACCGCCACCCCCACGCCCAGGCTGGCCACCGCGAAATAGTGGCCGTGCAGGCGCAGCAGGGGCACGCCGATCACCAGGGCGAACAGCGCCGGCACCACGGGCGCCAGGAGCAGCGCCAGGCCGAACGGCCATTGGCGGAGGCTGACGAGGACCCCGGTGGTATAGGCTCCCAGCCCGAAGAAGGCGACGTTACCGAAGCTGGCATATCCGGTGAGCCCGCCGATGATGTTCCAGGCGGAGGCCAGCACCACGAACATCGCCACGGTAGTAGCGACCCGAAACCACAACCGGTCGGTCAGGAACGGAAGGCCCAGCTGTTGCCCCGCATCTGTCGAGCTGAGCGGGGCCAGCAACACATAGAGAAGGACAAGCGCCGCGCCTCCCAGGAACAGCCGCCGCAGGGCGGTGGCCGACGGGCGAAAGCGGTTGGTCACGCCAGCCGGCCGAGCAGCCCCTGGGGGCGAAAAGCCAGAACGACGACCAGGACGGCGAAGGCAATGGCATTCGAGTAGCCGGCGCCCAGCCCCGGAGCATTCAGCCCCAATACCTGGATGAGTCCGAAGAGCAGGCCGCCGGCGATCGTGGCACTGACCCGGCCCAGCCCGCCCAGGATCACCACCGCGAACGACTGCAGCGTAAACGGGTCGCCGGCGGTGGGCGTAATCGATTGCTGCAGACCGATCAACCCACCGGCGACCCCGGCGAAGGCCGCCCCGATGGCGAAGGTCAGGGCGTAGACATGCCGTAGGTCGATCCCGACCAGCTGGGCGGCGTCGCGGTCGGCCCCCACCGCCTGGATGCCAGCGCCGATGCGGGTCCGGTTGAGGAGGAACCAGAGCAGGAGGGCGAGCAGCATGGCGACCCCCAGCCGGGCCAGCCCGATGTACGGGATGGTGACCGCGCCGAGGCTGAGGCCGCTCCCCGAGTAGCTGGGGGTGACCGATCGGAAATCCGGCGAGAAGATGAGCAGGAGCAGGCTGACGATCACCAGGTTGATGCCGAAAGTGAGCAGGAAGGTGAACAGCAAGGGCGCCCGGATCACACGATTGATCAGCCCACGCTGCAGGCCATAGCCAACCGCAAACAACACCACCGCGTCCACCGGCAAGCTGAGGAAGGGATCGACCCCCAGACGGGTGAAGAGTACCCAGGTGACGTAAGCGCCGATGATCACGAAGGCGCCGTGGGCCAGGTTGACGATATTGAGGATGCCCCACACCAGGCTGAAGCCCAGGGCCACGGACACGTAGACCCCGCCGAGCAGCAGCCCCAGGACCAACTGCTGGAGGAGCTGGCTCACGACCGAGCTAAATCAGCGCTGCGACCAGGACGGCGTCGGATACTGGGGTTGCCCGTTGGCGACGTTGGGCGGGTAGACGGTGAAGTGGACGCCGCCCTGGATCTGCTCGACCACCATCGGCTTGAAGACATTGATGCCGCGGCTGTCAAACTTCAGCTCGCCGAAGAAGGTCATCACATCCAGGCTGGCCAGCGCGTCGCGCACCTTGCCCGGGTCCAGGGACTTGGCATTCTCGATCGCCTTCTGCAGGGCCAAGCAGGCGGCCGTCGACTCCGCCACGTGGTAGTCGGGGGCCGCGGTGGCGGTGTACTTGGTCTTGTAGGCCAGCACGTACTGGTTGACCGTGAGATAGAACTGCGGGGTGTACTTCACCTGGGGCGTCCACTGCGACCCGTCATAGACGAAGTTGGCGTCCTTGCCCAGGGCGTCGACGAAGTCGGGCGTGGAGGGGCCGACCGAGTAGGCGAAGATCTTGGCGTTGATGTTGAGGTCCTTGGCCGCCTTGTTGATGGCGATCGCTTCCGCCAGGTGGCCGGAGTTGAGGATGATGTCGGGGTTGAGCGGCTTGACCTGGCTCAACAGCCCGCTCACGTCGGGCGCCGCCGCCGGGTAGCTCTTGTTGAAGACGACCTGCATCCCTTTGGACGGGGCATACTCCACGACCGCCTTGGCCACCTCAACCGAGAAGTTGTCGTTGGCGGAGAGCATGGCGACCGTGGTGGGCTTCGGCGAGAGGGTAGCGGCCATGTCGATGACGCCAGTCAGGTACTTGTTGGCCGGCGACAGGACACCGAACGTGTACTTGTAGCCCTTGCTGAAGATGGCCTGGGCGGCGCCGTTGGCCTCCACCATGGGGATGCCGTCTTTCTCCGCGATCACCGCGTCCGTGGCGGTGGCGGCGCTCCCATATGGGCCGAGGATGAATTGCGCATGCTCGGCCGTGATCAGCTTTTCCAGGAGTGTGGCGGAGAGGTCGGGCTTGCTCTGGTCGTCCTCGTAGATCAGGCTGACCGGGTGTTTGACGCCATTGACGGTGATCCCGCCCTGCGCCTTGATCCAGTCGTACCAGAGGTCGTATCCCTGCTTCGCCAGGTTCCCCTCTTTGGCCTGCGAGCCGGTGAGCGAAATGGCGCTGCCGATGACGAGGGTCGAGCCAATCGAAGGCGACGGTGTGGTAGCCGCACCCCCACACGCGGTGGCCAGCAACGCCGAGGCGACCAGAGTGACCAGCAGCTTCCCTTTCATGTCCATCAATCTAGCGCGTTACGGGTCCGGTTTGCCACCCGCTCCCGACGGCCCCGACCGCGGACTCGGGCGCTGCTGCTTGGGCGTCGTCTGGCGGGAGTGCACCAGGACGGTGCGCTCGAACTCGATCACCACCGTGCCGTCTTGCTTGTACCCGCGGGTCCGGACGCGCACGATGCCCTGGCCCGGCCTCGATTTGGAGGCGCGCGTCTCGAGCACCTCCGATTCGGCATAGATGGTGTCGCCGGCAAAGACCGGTGCCGGCAGGGTGACCTTGTCCCAGCCCAGGTTGGCCACCACGTTCTGGCTGATGTCGGGCACGCTGAGCCCGGTGACCAGCGAGAGGGTCAGGCAGCTGTTCATCAGCGGCCGGCGGAACTCCGAACGCGCCGCGTAATCGGCATTGAAGTGGATCTGGTTGGTGTTACAGGTCAGCAGGGTGAACCAGGTGTTGTCCACCTCGGTGAGCGTCCGTCCCAGCTGGTGGCGGTACACCTCGCCCACCTTGAAGTCTTCGAAGAAGCGCCCCGGCCAGCTTTCCTGCATCGGATTCCTCCTCCTAATATGACCGCGGCAGCCCGAGCACGTGCTCGGCGACGTAGGCGGTGACCAGGTTATTGGTGACCGGCGCCACCAGATAGAGCCGCGACTCCCGGAATTTCCGTTCGATCCCCATCTCCACGGCCATCCCGCTACCGCCGTGGACCGTCATGGCCACCTGGGCCGCTTCCCAGGCGGCCTCGGAGGCCAGCAGCTTGGCCGTATTGGCCTCGGCGCCACTGGGCCGCCCCGCGTCGAACAGGCTGGCGGCTCGCCAGCGCACCAGCGAGGCAGCCTGGGCGTGCATGTGCGCCCGGGCAATGGGGAACTGGACGCCCTGGTTGGCGCCGATCGGACGGCCGAACACGACCCGGTCTTGCGCATACTTCACCGCCCTGTCCACGAACCAGCGGGCGTCGCCAATGCTCTCTGAGGCGATCAGGATCCGCTCGGCGTTGAGTCCGTCCAGCAGGTGGGCGAAGCCTTCGCCTTCCCGGCCAATCAACGAGCCGGCATCCAGACGCAAGTCGCGGATAAACAGGGCGTTTGTCTCGTGGTTGACCATGGTCTCCATGGGCCGGACCTCGATGGCGCCGCCCGCCTCCCGCAGGTCGACCAGGAACAGGCTCATCCCGTCGGTTCGCCGGGTGACGTCCTCCGTCCGCCTGGTGCGGGCCAGCAGGAGCAGCAGGTCCGAGTGCTGGACGCGGGAGGTGAACACCTTCTGCCCATTGAGCCGATAGCCGTCGCCCTCGCGCTCCGCGAAGGTGGTGATCCGGGCCGTGTCGCTGCCGGCCTCGGGCTCGGTCACCGCCATCGACTGCAACCGCAGGCGACCGGCGGCGATCTCCGGCAGGTACCGGCGCTTCTGGGCATCGGTCCCGTGACGCAGCAACGCCGCCATCGTGTACATCTGGGCGTGGCAGGCGGCGGCATTGCCCCCGGACGCGTTGATCTCCTCCAGCACGATGCAGGCCTCGACCAGGCCCAGGCCGGCACCCCCGTATTCCGGCGGGATGAGCACAGACAGCCAGCCGCCATCCGTCAGCGCCCGGACGAACTCCTCGGGATAGCGCCGCTCCCGGTCGAGGCGCTGCCAGTACGGCTCCGGGAACTTCGCGCACACCGCGGACACGGCCTCGCGGTAGCCTTGCTGGTCGGCCGTGAGGTCGAAATCCATCAGGGCTCGGCGTTGTCCAGGATGGCGTGCGCCCGGCGCACGATCGCCTTGTCCACCATCTCGCCATCACTGGCAAACGCCCCCCGGCCGCCGGCGGCCGCCTGACCGGACGCGGCCACGATCCGCCGTGCCCAGGCAATTTCCTCGGCGGTGGGCGAGAAAATCTGGTTGGCGGCTGGCACGTGGGACGGATGGATAAGCAGCATTCCCCCAAACCCGTCGCGCCGTCCCTGCTCAGCCGCCACCCGCAAGCCGTCGAGGTCGGAAATCTTGAGCCACGGCGAGTCGAGGGGTGGGCGCCGGCGGGCGGCCGCTGAGGCCAGCACGACCAACGCCCGGGCGGCCGACAGCGCTGGGGTCCGGGCATCGGGATCGATGCCAAGGTCCGCCGCCAGGTCGAAGCGGCCCAGCGCCAGGCAGAAGACCGCCTGGGCCCGGGCGATCTCCTGGCAGTTCAGCACCCCTTCGGCGCTTTCCACGATGGCGATCAGGGGGAGGTCGCCCGGACCATCCACCGCGGCGATGCCGGCCCGGCAGAGGTCGAGGCTGTCCTTGCCGCTGACCTTGGGCAGGACGATCCCCTCCACCACATGGAGTGGCACCGCGGCCATGGCGGCCGCCAGCTGCGGCGTGGACGCGGCGTGCACGCGCACCCAGATGCGCGCCACCCCGCTCAGCTCGGGCACCGCCTCGGCAATCGTCTGCCTGGCTTCGTCGATCCTGGCGGGCGCCACCGAGTCCTCCAGGTCGAAGATGCAGATATCGGCGCCGGCGTGGGCGGCCTTGCGCAGTCGGGCCGTGTCGGTTCCGGGTGTGAACAGCGCGCTGCGCACGCGCCCGGGATGCTCAGGCATTGCCGATCATGCTGGCATGTTAGCCCGGATCCGGGCTTGGCTCGGGCACCCCCTCCTCGACCCTCAGGCTGCGCGGCTGGACGGACGCTTGTTGAGGAGCAGCCAGTACATCCCGAGCGAACGGACCGCCTCCACGAACTGGTCGAAGCTGACCGGCTTGGTGATATAGCTGTTGACCCCGAGCCGGTAGCTCTCCACGACATCGCGTTCCTCTTGTGATGACGTGAGCATCACCACGGGAATGAGCTTGGCCGCCGGGTCCGCCTTCACCTGGCGCAGGACTTCGAGTCCGTCCACCTTTGGCAGCTTGATGTCCAGCAAGATGACCCTGGGTCGGTCCTGGATGTTGCGGCTCGCGTACCTGCCGCGGCAGAAGATGAAGTCGAGCGCCTCGGCGCCATCCCGCGCCACGTGGATCCGGTTGGTGAAGTTGAAATCCTCGAACGCATGCAGGGTGAGCTCCACGTCGTCCGGGTTGTCCTCGACGAGAAGCAGTTCTATGCTGCCGCTGGGAGCCATTCGATCGTGCCTCCTAAGGTGAAATAGAAGGTCGCGCCCTTCTCCGGTTCGGCCTGTGCCCAGACGCGCCCTCCGTGCCGATGCACGATCCGGTGGACGATCGCCAGTCCAACGCCGGTGCCCTCATAGTCCTCAGCCCGATGCAGCCGCTGGAAGACGCCGAAGAGCTTGTCGGCGTACTGCATGTCGAAGCCAACGCCGTTATCCCGGACCGCAAACACCGTCTCGTTGGACACGGGATCGACTCGAGCGCTGACCTCGATCCGAGCGGGTTCCCGTCCACGCGAATATTTCAGCGCGTTGCCGATCAGATTGACGAACACCTGCTCCAGCAGGGCGGGCTCGCAGGCGCAGATTGGGAGGTCGCCCACGCTCAGCTCCACTGCGCGACCTTCCAGCTGTGGGCGAAGCTGCTCGAGCGCTCGCTCCACGACCTCTCCGGCCGCCAGGTTCCGCGTCTCGAGGGGGGTCCGGCCGAGCCGGGAAAAGGCCAGCAGGTCATCGATGAGCTGCCCCATCTGCCGGGCCCCGGCAGCCACCCGATCGAGGTACCGGCGCGCGTCGGGGGACAGCTGCGTAGCGTGGGTCTGCACCAGCAACTGGACGAAACCGTTGACGGCGCGCAGAGGGGCTCGCAGGTCATGCGAGACCGAGTAGGAGAAGGCTTCCAGCTCCTGGTTGCTCGCCTCCAGGGCGGCGGTGCGTTCAGCGATCCGTTGTTCGAGTCCGGCGTTGAGCTTGCGGATCTCCTCGTCCGCTCGCTTCTGCTTGCTGATGTCGCGGGTGATCGCCGATGCTCCGACGACCGTTCCTGATAGATCCCGAAGGGGGGAGATGGTGATCGAGACGTCCAGGCGGGTGCCATCCTTTCGCACTCGAACCGTCTCAAGGTGCTCGATCCGCTGTCCCTGGCTGATCCGCTCGAAGAGGCCGGGCAGTTCGTTCGGGCGGTCGCTGGGCACCAGGATGGAGACGTTCTTGCCCTCGGCCTCCTCGGCCGAGTAGCCGTAAAGGCGCTCGGCTCCGGCATTCCAGCTGAGGATCCCTCCATCGAGACCCTCCGCGACGATCGCATCATCGGACGACTCAACGATGGCGGCCAGTCGCAGCCGCGTCTCCAGCGCGTGCTTGGTCTCCGTGATGTCGTGCAGGATGATAGCGCCGCCCACAACTCGCCCGGCTTCGTCCTTCATTTGCGAAACGCTGGTCAGTACCGGAATCCGCTGTCCGTCCTTGCCGACGACTTCCGACTCGAACGGATCGATGTGCTCGCCGCGCTGGGCTTTCTCGCGGCGTTCGACATCTGCGGGTGTGCGAGGCCCGGACCAAGGATTTCGACCAATGACCTCCTGGGCCGTCCAGCCAAGGAGCCGCTCGGCTCCGGGGTTCCATCCGGTGACCAGCCCGTCGAAGTCCACCGAGAAAATGGCATCGTTGGAGGATTGGACGATGGCCGCCAACTGCTGCTGCGCCGTTTCGAAGCGTCGGCGGGCGGTGACGTCGCGAAGAATCGCGACCGCGCCCAGCGCCTCGCCGCCCGGGCCGCGCAGGGGGCGAGCGGAGATGGTGACGAAGATGCCGTCCGGGGCTTCGGGGTGACGGACGAAGATGTCGGTTTCGTCGAGTGCCTCGCCGCGCAAGGCTTTGGCCAGTGGAAACTCATGCGCAGGGTATGGCGTCTTCTGGTCAGGCCGGTAAACCGCGTAGCGCTGCGCCCATTCGTCTTCGAGGACCCCCGCAATGTCCATGCCCAGGATACGGTTGGCCTCGGCGTTGTAGCTCCGGGCGCCATGCTCATCGGCGACGACCACGCCGTCCCCGATGTTTTCGAGGACCGACTCGATGATGGCGGCTCGCCGCTGGCGCTCGGTTTCGTCGCGCAGCACGACGGCGGCACCTGCTGTTCGACCCGCGCCATCTTTCAGTGGCGAAATGCTTGCCGAGACGGTGACCCGCCGGCCATCCTTCGTGACCACCTGAATTTGGTGCGGCGCGATCCGTTCCCCCTTCAGGAGTCTCGGAGCCTTGTCGCCCGTCGTGTCCGGCGCGGCCAGCAAGCTGCCGTGCTTGCCCAGGATCTCGGATGGCGTGTAGCCCAGGAGCTGTTCGGCTGCGGGGTTCCACGACGTGATGGCGCCCGTCAGGTCGAGGGTGTAGATGCTATCTGCCGAGGAATCGACCACCGCAGCCAGCCGCCGCCGCGTCTCCTCCGCACGCTGGCGCTCGGTGATGTCCCGGATGAATCCGCTGAAGATGAACCGGTCGTCCCTTTGCGTGGCGGCGATGGAGAGTTCGACCGGGAACTCATGGCCATCGCGGTGTAGCGCTTCGATCTCAATCTGCTTCCCGATGACGGGGCCCGTCCCAGTTGTCGCGGCGAGCTGCAGGCCGTTGCGGTGAGCCGCTCGGTGACGCTCGGGGATGATGACGTCCGCCAGGATGCGGCCCACGACCTCCGCCGGCGGCCACCCGAACATGGCTTCAGCCGCGGGGTTCCACTCAGAAATCCGGCCTTGATCGTCGACGGTCACCACAGCGTCCAGAGCGGAGTCGACGACGCTTCGCAGCTGCCGCTGGCGGTCGGCGCTTGCCCGTCCCAGCTCTTCCTGAGCGTGTTCGCGATCGGAGTCGGCCCGGTTCAGTGACCGAGCCGTTCGCCAGATGACCACGGCAGCCAGCACCGTGGTGGCAACCACAAACAGGGCGGCCATCACCCCGGTGTCATAGAGCCCCACGCGCTGGCCGGCTAAGAACAGGATGCCCAGCCCCAGCGAGATCCACACAAACGCGGGGAGGAGCCGGCGTGCCATCGTCCCGCCCGGCCGGTTGCTCCAGACCTCGGCCATCAGACCCCGCTCGGGGTCTCTCTCGAGCAGGCCGCGTGAGACCAGGAGAAAGAGAATCGTTGCCGGCAGTGCGCTGGCGACCTCTGATTGCGTGAGGGCGTGCATGTCGCGCGCGTCAAACAGGTGTCCGGCCAAGCCGGCGAGGGCTACGAATATGACCGGGAGGACGAGAACTTGCGCCATCGCGTCCAGGTGCCGCCGTGTCGTGGATAGGAGGAGGAGGGCCGATCCAGTGACCGTAAAGCTGATCGCGGTGATGATGGGCATCCGTCCGCCGAACGACAGCGGCGCGGCCCAGGCCTGCGCGGCGAACAGCCGGTCGATCCCCAGCTCCCTGCCCAGCACGAACTCAAGACATGTCAGCAGCCCGAGAAGGGTGACCGCCGCCGCGCAGATGCGGGCGACTATGAGACGGAGCCCCGAAGCGCTGGGCTTGAGAAGCCACAACGACACCCCGGCCAGCACGAAGGCCACGGCGACGCTCGGCCTCGTCGCCGCGTGTCCCGGGATACCGCTGCGCACAATCGGCAGATCGAAGGCCCATCCGGCCAGGATGACGGCCCCACCGAAGGCGGTTGCCGGGCCGATCAGCGTTGGCCCGCCCGCGGCCCTATGCCGCCCACGATCCGGAGAGGGAGCGGCTGCGGCGGCGATGCGGGTTTTGGCGGGGGCTGACACAGTCGGCAGATGGTATGAGGCACCGACGTGCCGAAGGCTGCGACTTTGGGCCGCTCTAGGTCGGATAGTTACAGTCCTGTAACAGTCCAAAGCTGAGGTGAGCGTAAGCAATAAGCTCGAGCGGTGAAGCGACTCATGGTCGTGGCTGGCCTCGCCCTGCTCATCACGGGATCGGCGCTCGTCTTCCTGGCTTTTGACCGGAGTTCGCATTCCGCTTCCGATACGCTGCGTCCCTTCCTGATCACCATGCTGCCGGTGTGGATCGTCTTTGCAGCCGCTGCGCGGATTGTCCTCCGCTAGTGTCCCGGACGCTCATCTCCGAGTTCTCCTGGCGGTACTACTGGAATCCCTGGTGGCGCGAGAAGCGAACCTACTTCTCGCCACTGAGCGCGGCCGAGTGCCACCAGATTCTTACCGACTCCGTTCCCCGGTTCCGGCTCGGTCGTGGGATCAAGAGAACCCTGTTCAGTCCGGTGGACTTTACCCTGCTCCGGGTCACGACGTACCACCGCGGAAATGGGGTGAGGCCGGTCGCCTACGTCAAGCTGCGCGAAGTCCCCGGTCGTGGCACCCTGGTCACGGTCACGGTGTCGAGCCTGTACAGTACCCAGGCGTTCTGGGTCGTCTGGATTGGCTTCGTCGTCGTGTTTGCCGCGCTCACGGCGCCCAGCGTTTCCCATCACGGCGCGGCCGGGGCGATCGGCCCGCTCCTCTCAGCCGGCTTCGCCGTCTTTGCCGTCCTTCTGAATGCTTACGGGAGGTTCCTTGGCCGCGGGGATCCGGCGTTCCTGCTGGGATTCCTCCAGGAACACGTTCGGTTGACCGAGCCGCCCGTCGGGATCGAGCTCCTCGTCCAGCCCTAAGAGATCTCGACCTCCTGGCCGTCCTGCGCCCAGCGGGTGTGGAAGGCGCCCTCGCGGTCGATCCGGTGGTACGTGTGGGCGCCAAAGTAGTCGCGCAGCCCCTGAATCAGGTTGGCTGGCAGTCGCTCCCGCCGGTAGCCATCGTAGTAGGCGAGTGCCGATGAGAAGGCCGGCGCTGGAATCCCGCGGTCGACCGCCATCCCGATGACGCGGCGCCAGGATTCTTGGGCTGACGCCATGGCGTCGCGGAAGTATGGAGCCAGCAACAGGTTTTTCAAATCCGGCTCGGCCGCGTACGCTTCGGTGATCCGGTTCAGAAAGCGAGCCCGGATGATGCAGCCACCGCGCCAGATGCGGGCGATGGCGCCAAGCTTGAGATCCCACCCGAACTCGCGGGATGCGGCCTGCATTTGCTCGAACCCCTGCGCGTACGCGACCATCTTGGACGCATACAGCGCGGACTGCACGTCGTCGACCAGGGTGGCAGCCCGCTCGTCGCCCTCGGTTGCTTGAGGCGGTCCGGCCAGCACTTTCGAGGCGGTCTGGCGATCGGCTTTCAACGCGGACAGGAAGCGGGCAAAAACGGCTTCGGTGATGGCGGTCACCGGAATGCCGAGGTCGAGCGCCGACTGGGAGGCCCATTTGCCGGTCCCCTTCTGCTCCGCCTCGTCGAGGATGATATCCACCAGCGGCTTCCCGGTGGTCGCGTCCTGCTTGGCCAGCACCTGGGCGGTGATCTGGATCAGGTAGGACTCGAGATCGCCCTCGTTCCAGCGGGCGAAGATCTTGGCCAGGTCGCCGGCGCCCAGCGAGAGCGCGCTGCGGAGCAGGTCATAGGCCTCGGCGATCAGCTGGATGTCGGCATATTCGATGCCGTTGTGGACCATCTTCACGTAATGCCCGGCCCCGCCGGGGCCGATGTAGGTGCAGCACGGCTCGCCGTCCACGTGCGCGCTGATGCGGGTGAGGACCGGCTCCACCAGTTTGTAGGCATCGGGTGAGCCGCCCGGCATGATACTCGGCCCCAGCAGCGCTCCCTCCTCTCCGCCCGACACCCCGGTGCCGATGAAGCGCAAGCCCTTGGCTTCCAGCTCCCGGCCTCGCCGCACGGTATCCATGAAGTACGAGTTGCCGCCGTCGATGAGGAGGTCGCCCTTGTCCAGGTGGGGGACCAGGTGGGCGATGGTTTCGTCCACCGGCGGACCGGCCTTGACCATGATCAGGATGGGCCGCGGCCGGGCAATCTGGCTGACCAGTTCCTCTACCGTGTGGGCGCCGCTGATCGGGCCCTCATGGCCGTGGTTGGCGAGGGCTTCGTCCGTCCGCGCCGTCGTGCGGTTGTAGACGGACACGGGAATGCCCTTGCTGGCGATGTTGCGGGCGAGGTTCATCCCCATGGTGGCCAGCCCCACCACTCCGAACTGGCTGGCTCCCGGAGCACCACGTTGCCATCCCGCCACCGCTGCCTGCGGCCCGGGAGCGCGCTGTGCCATTTGCTGTTCGCCTCCTGTTCCCCTCAGGCTACAATGCCGCCTCCACCTGGCGCGCAATGACCGCGTCCTCGCGGGCCTCGATGCGCAGGACCGCGGGAGCAATGCCGGCCGTGCTCAGGACGGTATCCACAGTCACCGCGTCGTCTCCAATCGTTCGTACCCCCAGTGTCCCCAGTCGGGAGACGATGGCGGCTCGGGTACGCCCCGAGTGCTCGCCAATCCCGCCGGTGAAGACGATGGCATCCAGTCGAGGCAGGGCCGTGGCCGCGGCGGCGATCCCGGCGGCCGCCCGGCGAACGAAGATCTCGATGGCCAGCCGGGCACGTTCATCTCCAGCCGCGGCCGCCTGCTCCAGCTCGCGCATCCCGGCACTGCGGCCAGAGACTCCAACCAGTCCCGATTGGTGGTCCAGCTGGTCCTCTAGCTCCGCTGGTGCCACCCGACCGGTGCGCAACACGTACGTCAGGATTCCCGGATCGATTGATCCCGCCCGGGTGCCCATCATCAACCCTTCCAGCGGTGTCAATCCCATTGAGGTGTCGACTGATTGGCCCTGCCAGGCGGCGGTGACCGAGCACCCACTGCCCAGGTGCGCCACCACCAACCCCAGCTCGGTTGCTGGTTTGCCCAGCAGCGCGGCGGCTCGTTCCAGCGCCCAGGTGACCGACAGGCCATGGAACCCGAAGCGCCGGATTCCCCACTCCTCGTACCAGCGATACGGGACCGGATAGACATAGCCTGCCAGCGGCAGCCCGGCGTGGAAGGCGGTGTCGAAGGCTGCCACCTGGGGAAGGGACGGGAACGCCGACTGCGCCGCCCGAATGGTGTCCGCCGCCACCTGGTTGTGCAAGGGCGCGAACTCGGTCAGGGCCTCGATCCCGGCCAGCACGTCGGCGTCAATGCGCACCGCCGATCGAAAGCGCGTGCCGCCGTGCACTACCCGATGGCCGACGGCGCCCACCGACTCCAGGTCGACGGATTGGCGGAGCGCCTGGAGCACATCCTGAACGCTGCGACGCCGCGCATCGGACCGGGTCGCGTCCGTGCCCAGGGTGACCTCGGCCCGGGCCATGGTCTGCAGGCCGCTCGTCTCCAGCACGCTGGCTTTCAGCGAGCTCGAGCCGGCGTTCAGCACCAGGACGCGCATAGAGGCTGAGCTAAGCCGGGATCAGTACGGCCACACCCAGTCCCGGACGTCCAGCGCGTCTTCGCCGTGCTCGCGCGTATACAGGCGATGCCGCAGGCGCTCGTCCTCCATGGACTGTCGCAGCCG
>Ga0137396_10001272_pt1 | contig 13113 bp, 13 predicted proteins | sample czc16metaG_FD_108284 | JGI IMG/M metagenome (GOLD analysis project Ga0137396, IMG submission 108284) | Vadose zone soil microbial communities from Angelo Coast Range Reserve, California, USA - czcobulk3.16 metaG | ecosystem: Environmental > Terrestrial > Soil > Vadose zone | place: USA...
CCGACCTGACCGACGAGGGCCACGTCGAGCGCGAGCTCGTCCTCATCCGCGTGAACGCCGAGCCGTCGAACCGGGCCGAGATCCTCCGGACCGCCGAGATCTTCCGGGCGCGGGTGGTCGACGTGACGCCGGTCTCGTTCGTCCTGGAGGCCACCGGGGACGAGGGCAAGCTCGAGGCGCTGATCGAGCTCTTGCGGCCGATCGGGATCCAGGAACTAGTCCGCACGGGCAAGGTCGCCATCGCGCGCGGCCCGAAGACGCGCGCGCGGCGCGTGGAGCCGGCGCGGAAACCGCGGGTCTCGGACGACCCGAAAGTGGTCGGCTTCGCCGACTAATACCACCGAGGAAAGGACACGAGATGCCCGCGAAGATCTACTACGACCAGGACGCCGATCTCGGCCTGCTCAAGGGGCGGAAGATCGCGATCATCGGCTACGGCAGCCAGGGACACGCCCACGCGCTGAACCTCAAGGATTCGGGGCAGGACGTGGTCGTCGGGCTCTACAAGGGCTCGAAGAGCTGGGCCAAGGCCGAGAAGGAAGGGCTCAAGGTCGCGACCGTGAACGAGGCCGCGCAGATGGCCGACGTGATCATGATCCTCTTGCCCGACCAGAGCCAGCGTCACGTGTTCGAGACCGAGATCAAGGGTGGTCTCGGCAAGGGCAAGATGCTCATGTTCGCGCACGGCTTCAACATCCACTTCAATCAGGTCGTGCCGCCGCCCGAGGTCGATGTCACCATGATCGCGCCGAAGGCGCCGGGGCACGTCATGCGCGATCTGTTCACCCAGGGCCCGGGCGTCCCGGCGCTGCTCGCCGTATACCAGGACGTCTCTGGCCGGGCGCGTGACCTCGGGCTCGCGTACGGGAAGGGGGTAGGCTGCACGCGCGCGGGCGTGATCGAGACGACCTTCAAGGAAGAGACGGAGACCGACCTGTTCGGGGAGCAAACCACCCTCTGCGGCGGCATCTCGCACCTGATCAAAGCGGCGTACGAGACGCTCGTCGAAGCGGGCTATCAGCCGGAAGTCGCCTACTTCGAGTGCATGCACGAGATGAAGCTTATCGTGGACCTCTTCTACCAGGGCGGGCTCGCGTACATGCGCTATTCCGTATCGGACACCGCCGAGTACGGCGACTACACGCGGGGCCCGCGCGTCGTCAGCGATGCGACGAAGGCCGAGATGAAGAAGATTCTCGGCGAGATCCAGTCCGGGCAGTTCGCTCGCGAGTGGGTGCTGGAGAACCAGGCCAACCGCGCCGGGTTCCTCGCGATGCGGCGCCGCGACGCCGAGCATCCGATCGAAGAGGTCGGCAAGCGTCTCCGGTCGATGATGGCGTGGATCGCGCCGCCGCGAATGGGATGATGTCGAAGCTTCCCGTCGCGCGCGAGGGCTGGCCGTTCATCGCGATTCCGGCGGCGATCGCCGCCGGGCTCGCCCTGACCGGCCGCCGCGCCCTCGCGATGCCGTTTGCGGCGGCGTCGCTGGCCTCGCTCGGTTTCTTTCGCGACCCGGAGCGGGAGACGCCGGCCATTCCCGGCGCGGTGCTGGCGCCGGCCGACGGTCGGGTGATGTCGGTCGACGAGCTCGACGAGCCGTTCGTCGGACCATCGGTGCGCGTCGCGATCTTCCTGTCGCCGCTCGACGTCCACGTCAATCGCTCGCCCATCGCGGGCCTGGTCGTCGGCGTCACGTACTCGCGTGGTCGCTTCGTCGCCGCCTATCAGCCGGAGGCCGGGCGCGTGAACGAGCGTTGCGTGGTCAATCTCCAGGGGGAGAGCGCCCGCGTCACGGTCGTCCAGATCGCGGGCGCCGTCGCCCGGCGCATCGTCTGCCGCGTGGCGCCGGGCGACAAGCTGGCGGCCGGCGAGCGCTTCGGGATGATTCGCTTCGGCTCGCGTACCGACTGCTTCATGCCGCGCGGCGCTCAGGTGAGCGTGCGGGCCGGCGACCGGGTCGTGGGCGGCATGACCGTCCTCGGAGTGCTCGCGTGAACTGCGGCGCAGGACACCGAGTATGATCCGGCGCCCGAAGGGAGCGCGGCGCCGGCGCTGGCACGAGCTTCGGGAAAAGCGCGGCCGCGGTATCGTCCTCCTGCCGAGTCTCCTCACCACCGGCAATCTCTTCTGCGGCTTCTTCGCGCTCCTGCTCACGGTCGAAGGGCGGTTCTCCGACGCGGCGCTAGCGATCTTCGTCGCGATGGTCATGGATCTTCTCGACGGACGGGTCGCGCGCCTGATGAAGGCCACCAGCCAATTCGGGGTGGAGTTCGACTCGCTGGCCGACGTGGTGTCGTTCTGCGTGGCGCCGGCCTTTCTCGTCTACTCCTTCGCCCTCAAGGACCTGAGCCGCCCGGCGTGGTTCGGCGCCTTTCTGTTCGTGATCTGCGGCGCCCTGCGCCTGGCGCGCTTCAACGTGCAGACCGGCACGGTCGACCGCCGCTTCTTCATCGGCCTCAGCACGCCGGCGGCCGCCGGCGTGATCGCGTCGACCATCGTGCTCCTCGGTGACGAGCCCCCGGAGCGCTGGGTGCGGATCGCGCTCGCGGCCGTGGCCGGGGTGCTGGCGCTCTTGATGGTGTCGACGTTCCGCTACTGGAGCTTCAAGGAAGTCGACTTCGTGCGGCGGCGGCCGTTGCAGACGCTCCTGGTCGTCGTGCTGGCCATCATGATCGTGGCCACCAAGCACGACGTGTTTCTCTTCGTGATCTTCACCGGCTACGCGCTCTCCGGACCGGTGCGGCGTCTGATCGTCGGACGTCCGCTCGCGGCGCCGGCCGAGCTGGCGAGCAAGGAATCTACTTAGGAGGACGTATGGACCGCGTCATCATCTTCGACACGACGTTGCGGGACGGCGAGCAGGCCCCGGGCTTCTCGATGAACACGATGGAAAAGCTCGAGATGGCCCGGCAGCTGGCCCGTCTGCAAGTGGACGTCATCGAGGCCGGCTTCCCGATCTCGTCCGACGAGGACTTCGAGGCCACCCGCGAGGTGGCCAAGCAGGTCGGCACCCTGGACAACGCGCCGTCCATCTGCGGCCTGTCCCGCGTCGGCCTGGCCGACATCGACCGCTGCTGGGAGGCCGTGAAGTACGCGCGCAAGCCGCGCATCCACACGTTCGTCGCGACCTCCGACATCCATCTGAAGTACAAGCTGCGCAAGTCCCGGGCCGAGGTGCTCAAGGCCTCGGTCGACGCGGTCCGCCACGCACGCGCGTACTGCGAGGACGTCGAATTCTCGCCCGAGGACGCCTCGCGCTCCGACTTCGACTACATGTGCGACGTCCTGTCGGCGGTGATCGACGCCGGCGCGCGGACGATCAACATCCCCGACACCGTCGGCTACGCGATCCCGAGCGAGTGGGGCGAGCGCATCGCCCGGATCCGCGAGAAGGTGCAGGGCGTCGACAAGGTCGTCCTCTCCGTCCACTGCCACAATGATCTCGGTCAGGCGGTGGCGAACTCGCTGACCGCGCTCATGCACGGCGCGCGACAGGTGGAGTGCACCATCAACGGGATCGGCGAGCGCGCGGGTAACGCGTCGCTCGAGGAGATCGTGATGGCGCTCCGAACGCGGAAGGACTTCTTCGGGATCGACACACAGGTCCGGACCGAGGAGATCTTCAAGTCGTCGCGGCTGCTCTCCCACATCACCGGCGTGCACGTGCAGCCGAACAAGGCGATCGTCGGCGAGAACGCGTTCGCGCACGAGGCCGGGATCCATCAGGACGGTGTCCTCAAGGAGAAGCTCACCTACGAGATCATGCGCCCCGAGGACATCGGTCGCGCTTCCAACAAGCTCGTCCTCGGGAAGCACTCGGGCCGGGCGGCCCTCGCGTCGCGGCTCAAGGAGCTCGGCTTCGCGCTGGCCGGTCCGGAGCTCGACCGGGCGTTCAAGGCCTTCAAGGACCTCGCCGACCGGAAGAAGGAGGTCTACGACGAGGACCTGATGGCGATCGTGACCGACGACGCCACGCAGACGACGCCGCTCTATGAGCTCGACTATCTCCACGTCATCAGCGGCACGGGGGTCGTGCCGTCGGCGACGGTGCGCCTGAAGAAGGAAGGGCAGACGTTCCAGGACTCGGGCGTCGGCGACGGGCCGGTCGACGCGGTGCTGGCGGCGATCGACGCCATCACCGGCCTCAAGGGCCGGCTCCAGGATTACTCGCTGCGATCGGCCACGTCCGGCAAGGACGCGATCGGCGAGGTCTCGATGAAGATCGACTTCGACGGCACGCTGGTCTCGGGTAAGGGCGCCTCGACGGACGTGATCGAGGCGAGCGCCCGCGCGTATCTCAGCGCCCTGAACCGGATCGCTCAGCCGTCGTCTCAGCGCATGAAGGAAGTCGGCCCCTAGGTGAGGGGCCGCGTGCTGCGCGCGGCAGGCCGTCGCGGGGCTGCGGCCCCGCCGGCCGAGGCGTGCCTTGAAATCGTGGAGGCCAGGTGATGGCGACGTACCGGATCGCGGTCCTGCCGGGGGACGGAATCGGCGCGGAGGTGACGCCCGAGGCCATCCGCGTGCTCGAAGCGGTGGGCAAGGGAACGGGCACGGCGTTCGAGTTCGAGCGAGGGCTCGTGGGCGGCGCGGCCATCGACGCGACGGGCAAGCCGCTGGCCCCGGGGACGCTCGAGCTGTGCCGCGCGGCCCACGCGATCCTCTTCGGCGCGGTCGGCGGTCCCAAGTGGGACGACGTGCCGCACGAGCAACGACCCGAACGGGGGCTCCTGGCCATCCGCAAGGAGCTGGACCTTTACGCGAACCTCCGTCCGGCCAAGTGCTTTCCGATGCTCGTCGACGCCTCGCCGCTCAAACGGCAGGTCGTCGAGGGGACCGATCTCATGGTCATCCGCGAGCTGACCGGCGGGCTCTACTTCGGTGAGCCCCGGGGCGTCGAGCGCTTCGCCGACGGCGGAGCGCGCGCGATCAACACGATGGCCTACACGTCGCGGGAGGTCGAGCGGATCGCCCGGATCGGGTTCGACGTCGCCCGCAAACGCCGTCGGCGCCTGACCTCGGTCGACAAGGTCAACGTGCTGGTGGTGTCGCAGCTCTGGCGCGAGGTCGTGACGCGCGTCGGCCGCGAGTACCCGGACGTGACGCTCGAGCACGTCCTGGTCGACAACTGCGCGATGGCCCTGGTGCAGCGGCCCACGCAGTTCGACACGATTGTGACCGAGAACACCTTCGGTGATATTTTGTCGGATGAGGCCGCGATTCTCGCCGGATCGATGGGCATGCTGCCTTCGGCCTCGCTCGGCGGGTCGGTCGGGCTCTACGAACCGGTGCACGGCACCGCGCCCGACATCGCCGGCAAGGGCATCGCGAACCCGATCGCGGCGATCCTCTCCGCGGCGATGTTGCTGCGGTACTCGCTGAACATGGAGAAGGACGCCGACCGGGTCGAGCACGCGGTGCTGCGGGTGCTCGAGCAAGGGCATCGCACGGCAGACATCGTGGCGCCGGGCGCACGGCCGACCGGGACGCGGGAGATGGGGGACCTGATCGCGCGCGAGCTGGAGCGCCAATACTGATGGCCTCCGGACTCTGCCTCGCGGTGGTCGGCGCCACCGGCGCCGCCGGGCAAACCACGCTCCGGATCCTCGAGGAGCGAAAGTTCCCGGTGCGCGAGCTCCGCGCGTTCGCCTCCGAGCGTTCCGTCGGGAAGACCGTAACCTTCCGTGGCGAGCCGATCACGATTCGCCGGATCGAGCCGGCGGCGTTCAAGGGCGTCGAGATCGCCTTCTGCTCGGCCGGATCGGCGCAGTCGAAAGAGTACGCGCCGATGATCGTCAAGGCCGGGGCGACCGTGATCGACAAGTCGAACGCGTTCCGGATGGACCCGGACGTACCGCTCGTCGTCCCCGAGATCAACGCGCACGCGGCGCGGCAGCACCGCGGCATCCTGGCGTGCCCGAACTGCACGACGATCGTGACGGTGATGCCGCTCAAGCCGCTGCACGACGCCGGACGGCTCACGCGCGTGATCGCGACGAGCTTCCAGGCGGTCTCCGGCGCGGGAGTCAACGGCATCGCCGAGCTGCGCGAGCAGACTCTCGCGTGGGCGCGGGGCGAGGCGATGGTCGCGCGTCACTTTCCCCATCAGATCGCCTTCAACCTGGTCCCGGCGATCGACCGCTTCGGCCCCGACGGCTACACCGCCGAGGAAATGAAGCTGGTGAACGAGACGCGCAAGATCCTCGAGACGCCCGGGCTGCCGGTCGCGCCCACCACGGTGCGAGTGCCGGTGTTCACCTCCCACTCGATCTCGGTCACCGCCGAGACCGAGACGAAGATCACCGCCGGACGCGCCCGCGATCTGTTCGCGCGATTCCCGGGACTCAAGCTCTGGGACGACCCCGCACAGCATCGGTATCCGATGCCCATCGCGGTCGAGGGACAGGACGACTGCTTCGTCGGCCGCATCCGTGAAGATCTTTCGAGCCCGAATGGACTGAGCTTCTCGGTGGTCGGCGACCAATTACGAAAAGGCGCGGCCACGAATGCGGTCCAGATCGCCGAGTTGCTGCTCCAGTCATAACGCCCCGTCGGGTGGGCGAGCCCGGGGCGGCCCACCGTGACCTCTCTTCGTCGCTCTCTCCGTCGACGCCTCCGCCGCTACGACCGCTTTCACATGGCGGTGTTGTTCACGATTCTGGTGGTCGCGTACGTCGGCGTGCCCCTGGTCGTGAAGTTCGTCGACTCCGTCCGCGGCTATGACCCAGCTTACTACGAGCCCAAGGACTTCGAGCGCCAGGCCTGGATCAAGCGCCAGGTCGCGCCCACGGTGCTGCCGGGGTTCTCGTGGGAGATCATGATCGACATCATTCTGTTTCTCCTGGTCGCCGTCGTCTGGCTCACCTTCGTCCCGGCGCGAAGCACGGGGCGCCATCCGCCGCCGCGATAGCCTCGGCTCGTTCGACCTTCCGTCTGGTGCTGTCCTACGACGGCACCGACTATCACGGCTGGCAGGTCCAGGCGGGCGCTCGCACGGTGCAGGGGACCCTGGTCGAAAAGGCCCGCCACCGATTCGGCGCCGACACGCGCGTCACGGGCGCCAGCCGCACCGACGCGGGCGTGCACGCCCTGCGGCAAGTCGCGACGCTGACCACGACCGCGCGGATCACCGCCGCGGGCCTTCGTGGTGCCCTCAACGCCGGTCTCCCGCGCGACATTCGAGTGCTCGAGGCTCGCGAGGCGCCGCCGGGCTTCGACGCGCGGCGCGCGGCCACCGGCAAGCGATACGCGTTCCTCATCGACACCGCGCCGATCGCGAACCCGCTTCTGGCGCGCTATGCCTGGCACATCCCCCAGTCGCTCGACGTGGGCGCAATGCGGCGGGCGCTGCTGGCGCTGCATGGGCGGCACGACTTCGGCGCGTTCTGCGCCGCGCCCGGGCGCGAGAAGGACCCGATGTGCGTCGTCCGGGCGCTCCACGTGTTCCGCCGTAAGGAGCGGCTCGTCATCCTCTTGTCGGCGGATCGCTACCTCCACCACATGGCGCGTAACATCGTCGGCAGCGTGGTCGACGTCGGGCGGGGAGCCCGCCACGCCGACTGGCTCGGCGCCGTCCTCGCCTCGCGCGATCGCCGGCATGCTGGGCCTACGGCGCCGGCGCAGGGTCTCGCTCTGGTTCGCGTGCTCTACCCGGGCTAGGGCGCCGGCCGACGAGACCCCGGAACCCATAAAAAGCCCTGCCTCGTCCCACCCTTAGAACGCTCATCGGAAGACTCGCGGTGAGCCTCACGGCCGAGGGTTCGAGCTTGCCGTCGGCCTCTGGGAGGGACAGGTCAATTCGCATCGGGAATATGGTAAACTCTCGGCGCACTTGATCTTTTAGAGCCATGCACCAGACCCTGCTGACGGTCGCGATCATCGGGTACGTCGCCGCGACGGGCCTCGCTCTCGCTTACCTGGTCCAGCGGGAGGAGATGCTGCACCGCCTGGCGGTCCTGGCAACCCTGGCGGCCTGGGTGCTGCACACCATCGCGCTGCTGGCCCTGGCCATCGACCTGGGTCGGCCGCCGCTGGCCAGCATGCCGGAAGCGGTTTCGGTCGCTGCGTGGGTCGTCGTCCTCCTCGAGATGTGGATCGAGCGCCGCTATGGCCTCTCGGTCCTGGGTGCGTTCGTCCTGCCCGTGGCCCTGGTTCTGAGCCTGCAGTCGACACCGACGCGCACCTTGATCGGTCCGACCTTGAGCGGCGCGTGGCTCTGGGTGCACATCGGGCTGGCGCTCGTCGGCATCGCGGCGCTCGTGCTCAACTTCGCCGGCGCGGTGATGTACCTGCTCCAGGAGCATCAGCTCAGGGCCAAGCGCCTCGGGACGCTCTACTACACGCTTCCGGCGCTGGCGACACTCGATCGGCTCACGTATCGCACCCTGGCGTTCGGTTTTCCATTCCTGACGACGGGTTTGATCCTGGGCGTGCTCTGGGCGGGAACGGCCTGGGGCAGCGTGTTCACCTTCGACCCGCTGGCCCTTTCGTCGTACGTCGCCTGGACGGTGTACGCCGCGACGCTCGCCGGCCGCGCCGCGGGCGGCTGGCACGGACGGCGAGCCGCGTATTTCGCCATTCTCGGGTTCGCGGTCCTCGCGCTCACCCTGAGCGCGGGCTTGTTCCTGCCCGGAAAGCACGGCGGGTAGATGGCGCTCTTCGTCTCGGGCCTCTCGCACCGAAACGCCCCGGTCGAGTTGCGGGAGCAGCTGGCGGTCGAAGAGGACAAGCTGCGCGAGCTGCTGCGCGATATCTCCTCCACGAACGCCGTCCGCGAGGCCATCATCCTTTCGACCTGCAACCGGGTCGAGGTCTACGCCGTCGCCGACGTGCCCGGCGAGGCGCGCACCGTGATGTTCCGACGGCTCTGCCGCCATCGCGGCGTGGAGCCGGCGGCCGTCGAGGCGGTGCTCTACACGTTCGCCGAGGGCGACGCGGTTCGTCACGCATTCCGCGTCGCGTCGAGTCTCGATTCGATGGTGATCGGCGAGCCCCAGATCCTCGGGCAGGTGAAGGACGCGTTCGCGCTCGCCCAGTCGTGCGAAGCGGTCGGCCCGGCGCTCCACGCGCTGTTCACGCACGCGTTCGCCGTCGCGAAAAAAGTCCGCACCGAGACCGAGATCGCTCGGCACGCGGTGTCCGTCTCGTTCGCGGCGGTCGAGCTCGCCAAGAAGATCTTCGGGGGGCTCGAAGGCAAGGCGGTCCTCCTGGTCGGCGCGGGCAAGATGAGCGAGCTGGCCGCGCGCCATCTCGTCGAGCAGGGCGTGTTCCCGGTCTACGTCACCAACCGGACATGGGGGCGCGCCCAGGAAATGGCCCGCGCGCTGTCGGGCACCGCGGTGCCTTTCGACGAGATGTCGACCGCGCTCGCCGCGGTCGACATCGTCATCACGTCCACGGGCGCGCCGGAGCCGGTCATCCGACGCGAGCTGGTCCAGCCGGTGATGCACGGACGACGCGGCCGGCCGCTGTTCTTCATCGACATCGCCGTGCCCCGCGACGTCGAGGGCACCGTCGATTCGCTCGACGATGTGTACTGCTACGGCATCGACGATCTCAAGCAGGTCGTCGATGCGAATATCCGCGAGCGCGTGCGCGAGGCGCATCGGGCCGAGATACTCGTCGAGCGCGAGGTGGCGAAGTTCCTGGCGAAGCTCGGCGACGTCGAGGTGATCCCCACGATCGTGTCGCTCCGCGAGCGGCTCGAGGCCATCCGGAGCGGCGAGGTCAAGCGCACCCTGGCGCGACTGCCCGGCGCCACGCTCGAGACGCGCGAGGCGATCGAGGCGATGTCGACGGCGATCGTGAACAAGATCCTGCACGCGCCGATCACCAAGCTCCGGGAATCGTCCCGAGCGGGCTCGCCGCGGTCGTGGCTCGAACTCGTCCACGAGCTCTTCGGGCTGGGGCGTCGATGACGCTCAAGATCGGGACGCGCGGAAGCCCGCTCGCGCTGGTGCAGGCCGAGAGCGTCGCGGCGCCCTTGCGCGCGCTGGGCGCGGAGGTCGAGATCGTGGCGGTGCGGACCGAGGGCGATCGCCGCCTGGAGGTTCAGCTGGCGGCGATCGGCGGCAAGGGCCTCTTCGTGCGGGAGATCGAGGAGATGCTCCTCGCGGGCGCCCTCGACTGCGCCGTGCACAGCCTCAAGGACCTGCCGGCCGAAACGCCGGCCGGCCTTTGCCTCGCGGCGTTTCCCGCGCGCGAGGACGCGCGCGATGTCCTCGTGGCGCGCGAGCCGCGACGGCTCGAGGACCTGCGCCCGGGCGCGCGCCTCGGCACCGGGAGCCCACGCCGGCGCGCGCTGGCCCTGGCGCTCCGGGCCGATCTGGTGGTCGAGCCCGTGCGGGGCAACGTCGAGACGCGGCTTCGAAAGCTCGAGAGCGAAGGCTGGGACGGGGTACTGCTCGCGGCGGCCGGGCTCACTCGTCTCGGCCTGGCCCCGACGCACGTTCAGCCGCTCGATCCCGACGTGTTCGTGCCGGCGGTGGGCCAGGGGGTCCTGGCGGTGGAAGGTCGTGTCGACGATCGGCGCGTCCTGTCCCTGCTCGGCCGGCTCGACCACGCGCCGACACGCGCGTGCGCGTCGGCCGAGCGCGCGTGTCTGGCTCGCCTGGGCGCCTCGTGCAACTCGCCGGTGGCCGCATACACGACCCAGGACGGGACCTCGCTCAGGATGACCGCGCTCGTGGCGAGCGACGACGGGCGCAAGGTTCTTCGCGCCACCGCGACCGGGGCCGCGGACAGCCCGGAGCACCTGGGCCGCCAGCTCGCCGACTCGCTGCTCGATCAAGGAGCGGCCTCGATCGCTCCGCTCCAGCCGAGGAAGCCATGGGGCGCATAGGTCGCTCGACCGTGGAGCGGCCGCTCGAGGGCCGCACGATCGTCGTCACGCGCGCCCGCGCCCAGGCGCAACGGTTCGTCGAGCTCCTGGAGGCGGCGGGCGCGCGAGTTTTACAAGCCCCGACGATCGTGATCGAGCCTCCCGCGTCGTGGGAGCCGCTCGACACGGCGCTCGCCGCGCTGGACTCGTTCGCGTGGGTGATCTTCACGAGCGTGAACGGGGTCGCCATGGTGGACCGCCGGCTGGGGGCGCGGGGCGGGGCCTGGGCGGCGATCGCGAAAAAACGGGTCGCGGCGATCGGCCCCGCGACGGCGGACGCGCTCGCCGAGCACGGCGTCCGGCCCGAGCTGGTCCCGTCCGAGTATCGCGCCGAGGCGCTGGTCGATCGGCTCCGCACGGTCGTGGCGGCCGGCGACCGCGTGCTGCTGCCGCGGGCGAAGGAGACGCGCGACGTGCTCGTCGTCGAGCTCCGCCGGCTCGGCGCCCTGGTGACCGAAGTGCCCGCGTATCAGACCCGGCGCATCGAGGACGGCGTCGTGCGGCTGCGCGAGGCGCTCGCGGCGGGCGCCGTCGATGCGGTGACCTTCACGAGCTCGTCCACCGCCAGAAACTTCGCCGAGCAGTTCAGCGACGAGGAGCGGAGCGCCTGGCGCGGGCGAGTCGCCGTGGCGTCGATCGGCCCGATCACGGCGGCGACGGCCGCCGAGTACGGCTTGTCGACCGATGTCATGCCGAGCGAGTACACGATCCCCGCGCTCGCGCGGGCCCTCGCCGACTACTTCGCCCGTGCCGCGTGGAATGCCGGCCGCCGACCCAGAAGGAGCGTGTAATGGCGCATGCGATGTTCCGTCCCAGACGTCTCCGCGAGAAACCGCTGCTGCGCAAGCTGATCCGCGAGACCGTGCTGGCCGTCGACGATCTGATCTATCCCTTGTTCGTCGTCCACGGCCGGGGCATCCGCGAGCCCATCGGCTCGATGCCCGGCCAGTTCCGTCTCTCCATCGACGAGATGGTGAAGGACCTGAAGGACGTCGCGAGCATGGGGATTCCGGGTGTGCTGCTGTTCGGGCTGCCGGTCGACAAGGACCCGCTCGGATCCGAAGCGTACGCCGACGACGGCATCGTGCAGCAGGCGGTGCGGGCCGTGAAGGACGTGGTGCCTGACCTCCTGGTCGCCACCGACGTGTGCCTCTGCCAGTACACGAGTCACGGGCACTGCGGGATCGTCGAGGGCGGCACCGTCCGCAACGACCCGACGCTCGAGCTGCTCTCGCGCGTGGCGGTCTCGCACGCCGAGGCCGGCGCCGATTTGGTGGCCCCCTCCGACATGATGGACGGCCGCGTCGGCGCGATCCGCGAGGCCCTCGACGAGGCCAGCTACACCGACACGCCGATCATGGCCTACTCGGCGAAGTACGCCTCGAGCTTCTACGGCCCCTTCCGCGACGCGGCCGATTCGGCGCCGCAGTTCGGCGATCGCCGCGCGTACCAGATGGATCCGGCGAACTCCACCGAGGCGATGCGCGAGATCGCGCTGGACCTGGACGAGGGCGCTGACATCGTCATGATCAAGCCCGCGCTGCCGTATCTCGACGTCATCTCGCGGGCCAAGGCGGAGTTCGGCGTCCCGTTGGCCGCCTACTCTGTCTCGGGCGAGTACGCGATGATCCGCGCCGCCGGCCGGCTCGGCTGGCTCGACGAGGAGCGCGCGATGATGGAAGCGCTCACCGCCATCCGCCGCGCGGGCGCCGACATCGTCATCACGTACTTCGCGCGCGACGTCGCCCGCGTGCTCGAGCGTGGCGGTGTGAGCTGAGCCATGCATAGCGAAGCGAACCTGTTAACGTCGAAGGCGTGTGAGCTGAGCCGGTAACGTGCGCATCTCGGCAAAGGGCGAGTACGCGATCCAGGCCATGCTGGATCTGTCGCTCCAGCGGCAGCGCGGCCTCACGGCCATCCAGGAGATCGCGCGGCGCCAAGCGATCCCGCAGCGGTATCTCGAGCAAGTGCTGCTCGCGCTGAAGCGCGCCGGGCTCTTGACGTCGAAGCGAGGTTCCGCGGGCGGCTACCAGCTCACGCGCCCGCCGGAGGACATCACGGTGGGGGACGTCCTGCGGGCGGTGGAGGGGACCAGCGCGCCGTTCGAGGCGCAGCGCCGGGGCGGTCGGAGCACCGGCGAGCGGCACGATCTGGCCGAGCTGTGGGACGAGATCTCGAACGCGGTCTCAAAGGTGGTCGATCAACTCACCTTCGGTGACCTCGCCGCCCGCGCGGTC
>Ga0137396_10001274_pt1 | contig 13109 bp, 8 predicted proteins | sample czc16metaG_FD_108284 | JGI IMG/M metagenome (GOLD analysis project Ga0137396, IMG submission 108284) | Vadose zone soil microbial communities from Angelo Coast Range Reserve, California, USA - czcobulk3.16 metaG | ecosystem: Environmental > Terrestrial > Soil > Vadose zone | place: USA...
CGCCCTCACGAGCGACACGATACGCAGCGCTTTGTCCATCCTCGATTCAAGCTCGAGATCGATCATTCGGTCGTCGGCTTCGGGCATTTCGGAAAGATGGACCGACTCGACAGTTTTCTTTGCAACGGCATTCAGGTCGCGGAAGAGCTCCTCGGCGATGAACGGCGCGATGGGGGCCATCAGTTTCGTCAGTGAGACGAGGCATTCGTGAAGCGTCTGATAGGCAGCCGTTTTGTCCGGACCCATTTCGCTTTTCCAGAACCGGCGCCGGTTCCTCCTAACATACCAGTTTGAGAGCTGGTCGATTGTGAAATCGGTCACAGCGCGGGCTGCCCGGGTCACCTCGTACGAATCCATGTCGGAACGGTACTTCTTGATCAGCGAATGAAGCGCGGAGAGAATCCACCGGTCGATTTCCGCCCGCTCGCCCACGGGAATCGGCGGGGCGGAGCCGTCGAACCGGTCGATGTTCGCGTAGAGCGAAAAGAACGCGTAGGTATTAAGCAGCGTCCCGAAAAACTTCCGCTGAACCTCTCCGAGCCCGTCCTCGTCGAACAACGTGGGCCTCCACGGCGGGGAGCTCGCAACGGAATACCAGCGGGTCGCGTCCGCGCCGTAGGTATCGAGGATGCGGAACGGATCGACCGTATTACCCCTCGACTTCGACATTTTCTGCCCCTGCTTGTCGAGCACGAGCTCGTTGACTAAAATGTTCTTAGAGGCCGGCCGATCGAAGAGGAACACGCTGATCGCGTGGAGAGAATAGAACCATCCGCGGGTCTGGTCGATTCCTTCGCAGATATAATCCGCGGGATGCTGGGCGGCGAACGTTTCCTTGTTTTCGAACGGGTAGTGCCACTGAGCGAACGGCATGGCTCCGGAGTCGAACCACACGTCGATGAGCTCGGGGGTTCGCCTCATCTCGCCTCCGCAGGCGCACGTAAACGTTACTTCATCGATGAAGGGCTTGTGCAGATCGAGCGGCTCCCGGACGCCCGACCCCTGCTTCAGTTCGTCAATGCTTCCCACGCATTTCTGCGCGGAGCACTTCAGGCAGATCCAGATGGGGAGCGGCGTTCCCCAGAACCGATCCCGCGAGAGCGACCAATCCTTGTTCTCCGCGAGCCAGTTGCCGAAACGGCCCTCGCCGACTTCGGGGGGATACCAGTGGATCGTCTTGTTGAGCTCCATCATGCGGCCCGCGTAGGTCGTCGTGCCGATGTACCACGAATCGCGCGCGTAATAAAGCAGCGGCGTCTGGCACCTCCAGCAATGGGGATAACTGTGTGTGATCGTCTCCTTTTTATAAAGAAGATGCCGGGCTTTGAGGTCCTGAATGATGAGCGGATCGGCGTCCTTGACGAACATCCCGGCAAAATCGGTCACCTCCGGCCCGAACTCTCCGGATTTATTAACGGCATGAATCGTCGGCAGACCGTGCTTCTTCGAAACCTGGTAGTCCTCTTCGCCGTAGGCCGGCGCGATATGGACGATCCCGGTCCCGTCCTCGGTCGTGACGAAGTCGGCTTCGACGACCATGAAGGCTTTTTGCCCCGTCTGGTGGTAATTATAGAGCCGCTCGTACTCCTTCCCTTTCAGAGACTTGCCTTTCATGCGGGCCGTGACCTCGTATTCTCCTTCAAGGACCGGCAGGCGCGCTTCTGCTAGAATCAATGCGACTCCGGCATTCCGTACCTTGACGTATTCAACTTCCGGATGGACGGCGAGCGCAATATTCGAGATGAGGGTCCAGGGCGTCGTCGTCCAGACGAGGAAATAGCAGTCCTCCTCCCCCTTCATTCTCACTTTCACATAGACGCTCGGATCCTTCACGTTCTCATACCCCAGCGAAACCTCATGCGAGGAGAGGGGCGTCTCGCACCTCGGGCAGTACGGTTGAATCTTGTACCCTTTATAAATCAGCCCGCCGTCGAAATATCGTTTGAGCGACCACCAGACAGACTCGATGTATTCGTTCGTGAAGGTGATGTAGGGATGGGCGAGATCGACCCAGTAGCCCATGCGCTCGGTGAGGTTTTCCCATTCCGATTTATACTTCCAGACCGACTTCCTGCACTCCTCGTTGAATTTCGCCACGCCAAATTTGAGAATGTCGTCCTTGTGCTTGAATCCCAGGGCTTTCTCGACTTCAATCTCGACGGGCAGCCCGTGCGTGTCCCAGCCGGCCTTCCGGTTGACCCGATAGCCGCACATAGTCTTGTACCGGCAGACGAGGTCCTTGAGCGTCCGGCTGATGACATGATGGATTCCCGGTCTGCCGTTTGCGGTCGGGGGCCCTTCATAAAATGTAAAGCCGGGCCGGCCCGAGCGGGACGAAATGCTCTTCTCGAACACCTTGTTCTCCCTCCAGAACTTCAAGGTGTCGAGTTCAAGCTGCGGGTAGTTCACTTTGTCGGTGAGCTCTTTGAACAGCGCCTTCGTCATTTCTCCTTCAAATCCTCTTGACGACTTCTTTAATGATCCTGGTCAGCTTCGGCTCCGCCTTCGCGGCGGCGGCGATCACTTCTTCGAGCGTCACCGGTTCGAGCGTCTCGGGAAAACATTCGTCGGTTATGATCGACATCCCGAGTACTTTCATGCCCATGTGAACCGCGACGATGACCTCCGGGACCGTCGACATGCCGACGGCGTCGCCGCCGATTCCCCGCAAGAAGCGGTATTCGGCGCGCGTCTCCAGATTCGGCCCCTGCACCGCGACGAAGACGCCGTGCTGCAGCGGAATGGACTGATCCGAAGCAACCTGCTCCGCCATGCTCGCGAGCTTCCGGTTGTACGGTTCCGACATATCGGGGAACCTCGGCCCGAGCTCGTCGTCGTTCGGCCCGATCAGAGGATTATCTCCCTGGAGATTGATATGATCGGTGATGATCATCAGATCGCCCCTCCGGAACTGCGGGTTCATGCCCCCCGCCGCGTTCGAGATCAGCAGGGTCTTCACGCCGAGGCCGGCTCTCTTCGACATGACCCGGACGGGGAACGTGACCTGCTGCATCGTGTAACCCTCATAGTAATGAAATCGCCCCTGCATCGCGACGATCTTTTTCCCGCCAAGCGTCCCGAAGATCAGCTTGCCGTGGTGAGACTCGACGGTGGAGATCGGGAAATGCGGGATCTCGTCGTAGTCGAGTACCATCTCCTTGCGGATTTCTTTCACGAGCCCCCCGAGCCCCGTCCCGAGAATGATGCCCATCTCCGGCCGCATCCTGGTATGCTTCCGGATATAGCCGACGGCCTCGTCGATCTGTTCCCTGAGCTGCATTACGGTGTCGTGTGAATCGCTCCGTCTCGGCCGGGGTCCCGTGTGGCCAGACCTGACGGGATCACCGGTCAAGACTTCTGATAATCTCTTCGATCTCCAGCCGTTCGCTCGACACCTCCTGGCGCTCCTCGGGACCGGTTTCGTGCTGCATCTTCTCGTCGGCGTCGAGAGACTTGATCAGCTCGAGTTCGGAGCTCAGAAGCGTCTTAAATCTAGAAGCGATTGAATTCTTTCTCGCCCGTAGGATCGCCAATTGTTCCTTCATCTCCAGAAGTTCGTTTCGCCTCTTATCAAGAAGCTCCGATGCTTTCCCTTCCGCTTCACGGATCAGAAGTTGGGCTTCCCTCCTCGCGGAATCAAGCGCCCTGATGCTCGCCTCCTGGGTTTGCAGGATGGTCTGCTGGAGACCCGTTTCCATGGCGCGGAACTCCCTCACCTGGGCTTCCAGATCGAGCGATTTCCGTTCGAGTGCCTTGTTCTCCGCAACCGCCGCTTCCCACTCGACCGCGATCCGGTTGAGGAAGATGTGCACCTCCTCGGGAGAGTAGCCGCGGAAGGCCTTGTTGAATTGCTGATTCCTGATGTCGGACACTGTTGTCTTCATTGGTAGATCCTCTTAGTTTGTCTGTTCTAGACTGGGTGATTCCCTACGTTCCCGCCGGCCGAAAATCGCCGTCCCGAGGCGGATCATCGTCGCGCCTTCTTCGATTGCCACTTCGAAGTCGTTCGTCATCCCCATCGACAGGTGGGGAAGCGTGATTCCTCCCATTTTAAGAGTATCCATGAGATTTTTCATCGTTCGAAACGCCGGGCGCGACTCCTCGGGATCCGGCGCCAGCGGGCCGATCGTCATCAGGCCTGCCACCGTCACATGATCCAGCTCCTGGAGACGCTGGATGAGTCCTGCCGCCTCTTCCGGCTGCACGCCGTACTTGGTCTTTTCGGCCGTCGAATTCACTTCGACGAGGATTTCAACCGTCCTTCCGGCGTTTTGGGCCCGCTTCGAGATTTCGTTGCCCAGGTTCACGGAATCGACCGAGTGAATGAGGTGAATCCACTCAATAATATGCCTGACTTTATTCGACTGCAAATGCCCGATAAAGTGCCACCGGATGTCTTCGCCGCCGAGCTCCTCGCGCTTCCTGAGCAGCTCCTGCACGAAGTTTTCACCAAAATCCCTGCAGCCCGCCCGGACCGCTTCTCTTATGAGAGCGCTCCCGAAGGTCTTCGTCACCGCAATCAGCGTGACTTCTTCCGGTTTTCTTCCTGCGCGGAGGCAGGCTGAGGCGATCCGCCGGCGGATTGTATCGAGGTTTTCGGCAATCATCGGGCATTATAACGCGTAATATAGGTCATTTGACGGTAAGAATCAATGAATCCGGCCCGTCTCATCACAATTGTTACTTGACTTCGACTTTAATTTTTCTTTATATTTCATCAGCGGCCATGGACACATTCGACTTTGAGAACATGGATGACGATGCGGAGCAAACCGGCTCCCGCAAAGAGAACTTCGAGGATGAGATCAAGAAGTTCAAGGAGCGGCTGAAAAACGGCGGCGGCTCGACAAACATCGAGGCCCTGGAGGAAATCACAAGCTTTTACTTCGAGAACGAAAAGTACGAGGAGGCTCTTCACTTTATCAATCTGCTCCTGGAATACCTGCCCTTCAGCGCCGATACCTGGCAGAGGAAAGGGATCATCCTCAATAATCTTCAACGGTACAACGAAGCGTTGGAGTGCTTCGAGAAGGCCCTTAATTTGAATCCCGTCGACACCGAACTCCTGATCAGCCGCGGGCTGGCGCTCGACAATCTCGGTCATCACGACGAAGCCCTGGAGTGTTTCGACCGCGCGCTCGAACTGGACGGGTCGAACGAGGAGGCCCTCTTCAGCAAGGCGATCACCTTCGAACGGATGGATCGGTTTGAGGACGCCGTCCGCCTGTTCCGGTTCATTCTCGGCAATAATGCCTCCCACAAGGAGGCCTGGTACGAGCTGGGATTTTGCTTTGACAGCATGGACAAGCTCGATGATGCCCTCGCGTGCTACGACCGGCACATCGACCTCGATCCCTTCAACCACAGCGCGTGGTACAACCGGGGCATCGTTCTCAACAGGATGATGCAGTACACGAAGGCGATCGAGAGCTACGACATGGCCCTTGCGATCAAGGAGGAATTTACAGCGGCGTGGTATAATAAAGGGAACGCGTTTGCGAACCTGGGCCGGCTCTACGATGCCGTCGAATGTTACAAGGAGACCCTGCGGATCGACCGGAAGGACGTGCCGGCGTGGCACAATATCGGAAACGCATATGAAGAGCTCGGCCTGTACAAGGATGCCATCCGGTGCTTCACGCAGGCTATCAAGTACGACCCGAAGCACTACGAATCCTTCTTCGGGCGCGGAAGTTGTTATGACTCGCTGGAACAATACAAGAAGGCCTACAACGATTACAATAAGGCCCTCACGCTCTGCAAGAACTATCCGGAACTCTGGTATGCGAAGGCAGACGTCTCCTACACGCTGGGCCGGTGGCGGGAAGCGCTCTACAGCTACAAGATGACGGTCCGGTTCGACCCCGCGAACGTCGAGGCGTGGTTCGACTTCGGAGAAACGCTGTTGGAGTACGGATACCTTAAGAAGGCGCTGATGGCGTTTAATCGCTGCATCGAGATTCAGCCCAAGTGGGCCGACCCGTATTACAGCCGCGCCAAGGTGCTGTTCCGCCTCCGCAAGACCCTCGACGCGCTCGAATCACTCAGGCTGTCCTTCCAGATGGATCCCGAGAAGAAAAAACTGTTCGAAAAGGAGTTCCCCGGCGTCCACTCCATCAAAGAATTCACGAACTTATTGGAAAAGTAAGTTCAACCTTTCCTTCCACGCTCTCCCCTGCGACTGCAGCTTCGGGAGACAAGAACTTCTCTCTGCAAATTATGCGCGGTGATGTGCAACAGCGATACGATCGGCTTTTGGAGATCCTCCGGGAACTCGGGAGCGTGGTCATCGGCTACTCCGGCGGAGTCGACAGCACCCTTCTATTAAAAGCGGCGGTTGACGTTCTCTCCCACCGGGCGGTCGCGGTGATCGGCAGATCGGCCACCTACCCGACGCGCGAGTATGAGGAAGCCGTCCGGATCGCCGGCCAGATCGGCGCCCGCTGCCTCGAGGTCACGACCGAAGAAACCGACAATCTCAAGTTCCGGGAAAACCCGCAGGACCGCTGCTACTACTGCAAGACGGAACTCTTCTCGAAGCTGAGGCCCATTGCAGAAGAGCTCGGGATACCCTGGATCGCGGACGGAACCATCACAGACGATCTGGGAGATTTCCGGCCCGGCATGAAGGCGAAAAGCGAGCAGAACGTTCGCTCACCTCTGCTTGAAGCGGGCATGTCGAAATCCGATGTGAGAGAGGCCTCCCGGGCCCTGGGGCTGCCCACCTGGAATAAAGGTTCATTCGCATGCCTTTCCTCCCGGTTTCCATACGGGCTTGCGATCACGCCGGAAGCGCTGGGCCGGATCGACCAGGCGGAGACGCTCCTCCGCGACGCGGGCTTTCGCGAATTCCGGGTGCGCCATCACGATGAGCGGACCGCCCGGATCGAGGTTGGCGCGACAGAGCTTTCGCGCCTCTTCAGCGACGAGCTCCGCTCCGGAATCGTCGCCCGCCTGAAACAGCTCGGGTTTACATACGTGACGCTCGACCTCCAGGGTTATCGCACCGGCTCGATGAACGAGGTGCTGCCGAAGGTCGTCCCCGGCAACTCTTGAGCCCCTTCTTTTGGGACGAAATCCCTCCATCTCCCGCACCGCGGGACCGGGCCGGGACCCAAGCTCGGCACTTTAGGAAGGGATTAGGTGTTGTGAGAATAGTATGAAATACATTTTTATAATCGCCTTCCTGCTCGGGGCATGCCTGCCCGCCTCCGCACAGCAAATGATCTTCGGAAAGAACAAGGTCCAGTATAAGGACTTTCACTGGTTCTACGTCCAGTCGAGCCACTTCGACGTTTACTTCAGCCAGGGAGGCGAGTACCTCGCGGATTTCGCCGCCGGCATCGCGGAGTCTTCCTATACCTCCATCAGCAAGTCGTTTCGCTACCAGATCACGAACCGGATCCCGGTCGTGGTGTACGATTCGCACAATGAGTTCCAGCAAACGAACGTGGTCAACTCGTACCTCGAGGAGGGCATCGGCGGCGTGACGGAGCTCTTCAAGAACCGGGTCGTGATTCCGTTCGAGGGCGACTACAAGAAGTTCCGCCATGTCATTCATCACGAGCTGGTTCACGCGGTGATCAACGATATGTTCTACGGCGGCTCGATCCAATCCATCATCGCAAACAACATCACGCTTCAGCTTCCCCTCTGGTTCAACGAAGGGATCGCCGAGTACGAGGCGTTGCAGTGGGATACGAACTCCGATATGTTCATGCGCGACGCCACGATCCACGAGTACCTTGCGCCCATCGACTACCTCAACGGATACTTTGCCTACCGGGGCGGCCAGTCCGTGTGGAACTACATCGCCACAAAGTACGGCGAACAGAAGATCGCGGATATCCTCGCGCGCATCAAGGGGACGCGCAGCGTCGATGCGGGGTTTCGCAGCGCCATCGGCTTAAGCGTCAACGAGCTGTCGGAGCGCTGGCAGAAGGAGCAGAAGATCCAGTACTGGCCGGATATCGCGAAGCGCGAGGATCCCGCCGATTACGCCCATCGGCTGACCGACCACACGAAGGACGGCGGCTTCTATAATACGAGCCCGCGCATTTCCCCGCAGGGCGACCGGATCGCCTTCATTTCCAACCGGGACGATTATTTCGATGTTTTTGTGATGAACACCCTCGACGGATCGATCCAGCAAAAGCTCGTGAAGGGCCAGCGCACTCCCGATTTCGAGGAGCTGCACCTGATCACGCCCGGGATGGCGTGGTCGGCCGACGGCAAGCGGCTCGCCCTGGCCGCAAAGAGCGGAGACAAAGACGCCATCATCATCATCGACGCAAATACCGGGCATGAGGAAAAGATCGAGTTTGACCTCGACGGGATATTCTCCGTCGACTGGTCGCCCGCCGCGGATTCGCTCCATCCGGGAGACCGCATTGCCTTCGCCGCTTCGAAGGAGGGCAGGTCCGACATCTATACTTATAATCTCGGCACGAAGGAATTGAGAAATCTGACGTCCGATGTCTTCACGGACGCGGACCCCGCGTGGTCGGCGGACGGCTCGGCGATCTATTTCTCGTCCGACCGGAAAAACCATCTCGACCCGTCGGCGGTCCCATCCCGGTTCAAAATGCAGCAGCACGATTTCCATCAGCTCGACCTCTACCGCATCGAGGTCTCGACCGCGAAAATAACGCGCATCACCGACGAGCCGAACAGCGATGAGACCTCACCGGTTGCGGCACGGGACGGCAAGCATCTTTTGTTTGTGTCGGATATGAGCGGAATCAACAACATCTACCTGAAGGATCTGGACAGCGGCACGGTGCGCCCGCTGACAAATTCGATCACCGGGGTTTACCAGCTCTCTCTCTCGGAGGACGGGCAACGGCTTGCCTTCAGTTCCCTGGACAATGCCGGATTCGACATCTTTTTCATGCGGGCACCGCTCGAACGGAATCTGAAGATTCAGGCCGTCGAACCGACCGAATTTTTCAAGCGCCGGTTCCAGCCCGCTCAGCGGACTATCGCCGCCGAGTCCAGGAAGGAGAGCCTCAAGGTGGCGGAGGACATCCTGATCGGGTCCGAATTGCGCGATTCAACCAGGCTCTACGGGGAGGATGTAAAGATCGATCTGAGGAATTATGTGTTTAACGACGCCTTCAGGGACGCGCCGAAGAGGGTCGATACGGCTAAAAATATGCTCGTCGCGAACAACGTCGACTCGGCGGGCAACTACAAAATCAACAAATACAAGCTGAACTTTTCGCCGGATATCGTCTACGGCAATGCGGGCTACAACACCTTCTACGGCGTTCAGGGATCCACGCTCATGGCGTTCAGCGACATGCTCGGTGACCATCAGATTTTTATCCTGACCAATCTTTTGTTCGACCTGAAAAACAGCGACTACGCGCTCGCGTACCTGTACCTCCCGAAGCGGATCGATTACGGCTTCCAGGCCTTCCACAGCGCCCGGTTCCTCGAGCTGACCGATACGATCACGGGCGCGAGCTTGTACCGGTTCAGGAACTACGGCGTGACCGGGCTCGCCTCCTACCCCATCTCTCACTTCGAGCGGGTTGAGTTAAACCTGTCGTGGTTCAATATCACGAAGGATAATCTGGATGTCACCTATATCCCGACCCAGCGGAGAAGCCTGATCCTCACTGAATTGAGCTACGTCCACGATAACAGTCTCTGGGGCCTCATCGCGCCCATCAACGGAGAGCGGTACAACATCACCCTCCTGGGCAGCCCGAAGCTCGGCGACGAATCGTTGGGTTTCTATACCGTCACGGCCGACTACAGAAACTACTTCAAGTTTTGGAAAAGCTACACGTTTGCGCTCCGGCTTGCCGGTGGCGGAAGCTTCGGACAGGATCCCCAGCGCTTCATTGTGGGCGGAGTCGACAATTGGATCAATCGCCAGTTCGAGAACGACCAGATTCCCATTCAGAATGCCGAAGACTTCGTGTTTCTGACTTCGGGGATTCCGCTCAGGGGATACAACTATAATGCGCGGATGGGAACGAAGTATTCGCTGATGAACATGGAGTTCCGGTTCCCGTTCTTCGGCTATGTCACGGCGGGCCCCCTGCCGGTCTTTTTCCAGAGCCTCAACGGCTTGTTCTTCCTCGACATGGGCGGCGCGTGGAGCGGAAGAGCGGATTTTAAAGGTATCGACAGGGACGCTTCGGGAAGTCTCTATATGAAGGACTTGCTCTCCGGGATGGGCTACGGCGTGCGGATGATCTTTCTCGGCTTTTTGCTCAAACTCGACGTCGCCTACTCGTATAACCTGCAGGCATTTTCGTCGCCGAAATACTACTTCTCGCTCGGCGCCGACCTCTAATCCCGCGAGTGCAACGAGTCCCGCAAAGCGGGACGGGATGAACCTACAGCGGCAGAAATACGGTAAACGTGCTCCCCTTCCCCAGCTCGCTCGCCACCTCGATGTGCCCACGGTGAAGCTCTGCGACCCACTTTGCGATCGCGAGCCCCAACCCGCTCCCTCCCATCTCGCGTGAGCGCGCCTTGTCGACGCGATAAAAACGGTCGAAGATTTTCGCAAGCTCCGCCTCCGGGATCCCCACTCCCGTATCCTGCACCTGGACTTTCACGAAGCCGTCCCGGCGCTCGGATGAAACCGAGACCCGCCCATGTTCGGGCGTATACTTGATGGCGTTGTCGATCAGGTTCAGGAAAAGCTGACGCAGGCGTATCCGGTCGCCGATAATCGTCACATCCTCGTTCCTGCGCAGCTCGACGCCGATCTCCTTCTTCTGCGCTATGATTTCGCTGTCTTCGTACAACTCCTCAAGGAGGTCTTTCATCCGGACTTCCTCATACTGAACCTCCTGCTGCTCGAAATCGGCTTTCGACATCGTTGACAAACTCTCTACTATTGATGATAGCCGGACGATTTCTTCCAAGTTGCTCACGAGCACCCGGCGATACTCGGCCGGGTCCTTCTCCTTTCTAAGTGCGATCTCGACTTCTCCGCGCATGATCGTCAGGGGCGTCCGCAGCTCGTGGGAGGCGGCGATGGAGAACTCCCTGATCTGATCGAACGACTCGCTCAAACGGGAGATCATGCTGTTGAACGTCGAGATCAGGCGCCCGATCTCATCGTCCACGTCGCGCGCCGGAATCTGCTGCTTCAGATTATTGACCGTGATCGCGTGGGCCGTCTTTGTCACCATGTCGACCGGTTTCAGCGACTTGTACGCCAGAAACCAGCCGCCGCCCACCGAGAGGGCCATCGCAGCCGGTATGAGGATTAGAAATATCGAGAAAAGATTACCCAAGGCCTCGCTGATCTCCGCCAGAGGGTAGGCCACATAGATCTCGATTTCGCGGGTCTTCGTTCCCGCGACGCGCAAATCCATTCCCTTGGGATCGTGCAGCGTCTTGATGACGATGGAATCGATGGGGATGTCGGTTCCGATCAAGGCCTCCGCTCTCACCATGAGGCTCTCCTCGCTGGTGCCGAAGGAGCGAAACGGAATCGCCCCCCATTTGTTTGTCACTTCGACGAGCGTTTTCTTGGGATTCGCTACCGCGTGCGCGTAGATCTCATTCCAGATTGCCTCGTCGCCGCTCCCGGTATCCGCCACCTGCGCACGGGCAATGGTGGTGTCGCCGGCCGGCACGACGGACACCTGCGCGCCGTACTTCCTGCTCGCCCTTACTTTCGAGCTCTTCCCCTCGATGAAATTTTTGACCCAGACGACTTCGGTCTTCAACGAGCGGTCGAGGCTCTGCGAGAGCCTCTCGCCGGAATACATGAACGCGATCAGTCCGAAAGCGACCAGCGTGGCGAGCAGAACCAGCGAATACCAGAGGATGATTCGCGCGCGGATCGAGCGGAAGATGCGCGCCATATCACTCGTCCTTCAGGACGTACCCGACGCCTCGGACCGTAAACAGGAGTTTCTTCTCGAATCCGTCGTCGATCTTGCTCCTCAGATGGTTGACATAGACGTCGACCACGTTCGTCCCGGTGTCGAAGTTATAGTTCCAGATATGCTCGGAAAGAATGGTGCGGGTCAGGACCCGGTTGACGTTGCGCATGAGGTACTCAAGGAGGGCGTATTCCTTGCCGGTCAACTCAATTGCCTTGTCGGCCCGTTTCGCCTTGTGGGTGACGGTATCGAGCTGGAGGTCCTGAATTTTCAAAATCGTCGATTTCTCCGCGGCTCCGCGGCGGAGGAGCGACCGGACCCGCGCGACGAGCTCGGCGAACGCAAACGGCTTGGAAAGATAATCGTCCGCGCCGGAATCGAGGCCCTCCACCTTGTCCTCCACCGAGCTCTTCGCCGTGAGCATGAGAATGGGGGTTTTGAGTTGCCTCGAGCGGATCCCCTTCAGGACGACGATCCCGTCTTTCTTGGGAAGGAAAATATCGAGGATAATCAGATCGTAGTCTCCACTCAACGCCAGGGATTCCCCCTGGAGTCCGTCGGAGGCAACATCCACCGCGTACCTCTCCTCCTCCAATCCCTGTTTCAGGAATTTCGCTACTTTCTTTTCGTCTTCAACAACCAGTATTTTCATTTCCCGGCCCCGCCGCGGGTAATATAGTCAGCTTTCGCCGCATGAAGATTAAAGAGAAATTAAAAAATTTTTAACATCAAAATAATTGGCGCTCGACGCCCTTTTTCATCTCACCACGAGCATCTTCCGCACCCCGGTATACCGGCCTGCGGTCATCCGGTAATAATACACCCCGCTCGAGAGACCCTTCGCATCGAATCTCACCGACCTGAACCCGGCTTGCTGATCCTCATCGACGAGCACTGCCACCCGCTTTCCGAGGAGGTCATAGACATCCAGTTTGACCCGGCCATTCTCCGGCAGACTGTATCGTATTTCCGTTTCGGGATTGAAGGGATTCGGATAGTTCTGGCTGATGCTATAAGTCCTGGGGAGAGTGCCTATCTGCCCGGCGTCTGACCATCGAAGTGTAAGCTCCGACGGCTCCTTCCCTATCGCAAACGCCCCTGTTCCTTCCATCGGCACCAGATTTCCATCGACCTTCAGCGCAGCCTGAACGCCGGGGTGATTCAATTTCCATCGAACAGACAAGGGGTATGACCCCGACGAGACACGAATCGGCACCTCGCGTTGATGAGCGGGCTCGGCCAATTCAA
>Ga0137396_10001275_pt1 | contig 13109 bp, 9 predicted proteins | sample czc16metaG_FD_108284 | JGI IMG/M metagenome (GOLD analysis project Ga0137396, IMG submission 108284) | Vadose zone soil microbial communities from Angelo Coast Range Reserve, California, USA - czcobulk3.16 metaG | ecosystem: Environmental > Terrestrial > Soil > Vadose zone | place: USA...
CGCTACCGCATTCGCCGCTTCGAGCATCTCAACGCGCGGCTCGCGGCACTGCGCATCCAGGCGCCGCGCGAGCGCGGGATTCGCATCGACGTCCTGCGGCTCGCCACGGAGAGCAGCGACCCGCGGCTCTCGATCGCCGATGTCGAGGGGCGCATCACGATCGACGGCCGCAATCTCGACGTCGATCTGTCGCGCGTGCGCTTTCCCGGGACGCAGTTCAGCGCGCGTGGCACGGTGAAGTGGCCGCGCGACACGCTGCTCTGGAACCTCGTGCTGCGCGCCGATTCGGCCACGCTGACCGATATCCATTTCATCGACCGGCGCTTTCCCGAGCACGCGGTGCTGCACGGCGGGGTGACGTTGTCGTCTCACGGCGGACGCGTGCTCGAAATCGACCTGCATCCGCTCGATCTCGCCTTGGGCACAGGCCGTCTTACGGGTCACATCACTGCCTACAGTGCCGCCGACTCGGGGTTGGTCGCGCTGCGACAGGGGGATCTGGAAGCGCGCGATCTGTCGCTCGAGCTCGTGCGCCCCTACCTGGACACGCTGCCGTTCGCAGGTCGTCTCACCGGCCGGACGATCGTCGACGGGCCGATGCGCGCACTGAAGATCGAAACAGGATGGTCGTTCCGTGATTCAATGGTTTCAGGATGGCCTGAGACCCAGATCCAGGGTAAAGGCGAGATCAACCTGTCGGGGCACGAGCTGGCCTTCCGGCCGTTTGCGCTGGAAGCCGGGCGAATCAATCTCGGCACGGTACGGCGGCTCGTACCTTCCTTCGATCTCCAGGGTGAGCTCGATGCCACTGGCACGCTCACCGGTACCCTCAAGAACGCGAGCTTCAGCGGGACGCTGCGTCACCACGACGGCAACCGGCCGGTGAGCGTCATCCGTGGCGTCGTTGCGCTCGACTCGCGCACGCCGATCCTCGGCGTCTTCGCCGATGTGCACGCTGACTCGCTGGCGCTCGACGGCTTGAGCGCCAGGGCGCGCAACTTCCCGCTCCGAGGCTCGCTCGCCGGCACAATCCGCCTCGACGGCTCTCTCGCCGGCCTCGAAACCCATGCCGATCTCGCGATGCTCGGCGGCGGCGGCGCGATCCGCGGCGACGGGACGTTGCTGCTCGGCGAGCCCGCGACGGATCGGGTCTACGGCGTTCGCGGGTTTACGTTGCGCGCGACCGACGTAAGCGTGCAGCGCTGGCTGGCGCACAATCAGAACATCCCACCGACACGTCTCACCTTCACGGCGACCGGCAGCGTGGAGGGCGACACGCTGACGCCTCCCACCGGTAGAGTGTCCGTCAATGTCGCGCCATCGCTGTTCGCCGGAACGGTGGTGGACAGCGGTGGCGGCGTGGTTCACCTCGCCGACAACCGTCTGTACGTCGACTCGATGCGGTTGCAACAGCCCGGACTGCTCACGCAAGGCCGGGGATCAATCGGCTGGAATCGTCCCAACCGCGGTACGCTGGTGTTCGACTTCGAAGCCGACAGTCTTAGCGTCCTCGATTCGCTGGCAACCTGGCTCGCGGGAAGAACGCTGACCGGCGGGCCCACGCCCGAAGCACTCAGGGGATCGGCAAAAATGCGGCTGACGCTCGAGGGCGCTCTGGATTCGATCGCGTTGGGCGCCGAAGCCCAGGTCGCCGATCTGCGCTGGCGTGGTTGGCACATGCCGAAGGGAGAAGGTTCGATCCTCTTTCAGCCGGGTCCGGTCCCGAGTTTTGAGCTGGACGCGAATATCGACTCGCTCGGCTACGGCACCTTGGGCTTTGGTGCCGCGGCCGCCCAGGCCAAGGGCACACGCGACTCGCTCACCTGGTTTGCGCGCTCTCGCGTTGGCGACTTGGGTGCGTTCCTGGCCGGCGGCCGCTACGAGCGCCCGGCAGGCCGGTCGCTACAACACGTCGCCATCGATTCGCTCGCGGTCTTGTTACCGAGCGGTGTCTGGCTCCTCGAGCATCGCACGGCGGTCACATTGAGCGATTCGACGCTGCGCGTGGACTCGGCATCGTTCGCTAGCGCCGGCGGCTCGAGTCGGGGACGACTGTCGATTGCCGGAGATCTGCCGCGCCGCGGACGCATCAACGCACGCGTGTCGCTGGACAGTTTCCCGCTGACGGGCGTCTACGCGCTGCTGCAACAGGACACCGTGGGTGTGAGAGGCGCGCTGACGGCATCGGTCGCGGCCACGGGCACGCGGGACAACCCTGCGTATACAGGCTCGTTTGCATTCTCGAATGCATCGTTCGGTTCGTTCAGCGCGCCGTTCATGGACGGAAACCTCGACTATGCGAACCGGCGGCTGAACGGCGAGGTGCATCTGTGGCGGTCGGGGCAACAGGTTCTCAACGTCACCGCCCATCTGCCGTTGGATCTGGCACTCGTCCCTGTCGCCGACCGTCAGCTTCCCGATACGCTGTCCGTGCAGGCGCGCGCCGACAGCGTGGACCTCGGCGTGCTCGCTGCCGTCACCACGACGGTCCGACAGGTCGAAGGCGTGTTTAGCGCTGACCTCGGGATCGGCGGCACCTGGGCGGCGCCGCAACTGCGTGGCAGTCTCGAAATCGGCAAGGCGGCGGCGACCATCCCCGCGCTCAACGTGCGGTACACGAATATCAACGGCCGACTCTCGCTGAACGGTGACACGATCCGCGTGGATACGATTCGCGCCGTGTCGGATCGCGGGCGCGCCGAGGTGAGCGGGTACATGCGGCTTGAGCGACTGACCAAGCCGGTGCTCGCGTTGAACATCGCGACGTCGGAATTCAAGGCGCTGGACTTGAGAGGCTATCTCGCGCTCACCGCGAGTGGCCGTGTATCGCTCACCGGCCCGGTGTTCGGCGCGACGCTGACGGGTCGCGGCACGGTTACCTCGGGCGTGTTGCACTTCGCCGATCTCGTGAACAAGCGCGTCGTGAACCTCGACGAGCCGTGGGTGCAGGACTTGATCGACACGTCGCTGATTCGGACGCAGCGACTGGGCCCCCAATTCCAGAGCCTCTTCTTCGACAGCCTGCAGGTGCAAAATCTGCTGCTCACGATGGGCGAGGACGTGTGGCTGCGCTCCAACGAAGCGAACATCCAGCTCTCCGGCTCGGTGGTGGTGAACAAGGTGCGCAACAGCTACGTCCTCAGCGGCACGCTCCAGGCGCCTCGAGGCACGTATCGCTTGATCATCGGCCCGGTGACCCGGGAATTCACCGTCGATCAGGGAACCGTCCGCTACTTCGGCACTCCCGACCTCGACGCCGAACTCGACATCGCGGCGCGGCACGTCGTGCATCCGTTGCCGGGAGCGAGTCCCGACAACCGGGACATCACGGTCATCGCGCACATCCAGGGCACGTTGCGCGTGCCGAAGTTGACGCTCGGAGCGGAGAACCAGGACCTCTCCCAGACCGAGCTGATCTCATATCTGATGTTCGGGAAGCCGACGTTCGAGCTCGGTGGCGGTGAAGGGCCGTTCGTCCGCAGTGCAGCGGCGTCGCTCGTCGCCGGTGAGCTCGAGCGGTCGGCTGTTTCCGATCTCGGGTTGCCGCTCGATTATTTCGAGATTCGGCCGGGCGATCCCAACAATCCCTTTGCCGGAGCGCAGGTCGCCGCGGGCTGGGCAATCGGCGCCAAGACATTCCTCGTCTTGAACGCGGGTTTCTGCCAGCAGAACCAGGGCCAAACCCAGAGCCGGCTGACGAATACCCTGGGGGCCAGTCTGCAATTCCGCTTCAGTCCCGAGTGGCGCACGGAAGCCAGCTTCGAGCCGGTGCGCAGCTGCGGGCTCGCCAGCGACATCCGCGGGCCCGTCTCACGCCAGGTCGGATTCGACGTCTTTTGGGAGCGACGGTACTAGAGTGACGCGCGCGCTGCTGATCACCAACCCCTTCGCGGCGCGCGCAGACGCGCGGGCCGTCACGGCGATCCTACGCATCCTCGGTCGCGGCGGTTGGAATGTCGACCTGCGAACCACCACCGGTCCGGGCGACGCGCGCCGCATCGCCGAGCAAGCGCGGGGTGAGGGCTTTGATGTGCTGGTGAGCCACGGCGGCGACGGCACCGCGATGCAAGTCGCCGCCGGTCTTGCGGGCACAGGGATCGCGCTGGGCTTGATCCCGGGCGGCACAGGGAACGTGCTGGCGGGCAATCTCCGGTTGCCCCGAACCACCGCGAGCGCCGCCCGCGCGTTGCTCACCGCCCGTCCCCATCCCATCGATCTCGGCGTCGTCGAGCGAGCGGATGGCCCGCATTACTTCGCGGTCGCCGCGGGGACTGGTTTTGACGCGCAGCTGATGGCCGATACCGACCTCCGGTCGAAGCGCCGCTGGAAGCTCGGCGCCTACCTCGCGCGTGCCGCGCTCACCCTGACGAACGTGCGCAGCGCGACCCACCGTGTGACGATTGACGGCATGCTCCACGAGATTCGCGCGGCGATGCTGCTGATTCTCAATTGCGGGCAGCTGCCGCCGGGGTTCCTGCGGCTCCGAGCCGACCTCGCTCCCGACGATGGTTGGCTTGACATCATGGCGCTCGATGCAGACGGTGCGCTCCAGAGCCTCAGCGCAGTCGCGCAATTGCTGTTCGGAGCGGGGGGTGGCAACAACGGATCTCCGCGCGTGGGGAAAGGACCGCGACGCATCTGGTGGGCGCGCGGACGGACGGTGCGTGTCGAAGTCGAGAGCGGGGTGCCGCGCCTGGTTCAGCTCGATGGCGAAGTTACGGGCGCGACACCGTTCGAGGCTCGTCTGTTGCCGGGCGCGCTTACGGTACTGGTCGGATCGGCGTTTCGAGCGGCCGAGGCACCCCATGGCTGATACGTTGCTGCTCGTCGACGACGACGCGAGCGTGTTGCGCGCGATCGGCGAGTATTTCGAGCGCATCGGCTACGAGGTGTGGCGCGAAAGCACCGGCGCGCAGGCGGTCGACACATTCCAGCGCGTCCGGCCCGACGTCGTGCTGCTCGATCTGCATCTGCCCGATTCGAACGGTCTGGTCGTTCTCGAGCGGCTGCGTCGGGACGGCGCCGCGGTCATCCTGTTGACCGGGCAGGGCGACATCGAGACCGCCGTCCGTGCCATGCAGCTCGGCGCCGAGAATTTTCTCACCAAGCCGGTCGACATGAGCCACCTCGCCGCCGCGATCGCGCGGCTCACGGAGAAGGTGCGCCTCACGCGGCAAAACGCCCGGCTGCGCGCGCTGGACCACGAAGGCGAGAGCGCCGGATCGCTGGGTGTGTCGCCGGCGATGCACGAGCTGGCGCGCCAGGTCGAGCTGCTCGCGGCGAGCGAGCGGTCTACAGTGCTACTTCAGGGAGAAAGCGGGACCGGCAAAGGCTGGGTTGCTCGAGTCCTTCATAATCTTTCGCCCCGCTCCGGTGGCCCGTTCGTCGAAGTCAACTGCGCCGGCTTATCGGCGACGTTTCTCGATTCCGAGCTGTTCGGTCACGAGAAGGGCGCGTTCACCGACGCGAAGGAGCGCAAGGTCGGCCTCTTCGAGTTGGCCGATCGTGGGACGATTTTCCTGGACGAGATCGGAGAGCTGGCGCTCGAGCTGCAGCCTAAGCTCCTCAAGGTCCTCGAGACGAAAACATTCCGCCGGCTGGGCGGGACGCGCGAGCTCACGGTCGACGTGCGGCTCGTCACCGCGACGAACCGCGATCTGGTGCACGAGGTGGAGGAAGGGCGATTCCGGGAGGATCTCTTCTACCGGCTCAACGTGATGCCACTCGTGCTGCCGCCGGTGCGCGAGCGCTCGCGCGAGGATCGGCTCGACCTGATCAGGCGCATTCTGTCCGATCTCAAAACGCAGTTGCCCGGCTGTCCTGCTGAATGCAGCAGCGACGTGCTCGACCGGCTGCTGTCCGCGGCGTGGCCCGGCAACGTGCGCGAGATGCGCAATGTGCTCGAGCGGTCGATGATTCTCGCGCGCGGCCAGCCGGCGATCGGAATCGAGCATCTGCCGCCCGATCTCCGGCAGCGCGCAGCGACGGATCGGCGCTACCAAGCCCAGTCGCTGTCGGAAGTGGAGCGCCAGCACATCGAGCGCACGCTGCGCCATCACGGCGGCAATCGCACGCGCGCCGCAATCGAGTTGGGAATCTCACGCGCCACCCTGATCAACAAGATCAAGGCCTACAGCCTGAACATCTAAGCCACAACGCCAGGAACAAGAGACCGGCGCAAATGCGGTAGAGCATCGGTGGCTCCTTCGACAAGTGCTATCTTACGGCCATGGAAAAGCCCAAGCTCAAGGAACACGACGGCATGGTATGCCGGTCCTGCGGGAATGAGGAGCGAGCGTCGGAGGGCTACCCCTGCGCGGACTGCGGGACGTTCATCTGCCTGATCTGCACGTTCCGCGGCGTTACCCGCTGCAAGGCCTGCGAGCAGAAGGCTCAGTCCACCAAGGCCTAGCTGCGGCGTCGCTTCAACTCGGCCGCCAATTCCTCGCGCGGCGCTCCCAACTCCTCGGCCAGCTTACTGAGCGCCGCCTCGGTGCCGCTCCAATCGCGCGCGGCCGCGAGTGCGTCCAGCGCGATCTCCTCGATCGCGGTCGTGCGCTCCTCGAGATCGCGCGTGCGCACCGCCACTTCCCGCGCCAGCCATTGCTCCAGCTCCCGGCGGTCGACCTCCAATTGCCGCTGTCGCAACGCGTGTAAGAGCGACACCTCCAGCTCATCGAGATCCACCGGCTTGATGAGATAGTCGTACGCGCCGAGCTTGAGGCATTCGATCGCGGTGCGGGGCTCGTCGATGGCGGTCAGCATGATGACGGCGAGATCGGGGTCCTGAGCCAGCACCTTCGGCAGTAGCTCGACGCCGCTGGTTTCTGGCATCCGGATGTCGCACAGCATCGCCTGCGGGTGATCGGCGCCCACGTACTTTAACGCTTCCGTGGCGTTCGCCGCCGCCTTTACCTGATAGCCGAGGCGCGTGAGAAAGCGGGTCAGCGCCTGGCGAATGCCGTCCTCATCATCCACCACGAGTACGGTGGTCCGGTCCGGCGGAGGGGTCATGGGTGTCAACGTTGCCAATGTTATCTTGGCGCGTCAATGAGCATACGACAGAATATCGCTGCCGTTCCGGGCATCACGGTCGGTCACGCGACACTGGACGCGCATGGCACCGGCTGCACGGTGATTCTGGGTCCCGAATCGGGCCTGCGCGCCGCCGCCTGTGTGCGTGGCCGCGCGACTGGGACGCGGGAGATCGACGCGCTCGATCCGCGGCATCTCGTCGAGCGCATCGACGCCGTATTGATCACGGGCGGATCGGCCCACGGACTCGGCGCGGCGGACGGTGTGATGCGCTGGCTGCGCGAGCGGGGCCGGGGTCTTCCGGTCGGACCGGTCACCGTCCCGATCGTCCCTGCCGCCGTCATCTTCGATCTCGGCAACGCGGGCAAACCGGTCGGCTGGCCTGGCCCGGACGACGCGTATCGGGCATGTGAGCACGCGACTGAGGATGTGACCGAAGGACGGATCGGCGCGGGGACCGGCGCGACCTGCGGCAAAGCGGCGGGTCTCGACAAGATGATGCCTGCCGGTCTGGGCACGTCGGCCACTAGTGCGGCCGACGTCATCGTCGGTGCTCTGGTGGTCGTCAACGCAGTCGGCGATGTGCGAAACGCGCGGGGCGAGATCATCGCCGGCGCGCGCCATCCCGACGGCTCATTCGTCGACTGCCAGCGGTATCTCGCGGAAGGGGGAGCACCGTTCGCGGATCCCAGTCGCCTGACGCGCAACACGACCATCGCCGTGATCGCGACGAATGCAACGCTCGACCGAGTTCAGCTCCAGGCGCTCGCGTATTCGGCGAGCGACGCACTCGCCCGCCGCATCACGCCGTACGGCACGCTGTACGACGGGGATGTGGTCTTTGGGGTGAGCACAGCGACGGTATCTCCCCGATCGCCGCTGCAAGTCGAAGCCCTCGCCGCGATGGCTGTGCCGGAAGCAGTCGAGCGGGCGGTACGACATGGATAGGGTCGAACGCGCAGTCGATGACATTCGTCGCAAATGGGTGCCGGACGGCCGGCTCGGTGTCTTTGAGGTCTCCCTGCTCCCGAAGGGCGTCGCGGGCGTGACCTCGAGTCGCGACGCGCGCGATGCACTGCGGCGCCTTGCCGGTGAACAGGAGCTGGTCGAGCAGGTCCGTTTGCTGCCGGACGAGACCGTCACCGATGCCGCCGCGATCGTCACCGCGGCACTGGCGCCCCTGCTCGGCGCTCCGCAGGTCTCCGCGCCGCGCGTCAACGAGGCGCTCCATGGCGAGTCCCTCGATGTGCTGGAGCGCCGCGACGACTGGCTGCGCGTGCGCGCACCCGACGGCTACGTCGCATGGACCCACGCCGGCTACGTAGCGACGGGCGCGACGGATTGGGCGGACGATTGGCGCGAGCGCGCAACTGCGCGATCGCTGAGTGCCGACATCGTGACGACCTACAGCCGGCGCCGCCTTCCCACTGGCGCGCGCGTCGCGTTGCGCCGTGGTGTGGTCGAGCTCGCCGACGGGCAGGAGGGTGCGGTGGCCGGCGGCTACGTGCGCCGGGAGCAGGAGCTGCGGGCGGAGGCGCGGCACCTCGCGTTGCCCGAGCTCGCGCTCAAGTGGTTTTCCGGCGCGCCGTATCTGTGGGGTGGTCGCACGGAGTGGGGCATCGATTGCTCGGGACTCGCGCAGGCGGTGTACGCGGCACGCGGCATTCGGCTGCCCCGCGACAGCGATCAGCAATTCGTCGAAGGAAAGGAGATCGCGATCGCCTCGGACGGCACAGGCTACGAAGCTGGCGATCTGCTCTTCTTTGCTGAACGCGGTCGAGTCTCTCACGTCGCCTTGTGGTCGGGGGCTGGGCACGTCGTGCATGCAGCACTCTCGCGTGGCGGGGTGGCCTCCGATCGTTTGTTTGGTGACGAGCCGCGCATGGTCCGCATGAGGGAGAATCTGGTAGGCGTGAGGCGGCCGCTAACCGCCTAACCGCTCAACCGCCTATTTTCAGTGCATGCGCCTCATCCTCTTCGATATTGATGGCACGCTGCTCTGGACCAACGGCGCCGGCCGGCGCGCGATCCATCGCGCCCTGCTCGACGAGATGGGCACCGCTGGCCCGATCGACGGCTACCGATTCGATGGCAAGACCGATCCCCAGATCGTGCGGGAATTGCTGGAGCTCGCCGGTCACCCCGACGCGCGGTCCGAGGCGTGCGTTACGGCTGTGTGCCGCCGCTATGTCGACCTGCTGACCGCCGAGCTTGCCAAGCCAACACAGGTCACGAAGCTGTATCCGGGGATCAGCGAGCTGCTCGCGGCCTTGGAACCGCATGAAGCCGCCGGGCGCGCAGTCGTCGGGTTGCTCACCGGCAACGTCGAGCATGGCGCGGCGCTGAAGTTGCGCTCGGCGGGTCTCGACCCGGCGCGATTCGTCGTGGGGGCATTCGGCTCCGACTCGGGTCGCCGGTCGGACTTGCCGGCGATCGCGGCTGAGCGGGCGGGCAAGAAGACAGGCAATCGGTTTGCAGGCGCTGACCTCGTCATTGTCGGCGACACACCGGACGACGTCGCCTGCGGGCGGCCGGTGGGTGCGCGCACAGTGGGCGTCGCGACCGGATTCTACGACGTCGCCGCGCTGCGGGCGGCCGGCGCTACGCACGTCTTCCAGGATCTGGTCGACACGCCCGCCGTGCTCGAGGCGCTGCTTTCGTGACGGTCGTCCGCGACGAGCTGGAGCTCAAAGCGCGCATCGAAGATCCGGACGCACTGCGGGGGGCGTTGCTTGCCGCCGGCGCGGAGTTGGTGTTCCGCGGCGCGATGCTCGATCGGCGATTCGATCGCAAGGAACGGTTGCAGCGCCGCGACGAAGTGGTCCGGTTGCGCGTGTTCCATCCCGCCGACGGCTCGGCGGGGTGGGGCGTATTGGGGTGGAAGGGCCCGGTGGGGAAACGCGACGGATACCGCCACCGCGAGGAGTGGGAGTCCCGCGTCGACGATCCCCGCGCGGTGGCCGTCGTGCTGCGGCGTCTGGGCTACAAGATCGTGCTGCGCATCGACCGCGCGGTCGAGCAGTATCGTCTCGGGGACGCGACGTTGCGGCTCGAATGGTATCCCGCAATGGACGTGCTGCTCGAAGTCGAAGGCGCCCCCGAGGAAATCGAGCGTGCGATTGGCGCGACGGGGATCGCGCGCGAATTGTTCCTGGCCGAGTCGCTTCCCTACTTCACCGCGGCGTACGAGGAGCGGACCGGACGTACGGCCCGCGTCGCGCGGATCCGCGAGTGAACGCTCCGCTCAAACTGTTGATGCCGCTGCGCGTGCCCGAGCTCGCGCCTTCGCTCGGCCGGATCATCGTCCCGCGGCGGCTCCTGCCGCCGTGGGTGCCACTGGACGATATCCGCGAAGAGCTGGCGACTCGCGTGCTGGAGCTGGGGGCGGAGGGACGCGCGGCGACGGTGCGCCGATCCATCCTCGAGACGACGGGCCGCAGCGCCTGGGCGGCCGCCTGGGACAACGCCGTTCGCCGCGCGGCGCTTCGTGTGGCCGACGCACTCGACGCCGAGATCACGAGCGCGGCGCGACGCGTGCGCCTGCCGCGCCGGCGCCTGCGCCGCCACGTGCTGACCAATGCGGAGAAGCGCGCGATCGCGGCGCGACTGGGGACGGGCGCGGGCGCGTTCGTTGCGGCGCTCGATGATCTGGAAGTCGCCGCCGGTCGCGTGGCCGACGCGACCGTGCTGGATAAAGACGCCTATGCCGCCTGGCAGGAAGCGCTGCGTACGGTCGCGCGACGGCTCGAGGCTGCCTGGCTCGCGCTCGAGAACGAAGTCGAAGCCGAGCAGCAACGGTGGGCTCCGGAAATCGACGCGATAGCCGCGTGGCGGCCGCCGCTCGGGCCGATCTTCGTCGTCTGGATTCCGCTCGCGGTGCTACTCGTGTGGCTTGGCCTCATCCTCGGCGGGTACGTGGCCGCCCCTTCATGGCTCGCGGCGCAGCTGGGCTTCTAGCTCTCTCGCTCGCCACGACCTTCGCGGCCGCGGCTCCAGCGCAGCTGCGCTTGGTCGAGGTCCCCATTTCAGGTCACGGCAGTCTCGACTCCCTCGCGCGTCTTGGCTTCGAGGTAGCGGACGTACGTTCAGTCGATGGAGCGTTGCGCGCGCTCATCGTGGTCTCGCCCGAGACGGAATCGCGGCTGACCTTGCGGGGATTTCGCGTCGCGACGCCCACGCTCGCCCGCGTGTCTGCGGGCGCGGTCGCGGACACGTTCCGCACCTTTCATTCATTCGACAATCCGGCCAACGGAATTCGCGCGACGCTGAATGCGTGGGCGGCTGCGGATTCCCTCATCCACGTCGATTCCGTCGGCGCTTCCTATGAAGGGCGGCCGATTTTGGCCGTAAAGATCGGCGCACTCGCGGATGATCTCGCGCGGCCGAACGTGCTCTTCATGGCGACACATCACGCGCGCGAGTGGATCTCCACGGCCGTCGCGATGAAGCTGATTCGCTGGCTCGCCGATTCGGCCCGGTCTGCAATCACAACGCACGACGTGTGGGTGATTCCCGTCGAAAACCCGGACGGCTACCAGTACAGCTTCACGAACGAGCGCTACTGGCGGAAGAATCGCCGATCCAACGACAACGGCAGCTACGGCGTTGACCCCAACCGCAATTATCCAGCCTTTTGGGGCATCGACGAGCTTGGGTCGAGCGGATTGCAGTATGCAGAAACGTATCGCGGAGCGACGCCCGCCTCGGAGCCTGAGACACGGGCGATCATGGCATTTCACGCGGCGCACCCGCCGGTGGTCGCCGTGTCGTATCACAGCTACAGTGGGCTGGTGCTGTATCCGTGGGGATTTCGCTCGGGCCAGCTGGCGCCCGACCTGCCGCGCTACCAGGCGCTCGCCGGCACTGATCTGGTGCCCGCGGTGCTCGACAGCGTCCCCGGATCGCCGATCGACCACTATCACCCCGGTCCCGGTTGGAATCTCTATCCGACCAACGGCGAGTACACCGACTGGGCCTATCGCACCTACGGAACGATCGCATTTACAACCGAGCTGACGAGCGGGTGCTGCGTGGCTGGTCTGTATTACGGGTTCGAGTTTCCGGACGACAGCGCCTTGGTCGAACGCGTCTTCCGCGACAACCTGCCGTTTGCTCGCGCGCTGATCGCGGCCTCCGGCGATCTCGCCCGCGCCCCCGGCGCTTCCGGCCTCGTGCCCGGCACGCCGCGCTTCACCGCCTTGTGGCCGGATGCGTGGCTGATGCTCGACGCGCGGTCCTCGCGCCCGTCGCTGACGCTGCGGGCGGCAGATGGCTCACTCGTCTTTCGCAGCGCACAAACCGACTCACTACGCCGCGGTACGCTGCGCACAGTCTGGCGCTCCGACTTGCGAGTGGATGGCGTCCGCGCGTTACGAGCGGACGGGTTCGGCGTGTCGGCCGAGCTGATGACGCTTGCCGGTGCTGAGCCGCTCGATGTGGGATGGAACGGTTGGTCGAAAGACACGGTGCACGAAGCGGGGAAGTACTCGTGGTTCACGAACGGGGGCGGGGGGGGCAGCGACACGCTGCTGTCTCCGATCGTGGATCTCCGCGGCCGCAGCGCCGTGTGGCTCCATCTCTGGACGCGACACATCGGCTCGACGTTCACGCCTGAGCAGCACGGCGTCATTCAGTTTTCCGGCGACTCGGGTCGAACATGGAGTGACGTCGCCATGGTCGTCGGCGACGGTCCCAATTGGTACCCGATGCGCGTCGATTTACCGCAGGCGACAGACAAGCGCGGCGCGCGCGTTCGGTTCATTTCCCATCAGTTCACCTGGTGGATCGATGCGGTTGGGTTTGCCTCCGACGTGACGAACGCATTCGATCAGCTCGCCGCCGCAGCCGGCGCCGCGGTCTCCGAGAATCCGGTGCGCGGCAATCAGGTCGTGATCTCATGGCCGGCGACGACGACGAGCGCGCGCATCTCCATCTATACGTTCACCGGCGAGCTCCTGCACCAGGCGACCGTGACCGCGCCAAGCAACGAATACGCGTGGGACCTCATGGTCGGAGGGGGGCGATTCGTCGTGAACGGTGCATACATCGTTGTGGTGGACGTAGACGGCCAGCGC
>Ga0137396_10001277_pt1 | contig 13104 bp, 11 predicted proteins | sample czc16metaG_FD_108284 | JGI IMG/M metagenome (GOLD analysis project Ga0137396, IMG submission 108284) | Vadose zone soil microbial communities from Angelo Coast Range Reserve, California, USA - czcobulk3.16 metaG | ecosystem: Environmental > Terrestrial > Soil > Vadose zone | place: USA...
GCCGCTCGACGCGCATGCCACAATGGGGACAATTCTTCGCGTCCAGGTGCTCCTCGTTCCGCGTGAACAGGACCTTGCCGTCACAGAACGGACAGTGCAGGGTCCGCGGCTTCCGCATGATTCGTTTCGCGAACACGGACATCTGGCCTTCTCGGAGATCGGGGGCCATCGCCTCCAGACGAAAGCGCGGCCCGTTATGAAGGTTCCGACGCCATTCGCTGATCGAGGGCGAGGTGCGGAGTTTCCCGATGGAACCTGCCTTTCGTTCCATCCGCAAAGGGTCAAATGGAGCCGACGCTTCGTCATCCAGTACATGCAAGAGTTGCGACTGCAGTCCTACCACGATTTCGACGGCGCCCTGTTTCGCACGGAAGCCGGTTGGTCTGTCCCCGCGGGATACCGTTCCGTCGACGCGGAAGTGCGTGCGGCCCGGACGCGCGTGGGCATGATCGATCTCAGCGACCGCGCGAAGATCACACTCACGGGCTCCGAACGGGTTCCGTTCCTAGATGGACTCGTGACGGCGGACTTGAAGATTCTCACGCCCGGCACCTCCGTCTACGCTCTCCTCCTCAACGAAAAAAGCCGCGTCCTCGGAGATCTTCGAGTGTATGCGTTCCCCGACTCCCTCATCCTCGACATCGAGGCCGCACAGAAAGACAACGTCCTTCGGATGCTCGAGAAGGCTCGTGTGAGCGATGATGTGGAGTTCCGCGACTTGGGACCCGTCGGTCACATCGAGGTCCTCGGGCCGACCGCGGATTCGTCCATCGGGGCGGTCCTTGGCGTCGAGGTCCGCGGATTGTCTCGAGACTCTTTCTTGACGGTCGCATCGAACCGGCACGTGTCGACTTACATCGGCCGCGTGCAATCGACGGGAGTAATCGGGTACACGATTTGGTCGCCCGACCGAAGCCTCTCTGACGCGTGGGAAGGACTCTCCCGTTCTGGCGTCTCGCCGATCGGGCGGGACGCGTTGGAGCTCCTTCGGATCGAGGCCGGGATTCCGCGATTCGGCGCGGACATGGATGAGAACACGCTGGCACTCGAGGTGGCCCAGGAATCCGCCCTCAGTTTCACGAAAGGATGCTATGTCGGCCAAGAAATCGTCGCGCGCGGGACCTATGTCGGCCAGGTGCGACGGAAGCTGCTCGGCCTGCGGGTGGACGGGGACCTTGCGCCGGTCCACGGGGATCGCGTTTCGAACAACGGACACGAGGTCGGCTTTGTGACGAGCGCGGCTTGGTCTCCGTCACTCGGTCGCGCGATCGCGCTCGGGATCCTGCGTCTCGACGCGGTCACCCAACACGACCCTCTCTTCATCGATCGCGGGGGCTGGGCCTTGCGCGCTCGGTTGTCGTCGCTACCATTCTTGTGAATACACCGAATCCGAATTCGGCCGTGTGACCGCTTGTGGCTCGGCGAGCGTGTTTATGTTCGTCCGCTACCGCGAGTCGCAGCGCGAACTCAAGGAGATGCGCAAAGGCGGATCCGGCGGAAGCTGAGAGCGAACGGAGGGCTTCGGCCCTCCCCTTTCCTTCTTTTCCTTTCTTTGTCCAGGTCAGCGGACGCGAGCCTCATATAGCCCCGCCCGGTTGGCTTCGCGCATGTGCCGCATGATGGGCGTCGTGAGCCAAGGGCCCGTCTACTACGACCTCTTCGAGGAGTTCGCAGACCTGGCCACGAAGGGCATGTGTCCGATCGGCGCGCCGGATGAACGGGGCCACAAGGACGGCTGGGGGCTCGCCTGCTTCCAGAACGGATCGCTGAAAGTCCACATGCGGGATGCGGGGAGCGCCGCAGATGCATCGAGGTATTACGGAACCGCGTGGAAGATCGCGAAGCTGAACATCGAACGGGCGTCGGGTCAGGCGTTGATCGTGATGGGCCACCTGAGGCGCGCGAGCGCCCAGGGATCCGTCGCCCAGAAATTCGCGCATCCGTTCATTGAGGAGCGGGACGGGGTCACCTGGGCGTTCCAGCACAACGGGTCCCTCGCGAGAGATCCCGGCGAAGCGGACCACGTCGACTCTCAGGTCCTTTTCCGCCTGCTGCTGGAACACCTGCAGGGCGGCACCGGGCACGAGGACGTGGCGAAGGCCACAGCGGCGGTCCGTGAACTGGTGATCGAGAAGTACGGCGGCTTCACCGGCCTTAATTTCATGCTTTCAAATGGGCAATCGTTGCACATCTATCGGGACTATCAGACGAACGGCGACTACTACACACTGTACCTTGACAACTTTGGAGAAATGTTCATCGCGGCCTCTGAGCCGATCCTCGCAATGCAAGCCGAGCCAATCCCCCGGGGAATTGTGTTTACCGTCGAGACCAACCTGAAAAGTCAGAAGACCGCGATTGCCTGAGTACGGGTTCGTGAAGCGACGTTGGCGGCCTCACGATCGACCCCATGCGTGTAAACGTCGAAGAGACCCGTTCGTTGGAAGCCGAGCCGATGGTAGAGCCGCATGCCGATTCTTGAAGTTTGGAGGACGGCGATGCGACAGCCGGCGTCCCGGGCATCCCGGAGGGCGTCGATGGTAGCGGCCCGGCCGAGACCCTGCCTCCGAGTTTCTGGGACAGTTCCAACGTGGTACAGTCCGACAACGTCGCCTTCCATGAACGTGGACGCAGTCGACACCGGTCGGCGTCCTGAGAATACCGCGTAGTGGCGTAAGGGAGAATCCTCGTCCAATCCGACGCGACGGTGAACCTCCCGCCACGCATGGGATTCCTTCTCCGAAAGAGAGAAGCTCCGCGCGAAAGCCTCCGACCAGGAATCCAGGTCCTCCGAGGTTCGAACTCGACGGACGGAAACGAATTCCGGAGTGGGTTCATCGAGAACTAGGTCGCGCAGGTTGGCCGCCATCCCCGGCGCTTCGCCCAGGTGCGAGAATCCGTGACGGCGAAGCCGTTTAGGAAGGTTGGCGGGCTCGGATGACGGCCCGAGCCACCAGGCGAAAGGCACTGCACGGGACTCGAACTCTCGGGTAATCGACTGTATTCGTTCATCCGCAGCTCGCTCGGTCACCTTCGCGCCGAAGGCTCCATTCAGGAGTGGAATCGGAACGCCGGTGTAGAACCAAGCCACGTCAGCGCCAATTCGGAAGACCGAGTCCTTTGCCCGACCGTAGTTCGAGAGCCACCCAAACAAGTTCGCCTCAACGGTGGTCGCGAGTAGTTTCTGAGTCGGATCGATTACGACCACATCCTAGCCCCCGTCCGGCCCGCCGCCGGATATGGTTTCGACCAACATAATGCACCCGACCCAGCGGGTGATAATTGGGGATAACGATTATGGGGCAGCAGCCCAGATAGTCCGGCCTAATGCGGGAGGAGTCGCTCGCGGTCCTTGCTTGCCCTCGCTGCCTGGGGCCCCTCTCCCTCCCCCCTCGAGGATCAAGTTCGGGGTCAGTCGCAGAGCTGGAATGTTCGAACGAGGAGCTTCGATTCCCCGTGATCGATGGCATTCCTCAACTCGTGAGCCCCGAACGCGCGAATGAAGTCCAACAGAGGGCGGACGCGTACAGCCGGGTTTGGCAACAAGACGGATGGGGCTGTTCTTCACCATCCTACCTTCTGAATCTACCGAATCGGGATACCACAGGTCGCCAGACGAGAAAGTGGCGAGTCAAAGCCAGAAGCTTGGATTCCCTCCTCCAGTTGTTCGGTACATTGGCTCCCCACCGCGTCCTAGATCTCGGCAGCGGCGTAGGGTGGCTTGCGAATCGCCTCGCTCGTCAAGGACATGAAACATTTGCAGTCGACATGGTCCAAGACGAGGTCCTTGGACTGCGCGCGGCGGACATCTACCTGCATGCCGGGTCGACCTTCGAACGCATCTGGGGAGAACTCGAGCGCCCTCCGTTTCAGGCTGGCGTATTCGACGCCGTCATCTGCAATGCCTCGCTCCATTACGCGGTCTCGTTGGAGGCGGCAATCGCCGAGGTCAGTCGGATCCTCCGACCAGGGGGAGTTCTTGTCATCATGAATTCGCCCATCCACAACGATGCCCTAAGTGCCGTTCGTGCCGAGCGCTCCTTTCAACGCCGCCTGTCGATACTCGGGGCCTCCGACGATCTGATTTCCCGATACCACCATATCGTCCGAAGCAGGCTGGAGGCCGCTTTGATCGCAGCGATCGGGCTGCCGCGACTTCAGCCCCTCGACCCGGGGCGGAGTTTTCGTCTCACCCGCCGGGTAAAGGGGATCCTCTTGCGGATGGAATTCGCCAGCTTCCCGATTGTTTGGGCGGAGAAACGGACAGGACCCACATGATGCAACCCGATGCCCTAGCCGCGTATTACGACCAGATTCAGGGCGCCTACGACCAGATCGCCTCCGAATACGATACGACCGTGGGCAAGTATGCCGTTAGCGCCCGTGCGAAGCGACTCGCCATCGATGTCATCCGAGCCGTGACGCCTTTGAACGGGCGGCTCCTAGACGTGGGCTGCTATACAGGCGTCGAGGCGCTCGCTCTCGCCCGTGCCGGATATCAGGTGCTCGGGGTCGACCTCTCTCCGAAGATGGTGCTTCTCGCCCAATCGAAGGCGAAGGAATGGAGGCTTGACACTCGGGCTCGGTTCATGGCCGCGCGCGCAAGCGACCTGCAGGTCGTCGGCTCGGACCGACTCGTGCCGTTCGATACAGTGTACTCGGTTTACGGAACGCTCAACCTGGAGCCGCAGATATCACGTTTCAAACAAGCGCTCCAACTCTGCTTGAAGGATGGCGGAACATTCGTGTGCGGCCTTCTGAACCCGACGGTACTCTATGAACTCCTGGTCGCTCCGATCCTTTTGAAATTTCATGGGTATCGCAAGCTCGCAAAGAGCGGTGTCCCGACGCGCATCGGACTCGGGAATCAGCGCGTGCTGACCTACCTTTACACGCCGTCCGAGTTCGCGAGGATGATGGCTCCGGAATTCACTCTGGAAGATGTCAGAGGGCTTCACATCTTTTATCCGCCGCCAAGACCACGGCCTGGGAGGCGATCCGAACGGTGGTGGGTTGCCCGTGCCTTCGACTCCATTGAAGTACACTTAGAACGCCAGATGCTTTTCTCATCGCTTGGATTTTTCAGTCTTCTTGTCTTCCGGAAAGGTGGTTGATGGCAACCGTGCGTACGGCGAGGGGAACGAACGAAGTCGTTGATGCGGCTGCCGCCTATGATCTCCTTGCCCCACGATATGAGGACTTGCTCTCCGAAAATCCTGTCATCGCGCACAGCGCACGGGTCTCGTTGGAGCTTGTTTCGCGCGCTATGTCCGATAGGGAGTTCCTTTTGGAAATCGGCTCGGGAATCGGCCGGGAAACTCTGGAACTCGCCGCGGGCGGAAAGCGTCTCGTCGCTTGCGATCCTTCCAAAGAATCTCTCCGCCTGTTGTGTGATCGTGCGTCCCGTCGCGGATTGAGCAGCCGGATAGAGACTCGTGCGATGCCCGCGTCGGGATTGCATGAGCTCGTGAAGGAGTTTGGCACGCACGCATTCGACGGCTCCTTTTCGAGCTTCGCCCTAAGCTATGAGCCGAGTCTCGGGACAATTCCGGAGAACATCTGGACCCTGCTACGGCCGGGCGCTCCCTTTTTTTGTTCGATCTTCAATCGGCTTTGCCTCGCCGAGCTACTGACCGGGGCTCCCTTTTTCTTGCCCCGCCGGGGATTCGGTCGATTGTCTGGCATGGTAACCCTCTCAGTGGATCGACTCGCGGTCCATGCTCGAGCGTATGCGACCCGAGAGGTGCTTAACGCATTCAGACCCCGTTTCGAACTCGCTGGAATGTGGGGGGTGCCAGCCGTCATACCTCCCCATTACCTCCATCAACTTCTGGCCGCCTCCGGAGGCTTGCGACCTGCGTGGGAAGACCTCGATCGGCGGCTGAATTCGCGATGGCCATTCCGCCTCCTAGGGAGCCACACCGGCTGGCTATTCGTATCGAGACCATAGGTCGATCGAGTTCGACTTCGCCATCCGCGGGAACCGTTTCCTTAGACGCGCGATCGGCGGGGGCTCCCACGAGCTCTGCGTAACCCTTATTCCCGCTGGACATGGTCAGCTCCGCGTGGCGAGGACACGACCGAATTGGCTCGATTCGCGTCTCGGGTTGCTGCTAATTCTCGTTTTCGCGGTTTCCATACATCTCCCCATCTACGGAAACGCGCTGAACCCAGATGCCACAACCTACGTGGACCTGACACACTCCCTCGTGACGTCCGGATCCATCGAGCGCCAAACGCTGGATTACCCGAGACATCCACCCCTGATGTCCATCCTCTACACGCCGTACGCACTCCTCCTGGGATTCAACGAGTCCAGCGTGCATACGTTGGAACTGAGTTTCTTCGTGGCCGACTTGGTGATCCTGTACCTAATAGCCCTCCGGCGTCTCGGGCCATGGTTCGCCCTTGTCCCGCTACTCTTTCTGACCCTCGATCCCGTGCTTTATCTAAATATGAGCGAGGGAAGATCCCTGTCCGTTTTGATCTTGTTCGCCCTGGTCACCCTTTGGGGGATCTGGCGGGGTCTCGAGAACAGTTCTTGGTTGTGGGTCGCGGGGGTCGGTGCCTCGCTGGGTTTCCTCACCGCGGACACGTTGGGATACCTTTTTGTGGCCGCCGGCCTCGTGGGCGTCCTCTGGCGTTTCTACTATGTGCGCTGGCGGGTCTTCGCGGACCGAGGATACGTGCTGGCTTCGGCCATCTTCCTTGGGACAGTCGCTTCGTGGACGGCCTATAACCTCGCAGCGATCGGATCGCCTTTTACCGATCCCAGGGTCGTAGGTTTCTTGAATCGCTTTCTATTCGACACACCGGCCTTTGTCGCGATCATTCTGACCTCTGGCCTAGCGGTCTATTTCGCTCTCTACGTTTCCCAGACTGCGCTGCCGTTCTTGTTGTCTCGTGACGGCAGGAGGACGGCTCGGGAACTGCCGTCGCGTGCGATCCACGATGAGAAAATCGGTGCACTCGTACTGTTCATTTTCGTCACCATCTTGATTTCCGCGTTCATGTCCGCTACGTTCGTTCTCTATGACCCCGTTCGGTCGCTCGGAACTTCGGATACGTACCTTCGTTACGCCGGCGTAGTGACTCCTATGACCTACTTGGCCGTCGGGATGTACCTTCGGTCTGCCAAAGAGCGCATCCCCCGCAAACGGTGGATGGCACTGCTGATCATTGGGCTCCTCATCCTCGCACCTCAGTTCGTGGGGAGGGTCAGCCAAGGCCATGCGAATTCCGAAGTATTCACGGAAATCTCGCTCACCCTACGCGCACGAGGGTTCGCGGTGATATACTCTGATGTCGCGCCTTTCCTCCGGTATAACGTCCCCGCGGCGACGTTCATCGAGGTCGATGTGGGGACGTCTCAGCAATTCGTGAATCTCACGACGAAGGACGTGCCTGCAGGTGCGCCTCTTCTTACCCTTCTCCTCGTGCCTCGGACCTACAACGAACGAATCGGAGGGTTCTACTTGGTCGAGCATTTCGATCCCGCTACAAACTCTCCATTTCTCAATCTACTTTACGGCGCGTGATCCTCGGTCTCGTTGCATTTTGCCCGGTTGCGGTTTCGAGTATCGGGAAGTCTGACAATCTGGCTCTTCAAGCCGACGCACAGATCAAGCCTTTCATCCAACCCTCCAGACTCATCTGTCAGGATGTCGGTCCGACCATGCCGCTGCCCTCAACTAGTAAACCACCCGATAGACGTACACCGCGTGAGTACCGAGTTGTAGGCCACCAGCGTCATACAGGAGTTGAAAATCGGGAGTACTCGTGCCGCTCTGCAGCTCGGGAAAGAGAGTGCGAAGCCGGTAGTAGGGGACTCCCATGTATACGATGTACTGCACGTTTGCTTTCATATATGAGAGAGCGGACGACCGAGCGTCAGGCAACCAACGAGAGCCCAGGATTCGATCGGGCTGGTATCCGCTGAAGTAAGCCGCAATTGGCGATTCGCTCAAAAGGATTCGACTTGGATCCTGCGGTAACGATTGGACGAAGAGGCCAGCATGCTCTAGCGGCACCATCGGCTGACTCGACGCGAAACCGTCGGTCCAGAACTGGACTGTGCTCGGCAAGAGGCTTCCACCAGCGAGCACCACGACGAACGCGAGCGCGAAGGCGGGAGTGATCCGAATCTCTGAGGTGATCCGACGACGATAGGACACGATGTGCCTGACAACGACCTCAAGTCCTTTCGCGGTGAATATGGAGAGGAAAGGAACGCTAATCATCACGTATCGGAAGCTTGGGTTTCCATACCGAAGGGCGGAATAAAGAACAATGAAACCCCACAGTGAGAGCACCACCCATGAGCCGAAGTCCTGGCGCAATTGTCTCACGGCGTACGCCGCGCCGACGGGGAGCACGACGGGCAACATCAGCAGGTAGCCTGTCCACCAACGACTCAGCAAATCGCCCACGTTCGGCTGTGCACCTATGGCGACCTGGTAGCGAATGTCGGTAGAGGTCTGAGCCACAACGATAGATGGGAGGAAACCCCATTGGAGTGCGTAGAGAAAATAGGCTCCCATCACTGCGATTGAAGGAATTACGGCCAGGAGCCTCATCTTGCGTTCCGCGTCTTTTCGAATCAACAGAAAGGCGACTAGCAGTCCCACAATGAGCCACACCTCGTAGCGAGTCAACGTCGCGAGAGCCAAGGCCGCACCCGCAATCCAATACCGTTTGTTTCCGCGACCGTCCAGGTGGAAGACTGCCGCATAGCCGAGCAAGACCAAGAAAGTCGCAAGGGATTCGGCCGTCGCCCAGCCGCTCACCACGATGTCGATGAAGCTAAACGAGAAAAATGAAGTGGCTGCGAGCCCCACGATTGGTCCGTCCCGACGGGCGATGACATAGACAAGCAGCGCCGTTAGCGACGAAAGGACGATATTTGTTGCCTTCAGAGCAACCATGCTGTAGAGTCCGGCGAGTTCAAGGACGCCCGCCGCACCAAAGTGAAACAACGGGAGCCAGTTTCCCTGCGTCATCATCGAGTGGCGGTCCCAGTACTGGCCCGTCGACCCAAGGTTCGCAGAGATCCACCAGTTTTGGTAGCCATCCTCGAACGGATCAAGGAAGCTCGCAAAATGGAGGCGAAGGCAGATCCCGATCACAACGATTGCCAGGAGAATCGCGGCCTCCGCGACGAACCGCGGGTCATGCCAGCGTTCCACTAGGCGGCTCCATCCGCGGGAGAACCCGGTTCCCGCCCAGCGCCGGAGGGATTCGATCCGAGTGCCCTGCGCAGGGGGGAAGTCGTTCGCTGCCACGGTAGAGACCGATCTCGACGAGAGCGGCCGCAAGTCCGTCACTCCGGAATTCCATGTGGTGTTTTCGAGGAGGACCATCCCTTCACCCGGAAGGCCATCAGGAAGGCGACGAGCCAATGGAAGCCGAAGACGTAGAACGCGGGGAGATAACGGATGTCGCGGGCATGGCCCGTCCGGATCAGGATCGCAGCCATCGTGCCGTACGACGCAATCCAGAGGGAGAGCCAGAGTAACGCGGGCGGATACCAGTACGTGAAGGTCCACGGGAGGATGAACGACAGGGCAGCGAGGATCGTCGCTGCGTACCATGCACCGCTCGCGACCGGCGCGAAGAGGTACATCATGTCGCTGAGACCCATCCAGGTCTTCCAGCGCTTCGCCAGGACCTCCATGTGTCCGCGCTGCCACCGGCTCCTTTGGCGGAGGAGGAGGCGCCATGAGGACGGCTTCTCATCGAACGCGACGATATCCGGCTTGTACTCGATTCGTGCATGGCCCAGGACGAGTTTGCAATAGAGGTCATAGTCTTCCACGAGCTCGTTCTCCCAACCGCCGACGCGCTCCAGGATCTCCTTGCGGAAGAACGTGCCCGTCCCGGCGATGGGACATGGGAGGTGAATCGCATTCCGGCCTCCCCAGAGCAGGTACGAGAAGATCCGGTACTCGACCGCCTGAAGCCGCGTGAGGAGGGACGCGCCCTCGTTCTTCGTCTCGATCTGTCCCTGAATCACGTCGATCTGGGGCTCCGTGAGGAAGTATGCGACCGCACGCCGGATGAGCTGTCGGTCCGGAAGCCGATTGTCCGCATCGAATTCCGCGACGAGGCTCCCCTGGGCTTGTGCGAGGCCGAGATTCAGGGCCAGGGCCTTCCCGGATTCTTGGGTCTGGAGTTCCAGCACGCGGAGGCGCGCATCCGGTATGGTCTCGAGAGTCCGGCGGGTCCCATCCGTGCAGTTGTGCGCGATGACGAGGATCTCCAAGTGCGGGTAGTCTTGATTGAGTAGGTCGTGGACGAGGTCTAGGACGACCGGCTCCTCATTGTGAGCTGGGACGAGAACGGAGACCATCGGCGATCGGATCTCGATTGCGTTCGGGTCGAGTCGCTTCGGTGCGAAACGTAACGAGACCAATCCGAAGCTAAGCCATAGGCCGGCGAGGGAGACGATGATCGCGCAAAGGAGTATCGTGAAGACCGTGAGATTCATGATCACGGGCCGCCCGCGACTACCGGCGAAGGAGATCAGTCCGAAATCCCGGGCCAACGCCCCGACCATCAAGCCAAGTACGGCCAGGGCATACACGAGTACGAGAGCTCCGAGTACGAGATCCAGACGATTGCGGATGCCCAGTCGCCGTAGAGCCTGGAGGGTTCGATCGCGTCGTCCCGCCCTTGGATCTCGCGTCAATCCTGGAACACCTCGTATGGATACTTCACCCGTTGTAGGAACGCCAAGCGTTCGATCGCGGTCGCGTCGTGTCGGTGGAGCCAGTGAGCTCCGGAATAAACCGCCCGCGTCAGGAGTCGGGCCGACATATCAACGGCCCGAAGCCACCGCGGATGGTGTCCGACCCATGCGACGATCTTCCCGAGAGTGTTGACCGCCGAAATCGAAGACACACCCCACGGGGTCCTTCGGAGTTGGGGGAAGAAGGCATCGATCCATGGATTCGCGGCGATCACGTCCTGGAAATGCCCTCCGCCGAGCAGGGGCCGTGAATGAAGGAGTTCGAACGCGAGGCTTTCATCCTGCCGTGAGAACGGGTGGGATTCCCTTCGGGTCCAGAGGACGTTGATGCAAATGAGCTTCCGGAGCCCCCGAGTCTTTCGGTGGCGAAGCGTGGCCCTGAATCCGAGCATCAGTGCGATGGCATATACGACATATTTTGCGCCGTCGACGACGAACAGGTTGAGATCGATGTCATCTCGCGATTCGTAGCCGCCCGATGCGACGGATCCAGAGACGGCGATGCAGTCGACGAGAGGGCAGGTGCGGAGGAGATCACCCGCGAATCGTTGGGCGATTGACCATGCCGTGCCGTTGAGGGTGCGATGGGATTCGACCCGGCGTCGGGATTTGATCAGCAGCTCGCGGTGTCCCCGTTCGAAGACGAAACCGTCCTCGACGACGACCTCGGTGCATTCTCGGATTGAGTGAAGTAAGGTGGGAACCTCGACGGGGCCCCCGAGCAAATCCTCGGCGAGCGCCTGCACGGTCGGAGCGTAGCCCCATTCGTGCATGAGGTCGAGGGTTCGTCTCGTGCGGAGAGTCAACGTCTCGACCGGAGCAATCGGCGGCGGTTCCAGAAGCCTAGTCTTACCCCCGAGGGGAATGGATTACTACCGGGATAGTATTATCTTTTTGCCGAATCTGAGGTCGCGGTTTCGAGCAGGTCCGAGAGGAGAAGGAGGCGGTGAACCCGCTCTGGGAGGGGCGGGTAGCGGCTGAAGACCCCTCGACCTGAGCCCAGGATGCTCAGCCCCCAGGTCGCCTTTGTCGGCAACCGCCGGTCCGCGATCTTGACAAGGGCCGAGGCGAGCGCCGCCGGCCTGCCCGTGGCTCGGCCGCCCATTTCATCCGCCAGGTATTCTCGCTCCCGGTGGACTGCGGGGTCAAAAAACTTGCTGAACGGGTCGAAGAAGAGGATTCGAGAGAGAACCCGGGAGAAAACCTTGAACTCCGCGTCGTGATGTTTCAAATGCATGAGTTCGTGGGCGACGACGGTCTCGACCTCATCTCGCTCCAGGAGAGCGAGCAGGCCGGAGGAGACCAGGATTGTCCGATCCTTCCCGCCCACCGCCATGGCCAGGGCGGAAGTCATATCGACGATGCCCACCCGGACCTTAGGTAGGCCTTCGAACTTCGCGAGGATTCCCAGATAGTTACGTAGCCATGATTCCGTCGGACCGGGTTCGCGCGGACCGAACTTTCTCAGCACGGATGCATTCCCGTATTTCCAGACGGCCGCGGAGATGACGGTCGTGGCGGCGAGTCCTCCGATGATGGCGCCAAACACAGCGAGCGGAACTCCATTCTTGGCGTACGCGACCATGCGAGCTTGGGATACACACAGGATGAGGCTTCCCGCGAGGAAGGTCCAGAAAAAGATCGAGAGGGCATAGAGGCCCGTCAACAGGCTGACTCGGAGTTTCGCGTTCCGCGCGTTCGTCAGGAAGACATACAGCAAGGTCCCCATCGAGGCACCACAGACTGCGACGACGGTGAGGGAGAGGGGCGATGACCAGTATTCATGGAGGGCTTCGCCGACGACTTCGACGAAGCTAGCCATTCTGCTTCTCCCTGGATCGGCGCTTCTCGACTTGTCGGCGCAACGCGTCGATCTTCGCGTCGGGCATCGGAGCAGGATTCTCGAGGATGTACGAAACGGCCGCGCCGCCGAACGTGTCGACCACGCGGTCGATCATCGATGCCATTGCCTTCCGGTACACTCGACCTTCCCGGACCCGGTAGTACACCTTCTTTTCGCTCTCCCTCCGCATCGCGATGAGCCCCTTGTGGACGAGTCGATACAGGGTCGTCGTCACGCTCGTGTACGCGACGTCCCGCGACTTCCGGACTTCGTCGTAGATCGCGCCAGAGTTCGCCTGGCCGAGGTTGCGCACCGCGCGGAGCACCGCCAGTTCAAGGTCTCCAAGCTCCATGTGACTACTACATGGATAGTAATCTAGTTAAAACTTATTGCTTCCTGTTCGATTCGTCGGCCAGGAGTTCTAGGCGAGCGCCGAGGCTTGCGTTGCGAGCTCGGAAAACCGTTTCGAGAGGATGTCCAAGGCCGCAACAAGGACGGCCTTCGCGCTCAGCGA
>Ga0137396_10001278_pt1 | contig 13097 bp, 12 predicted proteins | sample czc16metaG_FD_108284 | JGI IMG/M metagenome (GOLD analysis project Ga0137396, IMG submission 108284) | Vadose zone soil microbial communities from Angelo Coast Range Reserve, California, USA - czcobulk3.16 metaG | ecosystem: Environmental > Terrestrial > Soil > Vadose zone | place: USA...
CAACTGGGGTCGTAGAACGTAGCTGGAAACGCCCTTTAAGGAGTTGACCAGCGATGAGACGGACACTTGCGGGGGGGTAGTTCACCAGCAAGTGTACGGGATTGCCCTCCCCGTCCATCTGCACCAACCCCGCCTCAAAGTCGGTGCAGACCTTGGAGAAGATATGTGGGAATTTCTCAATCGCCTCGCCGTCGAGCATACAGCGGCGGTATTTGGTGACGAAGACCAGATGGACATGCATTGCAAAGACGCAGTGTCTACCGTGCCGAATGTCCTTGAAATGCGACATAGGCCAAATCATAATGGCACCCTGGAACGTAGGCAAGCGTTCCAATTCGAGTTGCTGCCGATAGGGGATCATCGTGTAGCCGGGAGTGCGTCTCCACTCCGTCCACGGGTAAACCAGCCATTCGCGCTGGCTGCGAACGAAGTTTTCCTCGAACTTCGGATCAGTGATCTTCAGGCATTGGCCGGAAGGCTAAACCGCCAGGTCTGGGAGGCCGGGAGCGCAAACGACCCGGTCTGCAGCCAGCGCAGGGCGAGCGGAAGATGGTAGGCCATCGTGTCAGACCCGCTGGGGAATGAGGTGAACAAGTCCAGCGCGAACACCACGTAGGAGCAGGCAACCACGGCGGCTGCAATCACCAGGTAAGTCGGAAGCGGCGACCGAATGCCGGCGGAACGCGCCAAGGGCGGCTGGGGCGTGTGCCGAACGAACCAGCCCACCGAGCCCGCGAGCACGATCGCTTGTAGGGCAGCCCCCATGGGTACGGTAACCCGTCCGAGTAGACCGGCGATCTGCAAGGCGGCCAGCAGTTGCACGGGAAGAAGTTGGATCGTCTGCCAGAGAACCAGGCCCGCGAGCACGCGCAGGATTCTCCGGCGGGGAAGCGCGATCTGACGACACCCCAGGTAGGCTGAACAGCCCGAGGCCAGGAAGAACAATACCGCTGCCAGATGTACAGCCAGATGCACGGGCTAAGCTTTCGTAAGAAATTTGGTCACGAGCTGTTTGAAAGAGGCGAGAAAAGATCGGACCGCAAAGCTGTGCATCAGCCAGGCGAAGAAACTCGCGTAGACAAAAAGCCAGAAGCCGAGACTCTTCTTGGTAAGGATCTTCCGTTTGACCTCCAGGACGAAGTAATATACACCGCCTTTGTCCTGCATGGGCGAGGTCGAACTTGCCGAGGAAGCCGTATTTCACGAAGCGAGGGGGAGCGTTGCGGCCACGCGGGCTTGGTAGCAGTCCTCACACACTCCCCGCATGCAGCGCGTTCGTTGCGCCTTGCTCCGGATACTCTGTTGAGCGCAACCACCACTCAATCACCAGCGTATTGATCGAGAACCCGATCCAGAACGCCCACCCGAAGAACTGCCGGGGCGCGAGGTGGGTCAGACGGCTGGTGGCAAAGAACACGCCCATCACCGGCCGCGTGGTGGCGATGCCCAGCAATATCACGATGGCCCGCAGCGTCCATCGCCGCTGCAAGCGCGCTTCGCCGCGTCGCATGTACTGGTAGGCGCGAAACAACGAGAACAGAAAGAGAGTGTTGAAGACCAGCACGGCGGAGCGCTCTACCCATCCGCCGAAGGCATCGACGCTCATCGCATACGCAGTGAGCCCGACCGTGCCCCCAAACGGCAACAGCAACCGCCCAGGCCATCCCGTGCCGGCGGAACTGCGGAACACGACGAATGGCGCCAGGCCCACAAAGATCAGGGCCGGAAGAATATGCGCCAGCGTAAGCGCCGCGTGTGCTGCGAAGAACGCATCCAGCGCGGCCAACTGCGGCGGCAGGTTCCGGGGCGGGGAAGCCAGCGCATACAACCGCCGCCCCACCACTGCGACCGCAATGGCGATGCATGCCCAGAACGCCGCCAGCAACCAGGGCGACCGGGCGCGTCCGCCTGGGAAACCGCCAACTCCCGTTCTGTCCCCGGAATGGGCTGGCATCTCTGCCTCCTTCTCGCGGCCTACAGGAGCATTCTATTATTTAATTTTACATAATGTAAAGTTAATATGTTTCGGCTACTATCTCAGCGTGGCGCGCCCAAAAGCTGCTCCCTGCAAGCGGCCGTACTCGCTCGGCAAACGACTCGAACGGTCCGATCACAAGCGGACCCGAATCCTCGCCGTCGCCCGGGCGCATCTGGAGTCCAATGGCTTCCTGAATCTCACCCTGGATGCGCTCGCTCGCGAAAGCGGCGTCACTCGCCAGACCCTTCACAACCTGTTCGGCACCAAGGCCGGGCTGCTTGAAGCGCTCTTCGATCAACTCGCGTTAGCGGGAGGTATGGACCGAATGCGGGTGGTGATGCAAACGATCGACGCCGACGCCCTGCTGCCCGCATTCGTGAAGGTCTTCACCGACTTCTGGAGCAAGGACCGTCTGTTCATCCGCCGGATTCACGGCATCGCCGCCATCGATCCGGAACTCGGTGTCGCCGTCGAAGCCCGAAACCGCCGCCGGCAAATGGCCGCCGCCAGGGTCGTCGAGCGTCTAAGCAGGGGCAAGGGCGCGAGAACTGACACGAGAGCTGACTTAAAGCACGACGCAGCAAACCAAGTCCGGCAGGCTGCCGCTCTCTACGCCCTGACATCGTTTGAGTTCTTCGATGCCTTGGCGCAAAGCGTGGGCACGGTGCAGCATGCTGCCGATCTGGTCCTTGCGCTGGTAAAGAGCCAACTCGCGACCCGTTAGGATTACACGCACCAAGGATCGAAAATGAAAATCCTGCGGGGTCGAATCCGCGGGCGTGGCCCGGGCTGTCGCGTTCCGTGCGAGAGCTGGGGATCTGTTCCATGTCGGCGATGCGGATCAATCAGGGGATCGGTGAAGCCACAGATCAGGTGAGCAAGCCCAGCCAGATGAAAAACCCGCCCGCAGGGCGGTCACAGTTCGAGCGAGCCCCGCGGGCATGCGCGTGTCGGGGTTTTCGCGGGGGGTCCTACACCTGTTCTGGAACGAAATTCCAGGCGGCCAAAAACGGCTCAACCCACCGACAACGGGCTGCTCTACCAGGCCATGGCTGTTTTTCTTCAGCCGTTTGCAGGGAGTTTGCGCCGGTCTCTGGCGATCATGGCCGTCCGCCCCGGGGCCAGGTTGTACGGCCCGTTGTCGGATAAAGCCTTGAGGGTGCCTCGTCCGAGTCCGCTCGGGCGGGAATTTTTTCCGCGTCACGCTCAACCCCGGCTCACGCCTCCGGTGATGATGCCATCGTCTCGGCGTACGATCCCAGGGCCTGAGCAGTTTTCGACAATCCCCCGCCGAAGCCTTCCTTGACCAGTTTCAAGATGGTTCCGCGGTTTTGGACGATCAGCTTCAGCCAGGCCCGTTTGCCCAGCATGGGGAAATAGATTCCGCGGAAGCACAGCCGCGCGAGGAATATGTTGATGCGATTGCCCAGCGGCTTGTCCGCAATCGAGTCGACTGCCTTGGCGAGTGCATCCGGACTGTACGAGTTGGACCATCCGTAATTCACCTCGGCATGGGCTTCCGGAATCGTCATCTTGAGCGGCGTGTGCGCCATCGCAAACGGAATGAACTCCTGCCAGTGCTTGGCGCGTGTCAGGCGTCCGGCGGTCTCCAGTCGCTTGTACAGCGGGGTTGCCGGCAACGGAGTCAGCAAGCCGAAGATGGGCAGCCCCGGGGGCCAGGTGCGAACCTGTTCGAGCGTGCGCTCGGCCACGCCCGGCGTGTCATTGTCCATGCCGAAGATGAACGACGTGATCGCATACACGTCGCGCTGCGCCAGTCGTTCCAGCACGGCCGCATACTCGCTCGGCTTGTTGAAGCCTTTGTTCATGTCTTTCAGGTTGGTCGGGTCAATGGACTCCATCCCGATGAAAACCCACTTGCCCCCCGAGGCGGCAATCAGGTCCACCAGTTCTTCGTCGCGCAAGAGGTTTGCGCTGATCTGCGCCACCCAGTGGACCTGCGCGCCGGCTGCAATGATGTCGCGCAGAAGCGACTTGGTACGCTTCACGTTAATCGCGAAATTGTCATCAATAAAGAAAACCGCGATCTGGCCGCCCTCGCTCTTCGCGCGCGCCTTTAAACGCAACAGTTCGTTCACAACACTTTCATTGGGGCGAAAGCGGATCGAATCGCCGAAAAACCCGGTCACCGTGCAGAATTCGCAGCCGTACGGGCAACCCCGGCCCGACTCAACCGGAACGATGCGAAACGTCCCCCAGCCGGCGCCTATCTGCTTGAGCAACGGATGCATCATCTTGGGAATCAGGTTGAACTGGTCGAGGTCGAGCACATCCCATGGAATCGATGGATAGTCTTGCAGCGCGGGCTTGCGTTCCTTGCCCGACGCGTCCAGCGGCTCGTAGATGTCTTTCAGTTTGCCGCGCACCGCGTCTTTCACGATCAGCGGCCAGGTCTCATCCGCCTCGCCGAGAGCCACCGCGTCGGCATGACGCGGCCCGCCATCGCGGCCGAGCGCCTCGTCGGCCAGCTCCGTGACGTGCGGCCCGCCCATCACCACCGGCACTCCCGCGGCGCGCACAGCGTCGGCCATTCGGTAGGCCTTGGCGATCATGCGTGTCATCGCGCCGATGCCCACCAGTCCGATCTTTTCTTGTTGCACGTACCGTGCGATGCCCGCTTCATCCATGGGCTGAGCGTTGCCATCGATCAACAGAACTTCGTGGCCGGCGGGCGTGAGCGCCTGGAGAAGAAACATCCAGAGGTGTGGCATGAAATTGCGGGTCACACCATTATCAGGGTTGTAAAGCAGGATTCTCATCGCGTCCTTCTCCGTTCTTCGAATCGCTGGTGGATGCGTGCACAACCGAAGGAGGAGACCCGAGCTGTGTCGAAACTGGCGGCTTCCCCGTGAGCGGCTTAGGCAGGATTTTCGTTGCCTACCCAGTTGCCGGGATTGTACACCTTCCACCGCGTATGTGTACGCTAGCAGACACTCAGGGGGTAGGCTTTTTTCGGGCTCGAGGATCGAGGGAGTCGTCCGGGCGGCGTCTGGAGCCGTTAGTCGTATTTTTCGTACAAAATCGACTTACGATCCCAGCCCAGGCTCTTCAGCAGATCGCGGTTGGCGCTGACCATCTTGTCGAGCCCGCAGATGTAGGCATGCATGTCGGTGCGGCCTTTGGCGGAACCAGCGACGTGCTCCTGCACGTACCCGCGCAGACCCCTCCAGTCCTCACCGCCGCGGCTCAGGGTCGGCAGGTATTCAAAGTTCGTATGCTCGGTGGCCAAGCGGACGAACTCGTTGTGGTAATAGATGTCCTTTTCATGGCGGCTCCCGAACAGCAGCCGGAAATGTTTGTTCTGATGCCGCGACGGGTCGGCGAACAGCCAGTGCAGCATCGAGCGAAAGGGTGCGATCCCGGTGCCGGTCGCGATGAAGATGGTGTCGCGCAGCGGAGGACGCAGAATGAAATTGCCAAACGGCCCCTGCACGGAAATTTCAGCGCCCGCCTGGAGATCGCAAAGGTGGTTCGACATGAAACCGTCCTGCACGCGATTCAGGCAGAGCGCGAACCGTTTCCCATCCGGTGGTGACGCGATCGAGTACGCGCGCGTGAGTTGTTCGCCGTCCGGCTTGATCTGCGTGAGGGAGAGCCATTGCCCGGGAACGAAGGCGAACTTGGCTTCGCCCTCCACGGCAAATTCCAGGTGCTTGGTAAGCGCCGACAGGTCAGTGCTGCGGGTCAGGCGGGCAGTGAGCGTCTGAAAAGCCATCGGTTATTTAGATGAGGGGAACAGATGAGTGGACGCGATTCGGGCGGGAAATGCGAAATCGCTGTTCCACCTGGAACATTCTGCATCGCTGCAAGTTCATCCTTAGCTCATCGATGATCTACGAAAAGTGGGTGGGATGGGGGCGGGACTTTGGGGAGGTTTGGAGAGTTGGCCTGGCACACCTGGCGTGTGATTTTGCTCACATGGTGGCGGATTGTGGGCAGAGAAACCCAATGTTCCGGGTGCGGACCGACCAGGGGCTTGCGATAAGAGTCGCCGCCGGCGGGTATTGCCGGGTGAGCCGAGGGTTGACATGGGAGACAAGGGACGGTTCGACTGTATTCGGCTGGCGCCTCACCTCGCTCGGGCTGGCGGTAGTTTGGCGAGGACGGTGTGCGAAGGACTGCTCAGGCTGACGCCGCGGCAGAAGCCGCTGCGGCTGCACAGGCGAGGGCGCCTGTGGCTTGGTGCTTCGGGGCGATTGCCCTGGTTGCGCCGGACGGGGGGAGGGCCGCCTCCTCCATATACTTCTACACCGCTCGAGGAAGCGACGCACCCGCGTCGGAACCCCATCGCCTAAAGCCCGGTAGCGAGGGCCAGGGTTTCCTATTCGACCGTCACCGACTTCGCAAGGTTTCTGGGCTGATCTACGTCGCATCCCCTTCGCACAGCAATGTGGTAGGCCAGCATCTGCAAGGGGACGATCTCGAGGATGGGTGCGAGCTCTTCGGGCGCGGGGGGGATGTAGATGACGTGGTCCGCGGCCTCTTTGATTTCCTCGTCGCCTTCGGTGGCGAGCGCGATGACCTGTCCGGAACGCGCCTTCACTTCTTTCAGGTTCGACATGGTCTTCTCATAGCGCACCACCGAGAGGGGATCGTTCGGATCGCGGGTGGCGATGATGACGACCGGAAGGTTTTCGTCGATGAGGGCGTTGGGACCATGTTTCATTTCGCCGGCGGGATAGCCCTCGGCGTGGATGTAGGAGACTTCCTTCAGCTTCAACGCGCCTTCGAGCGCAATAGGGTAGTGGATCCCGCGGCCCAGAAAAAGAAAATCCTGCGCGCGCGAGTAAGTCCTGGCCAGTTCTTCCACGGCCTCGTCGTGCGTGAGGATCTGCTCGAGCTTGCCGGGCAGGCGGGTGAGGTCGAAGACCTCGCTCTTGGCTTGCTGAGGCGTGATCGTGCCGCGTACTTGCGCAAGGTAGAGGGCGAGTAAATAGAGAGCGGTGAGTTGTGCTGTGAAAGCCTTGGTGGAAGCGACGCCGATCTCGGGGCCGGCGTGGGTGTAGACCGTGCCGGCGGCTTCGCGGGTCACCATCGAGCCCACGACGTTGCAGATGGCAAGTGTCTTCGAGCCCTTGGCCTTGGCTTCCCGCTGTGCAGCGATGGTGTCGGCGGTCTCGCCAGATTGCGTGATCAGCAGCGTGATCGTGTCGGGCGCGATGATGGGATCGCGATAGCGCCACTCGCTGGCGTAGTCGACCTCTACCGGAATGCGGGCGAGACTCTCGATCATGAATTTGCCGGCTTGCCCGGCGTGCCAGCTGGTACCGCAGGCGGCAATGTTGATCTTCTTGGCGGCGCGGAATTCTCGCTCGCTGATCTCCATCTCCTCGAGGAAGATGTGGCCGGTGTCCTGGGAGACGCGGCCGAGGGTGGTGTCGCGTACGGCGCGGGGCTGCTCGTAGATTTCCTTGAGCATGAAATGCTTGAAGCCGCCCTTTTCGGCCATGATCGGGTCCCAGGTAACGTGCTGGACTTGGCGGGTGACCGGCTTGCCATCAAAGTCGGTGAGCTGGACGCCTTCAGGTGTGATGACGGCGATGTCGCCGTCGCCGAGGAAGAAGAGGTCGCGCGTGTGGTAGAGGATGGCGGGCACATCTGAGGCGACGAAGTACTCGTCCTTGCCCAGTCCGATGACAGCGGGCGGGCCGTTGCGGGCGGCGACGATCTTGTTTGGCTCGTCAATCGCGATGACGCTTAACGCGAATACGCCGGTCAGTTCCTTGACGGCTTTGCGGACAGCTTCTTCAAGAGACGGCCGGTGCCCGTTGCCGGTTTTCAGAAAATATTTCTCGACCAGGTGGGCGATGATTTCAGTGTCGGTCTCGGTGGTGAACTTGTGGCCTTCTTCGATGAGCTTCTTCTTCAGCGAGAGATAATTTTCGACAATGCCGTTATGAACGACGACGATCCTGCCGGTGCAGTCGCGGTGGGGGTGGGCGTTCTCTTCGCTGGGGCGGCCGTGGGTAGCCCAGCGGGTGTGGCCGATGCCGTAGGTGCCGGCAAGCGGCTTGAGACGAATTACCTCTTCGAGGTTGCGCAGCTTGCCCTCGGCGCGACGGATCTGCAGGCCTTCGCCATTGCCGGCAACCGCGATTCCGGCCGAGTCATAGCCACGATATTCGAGGCGCCTGAGGCCGTCGATGATGACGGGCACGACCTGCTTTTTCCCAACGTATCCGACAATGCCACACATGAAAGAAAGCTCCTTGGTCTCAGCCCGGAGGTAAGCTGCGTCTTACAAAAAGGGAGTCGGGCTCGCGCCGGGCAAGCCCGGTTTGTCGATCGGGGAAGTCAGTCTTCGAGGCAGTAACGGTATTCCTCAATCACCGGGTTAGTGAGGACCTCGCGAGCGATGCGCTCGACTTCCGACTGTGCGTCTGACTTGCTCAGATCGCTATCGAGAGTGAGCTCGAAGTACTTGCCTTGGCGGACGTCCCCCAGCCCCTTGTAGCCCATCTTCTTGAGTGCGCCCTGAATGGTCTTGCCCTGCGGATCCAGGACACTTTTTTTGAGCGAAACGTAGACGTAGGCTTTCATCGGCAACTTCATTATACGTCAGCTCCTCGAAGGGCCTGAGGGGGTTGTCAGTTGGGAAGCGGGATGCTGCCGGTATTTCGGCACATCGGGACAAGCTGAAAATTCAGCTGGATTCGAGCGCCTGAATCCTGCGATCTAATTCAGACAACGCATCTTGCAGCATTTGGCGATGGCGGGGGTCGGAGGCGGAATCGAGCCGGCGAAGGACACTTTTCCTGGTCAAGCGCACTCCGTCGAGCGTGCGCTGGCGGGCAGCCTGTTCGGAAGTGAGGCGGGTTTTCGGTTCGCGGATGGTTTCCCCAGCCTCGGCCTGCTGCGCTTCCACGGATTTGCTCTCCCAACCGCGAGCCATTTGGAAAGTATACGAGACCCGGGGTGGTGGGTTGCAGATCTCAACCTGTTGGGACGAAATGACCAGATTGCCGTGAGGAATGCACCTCAATCGTGGGCACCGGAGTCCATAATACGCGGTCATTCAAGGGGGACCGCGGCGGCCAACGATCGTCTGGACCGGAAAGATCCTGTAATTTTAGTCTTCCCGGATAGCCAGCGATCGCGCTATGATCGCGCGCGGCTGAGTTGCCTTAGAGCTTGGGAGGCGTGGTCTGCGAGAGGGCGCAGGCGTGCAGTGGTATGCAGTCTGAGTCCGAGAACTTCCCCGATCCCCAAGGCGAGCTTCGAGGCTACCACGGCCTGCTGGATATGCTAATGGTCCGGCATTACGGTCTGCCGGAGCTGTTCGACGAGATGGCGCAGCGACTGCAGAAGGTCGCCGATTTCCAGCTTCTGAATTTTTCTCTGCACGATCAACAGCACAAACGTGATGCGACTGTACCTGTGGGCGGGCGAATCTCGGGTTGAACTCCCGCAGGAGGTGCCGGTGCAAGATTCCGCGAGCGGGTGGGTACCACGATCGGGGGAGGGGCCTTCCCAACCTTCGGCGGGTGCCTCACTCCGGTTCGGATGCCAGAGTGCGGGACGAAAACGGAGATCGCGAGCACGGCGGCATTTCTGGCTGAAGGCGGATTGCCGATGGCCGGCCCATCACTACCGGTGGGTGGTCTGGTCCCCAAGTTGTTTGAGCTTCGCCTGGGCGCTCTCCTGGATTGCCTTCCTGCGCTGCTCGGTGTCGCGATTGTCCCTGGCGAGAAGCTCCAGAGCTCTTTTTGCATGCGTCCGCGCAAGCTCTTTCTGCCCGTCGGCCAGGTAAGCGTCCGACAGGCTGTCATATACGTTTGGTGAATCGGGATAGGCCGTGACATTGAGTTGCATGATCGCGATCGCGCCTTTGCCGTCTCCGAGTCGCAGATGCTCGTATCCCAGCAAGTTCACAAGGAACTCCGGGAAAATGTTTGCTCCCGGATCCTGTTCACGAGCGTCCGCCAGCATTTTGGCCGCTTTTCCCGCACCGCCCGGTTGATCGATCTGTTCCAAAGCCCGGACTTGTGCGGGAGGGAGCCGAGAGCCGTTGGTCGATGGCACCTCATCTGGCTTTCCGCCGAGAGCAGCCTGGAACCAGCGCGCGATCAGGTTCGGCAGCTCGGGGTGCGGCGTGAACATTGCTGCGCCGTGCCCTCCGGTCGAATATCGCTGGAAACGGCTGGCGGAGTTGGGAGAAATGCTGAACAACCACTGCATGACTTCGGTGAGATCCCCAAACTCATCGTCATCGGCCGCCGCTGTGAACACCGGCAGGCGGTTTGTCGCCTGCAAGAACAGGCGTCCATCCCGGTTGGTTTCTCCCGAGAGCAGCATCAGAGCCTTCAGTTCTGCGTGCCGCCGCGCTAACTGGACGGAGTTATTGACTCCGCAACTGGCGCCGCCGGCGCCGATCATGTCGTGCTGGACGCCTGGCTGGGACAAGAGATACCGAAAAGCGATATCGATGTCACCGGGCCAGGTTTCGGTGACGATTCTCTGCTCGTCGTCGGGCGGTAGCTTTTCGAAGCGTGGGCCGCCGCTTTCTCCGAAACCGCGATAGTCGACGGTGAGCACATGGATGCCAACCGAATTCATCGCCTGAGCGAGCACATCCCATGATTTGCGCTGCTGGTTGCATTGATGGAGTAGCAGGACTCCAGGCCCGGGTCGAGCGGCGGCAAAATAGGAGGCCTTGAGGACCGTGCCGTCTGAGGCTGTCAGGTTCACGATCCGTGGTTGCAAGGTCGACTGGGCCGAGCAGGCTGCCGCAAGAAGAATGGAAACCAGAATGGGCCGAGCGAGTTTTGCAGCTGACATAGAATCGCCTCCGAGCGGACGGCTGAAAAGATTAGCGCGTTCCTGGCGTATTGGGAACGGGTCGACGGACACCATGCGTCACGGTCTGAACCTGCGAGAGTGGAATCTGCAGGTGAACTTCATGTTCGGGAACTGCTGCTTGAGTTACTGCAGAGAAGCATGGGGGGCGCGCGGCTGCTGCGTTCCGAGGGCAAACCCCGTGCCCGAAGCGTGGTGGCCCAGCCGCAAGAAGCGCGGAGTTACGACCTTACTTGGACGCTTCGTGAACCAGGATGTCACCCCGGAAGGAATGAAGTTCGAAGGCGGCGGAGGCTTGCCGCAACAGCGAATTCGACGCGCCGGGAGCGAAGCCGGTGGCCATGACCGGGGGGGCCGGCAGGATCTGATTATCAACTTTGCCCTTTACGGATCGGGCTTTGAAGTGGGTGAAGCGCGGGGATATAACCGCGACGTCGATGTTGCCTGTTCCCGTCACCAGCTTGTAGAAGCCCATGCCGGGATTTCCGGAATACCTGATGCGGCCGGTGCCGGAATGGACTTCGACCATTGGACCAGATACGTCCTGCAAAACAACATCACCGCTGGCGGTGGTTACGTCGACGTGACCCTCGGTCACCTGTCGAAGGGAGATCGGTCCGCTCAGAGTTTTCACGTGAACGTGAGCGTTGCGGATCAAGTGTGCATCGACAGAGGCGGTGGTGCCTTCGAAGATGAGATCCCCTTCGAGGTTCTCGGCCGAGAGCGACCCGGCGGCAGTACTCAGGATGACGCAGGCGTCGGCCGGGACCAGCACCTGGTAGTCGACGTTGTCCGCCTTGGCGCCGGAGGAAATCTGCGAGCCTGTGGTCAGTTCAATACGGCTCTCGCTTTGCTGGGCCTGAATCTGGACGGCATCGGAGTGGGTGACGGTCGCGACCACGCGATTCTCGGAGGACGGGGTCACGGTGATGCGGCCATATTGATTGCGGATCGAGATGACGGGCTTGACGCTCACGGTGTAGGCCAGCACTTCGCGCTTGATCTGCGCGGAAGACGCCACGCAGGCGGCCAGAATCAGAAGGGTAAGGGGTGCGAGGCGCGCAGCATTTCTCATGACCATTCTCCGTCCGGTACCTATGATGATGCCAGAAATCCAGGCAAGATGACAGACCGATGCTTAAAAACGTAGGATGCGCCAGTTTCCGCGGCGGGTTGCTCTGGGAGCGGGCTAGAGGCCGAACAATTCGCGAAGGCGCTTGGTTTGGGCGCGGCTGACAGGGATCTCGGTTTGTTTCTTGTCGTCCATGCGGAGCTGGTAGGAGCTCTTGAACCAGGGGACGACCTCCTTGATGCGGTTGATGTTGACCAGAAACGAACGGTGCGCGCGCCAAAAATGATGGGGGTCGAGGCTGTCGAGCAGTTCTTCGAGAGTGCGGCAGTTGGACTGTCCCTCGGCGCCGTTGATCCCGGCAGTCACCACGCTGATGACGCCGTCTTCAATGGAGGCGTAACAAATGTCTTTTTGATCCACCAGAAAGAGGCGGCCTGCGGACTTGATGAGAACCTTGGAGGTCTGCGGCGGCTTCTGCGACTCGAGCATACGCACCAGGGTCTCGAGTTTGTCGGAAGGCGAGTTGCCAGCCTCCATTTTTGCGCGAGCTCGCTGGATGGACTGCGCGACCCGCTTTTTGTCGAAAGGCTTCAGCAGGTAATCGACAGCATTGACTTCGAAGGCCTTGACCGCATACTGGTCGAAGGCGGTGGCGAAGACGATCTTGGGAAGGGGGACTTTCTTGTCGAGCAGTTTCTTGATGACGCCGAAACCGTCGAGGCCGGGCATCTGCACGTCCAGGAACACCAGGTCAGGAGTATGTTCGCGGATCAGGTGAACGGCTTCGAGGCCATTCTTGCCCTGCGCGACAACGTTGACGTCGTCCACGCCCTTTAACAGGTAGGCGAGTTCGTCACGGGCTAACTGCTCGTCGTCAACGATGACCGCAGACAAGGACATGGCAGCTCCCAGGAGATAGCGTTGTGAGAAGTATAGTGGGCGGTTTTGGTGGGGGTCAACGACAGGGGGGATAGGAGGTAGAGCGATCCAAGTCTGTCCCCCATAGTAACTAACTAGTAAAATCTGGGCGGGACGGGCCTTCCCTGGGCGGGCCGGAGCCTGGGGCGCGGGGGGGGCGCATGGCGCTGTGGGCGCGGAAGGTGGGGCGAGGGCCGGCTAAGACATCAAACCTTGGATTCAAGAACTTTCCGGGATGCGAATTCGACGGATCAGTCGCTGGAACTTAGGCTCACCACGAAGGCTATCAAAGGCCGGGTCCACTCCCAAACG
>Ga0137396_10001280_pt1 | contig 13092 bp, 12 predicted proteins | sample czc16metaG_FD_108284 | JGI IMG/M metagenome (GOLD analysis project Ga0137396, IMG submission 108284) | Vadose zone soil microbial communities from Angelo Coast Range Reserve, California, USA - czcobulk3.16 metaG | ecosystem: Environmental > Terrestrial > Soil > Vadose zone | place: USA...
CCCGTTGCGTCCGAGGAGCGCCACGACCTTTCGCCGCGCCACCTCGAGCGACACGCCCTGGAGCACGTGCGCGTCGCCGTAGTAGCTGTGCAGTCCCGCGATGGAGAGGCCGTCAAGCATGGTGTGGCCTTCCCAGGTAGACCTCCTGGACCTTCGGGTCGTTGCGGATCGCGTCCGGCTTGCCCTCGGTGAGGACCTGGCCGAAGTGCAGGCAGGTGACGTAGTCGGTGAGCCCCAGCGCCAGCTCGATGTCGTGCTCGATGAGCACCATCGAGAGGTCTTTGGGCAGCTCGCGGATGATCCGCGCCATCCGGGCGCGTTCCGCGGCCGACAGCCCCGCGGCCGGCTCGTCGAGCAGCAGCAGGCGGGGCTTCCCCGCGAGCGCCAGCGCCAGCTCGAGCTGGCGCTGCTCGCCGTACGAGAGCGTCCGCGTGACCGTGTCGCGCCGTCCCTGGATGCCCGCCACCGCGAGCGCGCGCTCGACGGCCGCCAGCTCCTCCGCGTCCCGGGGACGATCGCGCCCGAAGAAGGAGAACTTGCTGCGGCTGGGTCCCCGCACCGCGAGGCGGACGTTCTCCTCGACGGTGAGATCGCCGAACAGGTTCGTGATCTGGTAGGTGCGGCCCATGCCCAGCGCCGCGCGGCGATGCACGCGCAGCCCGGTGATGTCCTGGCCGAGGAGCTCGATCCTGCCGCTCGTGCACGACAGCTCTCCGGCGATGGCGTTGAAGAGCGTCGTCTTGCCCGCGCCGTTCGGGCCGATGATGGCCCGCCGCTCGCCGGCCGCGACCGCGAGCGATACGCCGTCCACCGCGCGCAGCGCGCCGTAGGCGACGCTCACCCGGTCCAGCCTGAGCAACGGCGCCGGAATCACGCCTTCTTGATTCCCTGGAACTCCCGCGAGTACGACGGCTGCTTCATGTACTGCTCCGGGTCGTACTTCCAGAATTGCGAGACCCCCGGGTAGACCTCGACGGGCACGTTCCACAGCTTGCCGTCGGCGCGGCGCGCCACCTTGCGGATGTACATGTCGTAGATGGGGTTCCCGTACTTGTCGAGGCTGACCTCGCGCCCCAGCGGAGAGGCGGAGAGCTTCACCTTGCGCACCGCTTCGAGGAAGCGCGGCCTGTCCTCGACCTTGCCGCCGCTCGCCTTGAACGCCTCGGCCAGCCACATGGCGCCGGAGTAGTGCGAGAAGGCATAGATCGAGGGGAGCTTCGCGAACGCCTTCTCGTAGTCGGCGACGAACTTCTTGTTGGCGGCGTCGTCCCGCCCTTCGCAGAAGTGGCCGGCCGAGATCACCCCCTCGGCCTCCGGGCCCAGCGTCCGGATGATCGACTGGTCGGTCGCGTTCATGGAAGTGAAGAGCTGGATCTTGTCCTTGAGCCCGAAGTTCGCCCACTGCTGGATGAAGCGCGAGCCGTCCGCGCCGGTCTCCATGGCGAACACGGCGTCGGGCCGCAGGCTCTGGATCTGAGGGAGGTAGGGGCTGAAGTCCGGCGTGTTCAGCGGGTGCCAGACCTGCTGCAGCACCGAGCCGCCGCCCTCGGTGAAGACCTGGCAGAACCCACCGCACTGCTCGTGGCCGAAGGTGTAGTCCTGGGAAACGGTGATCACTTTCCGGATCCCTTTCTTCAAGGCGTAATCCGCCAGCGGGCGCGTGCTCTGGCTGGCGGAATACCCGGCGATGCGGATGACGTTGGGGATCCGCTTGCGCTGGGTGAGATCGTCGGCGGCGATCACGGGGATGAAGTAAGGGACTCCGTTCCCCTTCACGTACTCGGCGACCGCCAGCCCGGTGTTGGCCAGGATGTCCCCCACCAGCATGTGCACCTCTCGCTGCTCGACGAGGCGGCGCGCCTTCTGCAGCGCCGTGTTCGGGTTGCTGGCGTCGTCCTCGACGACCACCTCGATCTCGCGGCCGCCGGCCTTGTGGCCCACCTGGTCCCAGTAGAGGTTGAACCCGTCGACCAGCTCGCGGCCACCCGCGGCGATGACGCCGGTCAGCGGGGAGAGGAGGCCGATGCGGATGGGGCCCGCGTCCGCCGCGGAAGCGCGGCGCGCCCAGGACGAGAGCGCGAACAGGCCCGTGGTCTTCAGGAAGCTGCGGCGGTGCATGCGGACCTCCCTCTCGGGAATCGAGGCACTGCGGGCGTCACGGCTTGCGGACCTGCGGTGAGTACCGGGCGAGCATGAGCCGCGCCCGGCCGACCAGCCCTTCGGGCGCGAAGATCATGGTTGCGATGAACACCAGTCCGAGCACCATGGGCCAGCGCTCGGTGTGGAAGCTGACGAAGTTCTCCAGCGAGATGATGGCCACCGAACCGACGAAGCTGCCGACCAGGGTGCCGACCCCGCCGACGAGCACCATCAGCAAGGCGGCGACCGATTGCGCCAGCGCGACCGTGGCGGGGCTGGCGAAGCTGTTGAAGAAGGCGTAGAGCACGCCGGCCGCTCCAGCGAAGAAGCCGGAGACGACGAATCCGATGAAGAGGTGGAGCGAGACGTCGTAGCCGAGCGTGCGCATGCGCGACTCGCTCCCGCGGATCCCGCGCAGGGTGAGCCCGAAGGGTGAATGGACGAAGCGCCACATCGCGTAGCTCATCAGCGCGGTCGCGGCGAGCACGAAGTAGTAGAAGGGGACCGGGCCGGCCAGGAGGGAAGGGCGCACCGAGCCGCGCAGCCCGTTCTCGCCTCCGGTGACCGAGGTCCAGCGCAGGCAGATCCCCCACACGATCATTCCCAGCGCGAGCGTGATGAGCAGGAAGTACACGCCGGAAGTACGGATGGCGAGGAGCGCGAACACCACGGCGGCCACGGTCGCTGCGCAGAGGCCGAGCAAGGCGCCCATCCAGGGATGCCCGCCTGCCACCGTCACCGTATAGAGGACGACGTACGTGGCGATGCCAAAGATGGCGCCGTGGCCCAGCGAAGTCCGTCCGGCGTAGCCGGCGAGGACGTCGATGGACATCGCCAGCGCGGCGAAGATCAACATCTCGGTCGCCAGGCTGGTCTTGTAGCCGGGCGCCGCGAACGGCACGGCGCAGAGCGCCGCGGCGACGACCGCGAACGGCACCGCGTTGCGGCTCACGTGGCCCGTCCGAACAGCCCGAGGGGGCGGAACGCGAGCAGGACGGCCATGGGCCCGAAAATCACGAAGTAGGCCAGCTCCGGAAACCACACCTGTCCGAAGGTGGCGAGCATTCCCACCAGGAGGCTCCCGACCCCGGCGCCCACCAGGCTGCCGCGGCCGCCGATGATCACGACGGCGAGGCTGAACACCAGGATTTCCACGTCTGCGCTCGGGTACAGGGAGAGGAACGCACCGCCGAGCGTGCCGCCGAGCCCGGCGAGCGCCGATCCGAGCATGAACGTGTAGATGAACACGCGCTTGATGTCCACGCCCATGGCGTCGACCATCTCCAGGTCGTCCACGCCGGCGCGGATCAGGGCCCCGAGGCGCGTGCGGTGGAGCAGGAACCAGAGCCCGGCGAAGAGGACGACGGCGACCGCCAGCACGAACAGGCGGTATCGGGGATAGGCGATGGCGCCGAGACGGAGCGGACCCTGCAGTGCACCCGGTACGGGCACGGTGAACGTGTCTCCGCCCCAGACGATGAGGGCAAGGTCGTTCAGCACCAGGGCGACGCCGAGCGCGAGCAGCACCTGGCGCAGCTCGTACCCCTTGACGAACCGGAGCAGCGAAGTGTCGATGAGAAACCCGACCATCGCAATCGCTACTGCGGCGGTCGCGGCCCCGGCGAGAAAGCTGCCCGTCTTCGTCGCCACGGTCAGCCCGATGTAGCCGCCGACCAGGTACAGCGCGCCGTGGGCCAGGTTGACGATCCTCATCAGGCCGAAGATGAGCGTGAAGCCGCTGGCGACGACGAAGAGCAGCGCCGCGAAGGTGACGCCGTTCAGCGCGTTGAAGGCGAGCATCGAGGCGCGGGTCAACCGGCCTTCCCTTTCCGCGTGTCGAGGTACCACTCCAGGATCTGTTCGCCGTTCCAGAAGAGCACGCCGGGGAATTTCGCCGCGTACTCGTAGACTGCCTCCAGGTACTTGATCCGGTGCGGAACGCCGCTGATGTACGGGTGGATGGCCATGGCCATCACCTTGGCCCGTCCGGCTCCTTCCTCGTAGAGACGGTCGAAGCTGTCCTTCGCGCGCTGCAGGAAGTACCCCGACTCGTGGTGCTGCACCATCATCATCGGGATGTCGTTCAGCTCCAGCGTATACGGCAGCGTGACGAGCGGCCCGTGGTCGGTGCTGATCTCGGTCGGCTCGTCGTCGTAGACCCAGTCGCCGATGTACTTGATCCCCTCCGCGGCGAGCCAGTCGGGCGTCTCGTACGTCTCGGTGAGCCCCGGCCCGAGCCATCCCAGGGGCCGCTTGCCGGTGAACCGCTCGAGGACGCCGATCGACTGGCGGATGGTCGCTCGCTGGTCCTCGAGATCGTGGATGGGCATCTGCACGTAGCTGTGCCCCATGAATTCCCACCCCGCTTCGCGGCAGGCAAAGGCGACGCGCGGATAGCTCTCGCACACCTTGGCGTTGATGGAGAGGGTGGGGCGGATCCCGAGTCGATCGTAGAGCGCCTTGAAGCGCCAGAAGCCGACCCGCATCCCGTACTCGTGCCATGACCAGTTGGGGACGTCGGGGATGCGGACGTTGCCCATCGGCGCGGGGAGCACCTGCCGGGCCATCGGCCGGACGATCTCCCATTCCTCCAGGTTCACGATGGTCCACACCACCAGGCGCGCGCCACCGGGGAGCTTCAGGGGAGGCCGGTCGACGATGGCGGAGTACTGGGCGCGTTCCCGGGGCAAGGTCATCGGCTTCCTCCACGTTCGCGGTCGAGCTTCACTCTCCCAGCAGGCGCAGTGCGGTGCGCCCGCAGACGTCCTCGCGCTCGCGCGGCGTGAGCCCGGGGACCGCGTCGATCCGCGCGATCGGGTCGTCGTCGCGCATGTCGAAGGGGGAGTCGGTACCCAGCGCTATGCGGTCGCTGCCCACCAGGTCGATGAGGTACCGGAGCGCCCCCGGATGGAAGACCATCGAGTCGTAGTGGAACCGGCGCAGCAGCTCGAGCGGCCGTGTCCGCGTGCTCGCGCGCGGCTCCGGCCGCACTTCGTAGCCGTGCTCCAGCCGCCCGATCTGGTAGGGCAAGAACCCGCCCCCATGCGCGAGCGCGATCTTGATCCCGTCCAGCTCGTCGAGCGCGCCGCTGAGCATGAGATTCGCGGCGGTCACCGTCGTGTCCCACGGGTTCCCGATCAGGTTGGTCAGGTAATACGCTTCCATGCCGCACTTCGCTCCGACGTAGTAGGGGTGGGCGAACACGAGCACGTCGAGCTCGCGGCAGCGCCGCAGCACCGGCCGGAAGCGCTGCTCCGCCAGCCCCGCGCCTTCGACGGAGGTGCCGAGCTCCACCGCGCGAAACCCGAGCTCGCGCACCGCGCGCTCCAGCTCGGCGAGGGCCAGCTCCGGATGTTGCATCGGGACGGTAGCCATGCCTCGCAATCGGGTCGGGTGCGAAGCGACCATCTCGGCGATCCCGTCGTTGACGAGCCGCGCCGCCGCGGCGGCTGCGCCGCCATCTGTCCAGTAGAAGAAGGTCGGGGGAGCGGGCGAGACGACCGACACGTCGAGCCCGCGGCGGTCCATGGACCGGATTTTCGCGGCGGCGTCGAAGAATTCCTCGGCCAGCGGATACGCATACCCCTGCGCGTGGACGACGCGCTCGGCCGAGCCGTGGGACTCGATCCGCGCGCCCCAGGCCGAGGGCGACTGCCGGATGGCGTCGAGTAGCCGCCGCGGGATGACGTGGCTGTGGAGGTCGACGGAGGGCGAGGAGCGGGCGCTCATCGCGCGCCGAGCCCGGGGAGCTGCTTCACCGCTTCGCTCTTGAGCACGAACCCGAACGCCGTCCGGATGCAGGCGAGGGCCGCCGCATGGAGCTCCGGCGGATCCATGGTGTCGACGCAGTCCTCGACGACGATGACGGCGTAGTCCTTGACGTTGGCGGACACGGCCGTCGCGAGCACGCAACTGTTGGTATTGATGCCCGTCAGGAGCACCGTGTTGATGCCGTGGCTGCGCAGCAGGAAGTCGAGATCGGTGCCGACGAAGCAATCGTAGCGTTTCTTCGTGTCGACGACCCAGTCGCGCTCGGCGTCGAGCAGCTCGGGCATCACCGTACAGCCCGGCATGCCGGCCAGGTTGTGGCGGAGCACGTTCTTGCGCGTGGCCTGCGGGTCTTCCGCGCGCGTCCGCCAGAAGGGATTGGCGCGGATCTCGTCGGCGTCGCGATAGGTGGTCACGAGATGGGCGACGGGAATGCCCACCGATCGGCACCAGGCGAACATCCGCGCGTTCGCGGCGACGATGCGCTTCGCGTCGGAAGCGCTGCGCACCGGCATGGTCGCGACCGACAGGTCCAGATGGCCGCGGTGCAGGTCGATCGCGATCGCGGCCGGCTTGATGGGGCGGACGCCGATGTCCATGCCGGCAGCCTACCGAAAAGGCGATGGGTGTCGACAGCGCCGCCGGAACGCTGTCGACCGGCCCCATTTCTCTCAGGGATGCCGCGTGGCTGGCTTGCCCGTTCCCTTGGTCATCGAGGCGGGGCGCGTCTTCACCGAGATGAGCGTCTTGCCGGCGCTCTCGAGCTGCGCCTGGTACGGCTTGAGCGGCCAGCCTTGCCACTTCCTCGCCACCGTCGCGCGCATCTCCGGCTGCATCTTCTGCCAGGCGTCGCGCACCTTCTCCGCAACCACGGGGTTCGCCTCGAGGAAGAGCGCCCGCTCCTCGGTCGAGGTCTCCGCCCAGGCCTTCGAGGTCGCCAAGGATTCCATCCCCGGATAGTTCTTCACGAACCACTGCTTCTGCCAGGCGGTCGCGCCGGCCCAGCGGGCCTTGAGCTCGCCGTAGAGGGGCGGATTCGCGACGAGGAAGGCGACCTTCTCTTGCGGCGTCGCTTGCGTCCAGGCGTGGTGGAGCGCCTTTCGCGCGAAGTACGGGTGCTCGAGCGCGAGCAGCTTCCGCTGCTCCGGGGTGGCGTTCTCCCAGGCTTCCTTGATCTTCTGCACCATCCTGGGCGTCGCCTCCAGGAACGCGGCGCGCTCCTCGGGAGTCGCGGTGGCCCACCGGTGCTTCATGGTGCGCGCGCCGAGGAGCGGGTGCGCGCGGAGGATCTTCTTCCGCTCTTCCGGCGTGGCCTTGTCCCAGCGCTCCTGGACGGCGCGGCTGCTTTCCCCGAACGCCTCCAGGAAGAGGGCCTTCTCGTCCGCGGACGCTTCTAGCCAGCTGCCCTGGAACGGAGCGCGATGAGCTGCCCTGGCCGCCGGGGCCTTGTCCGGCTCGGCCTTTTCCGCGCGCGCGGGCTCGGCCGGCGCCGGAGCAGCCTCGGCGGGCTTCGCCTCGGGAGCGGCTTCCTCCGGCTTGCTCGCGGTCGCCTCCGCGCTGGGCTCGGCCGGCTTCGCTTCATCGGCGGTCGCGGCCGTCGCTTCCGAGGCCGGCGATCCGGCCTGCGGCGCGACTTGCTCCTCCGCCGCCCGAGCCGGTTCCGCCTTTTCCTCCGCCACCGCGGCGCCCGCGACGCAGAGATTCCACGCGACTGCAGTCCAGAGCACTGCCCTCATGATTGCCTCCCACACGATTGCTTCCCTGGTGGTTGTCCCACGAGGCATTCGGCGGGGCGAGAAACTGGCCGCGCATTCTCGAGGTGCGGATGTGATCTCAATCACGCGCGAGAGCGCGTCGAAACACCCGGCGGATTGCGGTCCACGCGATGGCGGCGACGTTTCGCGCATTGAGCGGGCACAGGCAGGGGAGCCGCTCGCCCGCCGCATGTCCCGGGTTCCGGTCGAGGAAGTACCGGATGTCCGGATCGGCGTCTCGAGGTGGCACGTCGGCGACGCCGGGACGCAGGCGCCGGCCCTGCGCCCGGATGATCCCCGCGGCCGCGTTCCAGGCCTCGCCGCCGTGCCGCTGCGCGAGCACCTCGAGGACTCCGCTCTCCCAGGCTGGAGTGGGCCGATCGCGCCGCGGCCAGTACTCGGCGAGGTTGCGGGGGAGGAGGAGGTAGCTCTTGTAGCTGAACGTATCGAAGCACCAGTAGACTTCGCTGAACGGGTGGCGGAAGCGCTCGAGCGCGAGGCGGAACAAGCCGGCGCGGTGGATCGCGTTGAGGCCGCGGTAAGCCGGCTCGAGGCACACCGCGCTCGTCCAGAGGACGCGAAACGCGCGGCCCTCGTGGCGTTCGGAATAGGCGGACAGAAGCCCCATCCCGCAGAGGCGTCCGTCGGCGGGATCGTGGTAGCGCAGCACTTCGTGCGCGCGCCCCACCGCCAGGTCGAATGCAGCGCGGTCGGTGTCGAAGAAGGTCGCGTACACGACCCAGAGGGCGTCCAGCTCGGACGCGCTCATGCGCGACACGGGCGCGTAGGCGAACCTCAGTCCAGTCGGGGGCACTGCTTCGATTGTTCCTCATTCCGGTCCGCCGTGGAACCGTCATGGTGGGCGCTCCTGCTAAGCTTCCGCGCATGGCGCTCAACATCGACGAGCTGCGCCTCCGCGCCCGGCGCAGGCTCCCTCGGGCGGTGTTCGACTTCATCGACGGGGCGGCCGAGGACGAGGTGACGCTGCGGCGCAACCGCGCGGCCTTCGCGCGGCATGCGCTCGTGCCGCGGGTCGCGGTCGACGTGTCGTCGGTCGACCTGGTGACGACCGTGCTCGGCGAACGTCTGCTCGCGCCGCTCGTCCTTGCCCCGACCGGGCTGTGCGGCATGGCTACTTCCCGTGGCGAGGTTCCAGCGGCTCGCGCGGCGGCGGACGCCGGGGTCCGCTGGGCGGCCAGCTGCCTCTCCTCCGTCACGCTGGAGGAGATCGCCCGCGAGGCGCCCGGCGATCACTGGTTCCAGCTCTACGTCTGGAAGGATCGCGCCTTCACCCAGAAGCTCATCGAGCGGGCGGCGGCCGGCGGCTACCGGGTGCTGGTCGTGACGCTCGACGTGCCGGTCCTCGGCCAGCGGGAGCGCGACGTGCGCAACGGGGCGACCATCCCGCCCCGCGTGACACTCAGGAACGCGATCGACGTCCTGCGCTGTCCGAAATGGCTGTGGACGATCTGGCGCGGTCCTCCCGTGACGTTCGCCAACGTCACCCCGGCGGATGGATCGGCCACCCTCAAGCCGTTCGCACTCTCGCCCTTCGTGAACAGCCTCTTCGATCCGGCGGTGACCTGGAAGGACGTGGAGTGGATGCGGCGGCTTTGGAAGGGACCGCTCGCCGTCAAGGGCGTGATGACCGCCGAGGACGCGCGCCTTTCCATCGAGCACGGGGCGGACGCGGTCATCGTGTCGAACCACGGCGGCCGGCAGCTCGACGACGCGCCCGGCTCGCTCGAGGTGCTCCCGGAAGTCGCCGAGGCGGTCGGCTCTCGCGCCGAGGTCCTCCTCGACGGCGGGATCCGGCGCGGGACGGACATGGCGAAGGCCCTCGCCCTCGGCGCCCGCGCGTGCATGGTCGGCCGGCCCTACCTGTACGGCCTCGCCGCCGCCGGACAGTCGGGCGTCGCGGACGCGATCCGCATCCTGGTCGCCGAGCTGCGTCGCGCCATGGCCCTGATGGGATGCAAGCGCATCGGCGATCTCGGCCCCGGATGCCTGCGGCCGAGCGCCTGACTGGTGCCTGTGCGCCGGGCGGTGCGAATTTTCCATCGGGACTTCCTCGTCCGGAGGCGCCGATGCGATCAGCGTCCGTCGCGGCCGTGGCCGGCGCCTTGGGTCTCGCCTGTTCGGGGGCGTCGCGACACGACGACTCGATCGCACCTCCCCTCGTCCAGCGCACCCTGCACGTGCTCGTCTCGGGTTCCGGGACCGTGCGCTCCCCACAGGTCTCCTGCACGAGCGATTGCAGGGCGTCGCTCCCATCGGGCATGGCACTTCACCTCGAGGCCGCGCCGTCGAGCGGCGCATCGTTCAAGGGTTGGACCGGGGCATGCTCGGGAACCGGAACGTGCGACCTGCGGCTCGACGCGGACCTGGAGGTGCGCGCGGAGTTCGAGCCCGCGCGCCAGCGGCCGCCCGGCACGTTCGCGCTCACCGTGTCGTCGGACGGGTCCGGCAAGGGCCGCCTCACCTCCGAGCCGGACGGGATCGACTGCCCCCAGGCGTGCGCGCTCGACCTCGCCCCGGGGACCAAGGTGACCATGACCCCGAGTCCCAACTGGGGTTCCCGCTTCACGCTCTGGTCCGGCGACGTCTGCAACGGGACCGGGACGTGCGCGTTCACCATGGACGCCGATCACCAGGTGGTGGCGACGTTCGTGCCCGTCCCCGCCAACCATCCGCACTACGCGGTGACGCAGCTCGCGTCCGCGGTGGGAGAAGACAGCAGGCCGGCGGCAATCAATGAGGCCGGGCAAGTGGTGGGGAACTCGTCCTCCGGACCGTGGGTCTACGACACCCGGACGGGCACCGTGCGGCGCCTGTCCGGTCCAGGCGAGACGCGCCGCTTCGTCGCGAGCGGGATCGCCGGCAACGGCGACGTCGCTGGATACGAGCTGCGCGGCTCTGCCCGGCATGCGGTCCTCTTCGCCGCGCGAGTCGAGGTGATCGATCTCTCCGGCGGCAAGGGCAGCAACAGCACGGCGAACGTGGTGAACGCGGCGGGCCGGGTTGCCGGTGATTGGTTGACGCCCGAAGGCGAGTTCCACGCCTTCGTTCTCGACGCGAGTGGATTCAGCGACCTGGGGACCCTCGGCGGGATCGAAAGCCTCGCTTTCGCCATCAACGACCGCGGGCAGATCACCGGTCAGGCGCAGCTCGCCGCCGGACCGCGGCACGCGTTCCTCTGGGAGGGCAAGCTGAGCGATCTGGGATCGCTGGGCGGGAACTTCAGCCGCGGTCAGGCCATCAATCGACTCGGTCAGGTGGCAGGAATGTCGACCCTCACGCCCGGCGACGACGATCTGATCCACGCGGTGGTCTGGGACGGCTCCTCGATGCGCGATCTCGGAACGCTGCCGGGCCTGCCGTGGGTGTCGGCCACCGGCATCAACGACGCGGGCGTGGTGGTCGGCAACGTCTACAACAAGCTCTACGCCGATCCCGACGCAGACCCGGACGAGCCGGCGAACGCGCACTACGACAGTCGCGCCTACGTCTTCCGCGACGGCGTGATGTGGGACCTGAACGAGCTCATCCCTGACCTGCACATCCGGCTGCGCACGTCGCTCGGGATCAATGGCGCGGGCCAGATCCTCTGCAGCGAAGGGCAGGTCGACCAGGAGCGGGCGCACGCGTTCGTCCTGACGCCGCGCTGAGCCGGTCGGCGCGCGACGAATCCGACCGCCGGACCCCCGACTTTCGTTTGGGTAGGACATAGTGCGATAGTGCAGGGCTCCCAAGTGCACACTGCGCGAAGAACGATGAAAGCGCAGTTACGGGGAGGGGCCATGAAGAAAAATTCGAATATTTCCAAGTCGGAAAAGGCTGTGTCACGGCGCCACATGCTCAAGGCAGTCGCGGCGGCCGCAGGCGGAGCAGCGACCCTCGGGTTCCCGAACGTCGTAAAGGCCCAAGGTCCGATCTCCATGCGTTGGCAGAGCACCTGGCCGCAGAAGGACATCTTCCACGAGTACGCCCTCGACTTCGCGAAGAAGGTGAACGACATGACGGGCGGCGACCTCAAGATCGAGGTGCTGCCGGCCGGAGCGGTGGTGCCGGCGTTCGGCTTGCTCGACGCGGTGTCCAAGGGCACGCTCGACGGCGGCCACGGCGTGCTCGTGTACCACTACGGCAAGCAGACTGCCCTGGCGCTCTGGGGCTCGAGCCCCGCCTTCGGCATGGATGCGAACATGCTCCTCTCCTGGCACAAGTACGGCGGCGGCAAGGAGCTGCTCGCCAAGCTGTACAACTCGATCGGCGCGAACGTCGTCTCCTTCCCCTACGGCCCCATGCCGACACAGCCGCTCGGCTGGTACAAGAAGCCCATCACGAAGCCCGACGACTTCAAGGGCCTCAAGTTCCGCACGGTGGGCATCTCCATCGACCTGTTCACCGGAATGGGCGCCGCGGTGAACGCGCTTCCCGGGTCGGAGATCGTGCCCGCCCTGGACCGCGGGCTCATCGACGCCGCCGAATTCAACAACGCGACCTCGGACCGCATCCTCGGCTTCCCCGACGTGTCCAAGGTCTGCATGTTGCAGAGCTACCACCAGGTCGGCGAGCAGTTCGAGATCCTCTTCAACAAGACCAAGTTCGACGCCTTGCCGGAGAAGATGAAGGCGATCATCGCCAACGCGGTGGAGGCCGCCTCGGCCGACATGTCGTGGAAGGCGATCGATCGGTATTCGAAGGACTACATCGAGCTGCAGACCAAGGACAAGGTCAAGTTCTACCGGACGCCCGACTCGGTCCTGCAGAAGCAGCTCGAAGTATTCGATGCGGTCCAGGAGAAGAAGTCCGGCGAGAACGCGATCTTCAAGGAGATCGTCGAGTCGCAGCGCAAGTTCGCCGAGCGCGCAGTGAAATGGGACCTCGACACCAACGTGCCCCGGCGCATGGCCTACAACCACTACTTCGGCAAGCCGGCCACCCCGCCGGCGAAGAAGACCTAGCGCTCGTGACTCTCGCGCAAAAGCCCAGCCATCCGGTGCACGCCGGATGGCTGGCGGCTCATGGACGCCGATGAACGCCCGAACCGTAATCCGCGCCATCGACGAGGTCAGCTACTGGTCGGGCAAGGCCTTTGCGTGGCTCATCCTGGGCCTCACCTTCGTCGTGTCCATCGAGGTGTTCAAGCGCTACATCCTCAACTCCCCGACGGCGTGGATCTTCGATTTCAACAACATGCTCTACGGCACGCTCTTCATGATGTGCGGCGCGTACACGCTGGCCCAGGGAGGGCACGTCCGCGCCGACTTCGTGTACTCGTTCCTGCGGCCGCGGGTCCAGGCGGGCCTCGATCTCGCGCTCTACTTTCTGTTCTTCATCCCGGGCATCGTGGGCCTGATCTACGCGGGGTACGACTACGCGGCGCAGTCCTGGCGGATCGGGGAGCACTCGACGGTCACCGCGGAGGGGC
>Ga0137396_10001281_pt1 | contig 13091 bp, 10 predicted proteins | sample czc16metaG_FD_108284 | JGI IMG/M metagenome (GOLD analysis project Ga0137396, IMG submission 108284) | Vadose zone soil microbial communities from Angelo Coast Range Reserve, California, USA - czcobulk3.16 metaG | ecosystem: Environmental > Terrestrial > Soil > Vadose zone | place: USA...
GGTCGAACTGATGTTCGGCCGCACGGCGGACGTCGCCGGCGTCGCGTACTACCTCGTGACGCTCGGGACGCTCGCGCTGATCCTCGCCGCCGTGCAGTACCGGATCGAACTGGCGAGCCTTGGTATTCGATCCGGGAAACGCCGATCCAGCCTCGCCTTCGTCATCGCGGTGCTCCTGAGCCTCCTCGGCGGGTTCGCCCTGATGGACCTCGTGACCGCTATGTGAAGAGGACACTCCCATGAATCTGCCAAGCTTTCCACACATCGACCTGTTCGCCGCCGGCATCAACGCCCTGAACGGGGTGCTCGTCGCGCGCAATCCGTCGCACGACCGCGGATACGCGGTCGTCGGGCTCCTGATCATGGCGTTCTTCGGCGGCATTGGCGGCGGCGTCACGCGTGACGTGCTGCTCAACGACGTCCCGTCGCCGCTCAAGGACCCGATCTATCTCCTGGTGTGCCTCGCGATGGGACTGCTGGGGCTGGCGATCTATCGCTATGCCGCGTCGAAGGAAGAGCAATTCCGCACGAGGATACTGGCGTACTTCAAGTCGTTCACGCTCCCGTGGTTTGCGATCCTCGGCGCGCACAAGGCGCTCGAGCACGATCTGGGCGTCTTCGCCGCCATCGTCATCGGACTCATCGCCACGTCGGCGGGCGGTGTGTTGATCGACCTCTTCTCGGGTGTCACGCCCGAGATCGTGAAGCCCTCAGAACACCTCGTCACGACGGCAGTGCTGGCGAGCGCTGTGTACACGCTGATCGCGGTGGAGGCGACGGGTGCCGAGTTCTTCCCCGTCACGCTGATTGCGGTGCTGGTGGCGTTTGTCTTCCGCGTGTTCGCCGTTCGCGAGCATTGGAAGCAGATCGTGCCGTATGCGCCCGGCGACGGCCTGCACGCGCGCGCGTGATCGCGGTTCTGAACAGAGACGACGAAGCGAGAGGATGTCATGGACGAGATGTGGACGCGCGTTGGAAGCGATCTGATCGCCCGGGTCAGCGGGCCGATGAAATTCAGGCTGGTGCTCCAGCCGGCCATGGCGGCGTTCCTGGCGATTCGCGCCGGGTTGGCCGATGCGAGAGCCGGCAGGCGCCCGTACTTCTGGACCCTCGTCTCCGATCCCGCTCAGCGGGCCCAACTGGCCATGGACGGGTTGAAGAGTGTGGGCAAGGTGTTCGCGCTCGCGGTGGTACTGGATGTCATTTACCAGATCGTCGTGTCGCGGTTCGTCTATCCGGGGGAAGCGATCCTCGTCGCCGTCATCCTGGCGATCGTTCCCTACCTCATTCTGCGCGGGCTGATCACGCGTCTGGACACCAGGAGCCAATTGTTCCTGCCGATCCTCGTCGCGCTCACCGCGCTGGCTGCTCCCGGCGGACCCGTGTGGGGATCGCAGGTGACCCGGCCCGCCACGCCGCCGGCCGACGGCGGATGGCCGCGTGCGTACACGACCGCGACCGGCGGCCGCATCGTGCTCTACCAGCCACAGGTCGCCAGCTGGCCCGGACAGAAGCACATGACGCTGTACGCGGCGGTCTCGTACCAGGCAAGAGATGCCGGAACCCCGACGCTCGGCACCATCAAGGTCGAGGCTGACACGAGCGTGGCGGTCGCCGAGCGGCTCGTGAACTTCTCCGCGTTCACCATTGCCGAATCGACGTTCCCGAGCCTGTCGCGCGACCAGCTCCGGACCGTCACCGACGAGCTCACGACCTCGATTCCGCGAGAGGAGCGGGTCATCGCGCTCGATCGCGTGCTGGCCAACATGGACCTGAGTGAGGTTCAGGCGAAGAACGTGGACCGCGTGAAGGCGGATGCGCCAATCATCTTCGCCAGCCAGACGCCCGCCGTGCTGGTGAACCTGGATGGCGATGCCGTCTGGAGCCCGATTGAGCAGAGCGACCTGAAGTTCGCCGTCAATACGAACTGGGACCTCTTTCAGCAAGGCTCGTCGAACACCTATTTCCTTCGCGTTGACAAGGCATGGCTGAAGTCATCGGCTCTCGACGAGGGATGGAAGCCGGCCGGCGGGTTGCCGTCGAGTTTCGCCGCGCTGCCCAACGATGGCGACTGGACCGCCGTCAAGGCGGCGCTGCCTGGCCAGCCGGTTCCCGCGTCGCAGGCGCCAACCGTGTTCGTCAGCACGAAGCCGGCAGAACTGATCGTGCTGCGCGGCACGCCGGCCTACAAGGCGGTGACCGGCACGCGCCTCCAGTGGGTGAGCAACACCGACAGCGATCTGTTCCGCCTCGGTACGAACGGCGCGTTCTACTACCTCATTTCGGGGCGCTGGTTCTCCGCGCCCCGTCTTGCAGGCCCGTGGACGTTCGCGACGACGAGTCTTCCGGATGACTTCAAGAAGATCCCGCTCGATCATCCGCGGTCGCGCGTGCTCGCGTCGGTCCCGGGCACTCCGCAGGCGCTCGAGGCGGTGCTGCTCGCGCAGATCCCGCAGACGGCCACGGTCAGCCGCGCGAGTACGCAGGCGCCCCCCGTGAGCTACCAGGGCGCGCCGCAGTTCGAGCCGATTGGCGGCACGCCGGTCGCGCGCGCGGTCAACACCGACAAGGACATCCTCCGGGTTGGCGATCGCTATTACATGTGCTTCCAGGGCGTGTGGTTCACGGCCGCGACGCCGAGCGGATCCTGGCAGGTGGCGGACGTGGTTCCCCTGGAGATCTACGAGATTCCGATCGACTCGCCCGCATACAGCGTGACGTACGTCACGGTCGAGAGCTCGACACCCGATGCCGTCGTGTTTGCGGCGTCGCCGGCGTACAGCGGCCTGATGGTCGCGTGGGGTGCCGCCGTCTGGGGGACCGGTTGGTACTACCCTCCCTACATTGGCCTCGGCGGGGCCTATCCGGTGTACTACCCGCACTATCCGACCTATGGTTACGGCGCCTCGTATAACCCGTGGAGCGGCGCATACACGCGTGCGGCGGGAGTGGCGTACGGACCGTACGGTGGCGCCGGTTACGCGGCACGTTACAACCCGTCAACCGGCACCTACGCGCGCGGAGCCGTCGCGTGGGGACCGTACGGCGCGACCGGTGCGGCGCAGGCGTGGAATCCGCGGACTGGCACGTACGGGCAGACGCGCCAGGGCGCGAACGCCTACGGCAGCTGGGGATCCACATCGGTGCAGCGCGGCGATCAGTGGGCAACGACTTCGCGCGTGACCAACAATGTGACCGGTACGACCACCCGCGCGACGGAGGGAAGCGGCGGCGCCAGTGCCGTCACGCGCACCGGATCGCAGGGTGCGGCCGGCGTCGCCAAGACAGCCGGCGGCGACATGTACGCCGGCCGGGACGGCAACGTGTATCGCAATGATGGCAGCGGGTGGCAGCAGTACAACAACGGTGGGTGGAACAGCGTGAACCGCTCGGTCGGCACCTCCGGCCAGCGTGCAACGGCAGCCGATGACCCGGGCGCGCAGGCGCGCGCATTACAAGCCGACGGCTTCAACTCGTCGATGCAGGGTCAACTGGATAGCGATCGTGCCGCGCGTGACGAAGGTACGCAACGGGTGAGCGATCTTGGAAACTTCGGCGGCGGCGGATTCGCGGACCGCGCGGGTAGCTATCGCCCGAGCGGTGGCGGCTTCGGGGGAGCCGGCGGCTTTCGTGGGGGGGGACGACGGTGACTCCCACGCGAATCTCGCGCGCTGGCAGCGGAGCTAGCGCACGAGGTCCAGCCCGATCGTCGTCTCGGTCAGGCTCACCGACAGCCCGCTGATCGGGACCTTCAGGGACACCGGAAGATCTTGAGGAGATCCTTGTTCTTGTTCTGATCCCGCAGGACGGACTGAAGTGCGCCGCTGACCGTGACGCCGCCGTCGACCAGCTGAATGGCCAGAGCGCCGGTCAGGCGGATCCCGTTGCGTTCGACGAGGCTTTCAATCCAGTCATCGACAATCGACATTGGCAGACCTCCTCAGTCCGGGGGCCGCCGAATCCTAACACGCGTGGCGCGAATGAAATCCGGCTTGTGACTTCGACTCCTCCGCCGGGTAGTCGGATACTCTATCGGCACAGGTTCCAGAAACGACCGTTCCTTCAAAGGAGCACGTGATGCCGAAGGCCTCCAGGCAAGTCCTGTTCAGCGCGGTGGCAGTGAGCCTCAGTGCGTTCGCTCTTGGCAGTCTGGGCAGCGTCCGCGAACACAATGGGATCTTGACGGCGCTCGTGCCTGAAGGAGCGTCGACGGTCTCAGCGAGGGCGTTGGTGTCGGCGCCAGGCGTCATGCCACTGGGATTGCCCGACGCGAAGACGGCGAAGGCCGTCCTGAGCGCTTCGCTCCTCCATCGTCACCCGCAGTGGATCGACGTGCCAATGGGTGCCTCCATGATCCGCACGTTCGTCATCTATCCCGACCTCTCCGGCAGGCTGCCGGTCGCGGTGGTGACGGACCAGAACCAGGCGATGAGCGACTGGGCGCGCGCGGTGGGGACTGAGGTGGTCGATGAAGGTTTCATCACCGTTGTCCCCGATCTGCTGTCCGGCGTGGGGCCAAATGGAGGAGGCACCGACGCGTTTCGCAGTCGCGAAGCGGTCGCTGAGGCGCTGAGCAGACTGGGGACCAATGAAATCGAGCGACGCACGAGAGCTGTGCGCGACTACTTCGCCAGCCAGCCGGGTTCGAACGGCGACAGCGTGGCCATCTCCTTCAATTGGGGAGAGGGCCGTATTGATACGGCGATCAGCACGTCAACGCAGCACCGCGTTGTCCGATTCGACGTGACTGAGCACGCCTGGCACAACACGCTGGCGCTGCTGACGAACATGGCCCCGCCCGCGGCGGCGGCACCTCAGTCCGACACAGCGGGAATGCCCAGGCTCAAAGACGATGCGGCGTTGACGGCCTCGGCGGCCCGCCAGCGTGCGGCACAGCAGGAAATCGCCAAGCGGGACGACATCCCACCGGGCGGTCTGAATGGGCCCGGGAAAGTTGCCGATCAATCGCCGCGCCGTGGCCGGTGGATGGACATTCCCGCGACTCTCTCGACCGGCCCCGTGATGATGCGAACCTGGGTGGTCGAAGCGCTCGGCACCGACAGGGCCGGCGTCGTGGTGGTCATTCATCCAGGCCCGGGGATGGATATCGGTGGCACGCCGAAGAAGGGTGGAGGCGCAGACTGGATGCGTGCCCTGGCCGACAAAGTGGCCCTTCAAGGCTTCATCGTCATCATGCCCGACCTGGCTTCGGGTATGGGACCCGGCGGGGGGAATTTCGATTCATTTCAGTATTCGGATGATCTCGCCAAGGCGCTTGGAAGCCGTTCGGCTGCTGACAGGATGCAGCTGGTCAGAACGGCTCGTGACTACGCGCTCAAACTGCCACGGGCCAATGGCAAGAGCGGCGTCACCGGCTTCTGCAACGGTGGAGGCATGGCGTGGGAGAGCACGGCCGCGATCGCCGGCCTCAATGCCGCTGTCAGCTTCTATGGTGCGCCTCCCGACGCCGCCAGCATGGCCAGGATCCAGGCGCCGGTCCTGGCCTTCGCCGGTGATGACGACCCGGGGCTCGCGCCGAGAGTGTCCGGGGCTGCACCGGACATGCAGCGATCGGGCAAGACCTTCGAATTCAAGATCTATCCCAACGTGACACACGCCTTCCTGCACCAGCAGACGCTCGGTGAGAATGCGGTCGCGACCCTGGATTCCTGGACCAGGGCCATGGCCTTTTTCAAACGTTATCTAAGTTGATCAGCTTCTTCGAGGGGCCGGCGGATGAAGCCGGAGCAGACACAGGCGGTTTGATGACGTGGCCGACGGCGCTCGGAGCCGTCTAAGGCAGGGACAAGGAGCACGTTCATGATCTTTGGTGCCCATGTAGTCGTCTACAGCAAGGATCCGACGGCTGATCGCGCCTTCTTCCGGGAGGTCCTTGGAACTTCATCCGTGGATGCCGGCCACGGATGGCTGATCTTCGCCCTCCCTCCGGCGGAATTGGCGGTTCATCCCGCCGAGGAGCATGCCCGGGACGAACTCTATTTCATGTGTGACGATCTGAAGTCCGAGATCTCGGCACTCCGGGAGAAGGGCGTCCGATGTTCCGAAGTGCAAGAAGCAAGATGGGGTTCGATCACCAGGATCCGGCTTCCAGGTGGAGGCGAAGTGGGTCTCTACCAGCCGAAGCATCCCACCGCAATGGCCCGCACCTCACACTGACCCAGGATAGCCACAACCAGACCATCCACCTCATTCAGTGAGCGACGTTCACCGTGCGGCGATGGATTGCTTGATCATCTCCACCGTGCGTCCGATATTCTTGTCGAGCAGCGCACGGCCGATCTCCGGGGTCGAGCCGCGCGGATCGCCCTGGATGCCGTTCTTGTCGTCCTGCGCAACGATCTTGTCATTCCGCACCATCGAGGGATCGACCGCCATCATCTGCGAGGTGTCGCGCGGGTCGGCGTGATTGCCGATCTGCTCGCGCTTGATCCCGCGCGCCATCATGATCGCCGCATCGCCTTCGGGATCGCTGCGGTAATAGCCCGGGATCGCGTGCACGCGCGTGCCCGTGCCGGCCCACTCGGCGGTGAGCTTCGCGGCGACGGCATTCTGTCCGTCCTGATTGGGGCCACTGTCGCCAATAAAGACGATGTTCTTGAAGCCGTGCTGCTTCAGGCTCCGCGCCGCGTATTCGAGCACTTGCCGGAAGACGGGATCGGGAATGCTGATGGTGCCGGGAAAGCGCATATGGCCGGCCGGCGGATCGATGCTGCCTTCGGGCGTATAGGCGACCACGGGCGCCACCAGCGCGTTGCCGAGGCGCCGCGCGATCGCCTCGGCATTGGCGGCAACGCGCACATTGTGCTTGCCGATCGCCATGTGCGGGCCGTTCTGCTCGGTGCCGCCGGTCGGGATGATGATCGTGGTCTTTCCCGCCGCCATCGCGTCGCGGACTTCCGTCCAGGTCAGCCTCTCCAACAAGACGGTGTCCGGAGTTTGTGCGGACGTCGCACCGGCAACACAAAGCAGCAGAATTGCGAACAGATAGCGGACCATTGCGATCTCCTTCGAAGTCGCGGCCGCGCCGCGCTATGCGATCGAGCGGCTGCCGCTAGCGGAGCGCCGCCGATTCATGGCTGCTGCCGCGCGCCGGCGCTGACAGCCAGTCCCGCCGCCCGTTCAGCACCACGAGATCGAGCGCGCCGGCGACGAGGGGCAGCACCGCCAGTGCGACGCCCATCGTCGCGACGGTCGTAATGACCGCGCCAATCATGATGATAGTCAGACAGCCGGCGGCGATCGGCGTGAGATTGCGGCGGATGCCGGTGAGGCCTGGCAGAATCAAGCCGAACGCGCCCAGGATCTCGAAGCCGCCAATCATGCGCAGGAACCAGATTGGCAGCGGCTGCGGCTGCCCGCCGGGCGGCTGCATCGCCTCGGCCGGGCCGAACAACTTCAAGCCGCCGGCGAGGAGATATAGAGCCGCAAGAAGGATCTGGATGGTCCACAGCACGCGGTTGTTTCGAAGCATCGGAGTATCAGCAGTATAGCCCCGCGCGCTGGATCATGGAGGCCGGGCCGAGAGGTTCTGCCTGGACGCCGGCATCCGCGTCCAGGCAGACCGAATACCCACACGCTCAGAACGCGACCCGGAACCCGAGCTGCAGCATGCGCGGCTGATACGCGATATTGCTGTTGAACGATGGCTGCCCGTAGCTGCGATTGCTTTCCTGGGTCACATAGGATCCGTAATTCGCGCGGTTGAAGACATTGAACACTTCCACGAGACCGTCGACGCTCGTGCGGCCGGCCAGTCGAAAACGCCGCTGAAGCCGCATATCAACGCGGTGGATAGGAAGCCCGACCAGGTTGTTGCGGGCGACGATGGTGCCGTCCGGACGCAGGCGTGGCGTGATGGGCGTGCCCTGCGCGCCGCCGTTCGACTCCCCCACACCGCGCAGGTCGCCCCCGTAGCTTGTGCTGAAGCGCTTGCCCGACCCGTAGAAATACACCCCACTGAGCTGGAACCCGTGCCCGGCATCCCAGATGCCGTTGAGGGTCGCCCGGTGACGCTGGTCGGTTGCAGCCAGCGTGTACTCGCCGCCCATATCCCGAGCCAATGGGAAGTCAATCTTCGTCCTGGTCACTACCCCGTTGGCTCCTAATCCGTATTGATATGGAAGCGGCTGCGAATCCCGCAACGCCGACAGCGTGTACGTGCCCGAGGCCTGCCACCGCTGACTGAAGCGCTTCGTGAAGGCCGTCTCTAGTCCATGGTAATTGGACCAGCCCTCGAGGAACTCCCCGTACACCGTTCCCCATTCAGGAAACGGCCGCTTGCTGATGTCGCTGAAGGGATAGTTGGCCCCCGTGGCGGGGTTGTAACCCAGGTTCATGTTGGAGTCGCCCTCCTCGCGTCGCCCGGCGGTATAGACATAATCCGCCTCGAACGACATCGTCGTCCCCAGCTGCCGCTGTACACCCATCGACGCCTGTTCGCTGTACGGATGCTGGCGCCACGGATGGTTGATCTCGAACGCGAGGTCACGTCGAAGACACCCTGAGCGGAAATTGACGTCGCACAAGTTCGCCCGCAGCTCCTCATACGTCGGCACACGCCCGTTGTAGATGTTCGCCGCAAAATCGGGCCGGCCGTCATTGGGCACGTCGGCCAGGATGAGGATCTGATACTGCGCCGTCTGGTGGGCCCCGTCCGTGATCGTCTGCGTGTAGAAGCGTCCGTACCCGCCGCGAACCACCGTCTTGTCAGTCACGGTGAACGCGAACCCGAGCCGCGGGCCGAAGTTCGTCTTGTCGTAGGGCAGGTCGCCCGGCAACCAGGGCAGAAACCTGGTCTTCTCCGAGTTCACCCCCACCTGCAGATCCCAGCGAAGCCCGAGGTTCAGCGTCAGGCGTGGTGCGACCGTCCAGTCATCCTGCGCCCAACCGGCATACATGTGCTGCGGCACGTAGTAGTGGAAATCCGTGCTGGAAACAGATTGCCGGGCCCGCGTGACGATGGAGGACAGCGGAGCCAGGTTCCAGGTGGACGCGTCGTTCCAGACGGGGAGGAGGGCCTCGATATTGGCTGGAATCGCGGAGTTCTGCGCATAAATCGTCGGCATACAGAAGGCGCACCAGTGTTGTCCGCTGAAGAGGCGAAGATACTCGCCGCCCACCTTCAGGACCTGACGCCCGCCCCTGGTCGCTGTGCGGACGAAGTCGTCCCGAATCGAGAACCTGTGCTCGAAGTTGTGCATGTTCCCCGGCGACTGGATTGCGTAGCCGCGAAGAAAGATACTGGGGAACCCTGCGCAGCCGACAGGCTGATTCGGGAAGCACCCGCCATTCCATTTGACGAGAGAGTCCCTCGCCGAGTCCCAGTACGCAGCGCCCCCCTTCATCTCGTTGACCGCTTGATTGCCGAAGACCTGGGTGAGCGTGCCAAGGAGCTCGCGGCTGTACTTCTCCTGTCTATGCGCGCCCGCCGGATGAAGAACGGCGCCGCCCCCGTCGAAATACACCTGGTCGTAATATTGGCCGCGCACGGCGATGCGAGTCTGTGGCGAAAACTGCACGTCCAATCGTGCGCCTGCCTTGTCCTCGCGGCGGGTATTGAGCTGGTCGACGTTGAAGCTCGGAAGCGGGCTCGAATACGTGACGGTCTGCGGCTCCCGCTCGTATTCGTAGTTGGTGAAGAAGTGGATCCTGTCCTTTCGGATCGGGCCGCCAAACGTTCCGCTCAGCTGCTGATTCGAGTATGGGAGTACGCGCTGCTGAATAGCATCGGCGGCGTTGAAGCGGTCATTCCGGAAGTAACCGCCGAGCGATCCCGACGGTGTGTTGGTGCCCGACTTGGTAATGGCATTCACCTGGAGGCCGGCCGAGCGGCCCTGGGTGGCATCGAACCGGTTCGAGATGAGCTCGAACTCCGCGATCGCGTCGCGGCTGTATTTGGGTTGATCGTCACCAGTACTGCCGAAGAGGGCCGTTATGGTCTGGCCATCGACGTTGAGTTGTGAGTACCCCTGGCGATTGTCCGGGATCCCGCCCTCGTTCCGCTTGCTTCCCGGCGCCAGCAGCGCCAGATCCATCCAGTTCCGGCCGTTGAGCGGCAGTTCCTGCATTTGCCGCGGATCGACGTTCCCGCTTCGGGTCGACGTGGTCGTATCGATGAGCGGCGCCTCTCCAGTCACCGTCACTGACTCCTGTACTGTGGACGGCCCCATCTGAAGATTCACGACCGCCTGCTGCCCCACGAGCATCTCGAGCCCGGCTCGTGTGACCGTGGCGAATCCCTGGAGTTGTGCCGTCAGCTGGTAGACTCCGATGCGCACGGGGATTCGGTATGCCCCGCGCGCATCGGTCACTCCTTGGAATGTATTCCCCGATGCCTCATGCAGCGCGGTGACCGCCACTCCAGGCAGCACGCCGCCCGTCGAATCGGTCACCGTGCCGCTCACCGTCGCTTCCTGCGCGTACGCCGGCACCGCGAGCGCGAGCATCCCGACAATCACAATCAGCCGTTTGACAACGCGCCAACGCAACAAGGTCAACATGAGAGCCTCCTCCCGAAAAGAGCAAGAGGGAGAGCGGCGGCGACTTTTATAAATCGCCTGGCACAATCGCGCCATTGCCGTCCCAATCCTTGACGACCCCATTCCTGTCCTTCAGGAACCCGAGAAGACAGCCGTTCGAACCGTCCCTGAGGCGATGGCACCGTACTTTGATGCTGTCGCCCGGCTCGAGATAGCCGGCGGTGACGCCAATTCGCTCGAGCGCCGGACGCCCGGTGGCTTCGAGCGCCCACAGTTGCGTCTCGCCTTTGGGATCCTTGACTTCCAGGTAGACCCAGGAATGCGGGACAACGTAGTGCACTTCCCTGACGACACCTTCGACGTCCATGAACGTGTCGGCGTAGGCGCCGTGCGAGTGGTGGGCCCACGCGGGAAGCGCGACGCCAAGCGCACACACCGCTGCGGGAATCAATGTGAACCGCATGTCCAACCTCCTCACAGAGCAAGAAAAGGTTTCGTACGATCAGCGGCCCTGATTCGCCTGGCCAGGCGTCGCGCCAGGGGCGTCAATCCGACCCTGACCGGGTTGAATCGTCCGGTCCACGCGCGGAGGTGCCGGCACTCCATTGATGAAGATCGCTTCGTTGATGTAGACGAACTGATAGCGCAGCCCGATCCCGTTCTCGTCGAGCCATCCGAGCGATTGCTGAAACAAGCCCGGCTCCGGGTACCCCGCCGGCACGGTTGCCTCGGTGATATAGAGCTTGTTCCCGTGCATGTAGATCCCTGCGAACGTACGGGACTTGTCGGCGTTGTTGGTGAGCTGCAGCTGATGGCCTTCGACCATGTCGACGTTGTTCCAGACGTACGACGTCAGCTTCGCGTCCCGTTGCATGAACTGCCAGGACGCGTAGACGATCGCGCCACGCACATCGTCCTTCCAGTGCCCGACGTCGCCTGGTCCTCCCAGGCACGGTTCCGCGCCGGGCGGGCACTTCTTGGCTTTTTCGGCGAGTAGCGGCTGGGCCTGGTTGTAGTCGACGACGGTCACGGAGTAGCGGCTCTGGCCCTGCGTGGCGCTGTAGACGCGCGCCGGCAGGTCGGCCTCGTGTGGCGACAGGTAAGTCGTTTCCGTGATCTTCGGTTGACTCGGGAAGAGGCAGGTGAAACGGTCGCCCCGACTGGCGAACTCGATCCATTCCTGCGCGAAGGAAAGGTGCGACGTAGACAAGACCAAGGCTGCCGAAATAACTGGCATCAGGCGCATGATTTGTCCTCCGACGCTAGCGCGCCGTTGAGTCTAACGCCGATGTCGATGAACGCATCGCCCCTGTTGCGCACAGATTGATGTCCGTGCGCCGATCGGGCCCTACTGTCCATCGATGGTGAACGCGTAGAACCGGTTGTTCCCGCTGCCTTCCGCTCCCGATCTGGCGTAGCCCGAGCCCCAGTAGACGGTGCCGTCAACGACGGCCGGGGCGGCATTGACCGAGCTCCCCGCGCCGAACCGCCACAGAACCTCGCCGGTCGCCGCATCCAGCGCGAACATCTGGTCCTGGGTCGCGAGCTTGGCCATCGACGAGACATACACGACACCGTTCGCTACCGTCACCGGCGCGAGGTCCCACACCCCGACCACGCCCAGTCCAGGCAGCGTCTCGACCTGTGGGTCGGCGGTCTGCCACAGGATCATCCCCGTGATCGGGTCGAGCGCGGCCCACGAGCCGCCGGTGTTGGGGGTGTTCCAGACCACGCCGTTCTGCGTCAGCTTGTACGGGATGTGGTGGTGATTCGTGATCGAGGCGTAGATCCGTTGCCCATCGAACGCGGTGCCCCAGTTCATGCCGCCCTGGTCGCCGCCGGGGCCGATCAGTGTGTTCCAGATGAACGCGCCGCTCCTCGCATCGAGCACCGTGTAGACACCGCTCTTCCCGCCGACTCCGACGACGTCGCGCCAGTGTCCGTCCATCTGCACGCGCATGACGTTCACGCCGGAGCCGCCGAGGTCCCATTTCTCGCCATCGGACTCGGCTGCGCACCACGTCACGGACGGCGGCTGACTGCCGCACGCCTGCAACCAGGGGCCATGGCCCTGCACGCGGTACGACCACTGTGGCTCGCCCGTCCTCAGATCGAACGCGACGACGGACTTCAGATACGACCCTTGCTGCTCGCACGATTCGGTGAAACCACCATGAGCGGCGTGACACGCGGTGACGCTTGCGGGTTCGGTGTACGGTTGCCCGAACGTACCGTAGACGAGTCCGGCCCGCTGGCTGACCGCCGGCGGTGAGAACATCGTCGCGCCGGCGTAGCCTCCAGGAACGCCGCCGTTGTCCGGAAGCGAATAGCTCCGCCACAGCAGGCGGCCCGTTTGTGCGTTGAGCGCGACGATCGCGCCGCGGAACGTGGCGTTTGGCCCCCCGGCGCCGGACGCGGACACGCCCGTATAGATAGTGTCGCCAACGAGAACGGGCGAGCCGGTCATGATCCCTTTCGGGTCCGGGTGCACCTGAGTGCGCCACCGCAGCTTCCCGGTTCGCGCGTCTATTCCCAGCATGTACGGGAACCTGAGGTCGCCGACGACGAGCGTATCGCCCGCGAGCGACGGAC
>Ga0137396_10001282_pt1 | contig 13091 bp, 6 predicted proteins | sample czc16metaG_FD_108284 | JGI IMG/M metagenome (GOLD analysis project Ga0137396, IMG submission 108284) | Vadose zone soil microbial communities from Angelo Coast Range Reserve, California, USA - czcobulk3.16 metaG | ecosystem: Environmental > Terrestrial > Soil > Vadose zone | place: USA...
ACCGGCGACCGTTATTATTGCATTCCTCGCGTCTACGATCCTACAGCGAGCTGGCTCTTTCACAACAATGGCGACGGTACCTTCACGGAAGTCGGACACCTGTCGGACATTGGGAAGTCGATGGGCAAGGCATGGGGCGTGGTAGCGGCGGACATTAATAACGACGGCTGGATGGATCTGTGGGTGGCCAATGATACCGTGGCCAACTTCTTGTTCGCCAACCGTGGTCAGGGAAAGTTCGAAGAAGTTGCGCTGCAAGCCGGTGTCGGCTACAGCACGGACGGGCGAGCGCGGTCGGGCATGGGCGTGGACGCCGCGGATTACGATCAGGACGGGTGGATCGACTTGTTCGTGACCAATGTCGATCAGGAAATGTATGCATTTTATCGCAACAATCACGACGAGACGTTTGACGATCTCGCGGTGCCCATGGGCATCGGCACGGTCACTCGTCTGATGAGCGGCTGGGGAGTTAAGTTTTTCGATTACGACAACGACGGCAACCTTGATTTGTTCATCGCCAATGGCCACCCTGACGACAAGGTCGAAGAGCGATTCAGCGATGTGAAATATAAGGAACCGCTGTTGCTGTTCCACAATAACGGCAAAGGGTTTGAGAACGTTAGCGCGAGAAGCGGAGAAGTTTTCGCGGATCGCATGGCGGCCCGCGGATTGGCGATCGGCGACTTCAACAACGATGGTGCCGTGGACGTCTTGGTGGCGTGCAACAACAACGCGCCTCTGCTACTGCGCAACAACGCCGCGAAGCACAATCATTGGCTGGGTGTCAAGTTAGTGGGCAAGAGGGCCAACCCTGACGCTATCGGTGCGCTGATTAGTTGGCAGGCCGGCGACTTGAAACGGCATGTTTACAAGGTGGGTGGCGGGAGCTACCTTGCGTCTCATGATCCCCGCGTGGTGCTCGGGATCGGCGCGCGGACCAAGCTCGATTGGGTCGAAGTCAAGTGGCCGATGCCGAGCGGCAGAGTTGAACGACTTACAGATCTTCCGATCGATCAATATGTCGTCATTACCGAGGGCGAAGGGATCAAAAGTTAGTCTTACGCTGGAATCAGACGCGAGTTAACCTCAACGTGTTCGTTTTGCTGGAAGAGCTCCAAAAGAGCTAGGGTGGAGTGATCTCAAGGCTTTTTTCGAAATTCTTCTTTTCTACACTGGCGGAACTCTGAATCTCGCGGAACTTTACGAGCATCTCTCGTTCCAATTCTTTCTGACCGGCTTTCCGATAAGCTTGCGCCAACTGATAATAGAGGGTTCCATCATCGTCAAGGGGCAGTGCGGACTTCAAATGAGGGATGGCCTTTTCCACCTGCCCGACTCGCAAATAAGCGCGGGCAAGATCTCTGTGGGGCTGCAGCACCGTCGGATCCCCTTTCACTGCTCTCTCCAAGTACGGAACAGCTTCCTCCGCTTTCTCCAAACCTAGTAATGTGAAACCAAGCCAGTAGTTCAACTCCACCGAATCAGGTGACTGCTTCATGGCACTTTCCAAGAGGGGCCGAGCGCCTTCGTAGTTGCCGCCGGCGCTGAGGGATATGGCGAGCCCCTGTTCATCATAGGAATTCCCGGGTGAGAACTTCAAAGCCTCTTCCCAATCTTTGGCTGCGGAAGCATAACTCTTTTGGGAAAAGTGAATCTTGGCTAACAGCTCGTGCACTTCGGCTGAGGGTGGCAAGTCGGCGAGGTGAGAGAAGGCTTGTCTGGCTAGCTCATTGTACGCACGCGTTCGCCAGTAATACTCTGCTGGGGTCTGGGAATTCTCACCCACAATTTTGTGATACCGGCCTGCCAGGAAGTCACATTCCAGCTCGCCGGCGCTGCTGCTACGATTGGCGCGCGATAGCGCTGCCGAATTCGCTCGTCTGTCTCTCGAGTCCTGATGAGCTCCGCAATTGAGGGGTGGCAACTGAGGTTCCTTTTGTTCCTCAACAATCGCCCAATCTTCATGGCCAGATTTTCTATAGATTTCAGCTATTGCGGCGTGGACGCCCCGCAGAGTGGGCATCTTGGCCAGAGCCTGTCGATAAAGAAGGAATGCGGGACCGTAGTGTTCTGCCATCACGCGCGTCTCCGCCACCAACACGAGCCAGTAAGCGGATTCTGGCGTAAGTTTTTCCACCTTCTCGAAACTCCGGCTGGCGAGTCCTTCGAAGCTCTCACCGAGGCCACTCCAGACCTTCGGATTCTCAGGATCCAGCTTGGATACCTCTTCGTATTGTTGCAGTGCGGCATGGTAGCGCTCGAGCGACAAAAGACACTCGCCCAGCATCAATCGAGCTTCGCCATTATTGGGCTGACCTCGAACGACCATCTGGAGCGGCTCCACCGCCTTACGTGGCTCCTTCAGCGCCAAGTAGGCCGCGCCTAGAAAAAGGCGCGCGGGTAGATGACCGGGCTCAATCTTCAGAACCTCCTGGAATTCTCGGACTGCCTCCTGTTCGTGTCCCGCCATGTGCAGAGCCAACCCGAGATTCATGACAGGGCCCGGGTTATCGGGCAAGGTTTTCACCAGCTCCCTGTAAATGGGGATGGCTTCGTCGAACTTGCCGGCCGCCATCAGGTCTTTGCCGCGCTGGGACTTCGTCGCCACCTCATCGGTCTGAGGGTAGGCCTGCGCGAATACGAGCAACAGGCTTGCTGCGAACCTTAAAGTGAGCCCCATGAGTTGTATTTAACTCTTAGGAAATCTTCCCGACAAGGAGTCGAAAGGACTGGAACCCGGTAAAAACAAGAAGCGGGCGTGGCCGGCTACACCCATACCCCCTTGAAGCCATTCGTCAAAATGCCTTGCTTAGAATGCCAGTCGCAATCCGAGGCGAATGGTACGGTGACCTCTAGCATCCGGAGCTTGCATGAAAGTGCTTCCCGGTCCTCCGCATGCATTGCCTGTTGGACCGCCTCCCCAACAGAAATTCGGGGCGCCCCACTCATTGACGTCCCAGTTCCAAGTGGGGTGGTTCAAGACGTTAAGCCCCTCCACCCGGAACTGCATGTCAAAGCGCTCCTTGAGCCTGAAATGCCTAAACAGGCTAGCATCCAGATTGCTGTGCCCTGGTCCATAGAGGGCGATGTTCCGGCCCGTATTGCCAAAGCGATGTTGTCGCTGAACTCCATCGGGGTCGGTGACGAGAGGCACCGGCGCGAACGAGGTCGGATCGTACCAGTGACAATTGTCTCCGGGTCCCAAGCAACCGAGTTGGACGAGTGGCTTGACCAGGTCCACGGTTTGATGGTTGCCCGATGACTTAAATTGTGGGTTCCCAAACACAGTCGTGGGCGCTCCCGTGATGGTGCTCCAAACTCCATTAAGCTGCCAGCCGCCGAGTACCGCTCGGCCAATCGCATTGTGGCTCGCAAACCGATGACCCGAACCCAGCGGCACGTCCCATACGTAACCCATACGAAAGATATGTCGGCGGTCGATATCGGCCATCCCTCGGTTGCGACCCAAGTAGCTTGGTCCGGAGAAGAGTGGGGGGTTCCAGAAACCGCCGCTCCAAGCGTCCGTGTCATATGACATGTTGATTGCTTTCGAATAGGTATATGCACCCTTGAGGTACAGACCCTTGCTGTAATGGCGATCGAGCGTTACCTGCAAGGCGTTGTAGTGCGAATCGAGAAAGCCCTGAAGTTGATAAGTATTCGCTGTTCGCCCCCACTTCGCGCTCAAAGGTGCCTGTTGATCTATATCTGAAGCATTGAGGTTTTTTATGCCCCAGCCATTGGTCTGACGATTTCCGACGTAGGCCACATTGAGAAGCATATCGCCCGGCAAACTCCGCTCCAACGAGATGTTCCATGTCTCTATTCGGCCCCTTTTGAGTAATCCGGGGCCAACGAACCTAATCTCGACGTCGGTAGGAAGAGGGATTCTTCCCGAACTGACGTTCGGGAGTGGAACCGGCCCGATGCCGCCCGCAAAGGTTCCCAACCCCTGAAAATCGCACAGCACGCCCGGTCCAGTGGCGCAGGCTGTTGCCGTGTCGAATGTTGGATCAGTGGAGTTGTAGGTCGTATCCGTCGAAATCGTCGCAGGATAAGGCCCGCGGAGTTGTCGCAAAATAGGAAAGGTGTCGAAGGTGCTGCCAAAACCGGCTCGGAATACAGTCTTGTCCTTGAATTGGTAAGCGACGCCAACGCGGGGCTCGAACATGTTTTTTTGGGTTTGAACTCCGAGGCTCTTCGAATTACCGCCCAGCCCCCCAAGCAAGACCGTATTCGTTGCGGGATCGTACTGCTCGAGACCCTTTCCCAAAGAATCGCGGCTCAACAAGGGGAAATACTCATACCGCGCACCCAAATTGAGGGTCAGCTTGGGCGTTATCTTCCAGCGGTCCAGCAAGTGGAACCCGTACCAGGTGTCCTTGCCGTTAGCCTTCTGGAACTGCACGGTCCGCCCTGCCTCGTCGTACCTACCGAGCAAGAAATTAGCAAATTGATTGTCCCGGTAGGCGTAAAACGTATTATCTGTCTGGATGGGTTTCCCCGAAGCATCAAGAAGGCTCAGAGACGTGAATTTGCCGTTATTGAAATTTAGGCCGCCGCGCGGTCCGAAGCCATTTTCGGGCTGCCAGTGGTTCATGTGGTTGTGGACAATATCCAAGCCAAAGCGCAAAGCGTGGTTGACGTGCTGCCACGAAGCATTTTGAGTAAAAGTCAAACTCCAGTCGTTCCGATACAACGGTAACCAGGTGTACGGACTGCCGAGCCCGTCGAAACCGGCGATAGTAATCTGCGGCGCGCCGCTATAACGAATGTCGTTGGGGTCGTTCGTGCCGGGAATCTTGAATAATTCCCGCCCGATGTTCTTCCCGAAGTCGGATGGCAAACCGAGGTGGTCCATACGCGAAAAACCCAGGCTGCCATCTAGAAGGAAGGTGCGAGAGAGGCTCCAGGTGTGGCCAAGTGTGGCGGTGTGCACGGTGACGTTGGTATTGCCGTCGCTTCCGGCTGGACACGGCCCGCCGAGGGTCGCATTATAGCCGCAATGTACGGTCGTTATGGCATTCATTCGACTGTATTTGAACCAAACGAAATGCTTGTCGGTCCAGTTCCAATCAACTTTGAAATCGTAGTTGTTGCGACGAAATTTTTGTGGCGTGCTAAGGAAGTAGTCCCTTCCTGCGACACCCTGGCTATCATGTGTCCACAGCGTCGGATTGACATTTGGCAGAGGCCACAAGCCCAGAATTGTTTGTGCCGTGGGCACAAAGAGGTCGGAGGGCATCACGTTAACCTGGCCGCCGGCGGCATACACAGCGCGTCCCGTCCCATTCGGATTCCCCGTGGACGGGTCGAAAACCATTCCTTGTTGCAACTGCACCATCGGCCCGATAACTCCATGGCCGTCCGATGTCGGTACCATGACCGGGCCGCCCACCTGCGTGCATTTTCCGCTGGCGTCCTGTGCGAGGCAATTGGAGATCTTCTTGCCCAAAAAAGGTCGAAAGTCTCCACCACGCATATCGCTGGTGGGAACGGCATAACGAGCGTCATAGGCGATTTGCTCGAAGACTCCGTCCCAGTTGAAGAAATAGAATAGTTTGTTCTTCTTAATGGGACCGCCCAAGTTCGCGCCCACGTCATTGATCAGTGTCAACGGTTTGTTCCTGGGATGGCCAGGATCGAATGCCTGCCACTTGCAGGCAACGTCGAAGGGCTCGCAAGAGTTCAGGTGCTGGTTGTTGTGGTACCAGAAAAGGGTGCCGTGCAGCTCGTTGTTGCCCGATTTTGTGATCACATCTACAGCCGCCGCGCCAGCCATCCCCTTCTCCGGTTCGAAGCTGTTAGTCGTGACTTTAACTTCCTGGATGCTTTCAATAGGTGGAACATACAGCGTTCCCCCTCCGGGCTTCCACAGGAATATGCTCTGAGCGCCATCAATACGCGTGGAGTTCGACGCAGGATCCATACCGTTCATGGGAATCGCTATAGCCCGCTCCGGTGTGTCGGCCACTGCGCCAGTAAACCCGTAGTTGTCAACTGCCCCGGGAGCGAGTAGGAGGAGGGCTTGGAAATTCCGATAGAAATTGGTGGGTAAGTTCTGCATCGCCACCGTGCCAAATTGCGTGCTGACGTCAGTGTTCTCGGTCTTGAGCATTACCCCAGAGGCTTCAACAGTGACCTCCTGCGATGTCGGCCCGACTTGCAGGGTCGCGTCAGCGCGAGCAATCAAACCAGCGTGAACCACAATACCCGTTTGGCTGTATTCTTTGAATCCCGAGGCGCTCACAGTGAGACTGTAGGTGCCCTCGGGAAGGTTCGGAACCGTGTATTGACCCGTCGCGTTTGCATCGACTTCGCGTTTCATGCCGGTGAGCGGATTGCTCACAGCCACATGCGCATTGGGCATGGCCGCGCCAGTCTGGTCCGCGATAGTGCCCACAATCGAGCCGTAAAGGACCTGAGCAGTCAGACGTTCAACAGAGAGGCAAACCGAGAGAACGGAGGCAGTGATAACCCACGCTACCACGCCGCAACTCTTGCGAGTCATGATGAACACCTCCCTCATTCACCCAAACAACTGAGACGAGAACTAGGACTCCCAGCACAGGGCAAATAGTACAAAAACACTACCTATATTCCGGTCGCGTATCATGGAATTCAGTTGGTGTCAAGCAGGATTTCTCTGTATCTCTCTAGTACCAGTCCGGTCAACTACACGACGGGTAATTGAGCGTAGTGCTGGCCAGGTGAGGAGTCTTTTCGGTTCCAGGGCAGGGAAGACTTGCGAATTCGGATTCAAGGACGAATGGCGCAAGCTAAAGTTTGCTTCACTGCGGGCGAATTGGGCCTTCCTCTTCCAGGATCCGTATGTCGTGATCGATACTGTTAAGAAGGCTGGATTGCTGGCGGGACGCTGCTTGCTCGCGAGCCAAGCGCATATAGCGGATCCCATTGTCCCGGTCGCCAGCGCGCGCATAGGCGGCACCAACAGCGTAAAGATATGTTGGCCTGCCTTCGTCGTCCTGACTGCTGAGAGTCTTCAACAGTTCGTCGATCGCGTCCTTGTACCTTCCCTGGTTCACCAGGAGTCGACCGAGATTGAAATGCGCCTGGGGGAAGTCAGGTTTGTTTCTGATCGCCTTCTCAAATTCCGCCATCGCCTCCGCGAGCTTGCCCTCCCGTTGTAGCAGATCGCCCAGGTTGTTGTGCGCCTCGGCGTACTGAGAATTTGCCGCCAGGGCCTTTCGGAAAGCCTCTTCAGCCTCCCGGCCCTTGTTCTCCTGCATGAGAAGAACGCCGTAATTGTAGTAACTCTCGGACTGATTCGGATCAAGCCGCACTGCCGTAAAATAATGTTCCTCGGCTTTCTCAAATTCATGAAGGTGGCCATAAAGCGAAATCAGATTGATATGGGCGCGAAGCAGTCTAGGCTCAAATTGCAGGACCAGCTCGTGTTTGGCTATGGCCTCTTTCCATCGTCCACGGTTGCCGAGTTCAATTGCCAAACCGAGCAGAGACTGGGGGTCCATGTAAAGTTCATCCAGCTCCGCCTGCAGCCGATCTCCCACACCCGGAATGTCATATTTGTTTTCTTCGTACCGCGCTAACTCTTCCCTTGCAGCATCGGTTTTGCCGAGACGTTGGTAGGCGCGGGCCAAGGCGTAATGGGCCGCGCCAAAGTAAGGAAATAGCTCGCAGGCCTTGCGGAAAGAATCCACGGCCTTGTTCAGGTCCCGAGCGGTTTCATAAGCTTGCCCGAGAGCATAGTACGTCTGCGCGCTCTCAGGATGCTGCCGCACGATATTCTCATAGACCTTCCTGGCGTCGTCCGGGCGGCCTTCAGTCGCCAGGTATTCACCCATTTTCAACCGGGCGGGTAAGTATTCCGAGTCGAGTTGGAGCGCCTGCTGGAGTGTAGCGATGGCTTGGTCGTATTTTGCCTGTGCCGCCAGCACCATAGCCAGGTAGTACATCCAGCGGAAAGATCGGGGGTCCAGTTGATGGGCTCGCCGATAGCAGGCTTCTGCCCTTTCGTCGTCCGGCCGATAAGCTTCGAGGATCATACCTAACTTCCCGTTGGCGGATGCATCGAGGGGATTACTTACGACCGCAGCATAAGCGACCCGAACTTTTTCACGTATGGTGGCCGGCGGGAAATCATCAGGAACAATGCGTGGCAGTTCAGGCGAGTTGGCCGCCTGATCCGCCCGGCCCGCTAATCCGAGCCCACACTGGAGATACAGCGATAGAACCAAGAGCGAAAATGTACGACGCAACTGAACTCTCCACGTCTCCCCATGGTTTTTGTTCGACTATCGCCGGAGCTCCGTAGCGGCGGGCTCTAATAAGCCCGGCATGGATGCATGCCGACCTGAAGGCTGGCTCTGCAATTGCCGGACGATGGCCGATTACGTCACTGCGGGCTCTTTCCCGATTCCAAAAGTCGCAAGTCGTCCGCAATGCTTGCGAGTAAACTTGCGTGCTTTCGAGTCTCAGCTTTATCCCGCGCCAGACGTAGATACCGCAAACCATTCTCCAGGTCACCGACGTCGGCGAAAGCGATCCCGACCGCGTAAAGGTACGAAGCTTTTGCGTCCTCATCTTCTGTCTTGAGGGCCTTCAACAAGAGCGGAATGCCCTCCTCGAATTTTTCTTCTTTCACCAAGAGTCGGCCCAGGCCGAAGTTTGCTTGCGTGAAGTCGGGCTTGATCTCAAGAGCCTTTCGGTACTCCACAACAGCTTCCGACGACCTTCCCTCGCTTCCTAACAAATATCCAAGATTGCTATGAGCTTCAGCATAACGGGGATTTATCTCGAGAGTCTTTCGGAACTCTTCCTTGGCCTCCGCGGGTCTGCTGTGACCCAGAAGAAAAACACCATAGTTGAAATAAGCCTCAGTTGCTTTCGGATCGAGTCGCACCGCGGCTCGATAATGCTCCTCCGCCTTCGCGGCCTGGCCTAACTGAGTGTAGACATAGATCAAATGTGTGTGGGCTTCCGGAAGCTGTGGATTGATCTCCAGCGCTCCCGCGAAAGCATCCGCCGCATCTTGGAGCCTTCCCGCAGCCAGCGACTTGACGCCTGCGTTGAGATAGGCTTTGAAGTCCCGGTTCAGTGCTGCCACCTCTGCCAACAGCGGGTCATCGATCTCTGGTATCCCACCCTCACTTTTGTTTGAGAGCTCGAGCTCTTGCTGACCCTCCTGGGACTTGCCGAGGCGTCGGTAAGCGCGCGCCAAGGCAAAGTGGGCGGCCGCGAATTTGGGGAATAATTCGCAGGCTTTACGGTAAGACTCGATCGCTCCGGCGAAGTCATCTCGGGCGGCGCGGACGCGCCCAAGTCCGTAGTGCGCCTCCGCGTTCTCGGGATGCTCTTGGACGATTCCCTGGTACAGCTTTCCAGCTTCGTCCCATTGAGAAGAAACCAGCAAGCACTCGCCCATTCTGAGTTGGGTGGCGAGGTGATTCGGATCTAGGCGCAGTGCTTCGAGAAATGCTGGGATCGCTGCGCTGCAGTTCCGCTGATCCACTTGGACCATTCCCAAGTAGTAGGTCCAGCGGAACGACGTAGGATCCAGGAGGTGGGCTCGCCGATAGCAAATTTCCGCTTCACTGGGCAGATCGTGGGCGTGCAGAACCATGCCTAGGTCTCCGTTGGCTGTGGCATCGCGCGGATGAGCCAAGACAATGTCATATGCCTTTTGCACCTCTGCTCGGACCGTCGAAAGCATCTTGTCGTAGGCAAGTTGAGGAAGTTCAGGCAAGTTCGGCCCTTGACCGGCCGCCTGTGCACAGCGGGACCAGACACCAATTGCCGAGCAGATCGAAAGCGCGATGCATGAGATAGCACGGGCTCGCAGTGTCACTTCTGGCTCCCGTATGTTTCCAAGGCTCGAAGATCTGCATCGATGCTTTCGACCAGCTTCGTTTGGCCTCGCGCCGCAGCCTTCTCGTGCGCGAGGCGCAGATAACGCCGGGCATTCAAGGCATCTCCAGAACGCGCATAAGCCGCGCCCAGCGCATACAGGTATGTTGGTTGGTTGTCTTCGTCGCCGGCGTTGATGGTTTTCAGGAGATGCTCGATACCTCGTTTGAAATCTTCCTGATTGACCAAAATGCGCCCCAAGCTAAAGTGGACTTGTGCGTCTTCGGGATTTTTGTCCAGCGCCTTCTGGTACTCCGCCATGGCGTCGGGCAGTTTGCCTTGAGCTTCCAGCATACTGCCCAGGTTCAGTTGTGCGGCGGGGTGCTGAGGGTTGATTTCCAGTACTTTCCGGAATGCTACCTCGGCCTCGACAAATTTTTCTTGGCTGGCGAAGAGCAGCCCGATCTCGAAGTAGCTCTCAGGATTTTGCGGCTCAAGGCGCACTGCCGCTTGAAAGTGCTCCTCCGCCTTCAGCGGCTGCTGGATTTGAGCGTAGATCGCAATGAGCTTGACATGGGCCTCGGCGAAGCCGGGATTCTTCTCCAGCACCCTTTCGAGAACTCCTGCCGCCTCCTCTAATCTGCCCTCCCTTGCCAGTTCCAGTCCCGGACCTAACTGGTCCTGGGTATTCGCGTTCAGGGCCTTCACATTGTCGAGTAATTGGTCGTGCACATCCGGGCTCAACGTCGCGCTTTTCTCGTAAAGCGCTAGCTGCTTGAGGGCTAGATCGGTTTTGCCAAGACGTTTGTAGGCCTGAGCAAGGCCATAATGGGCTGGGCCGAAATTCGGGAAGAGGTTGCAGGCTTTCCGCAACAAATCGACGGCGCCGTCGAGGTCGTTCCGGACTGCTTTCACGCGTCCAAGCCCGTAATAAGCCTCGGCCCGATCGGGATGTCTGGCAACCATAGCCCCATAAAACTGTGCGGCTTCCTGCCACTTGCCGGACGCTAGCAGATATCCACCCAAATGCAACTCGGCCGGAACATATTTTGGATTTTGATGCAGCGCTTGGCGCAGTGCCGCAGCCGCCTCCTCGAACTCACCCTGATCGGCCTGAGCCAATCCCAAGTAGTAGACCCATTCGAATGACGTGGGGTCCAGCAGGTGCGCTCGGCGGTAGCAGATCGCTGCTTCGGTGTCGAGGTTATAGGCGTGCAAAAACATTCCCAGCTTGCCGTTGGCCGATGCATCTTTCGGATTCTTGAGCGTGTCGTCGTAGGCCTGCCTCGCCTGTGGTCGAATTTCTGCTGGTAACCACGCGAGCTTGACTTCGGGGATCGCAGGCAATGCCGGATCTTGAGCAGCTAAGGCTACCGATGGGGCAGCAAAGACAAACGCAATGGAGATCAACCCCCGTGACACCATGGCCTCATTCTACGCCAGCATCCGACACAAGTCCCAGTTCCAGGTAGGTTCAAGCAGGCGAAACGGCTAGAAATCCTCGACGGCATCCCAGTGCAGGACGTGAGCATACCCCGCGTGCCAGAGGCGCAAGAGAATACTTATGTCTATAGCCTCTCAGAAAGAAAGGCCATGCTCGCTGTCCTTGATGAACTAGCCCGGACGGTTGTGCTCACAGCGGCTTTGACGGGACTCCGCAAGAGCGAATTCGCGGTCTGACGTGGGACAACAACCTGGATAACCTTGTGCGGCCAGTCATCGCTTCGGCTCTCACTCCCTGTGCCGTTTGCAAGCAAGTCGAGTCCGAGCATGGAGAGAACGGCCACACATTCAAACTTGACACGTCCATTCCGCGCTGGCATGGCTGGCACGCCTTCCGTCGCGGCCTCGCTACTAATCTTCACGCGCTAGGTCTAGACGATAAGACTATTCAAACGATTCTGCGCCACAGCAACGTGGACCTCACGATGAACGTTTACGTGAAGTCGGTCCGCGAATCCCGAGTGAGCGCAATGGATGTGCTCAGCAAAAAAGCTCGGCACTTGCAACGTCCAGCAAGGGAAGGGTGAACTGAAAATGCGCAACGCGCTGCAACGCAATAGGATAAACGGGGTCGAACTCGCGGGAGATTGCTGATCGACGAACTCGGCCAGAGCTCGCACCGCATGACGGCAATTCGGAACCGACATGCGCCCCGCACCCACAGGATTTCGTGGGATAATCACAACCCGAAACAACTCAGGTGGCGCAACGCGCCGTTCGGCAAGCGCCAGTTTGATACTTTGGGAGGCAAACGCTCATGGACCATAGCTCGCTGACTCGTCGCCAATTCATCCGTTTCGGCACGGGGATTGTCGCAGCGAGTGCAGCCATGAAAGTTACAGTACTGGAACCGAACCTGCCGCCCGCTTACGCCCGTGTGGTTCCGCCGAGCGACACGGTGCGCTTTGCCTCGATTGGCACAGGGGTGCGAGGGTGCGAATTGCTTCAGGCGTCGCTTCGCGTGCCGGGCATTGAGTGCGTGGCTGTCTGCGACCTTTACGACTCGCGGCACGAAGCTGCCAAGGAAGCTGTCAAGAAGGACCTTCCAGCCTCACGCGACTATAGAAAAATTCTCGACTACAAGGATGTCGACGCCGTCCTTGTCGCCACAGCTGACCACCAGCATCGCAAGGTCGTTGTCGACGCCTGCCTCTCCGGCAAGGACGTGTATTGCGAAAAACCGATGTCCCATACGGTGGAAGATGGATTTGCGATGATCGATGCGACGCAAAAGACTAATCGCATTATCCAGATAGGCAGCCAGGGAGTCAGCTCCATCCTCTACGCCAAAGCGAAGGAAATTTATGGCTCTGGAAGAATCGGTGACGTTTTCATGATTGAGGCGTATTCGGACCGCAACACCGCCAGCGGTGCTTGGGTCTACCCGATTCCACCGGACGCAAACGAACAAACGATCGACTGGAACGCCTTTCTGGACGGTGCGCCGAAGCGACCATTTGACCCAGTCCGGTTCTTCCGCTGGCGTTGCTTTGCCGATTATGGCGAGGGCCTAGCTGGTGACCTCTTTGTTCACCTGATTTCCGGGATCCATTTCATTACGAGTACGAACACAGTTGCACAGCGCGCCCAATCTACTGGTGGCCTTTTCCACTGGAAGGACGGCCGTGACTTTCCGGACCTGATCGAGACTTTCTACGATTATCCTAACTTTCGTGTGGTCCTTCGTTGCAACTTGAATAATGAGGGCGGAGGACTTTTAGCGTTTTACGGTACCAAAGGAACGATGGTTATCAAGG
>Ga0137396_10001283_pt1 | contig 13088 bp, 9 predicted proteins | sample czc16metaG_FD_108284 | JGI IMG/M metagenome (GOLD analysis project Ga0137396, IMG submission 108284) | Vadose zone soil microbial communities from Angelo Coast Range Reserve, California, USA - czcobulk3.16 metaG | ecosystem: Environmental > Terrestrial > Soil > Vadose zone | place: USA...
CGCCTTTGCTCGCCCGGGTGCTGGAGCCTGCCGCCGCCCGGCCCGTGTATCACCTGCTGCTCGCCACGCTGGTCCTGGTGGCCATCGCGGCGAACGTCACCGCGCTGCGCCGGTTCGCATACATCCACCAGGAGCTCCGCAAGCGCGACGCGCCGCCTCCCGCCCCCGCCGGAGCGGGCGATCCCCTCAGCGGTTGGGTCGGGCGCGCCTGGGTCGCGTCGGTGCTCGCCACGCTCGTCGACTACGGCACCTTCACCGTGCTGGTGGAGCTGGCCGGCGTCTACACGGGCACCTCGCGCGCGCTGGGCGCGTTGCTCGGCGCGGTGACCAACTTCACGGTCAACAAGCTGTGGACGTTCCGCACGCAGGGCGATTCGGTGTGGCAGGAGATGCCTCGCTACGCCGCCATCTCCCTGACCTCGCTGCTTCTGAACACGCTCGGCGTGGTGCTGCTCACCGACGGCCTGCGCTGGAATCCGCTGGTGGCCGCGGCCCTGGTCGGCGTGCTGGTGGGAGTCGGATGGAACCTGCCTCTCCACCGCTACTTCGTCTTCCGGCACGGCCAGCTCCGCTCGCGGCCCGGCCTCGCGCTGATCGGGGCGCTCGCCTCGGCCACCGCCGCGGTGGCGGTGCTGTTCGTCGCCTACGGGATGCCGTTCGCCGAGGAGGGCGTGCACGGCTTCTCCAACCAGGCGGACGATGGCGCGAAGGTGACGCAGACCAGCTACCTGCCCAAGCTGTTGCCCGAGGCGTTCTACTCGGAGAGCTATTCGTTCCTGCTGCAGGGCGACGAGGGTTCCTTCGCCCGGGTGCAGTTCCTGGTCAGCAATGCCGGCCTCGAGGGACACGGCGGCGCTGCGGCCCGGGCCGTGCTGGTGGCGGCGAACGGCAAGACCATCGAGGACGCTGAAGCGTTCGAGTCCGGGCAATGGCGCGTGATGCCCGAGGGGGCCATCGAGATGGGCGCCCACAGCCTCACCATGGGCCCCGACGCCAGCCACCACGTGCACTTCGCCGGGAAGAAGCTGGTGATCGACGCCACCGTCCTGCCCGAGACCAAGGCGGTCCGTCCGGGTGGAGGGCGCGTCACCTTCGACGCGGGCGGCAGGGCGGTGTTCGACCAGACCATCTTCGCGCTGCGCAGCCGGTTCGACGGGACGGTGTGGAGCCCGGATCGCGGAGGCCGGCCGCTGCGTGGATTCTGCTACGCCGACACTTCCTACAGCACGGTGCCGGCCTACAAGTCGGCCTCGCTGTGGTACCGCATGGAGGCCTTCGACGACGCGGACGGGGCGACCACCGCGCTGGCGGTGCTCATTCCGCCGGAGGGATCGCGAGTCGCGACGCAGGGCTGGCTCTACACCAGCCGCAACGGCCAGACCGAGGTGCGCTCCAGCGAGGTGAAGCTTTCCTTCGAGAGGCCCCGGCGCGAGGCGGTCGGGCGCTTCGAGTACGACGTGCCGCAGCGGGTGACCGCTTCGGCGAAGGGCGCGCTCGGCGAGAAGGTGACGGTCACCATCGAGTCGAAGCGGCTCCTCTACAAGGAAGACGTGCTCGGGGAGATGAGCCCGCTGTCGCGCTTCCTGGTCAGCATCATGGCTGCCCCGATGACCTACACGTACGAGAACCGCTACGATCTGCGCATCGAGCGGCCGGATGCACCCACCGACCACCGGAGCGGCACCGCGTTGTCCGAGTTCGCCTACGCGAACCCACCCGCCCAAGTCGCGCAATTCTAGGTCGCGATTCTGACCGGCGCCGGGTCCGGGGCCGCGATCGTGTCCGGCGGCGGGTCCGGGGTGGGTCCGCCGCTCATGCACGCGCCTCTGGGGTCCGAGTCGGACGCACGCCCGAGGTCCGGCGCGTGAAATCGCGTCGGCCCCACCCCGGACCCACCCCCGATGCGTCCGGCGTGACGTGGTTGCCGCGGTGTGGGGCAGGTCAACCAGGAAGATCTGCAAATCTGGCCTGAGAGGGCCGGCCTTCTCGGTCAGCCGGCGCCGGTCACGATCGCGTGGGTTCGTGGCACTTTGCTGACAATGGGCTGGCAGTGTAGAGGTGCCCGCGCACTGCCGATGAGAGTCGGGAATCCAAGCCTTCGCCAGCGTTTTCCACAGGAGAGGTCGGGTTGAAGCTCACCGCGCCGCACATCGAGACGCAGATCCCCGGGCCCCGGAGCAGGGAGATCGTGCGCAAGGAGCAGCAGCACCTCGCGCCCGGGTTGCAGGGGTTCGCGCTCATGAGCGGCATCGCCGTGGAGCGCGCCCAAGGATCGGTCGTCGAGGACGTGGACGGGAACCGGTACGTCGACCTGATCGGCGGCATCGGGGTGAACTCGCTGGGGCACGGCCACCCCGCCTACAAGGAAGCGCTGCACGCGCAGATCGAGAAGGCGACGGTGGGCAGCTTCACCACCGCCGCCCGCGCCGACCTGATCGACGAGGTGGCCAAGCTCACGCCCGCGGGGGTCGACCGCGTGCAGCTCTACTCGAGCGGAGCCGAGGCGGTGGAGAGCGCCTTCCGCCTGGCCAAGAACGCGACCGGCAAGCATGAGGTGGTCGGCTTCTGGGGCGGCTTCCACGGCAAGACGATGGGCACCCTGGCGGTGAACGGCGCGGGCAACCAGCGCACCTACGGTCCGACGCCGCCCGGGCACGTGCTTCCCTTCGCGAACTGCTACCGCTGCCCCCTCAAGCTCACTTACCCGTCGTGCGGGATCGCCTGCGCCGATCTGGCGCGCGAGCAACTGCGCCACCAGAGCACCGGGCAGGTCGCCGCGATGATCGTGGAGCCGATGCAGGGCACCGCAGGCAACGTCATTCCCCCGCCGGAGTTCCTGCAGCGCGCGCAGGACATCGCGCGCGAGTTCGGCGCGGTCTTCATCGCGGACGAGATGATCACCGGATTCGGGCGCACCGGCCGGTGGTTCGCCTGCGAGCGCAGCGGGGTCACGCCCGACGCGATCACGCTGGGCAAGGGCTTCGGGTCGGGATTCCCGATCAGCGGAGTGGTGGCCAAGCACGAGCTGGCGCAAGCGAAGCCGTGGGCGAACCCGAGCGGATCGTCGTCGAGCTACGGGGGCAACCCGCTCGCCGCGGCGGCGGCCCTCGCCGTCATCCGCACCCTGCAGCGCGAGAACGTGCTCGAGAACGTGCGAAGCGTCGGGGCTGCGATGCTGGCCGAGCTGCGGGAGTGGCCAGAACGCCTCCGCTGGGTGGGCGACGTGCGCGGCGAGGGACTGTTCCTGGCGGTCGAGCTGGTCGCCGACCGGACGACCAAGGAGCCGCTGCCGCGCAAGGTGTGCGAGGAGATCTTCCAGGAAGGGCTGCGGCGCGGGCTCCTGGCGATGAGCTACACGCACGCCATCCGCCTGCAGCCTGCGCTGACCATCGAGGAGGATGTCGGGCTGGCCGGGCTCGCCCTGCTGCGCGAAGCGATCGCGATTGTGGCGGCACGTCACGGGGCAGGGTAACAGGGACCATCTTGGACCGCGTGCAGCCCATTCCATCCCGGCGCCGAGGGGACCGGCTGTGGGAGCGCTTCGCCGCCCTGGCCATCGCGCGGCCCTGGCTCCTGCTGGCGGCCGGATTCGCCCTGTTCGTTGTCACCGTGCCCTTCGCGGTCCGGCTCTACGGCGATCTCCGCACCGACCTGCGCGAGCTGTTGCCGCAGGGCGCGCCTGCCGCCGTGGCACTACAAGAATTGGAGCGCCGCGTCGGCGGCCTCGCCTCGCTTTCGGTGGTGGTCCGCACCGACGACCTCAAGGCCGGCGAGCGGTTCGTCGACGCCCTGGCCGCGCGCCTTTCGAAGCTGCCTTCCGACGTGGTGGCGCGCATCTTCTGGCGCGTCGACGAGGAGAAGGCCTTCTTCGACGCGCACGGCGCGCTCTACGCAGACCGGAAGGACCTCGAAGAGGTGCGCGACGTCGTGCGCGATCGCATCGCCGCCGCCCGGCGCGCGGCAAATCCGCTGCTGCTCGATCTGGACGACGAGGCGCCGAGCAAGGCCGACGCAGCCGATCCCGGGATGGAGGACGCGATCGTCCGCGTCCGCTCCGCCTTCGGCCGGCTCGATCACTTCATCGACGGCTACCTCGCCGGCGAAGGTGGGCAGACCCTGGTGGTGCAGGTCTATCCGCCCGGCGCGGCCACCAGCCTCGAGGACGATCAGCGCCTCTTCGCCGCCGTGAGCGGCGAGGTCCAGGCCGTGGACCCGCAAAGCTTCCACCCCAGCATCCGCGTGGGCTACGGCGGCGAGGTGCGCGGCGTCATCGAGAACCAGGAGAACCTGGTCCGCGACCTCCTGGTCTCCAGCATCCTGGTGCTGACCGCGGTCGCCGCGGTGCTGGTGCTCTACTACCGGAGCTGGCGCTCGATCCCGCTCCTGGTGCTGCCGCTCTTCACGGGCGTGGCGGCCACCTTCGCGGTGTCGCGGTGGGTGATCCACTACCTCAACCCGAACACCGCCTTCCTGGGCAGCATCATCGTCGGCAACGGCATCAACGCGGGCATCATCCTGCTCGCGCGCTATTTCGAGGAGCGCCGGCAGGGCAACGCGGTCGAGCAGGCCCTGCCTGTCGCCCTGAAGACGACCTGGGTGGCGACCTTCGCCGCCAGCGCCGCTGCAGCGGCCAGCTACGGTTCGCTGGGCGCGGTGAGCTTCCGGGGGTTCAACCAGTTCGGCTTCATGGGCACCGCGGGCATGCTGCTGTGCTGGGTGACGACGTACCTCCTCATGCCGCCGCTGATCGCCGTCGCCGAGCGGGTCCGGCCCCTGCGCGAGAGGAAGCGATCGCGCATGATCGGCTGGGTGGCGGGGCCGTATGCGACCGCCCTGGCCCGGCACACGGGCTGGGTGATCGCGACGTCCACGTTGATCGTCGCGGGATCCGTGTGGGGCATGGCGCGCTTCCTGCGCCAGCCGATCCAGTACGACTTCCGCCAGCTCGGCAGCCGCAACGGGCTCACCGAAGGAGCCGCCTACTGGGATTCCCACGTCGACGCGGTGATGCAGTCGTACCAGACGCCGACCGTGGTGCTCACCGACTCGCCGGAAAAGGCCCAGGCAGTGGCCGACGCGATCGAGCGGGTGCGCGAGGCGCAGGGCCCCGGGGGGACCATCGATTCGGTCGCCACTCTCCAGAAGCTGGACCCCGACGAGCAGCCGCGGAAGATCGAGCTCTTGCGCGAGATCTTCCGCCTGGTCGCGCCGCGGCCCGGAAGGCCGGGGCTGGTGGACGAGCGCATCGCGCGCGCGTTGCCGGAGGACCTGCGGCCGCCGCTGCTGCGGCTCCGCGAGCGGACCGAGCTGCGGCGGATCACGCTGGAGGAGGTGCCCGCGCGCCTGAAGCTGCCCTTCCACGAAAAGGACGGCAGATCCGGGCGGCTGGTGCTGGTCTTTCCCACCCTGGCCACCGACGCGCGGCACGGCAAGGCGCAGATCGCGCACGCCAAGGTGGTGCGCCGGACGGCGCTGCAAGTCGATCCCAAGGCGCTCATCGCCGGACAGATCGTGCTCATGAGCGACATCGTGGACTCGATCACCAGCGACGGAGGCTTCGCGGCCGCGCTCAGCTTCCTCGCGGTGGCGGCGCTGACCATCCTGGTGATGCGCTCCATCCGCGACTCCGCCTGGGTAGTGTCGTCGCTCTGCCTCGGCGTCTTGTGGATGTTCGGGGCGCTGGGCGCGCTGGGCTTGCGCCTCAACTTCGTCAACTTCGCCGTGCTGCCGATCACCTTCGGCATCGGGGTGGATTACGCCGTGAACTTCTACCAGCGGTACCGGCAGTCCTCCGGGGTCGAGGAATCGCTCACCGCGGCCGGCGGCGCGGTCACGCTCTGCTCCGCGACCACCATCATCGGATACGCCACGCTGGTCACGGCGGACAACATGGCCATCCAGTCGTTCGGGTTGACCGCGGTCATCGGCGAGATCACCTGCCTGTCGGCCGCCCTCTTCGCCCTGCCCGCCGTGCTGGCCTGGCGCGACCGCCGCCGCGCGGCAACCGAAGCCCCCCCGCGGGAGCTGCCGCCGGTGGAGCCCCTGGTGCAGCCGGAGCGGGCGAGGCGCGAGGCCCGGGGTCTATGAGGTCCTTGTCGATGCGCGAGCGCATCGAGCAGCTGCGACGCGCTCCCCGCTTCTTCTCCCTCGGCGTTCCCGCGCTGTGCGCCGGGTACCTGGCCTTGGTCCACACGCTGGGCGGAATCGCCCCGGAGCACGCGATCGCGGTCGCCATGTTCCTCGGGCTGTCCCTCTGGAGCGACGGTTCGCGGCGGCTGGCGAGGGTTGCGATGCCTTTCATGCTCTACGGAGTCGTGTACGACTCGATGCGCTGGTACGAGGACGCGATCCGCTCGCCCGTCATCCACCTGCACGAGCCCTACAACTTCGATCTGCGGCTGTTCGGCATCCGCACCGCGACCGGGACGCTGACGCCCAACGAGTGGTTCCAGCTGCACACCAACCGGGCGCTCGACTTCGTCTGCGGCCTCTCGTACACGCCGTTCCTCTTCATCGGGGAATCGGTGGTGCTGGCCTTGTACCTCTTGTACCGCGGGCACGAGCGGCGCGCCGTGCGCTTCACCTGGGTGTTCGTGATCTCGAACTTCGTCGGGTTCAGCCTGTACTACGTCTATCCGGCTGCGCCGCCCTGGTACGTCGCCGCGCACGGATTCACCGCCGACCTGAGCGTCCGCGCCTCCGCCGCCGGCGCCGAGCGGTTCGACCAGCTGGTGGGATTCCCGCTGATGGCGAGCTTCTACGGCAAGAGCGCGGACGTGTTCGGCGCCATCCCCAGCTTGCACGTCGTGTATCCGATGCTGGCGCTCCTCTACGGCTTCCGGCTGCCCCGCTTCCGCGTCGTCGCGGGCGCCTACCTCTTCCTCGTCTGCCTGAGCGCGGTCTACCTGAACCACCACTACATCCTGGACATCCTGATCGGTTTCGCGCTCGGCCTCGCCGTGATGGCGGCGTTCCGCCTGGCCTTCGGCCCGCTCGAGCAGGACACTCGCGATCTCGAGATGCAACCCGACCGGGTAATCGTCTAGGCCCCGGCCAGGCGCTTCGCGTCCAGGCCGACCGCCTCCGGGAGCGTGAGGCCGTCGCGCTGGAGGAGCCGCGCCAGGCCGTCCTGCACCGTTCGTGCGACCGCGGGACCTTCGTAGACGAGCGCCGTGTAGAGCTGTACGAGGCTCGCGCCTGCCCGGATCCGCCGGTAGGCATCCTCGGCCGTGGCGATTCCGCCGACGCCCACGATCGGCGCGCGCCTGCCGACGCGGAGGAACAACCGCGCGCACGCGCGTTCCGCGGCCTCGCGGAGCGGCGGACCCGAGAGGCCGCCCCCCTCGGCCGCACGCGGATGTCCCGAGACGGCGTCGCGCGACACCGTGGTGTTGGTGGCGATCAGACCGTCGGCGCCGCCCGCCACCGCGGCGTCGGCGACGGGGTCGAGGCGGTCGGGAGGCTCGTCAGGCGACACCTTCACCAGGATCGGCACGCGCCGGCCGCTCGACCGGTGCAGCTCGTCGCGCGCGCGGGCCACCGCCTCGACCAGCGAGCGCAGCTCATCCGCGGCCTGCAGCGCGCGCAGGCCGGGCGTGTTCGGGCTGGAGACGTTGATGGCGGCGTAGTCGGCGTAGGGCGCCAGCGCGCGGAAGGCCGCCACGTAATCGTCCGAGGCGCGCTCGTTGGGCGTGTCCTTGTTGCGGCCGACGTTCACGCCGACGGGACCGGGCTGCCGCGGGAGGCGCGACAGGCGCCGGGCGACGCGAACGGCGCCAGGGTTGTTGAAGCCCATCCGGTTGACGATGGCGCGATGCTCGGGCAGCCGGAACAGCCGCGGCCGCGGATTGCCCGGCTGCGGGCGAGGCGTGACGGTGCCCACCTCGACGAAGCCGAACCCCAGGCGGAACCAGGCGGGCGCCAGCACCTGTCCCTTGTCCATCCCCGCCGCCAGGCCGACCGGATTCGGGAACGTAAGTCCCCATAACGTCTGCGCCAGCGCCTCGCGCGCGCGCGGCCGGGGGCGCGCCCGCGACCATGCCCAAAGCAGCGCTCCAGCGACGGCATGCGCGGCCTCGGCCGGAAGCAGGAACAGGGCGGGCCGGAGCAGGCGGTACACTGCGGCGCACCATACCCCGAACGCAGTTGCCCACGGCGCCGACGCCGCGCACAATGCTCCCTTTGGACGCACTCTCGAAAGATGCGCGCGAAGCGCCCGGCCGGGCGGCCCCGCCGCAGGGCACGCAGGACCTTCTCTTCGAGGCCGCGCGCCGGCTGCGCCGTTGCGAGGCCGCGCTCGCCCGCGTTTTCGAGGAGCGCGGATTCGCGGAGGTCATCCCGCCGTCCATCGAGTCGGCCGAGGTGTTCGCGGAGGGCGCGGGCGGCGGCGCCGACGCGTTGCGCGCGGTCGATCGGCACGGGCACCTGCTCGCGCTGCGAGCCGATTTCACCGCCCAGGTTGCGCGCATCGCGGCCACCCGCCTGTCCGGGATCTCGCCCCTGAGGCTCTACTACCGGGGCAGCGTGGTGCGCGAGTCGGCGGCCGGATCCGGCGTGCCACGCGAGCGCCTGCAGGCCGGCTGTGAGCTGGTCGGGGAAGCGGGAACCGATGCGGACGCCGAGATGCTGGCGCTGGCGGCGGCTTCGCTCTTCGCGCTGGGCATCGCGCCCGGCGCCGCTCGCATCGCGGTGGGCACCGTCGGGTACTTCTCCGCGCTCATCGCAGCAGCCGGCGCCTCGCCTCGCCTCGCGCGCGCCTTGACCGACGCCATCGATCGCAAGGACCTCCCCGGCTTGACCCTGTTGTGCACGCGCGAGGTGCCGCCGGGAAAAGCGCGCGATGCGCTGCTGATGCTCGCGCAGCCTCCGCGCCCGCAGGCCGAGGCGAACGCCCTGCTCTCACGCGCGCAGCAGCTCTCACCGGGACCCGCCGCGTCCGCAGCGCTCGAGCGTCTCACTGGCGTGCTCGCGCTGGCCCAGGCGCGGAACCTGGGAGCGGAGCTGGAGGTCGACCTCGGCGAGGTGCGCGGCCTGGGTTACTACACGGGGCTGGTCTTCAACCTGTACGCCGCGGGCGCGCCGCGGGCAGTCGGCGGCGGGGGGCGGTACGACACCCTGCTCGGACGCTTCGGCGATCCGCGCCCCGCGGTGGGCTTCTCCCTGGACCTCGATGCGCTGGTGCCTCTGGCGAGGCCGGCATGATCACCGTCGCCCTGCCGAAGGGTCGCACGCTGCAGGCGACGCTGGACCGGTTCGCCCGCGCCGGCCTCTCGCCCGAGGAGGACTTCGCGGCGACCCGCAAGCTGATCGTCCCCGCGCGCGGCGCCGGGGCCCGGTTCGTCCTGCTGAAGGACCCCGACGTCCCGCTGTACGTCGAGCGCGGCGCCGCCGATCTCGGCGTGTGCGGCCTGGACCACGTGCTCGAGTCTGACGCGGACCTCCTGGTCCCCCTCGACCTGGGCTTCGGCGCCTGCCGCCTGTGCCTGGCGGCGCCCCGGGATTCGGGTGTCGCCCGGGGCTGGCGGTCGGGCGAGAGCAGCGCCGAGAAAGGCCGCTCGCTGCGGGTGGCGACCAAGTACCCGCGCCTCACCGCCCGGGCATTCGCTCGACGCGGCGTGCCGGTCGACCTCGTCCGCCTGTCCGGTTCGGTCGAGCTGGCCGCCGTCGCCGATCTCGCCGATGCAATCGTCGACCTGGTCGAGACCGGCCGCACGCTGGAGGAGAACGGTCTCGTGGTGGTGGAGGACTTACTCCAGGTCAGCGCGCGGCTGGTGGTGAACCGGGCCTCCTACCGGCTGAAGCTCGAGGAGCTGCTGCCGGTCCTGGAGCGGGTGGGAGGCCCGGCGTGATCCGCCTGCTGGACCTCGCCGATCCGGTGCAGCGCGCGCAGGCGGCGGGGCTGCGCGCCGCCGCCGCGGTTCCGCCCGAGGTCGCGCCCGCCGTTTCGAGGATCGTTGCCGAGGTGCGCGCGCGCGGCGAGGCGGCCGTGCGCGAGCTGACGCTCCGGTTCGACGGCGCCGACTTGCCGGATGCGTTCCTGCCGGCCCGCGAGTGGGACGCCCTGGCCGCGCGGTGCCCGCCGGCGGTGCGCGCCGCGCTGGAGAAGGCGGCCCAGCGGGTGCGGGCGTTCCACGCTCCACAGGTACCGCAGGGCTACGAGCAGCTCTTGCCGGACGGCGGGCGCTTGCGGTCGGTGGTGGTGCCGCTCGCGCGCGCCGCCTGCTACGTCCCCGGCGGCCGCGCCGTCTACCCCTCCACGGTGATCATGACCGCCGCCGTAGCCCGGCTCGCCGGCGTGCCCGAGGTGATCGTGACCACCCCTCCCCGGCGCGACGGGAGCGTAGCGCCGGAGGTGGCAGCCGCGGCCCGCATCGCGGGCGCCACCAGCGTGTTGCGGGCGGGCGGAGCGCAAGCGATCGCCGCGCTCGCGCTCGGGGCAGGCGCCATCCCGCGGTGCGACGTGATCGTGGGTCCCGGCAACGCGTACGTCACCGAGGCGAAGCGGCAGCTCGCAGGCGAAGTGCGCATCGACTCGCTCGCCGGGCCGACCGAAGTGGTGATCGTCGCCGATGCGTCCGCCGACGCGCGCCTCGTCGCGGCGGACCTGATCGCGCAAGCCGAGCACGATCCGCTGGCGCTGGCCCTTCTCGTCACGCCCCATCGGGCGCTTGCGCAAGCCGTGCAGGCCTCGCTGGAAGCGGAGCTGCGGGACCGGCCCAACCGCGTGGCGCTCGAGTCGCTGCGGGCCCGCGGGGCCGCCGTGGTGGCGAGCTCGCTCGAGGAGGCGCTCGCGTTCGCCGACGAGCTGGCTCCCGAGCACCTCGAGCTCCTGGTGTCCGAGCCCGCTGCGGCGCTGCCCCGGGTCTCGCGCGCCGCCGCCGTGTTCGTCGGGCCGCACGCGCCCGTGCCGGTCGGCGACTACCTGGCCGGCCCCAACCACACGCTTCCGACCTCCGGGACGGCGCGGTTCGCCTCGCCCCTCGGCCCGGCGGACTTCGTGCGGCGGCAGAACGTCATCGAGTACGGCGCGCGGCAGCTCGCAGCCGACGCGGCGGAGATTCGCGCGCTGGCCGAGGCGGAGGGGCTGCACGCGCACGGGCGTGCCGTCGAGGTGCGGAAGTGAAGCCGCCCGAGAGCTTCGTCCGGCGGACCGTCCGGCCGCTGGCTGCTTACGGCCCGCCGCGCGATCCGGCCCCCGTCCCGCTGCACCTCAACGAAAGCCCGAGCGACCTGCCCCAGGACCTGAAGGCCGAGCTGGCCGAGCGCATCGCGCGCTCCGACTGGAGCAAGTATCCGATCGGGGACGGGGCGCGCCTCGCGACCGAGCTCGGGCGAGCCTACGGATGGGATTCCGCCGGCGTGCTGGTGGGCAACGGATCGAACGAGCTGCTGCAGCTCATGCTCCTCGCCTGCGTCGAGCCGGGCGACGCGGTGGTGGTGGGCGCGCCCTCGTTCTCCCTCTACGCGTTGCAGGCGGGGGCCTTGGGCGCCCGCGTGATCGAGGTGCCGCTGCGCGCGCCCGACTGCGCGTTCCGATTCCCCATCGACGAGCTGATCCGGACGGCGCGCGAGGCAGGCGCCAAGCTCGTCCTGCTCGGCTCGCCGAACAACCCGACCGGGACCACTCTCGCGGCCGGCGACGCGGAGCGGCTCGCGCAGGAAGCGCCCGGCCTCACCGGCATCGACGAGGCCTACCGCGACTTCTGCGGCCAGGACTTCGCGCCGCTGCTCGCCCGCGCCCCGCGCCTGGTCCTCTTCCGCACCTTCTCCAAGGCGCTCGCGGCGGCCTCGCTGCGCTGCGGGGCGCTCCTGGGCGCTCCGGCCCTCTGCGCCGAGCTGCGCAAGGTGCAGCTGCCTTACAACTTGAGCGCCGTGACCTGCCTCGTCGCAGGCGCGCTGATCGCCCGGCCGGAGCTGGTGCGCGAACGCGCCCGCCTGGTCGCGCAAGAGCGCGATCGGGTGGCCAAGGGCCTGCGCGCGGCTGGCTGCACCGTGCATCCATCCGGCGCGAACTTCCTGCTGTTCGAGCAGGACCGCCGGCCGGCAAACGACCTGCACCGGGCCCTCTTCGGACGCGGCGTGCTGATCCGGAACGTCTCCTCCGGCCGGGACCTCTCTCGCGCGCTGCGCGTCAGCATTGGCGCGCCGGCGGCGAACGACGCCTTCCTCGCCGCGCTGAAGGCCGAGCTGTGAGCTGGTCGCGCGTGCAGGCGGTCATCTTCGACGTGGACGGCGTGCTCCTCGACGCCCGCGCCAGCTACCACGCGGTCGCCGAAGACGCCGCGAGGCGCGCCGCAACCGAGGCGCTGGGCGAGCCCTGCACCGCGCCGTTCGATCGCGAGCGCGAGGTGCCCGCGTTCAAGGCGGCCGGGCGCTTCAACGACGACTGGGAGATGGCGCGCGGCATCGCGCTGCTCCTGCACCTGCGGCAGCGAGGCGCCGCGCCCGAGCTGCCCCGCTTCCTCGCGGCCGCGCAGGGCGGCGGCGTCGCGGGGCTCGCGCGCGCTTTGCCCGCCGTCGCCGCGCTCTATCCACAGGAAAGGATCTCCCGGCTGTGCGGTGCGCTCTACGGCGGCCGCTCGCATTGCCGCGAGCTGTTCGGCTTCGACGCCCGGGAAGCGCTGCCCGATGCGCCGGAGCGCGGCTTCTGGGAACGGGAGCCGCTGCTCGCCGATCCCGCGTTGCTCAAGCGGGTCGCCAGCCGGTTTCCGGTGGCGCTGTACACGGGCCGGAACCCCGGAGAGGCGGCGCTGGCGCTGGTCCGCTGCGAGCTGCAGGTTCCGCAGCGGCTGTGCTGGGTGTCGGACGGGCGGCCGCGCAAGCCCGATCCCGAAGGCCTGCTCTGGCTTTGCGGCGAGCTGGTCCAGCCGGGCGGCCAGCAAACCAAAGTTGGCCTGGTAGTAGTCGGCGTTGTCGGGGTCCAGCGCCGAAAGCTCAGTGGCGATCAGCTGGGCGTAATTCCGGGCGTACGCCACGTTCATCCACAGGTGTGGGTTGGGGTCACCCTTGGACTCGGGGAAAGAAAAGTCGAACAGGTAGTCCGCCGGGGCGAGGGTGCTGTCGCCTAGCACGAGGTACGGCGCATCCGA
>Ga0137396_10001286_pt1 | contig 13084 bp, 10 predicted proteins | sample czc16metaG_FD_108284 | JGI IMG/M metagenome (GOLD analysis project Ga0137396, IMG submission 108284) | Vadose zone soil microbial communities from Angelo Coast Range Reserve, California, USA - czcobulk3.16 metaG | ecosystem: Environmental > Terrestrial > Soil > Vadose zone | place: USA...
GGACAACGTCGCCGGCCCATCCGATGGCGTCGTCGGCGACGTCACCCGCGGCTTCGCCGAGGCGCACCTGATCGTCGAAGCGCGCTTCAGCGTGCCGCGCGTCGCCGCGATGCCGATCGAGCCCCGCGGCGTGCTGGTCCAGCCTGAGCCGCCGGACGGTCGGCTGACGATCTGGACCTCGACCCAGGTGCCGTTCGCCGTTCGCGCGGCGATCGCCGCGGCGCTCGGTATGGCCGAGGAGCAAGTGCGCGTGATCGCGCCCGACGTCGGAGGCGGCTTCGGCGCCAAGGGTCACGTCTACCCCGAGGACGTTCTGCTGGCCGCGGTGGCCCGACGGCTGCGGCAGCCGGTGAAGTGGATCGAAACGCGTCGCGAGCACTTCCTGGCGACGGCGCCCGACCGAGACCAGCGCCATCGCGCGCGGCTGGGCGTATCGAGGGACGGCGCGATCAGCGCGGTGGAGACCGAATTCACGCGCGACGGCGGCGCGTATCCGGTGATCGGCGACGTGATCACGCTGAACACGATCAACCATCTGCCGGGGCCGTACCGCATCGCGCACCTCAAGGGGTCCGCCGTCAATGTCGTGACCCATAAGACCTTCACCGCTGCCTACCGCGGCGCGGGCCGCCCCGAGGTCGCCTACGTGCTCGATCGGCTTCTCGATCGAGCGGCTCGCCGGAGCGGCCTGGATCCGGCCGCGCTGCGGCGACGCAACCTCATCCGCGCCGACGAGATGCCATTCACCACCGGGCTCCGGTACCGCGACGGCGTGCCGATTGTCTACGATCCGGCCGACTATCCGGCCGCGTTCGATCGCCTGCTCGCCCGCTTCGGTTACGACGAGTGGCGGGTCACGCAGACAGCGCGGCGGGCTTCACCACGACCTATCGGTATCGGCCTCTCGGCGTACCTGGAGGGCACAGGGATCGGGCCGTTCGAGGGCGCCGACGTGCGGATCGATCCGAGCGGGACGATCTATCTCCAGATCGGCGTCTCCTCGCAGGGTCAGGCCCACGAGACCACGCTCGCGCAGGTGTGCGCGGCCGAGCTCGGCGTCGACACGGAGCGGGTCGTCGTCGTGGGCGGCGACACCGCCGTCGTCGGCTACGGCAACGGCACGATCGCGAGCCGCGTCGCGGCGGTGGCGGGTCCGGCCGTGGCGCGCACCTCTCGCGAGGTCGCGCGGAAGGCGCGGCTGGTGGCCGGCGAGCTGCTCGAGTGCGCGCCGGCCGACGTCGTGCTCGCCGAGGGCCGCGCGCACGTCGCGGGCATGGCCGGGCGTGCCATCGACATCGGTCAACTGGCGCGCGCGTCGCTCCGGAGCCCCACCCTCCTGCGCGAGGGCGCGCCCGGCCTGCACGCGTGCGCGTTCTTTCGGCCGGAGACGGTCACGTGGGCGTTCGGGGCGCACGCCTGCGCCCTCGAGGTCGACGTCGAGACCGGGGCGCTGCGCCTGTTGCGCTATACGGCCGTGCACGATTGCGGCCGCCCCCTGAACCCGATGGTCGTCGAGGGCCAGCTCCACGGCGGGATCGTCCAGGGAATCGGCGCCGCGCTGGCCGAGGAGCTCATCTACGACAGCGCAGGCCAGCTCCTGACGGGCTCCCTGATGGAGTACGGCGTGCCGAAGGCCGACCAGGTGCCGCCGCTCGAGGTCATCGCACTCGACTTTCCCTCGACGCGCAACGAGCTCGGCGTCAAGGGGGTCGGCGAGAGCGGTATCATCTCGCCGGTGCCGGCGATCGCCAACGCGGTCGAGGACGCGCTGGCCGACCGCGGCGTCGAGATCACGCGCGTGCCGCTGACGACAGCCAGCCTCTGGGAAGCGATCCGGAACGCCCGGCCGGGGTCGAAACCCCGCTAGCCTCGTTCCACCCTTCCGCGCATCCGCCGCGTATAACTGGTCGAAAGCAGCGACATCGAGAGACGAACCGACATCGAGGGGCGCTCCGGCTCCGCCGGGGCGTCTCCGAGCGCGGGGGGCTTGGGGGGCCCTTCGAGGCCCCCCATCCAACAGGTCGAGATGGACGAACGCAGGTTCGCCCGCACCGCCGAAGAATACGCGACCCGGCTCTACGCGGTGGCCTACCGACTGCTCGGCAATCGGTCCGACGCGGAGGACGCCGTCCAGCGGGCTCTGCTGAAGGCCTACGAGGCGCGCGAGTCGTATTCGAGCCGGTGGGCGGTGTCGACGTGGCTCTACCGCGTGCTCACGAACGTCTGCATCGACGAGCTGCGCCGGCGCCGACGCACGCCGCCGGAGCCGTTGCCGCGCGGCCGGGCCGGCACGGCGGTCGAGCGGCTGGATCTGACGCGCGCGCTCGACACGGTGCCCCGCGAGGCCCGCGTGCTGCTCGCGCTGCACTACGTGAACGGGCTCGGCTACCGCGAGCTCGCGACCATCAGGGGGATCTCGGTCAACACGGTCAAGAGTCAGCTCGCGCGAGGCAAGGCAATCTTGAAACGAGCGCTGGAGGGATAGCGACATGGATCGGATCGACGCGATGCTCGAAGAATTCTTCAAGCCTGACGCGCCACCCCGGCTTTCCAAGCGTCTCCTCGGAAGCCTCAAGACCAGGCCGACGGGCCTCGAGAAGCTGGCCGACCGGTTCAGGATCGACGCGACCGAGCGCGGGGTGGTGCGGCTTCATCCCGGACGGGGCGACCACGGCGCCTCCGCGCGGGCCCGCGCGCACGCCGAGCGCGCCCGGCAGGAGCTGCGCGAATACCTGGCCGGCCGCCGCACGTTCTTCACCGTGGCCGTCGACCTTGGCGGTGTGGGCGACTTTCAGTCCCGCGTGCTGGCCGAAGCCCTGCGCATTCCGTTCGGCGAAGTCGATTCCTATTCGGCCCTCGCGCGGCGCGTGGGCCACCCGCGCGCCGCCCGCGCGGTCGGCAACGCGCTCGGAGCCAACCCGGTGCCGGTGATCGTCCCGTGCCATCGCATCGTGCGCGGCGACGGCACCTGGGGCCACTACGCCTTCGGCGGCGCGATGAAGACCCAGCTCCTGCGCCTCGAGCGCACGACCCCGGCGTTGATCGGCTGCACGAGCACGCGGATCATCTGCCGGCGCGGCTGCGCCCACGAGCAGCGGGTCGGCGAGGCGAACCGAGTCGTCTTCGCCTCGGTCGCCGACGCCGCCAGTGTCGGCTATCGCCCGTGCCGCGTGTGCCGCCCGCCGGTGGCGGCGTGAGCGTCGAAGTCCATGTGTTAGGATCCCGGCGATGCGAAGACTTCTGGCCCCGACGCTCCTGCTCGCCCTGAGCGCGGCGACCCCCGCGGCCGCCCAGCTCCCGATCTTCGACGCTCACGTCCACTACAGCCGCCCGGACTGGGATGTGTACTCGGCCGAACGCGCGCTCGCGATTCTCAGCGCCGCGGGCGTGCGCTGGGCGATCGTTTCCAGCACGCCCGACGACGGCACCGTGAAGCTCTACGAGAAGGCGCCGAAGACCATCGTCCCGTTCCTCCGGCCGTACCGGACGCGCGACGACATGGAAAGCTGGCACAGCGATCCCGGCGTGCAGACCTACGTCGAAGAGCGGCTCCAGCGCGGGATCTACCGAGGCATCGGCGAGTTCCACCTGAGCGCCTCCGGCGCGGCGGGGCCCACCGTCAAGCGCTTCGCCGAGCTGGCGGCCGATCGCGATCTGTTTCTCCAGGCTCACGTCGACGACGTCACGATCGAGAAGCTCCTGGCGCTCTACCCCAAGGCGCGCTTCCTGTGGGCGCATGCCGGCATGTCGTCGGCGGCGTCCACCGTCGGAGGCCTTCTCGAGCGGTTCCCGAAGCTCTGGGTCGAGCTCGCGTTGCGCGCCGATGTCGCGCCGGGTGGCAAGCTCGATCCGGAGTGGCGCGCGGTCTTCGTGAAGTATCCCGACCGCTTCATGGTGGGCACGGATACGTGGGTCACATCGCGCTGGGAGGCGATGCGCGACTATCATCGCGACGTCCAGACCTGGCTCGGCCAGCTGCCCCGTGACGTTGCCGAGGCGATCGCCTGGAAGAACGGCGAGCGGCTGTTCTCGATCGCTGCTGGAGACGAAGCGGCGGAGCGACGAAGCCGACCCGCACGGTAGAAGAACTCCGTCCTCTATCATGGCTGGCAGATGGAGGATCTCGCTGGTATTGCCGTCCGCGTGACGCCTGACCGCCGCCGTGGTGACGAATGGGCCACGGTGCTCGCCGCCGGCGGCATTCCCTATCGGCTCCGCGCCCGGCTCGATGGCTGGGCGCTCATCGTCGCCGCCCGTGACGCAGACGCTGCTCGTGAGACCCTCGACGCCTATGACCGGGAGAACATTGCCGACACGACGAGAGCACCGAGCGCTTCGGCGACACACGTTCGTGGCGCGGCCGGGGTCGGTGTCGCCGTCGGCCTCCTGCTGATCGGATTTTTTGCGGTCACCGGGACGCGGGCCAACCGCGCCGCGTGGTTCGAGCGCGGCAGCGCCGACGCCGAGCGCATCGTCGCCGGAGAGTGGTGGCGAACCGTTACGGCGCTAACGCTTCACGCCGACGCGCCTCACGTGCTCGGCAACGCGGCGGCGAGCATCGTGCTTGTCGGGGCGGCGAGTTACCAGTTCGGCCCGGGTGTGGGCCTCTGGCTAGTTCTGCTCGCCGGCGCCGGCGGCAACGCTCTCACCGCCGTCGTCCACGGCGCTCATCACGACTCGGTGGGAGCCTCGACGGCGATGTTCGGTGCCATCGGAATCCTCGCGGCCACGCGAGCCATGTCCCCTGGACGGCGGCCTGCTGCGCGCAACCGGTGGATGGTGGTCGCGGCGGGCCTCGCCCTGCTCGCTCTCCTTGGCACGGGCCCGGGCGCCGACCTCCTCGCCCACCTATTCGGCCTCCTGGTCGGCGGCGGCCTGGGCTTGGTCGCCGCGCCCGCGCTCCGGTGGCCTCTGCGCCCGCTGACGCAGTGGGCGCTCGCCGTAGCCGTTCTGGTGTTCGTAGTCGGCGTGTGGTTGTGCGTTGTGCCCTGAGACCACACCGGCTGTTCCCCGGTCCTTAGACTCCGCCCAGAAGACGACGATCGGAGTCGTAGCGCAGACGCGAGAGCGCGTCGTCCTTGTCGGTCCACAGCACCTCATCGACCTCGTGATCGTGTTCACCGACCTTCTCGAGGGGCTTCATGAGGTACCAGCGCACGGTCTTCTTGACTTGCCGGCCTTGCCGCCGAAACCAGTAGGTCACCGGCGCGAGCTCACGGACCAGCTCGCACCGGTAGCCGGTCTCTTCGCGCACCTCGCGGAGGGCGGCGTCCGGGCTGGTCTCGCCGGAGGTCAACGCGCCCTTGGGCAGCGTCCACACGGGTTGGCCGCGCAGGTCGCGGGCGCGGATCAGCAGCACACGGCCGTCCGCGTCGAGGACGAGGCCGCCGGCGGAGAATTCGAACAGCACGCGAGAGCCGCTGTCCGGCACGCTCCGATCATACCTGCCTCACCCCCGCGTGATACCATTCGTCCACGCGTGACAGATCGCATTGACCTGCTCGCGCACTTTCCCGCCGGCTTCACGCCGCGGTCGGAGCAGACGCGGCTTCTCGGTTTGCTGGCCGACGCCATCGCCGAGGCCCGCGACGACCCGGCCGCGCCGCGGGTTTTCCTGGTCGAGGCGCCGCCCGGCGTCGGCAAGAGTCACGTGATGATGGCGCTCGCGCGCTGGAGCGGCGACGCGTACCTCCTGACGTCCCAGAAGCTCCTGCAAGATCAGTACGAGCGCGAGTTCGGCCTCGACCTTCAGCTGATCAAGGGCCGCGACAACTACCTCTGCGAGCGCTATCCGGACGCGCGGGTGCCGACATCGCGCGGCATGTGCCGGCGGCCGCGCGGTCCGGCATGCCAGTGCCCGTACGTGCGGGCCAGAACGGCCGCGCTGGCCGGTCCGATCTTCTGCACCAACACCGCGTACTTCGTCACCCTTCGCCACTGGCGCGCCGAGCAGCTACGCAAGCGGCGACTGCTGGTCATCGACGAGGCGCACAACCTCGAGTCCCAGCTGGTCAACGTGTTCACCGTCGCGTTCCCACCCGATCAGGCCAAGGCATGGTTCGGAGGCCCGCTGCCGCGTCTGGACACGGCCGAAGAATACCGGAGCCTCATGCGCGACCACCTCGAGCGGATGGCAGGACAGCTCGAGACGGTGACGCGCGCGCTCGAGGTCATGCGTCCGGCTGATGTCCCGCCCGAGGCCTTCCTGAGCATGCCGCCCTCCCGCGCCGAGCAGGAGCTGATGGCCGAACGCGAGAGCCTCGAGACAGCTCTCGCCCGGGTCCGCTTCTTCGTCGACGCCGACGATCGGGAGTGGATCGTACGGTATCCGGCCGAGCCCGGCGCCACGCTCGAGCTGGTGCCGCTCACGGTGGCGTCGATGGCGAGCGAGCTCCTGAGCGAGGCCGCGGACGTGGTCGTGCTGTCCTCCGCGTATCTCGGCCACCGGCGGACGATCGCCGAGTGCTTCGGGCTCGAGGAGAGCGGCCTCGTGTCCTTCGCGAGCGATTCCCCTTTCCCGCTCGACCAGCGGCGGATCGAGTACCGACCGGTGGGCGCGCTCTCCAAGACGACCCTCGCCCGTCTGGAGCCGGTGTTGTTCGGCGAGGTCGCCGCGATCCTCGCCGCGCATCCGCGCGAAAAGGGGTTGATCCACGCGCCGTCCTACGCGGCGGGCCGGCGACTGGTCGCGCACCTCGCGAGCCGCGAGCCGATCCTGGCGCGGCGGCTCATCTGGGTCGAGTCGACCGAGGCGAAGACGCGCGCGCTCGAGCTGCATCGCGCCTCACCGGCGCCGACCGTTCTGGTCTCGCCCTCGCTCCGCGAAGGTGTGGACCTGCCGGACGATTTCCTCCGTTTCCAGGTCGTGACGAAGATGCCCTACCCAGATCTCGGCGACCCCTGGACCGCTGCCCGCCAGGCGCGTGACCCGCGCTGGTACGCGCTCGAAACCGCGAAGGCCCTCGTGCAGGCGTACGGCCGGTCGTGTCGCCACGCGGGAGACCACGGCGTCACCTACATCCTCGACGGCCAGTTCGAGCGCTTCCTCGCGCACTACCGCGTGCTCCTGCCGCCGTGGTTCCTCGACGCGGTTCGCGCCGCGATGCGCGCGCGCCATCCGGATGCGTCGTTCGAGTGCTAGGATAAGCGGCACGTGAATCCGCGTGACGTCGACGCTGTCATCCAGTCGGTCCGCTTCGAGCTCTATCGCGAGAACATCTACGGCGCGCTCGAGATCGTCGAGGCGGCGCGCGCGGAGTGCCCCGATCCGCGCTATGCCGAGCTGACGGCGCGAATCCGCGCGTGGCTCACGCACCTCGAGTCCCGGGAATCGTACGTGGCCGCGCAGGAGGAGCAATATCGCCGGCTGCGCTGGCGCATGGGTCTCAAGCTCCTCGAGAAGCGGATCCGCATGCTCATCGGTCGAAAGACGCGCAAGCTGGTCGACCGGCGCGCGCGCGACCCCGAATTCCAGGAGCTCGAGCGAGAAGTCGATCGCGTGCGGCCTCGACGCGTGCTCGACGCCGGCAGCGGCGAGGGCGGCGTGGCGATGGCGCTGGGCGCCCGCCACCCCGATCTGCGGGTCGAGGGCGTCGAGGTGTCGCCGACCAACGCCAAGATCGCCCGGCAGCTGAACCGCTTCGGCAACGTCGCCTTCCGGCAGGGGTTCGCGGAAGAAGTCCATCTCTACTTTCCGGCCGGCTCGTTCGACCTCGTGTATTCCTTCGCGGTCCTCGAGCACGTACGCGACGTCACCGAGACCGTGCGGTCGATCGAGACGGTGCTACGGCCGGGCGGGCGCTTCGCCTTCGTCGTGCCGATGCACGAGCTGCGCGCGATCGGCCCGATCCCGGACTACACGCCGGTGCACGGGTACGCGGACCACTGCCGCGTGTTCACCGAAAAGGAGCTGCGGTGGACGTTCGGGCACCGGAAAGACTTCCGGCTCGTGAAGGTGCCGGGAGCGTGGAAGCACGGCGAGCTTCCAGATTGCTTCGAGCCGATCGAGTTCGGCTCGTTCTTCGTGTCCTACGCCAAGGACGGCGGCTAGCCTAGCGCCCGGCGCCCTTCCGGCTCGCGGCGGCCGCCGAGCGGCCCGCGATCCGCCCGAAGACGGCGCCGGCCATCAGTCCCGCGCCTCCCGGGTAGTTGTGGTAGAAGAGCCCGCCCACGAGCTCGCCCGCCGCGAACAGCCCCGGAATCGGCCGCTGCTCGCAGTCGATCACCTGTCCATGGCTCGTGATCTTGAGGCCGCCGAACGTGAACGTGATACCCGTCGTCACGGCGTAGCCCACGTACGGTGGCGAGTCGAGCGGCTGCGCCCAGTTCGACTTGGGCGGTGTGATCCCGCGCGTCGCCTTGCCATCCTTGATGGCCGGATTGTAGTCTCCGGGCTGGAGGGACGCGTTATAGGCGCGGACGGTCGCGACGAATCCGTCCACGTCGATCTCGAGCTTGCGCGCCAACCCTTCGAGCGTCGCGTCCTCGGCCTTCGTGACCTCGCGGATCCGGTACTCCTCGCGCAGGAGATGCAGCACCTTCTGGTCGAAGATCTGGAACGCGGTGCGCCGGGGCTGCCCGATGACCGCGCGCCCGTACTTCACGTAGGTGTAGTTGCGGAAGTCGGCGCCCTCGTCGACGAAGCGCTCGCCGCGAAGATTCACGATGAGCCCGAGCGGGTACGAGTGCTTCTGGAAATTGTCGCCCACCTTCCGGTCGCCGTGCCACGGCGCGTTCAGGTCCCACTGGACGGAGTGACAGCCGCTCCAGTGCCCCCACGGCAGCGCGCCGATCTCGAGCGCCATCTTGATCCCGTCGCCGGTGTTGTACGGCGTGCCGCGGACGCGCGCGAGCTCCCAGTTGGGCCCGAGATAGCGCGTGCGCATCTCCGGATTCGCCTCGAACCCACCGGAGGCGAGCACGACGGCGCCGGCGGCGATTGTCTCGGTGCCGGCCGGCGTCCGCACCATGACGCCGGTGACGGCGCCGCGGTCGTCGGTGACGAGCCGCGTGGCCTTCGACTCGAAGCGCACGTCGATGCCGTGCTTGGCCGCCGACTGGTACTCCATGTCGATCAGCCCGGCGCCGCCGCCGACCGCCTCGAGGACGAGCCCGCCCCAGAAGCGGAACCGGCCGCCGACCTTGTAGGCCTGACGCCCGAACATCGGGATCCAGCGCACACCGCGATCGCGCATCCAGCGCACCGTCGGCAGCGACTCGCGCACCAGCTGCATCGCCATGTCGGGATCGGAGCAGTCCTCGGTGACCCGCATGAGGTCGTCGTAGAACTGCTCTTCGGTGTACGGATCGACCTCCATCGAGGATTTCTCCTCGTCGGAGAGGTCCCCGACCAGCTCGCACAGCTCCTCGAAACTCTTGAAGGCGAACCGGAAGCCGCCGGCCGTGAAGAAGCCGTTGCCGCCGCGCCACGTTTCGGGCGCCTTTTCGAGCACGAGGACGCGCGCGCCGTTCTCGCGCGCCGAGAGCGCCGAGCACATCGCCGCATTGCCGCCGCCGATGACGATGACGTCGTAGGCCACGTGATTACCCAATGATCTCGCTGATCTGGATCTGCGGTTGGATGTTCGTGTAGTTGGGCACGTCGCCCATGATCTCCTTGCCGTGCTGGCCCATCCCCTTCTGGAACCCGTCGAGCGAGTTGAAATAGACGTGCCCGATCGCCACGAACGGCGCGGGCGCGCCCGGCGCGCCGCCGCCCATGCCCTTGTCCACCTCGGTCCGGACCAGCCCGAAGCTTCCCAGTCGCTCGCGCACGAGCTTCATGTGGCGATTCACGTAGTAGTCGTGATCGAACTTCTTGCCTTCAGTGGTGGCGTAGAACACGGAGATTCGGACCATGACGACCTCCTGGCTCCTGACTCGCTTCCGTTGCCGACTCGCGGGCCGGATTCGCCGGCGCCGCTCACCGTATTCGGCCGGGCGGCCTCTGTCAAGGGCGAGAAAAGGCGAGAAAAGTCGGCCGGGCGCTAGCTTGCGGCGCGGGCTTGAGCCAGCATCTCGATCAGGACCGTGCGGCTCTCCGCGGCGGATCTGATCTCGCGCGGAAACGCGATGCGAACGGCGTGCAGGCGATCGCCGGTGCGCAGCCGGAGCCTGAAGCCCAGACGGTCGACCGCGATCATCGTCGCGTCGTCGGCCGCCTCTCGCGCGAAGTGGCGCGCGTAGGCGATGAGCGCATCGGCGTGGTCTTTGTTCATGTGGTCCAGGATGCCGGGGCCGGCGTCGGCCAGAGGGTCCGGCCGCGCCGCGCGATAGTCGTCGGCCGTCACCCAGTCCATTGCCGCGAAGCCCCCGACGAAATAGGCGTCCGCCACATCGAGCCGCCAGAAGCTGAAGTCGTCGAAGTCGACCCAGTACGAGGCGCGCGGGTGCCGAGCCAGATAGGCCTCGCGCGCCTTGCCGCTGTCGGGGCCCGCCAGCGGGCGGGCCTCGCCGAGCAGCGTGAGCCGCGCCGCGGCCAGCGGGTCGCCCGCTTCCTGGCCCTGAGCGTTCGCCACGGGCTGCGTGACGAGCAGGCTCGCGCGTGGGTCCGCCTGAAGATTTTGCGTGTGCATCGCCATCGAGCTGATGAGGATGAGCGGCTGTCCCTGCTCGTCGAGCGCGTACGGCATCACCGATGCGAACGGATGACCGGGGTGCTTGCGCGAGAGCGTGGCGAGAGCTCCGGAGCGCACGAGGTAGGCGAGTGTCCGCGCGCGCTCGGCGTACGTGGGCTCTGGAACCGATGGAGAGTCGGCGCCGTGCGGCGGCCCGGCGTGACGGTTCACCCTTAGTCCCGCGTCGCCGTGAACGGGCAGATCTGGTTGTAGGCGCACGAACGACAGGCGCCCCACGAGGGCGTCGGGTCGAAGCGCCGCGCGCGGATGCCGGTCGCCGCCGCCTTGACGGCGTCGATGGCCTTTTCGATATCGCGCCCCGTCGGCGTGCAACGGCCGACGACGTTCGAGTCGATGAAACGCAGCTCCAGGCGTTGGGGCAATGTGCCCGTCATCTCCTGCCACGCCAGCGCGTACATCTTCAGCTGGAGGCTCTCGGAGACGCGGCGGTCGGCGTCCTTCTGACGATTGATCTCCGTCGTCTTGTAGTCGACGATCACCGCGCCCAGAAGGTCTTCGTCGACCCGATCGTAGCGGCCGCGCACGCGATCGGGACCGAGCGCGAAGCCGAATTCCTTCTCGACCCAGGTGGGTTTGGTGCCCTCCGCCTCTTCGTGATTCCAGAACCGTCGGAGCGCCTCGCGGCCCGCCGCCTTGCGAGCCTCTTCGTGTTCGCGCGTAAGGAACCCCTCGGCCGGCTCGTGGCTGCCCGGACGGTCGTGGATGACGTCCTCGCCCGCCCACGCGCGATCGTAGACCGCGAGCAGATCGTCGAGAGGCGTGTAGTTCCCGACGGCTCGACGGCGCAGATAGTACTCGACGACCTTGTGCATGACCGCGCCGTACGCCACGGCATGATGGCGGCGGATCGGGATGCGCCGCACGTGGACGTTGAAGTACTTGAGCGGACAGGTCTGATAGTCGTCGATCTGCTTGTGGCTGAGATTCAGCTCGGCGTCCGGCGCCAGCGGCTGCAGCGCCGCGTCCTCGATCGCGGCCGGCGGCGCGTGGTGTTCGATCTCCTCGACCGGGCGCACCCGGAAGGGCCGGCTCGCGTCGCGCGGCAGATCGAGGCCTTCCAGCACGAAGAGGCTCGTCTTGCGCTGGCGGCTGCCGCCGTAGTCGCTGGCGTTCGTGAGAAACAGCTCCTGCCGCGCGCGGGTCATGCCGACGTAGAAGAGCCGCCGCTCCTCCTGCAGGTGGAAGTCGCCGGTCGGCACCGCGTCCTTCATCAGCGCGACCGGCAGCTCGAGCGGGTCGCGGCGGCGCCGCAGCGGGAACTTCTCCTGCACCAGATTCACCAGGAACACGACTGGGAACTCGAGGCCTTTGGCCTTGTGGATCGTGAGGACGCGGACCGCCGCCGTCTCGATGTCGGCTTCGGCGACCGCCGGGTCTTCTCCGGCGTCGATCAGCTCGTCCAGGTGCTTCACGAACTCACGCACGTTGTCGTAGCGCAGCGCTCGCGAGGCCGACTTCACGCGGTCGAAGAACTTCGCGATGTTCTTGCTCTCGGCGACGTCGCGCGCCGTCTCCTCACGGTACATCCGGCCGAGCCAGCCGGAGTCCTTCAAGAAGAGATACAGGAGCTCGCCGGTCGGCATCTCGCGCCCGAGCTCCATGTAGCGCTCGAGATCCTGGACGAGCTGGCCGATCGCGGCGTGGCCTTCCTCGCCGATCTCGTCGCGGAGCTCGCGGATCGTCTCGGTCTTCCGGAACACGTCGAAGAGGTGCACGTGCCGGCGATCGGCATAGGTCGAGCAGCGCGTGAGGTCGACGACGGGGACGTGGTAGAGCTCCGACGACGCCAGGTAGTGGAGGCTCACCGATTCGTCGGTGTGGACCAGCGCGCGCAGGAACGCGATCAGCAGCCGGATCTCCGGCCGACCGTAGAGCCCGGAATTCCCGGAGAACGTCCACGGAATGCCCTGGAGATTGAGCGAGCGCAGGAACTGGTCCGCGTCGTCGTTGGAGCGGACGAGAATGGCGACGTCGTCGTAGCCCCATCGCCCGGCGTCCACCTTCTCGCGGATGGCGCGGGCGACGGCGTCCGCCTCCTGCGTGCCGGTCTCGTAGTGCAGGTGCGCCGGCGGCGGGCCATCCGGCTCGTGGACCGCGATCAGATGCTTGCTGATACCGCTGCGCACCTCGAGACGATCCGGGTTGTTGTTGACGATGAGGCGGTAGGCCGCGTCGAGGATCTTCTGGTGCGACCGATAGTTCTCGGTGAGCACCACCTGTCGCGCCTCCGGGTATCGGTCGAGGAATGAGAGCACGTTGGAGATGGCGGCCCCTCGCCACCGATAAATCGCCTGGTCGTCGTCGCACACGCACGCGAGGTTGCCGTGGCGGGCGCCCAGGAGCTTCACCAGCTCGAACTGCGCGTGGTTGGTGTCCTGGAACTCGTCGACCATGATGTACTTGAAGCGCCGCTGGAGACCGCCCCGCACGTTGGGCCGGGCCCGCAA
>Ga0137396_10001287_pt1 | contig 13076 bp, 14 predicted proteins | sample czc16metaG_FD_108284 | JGI IMG/M metagenome (GOLD analysis project Ga0137396, IMG submission 108284) | Vadose zone soil microbial communities from Angelo Coast Range Reserve, California, USA - czcobulk3.16 metaG | ecosystem: Environmental > Terrestrial > Soil > Vadose zone | place: USA...
CGGGGCGCTCTTGCACGACATCGGGAGGAGCCAGACCCAGCTCGTCAACCACGGGTACGTCGGGGCGCAGATTCTCGAGAAGGAGGGGGTCGATGGGGTCGTCCTGGAGATCGTCAGAAGGCATGTCGGCGCAGGGATTTCAGCGGAGGAGGCGGCCGCGCTTGGCTTTCCGCCGGGCGACTACATCCCGAGGACGCTCGAACAGAAGATGGTCTGCTTCGCGGACAAGATGCTCGACGGAGACAAGGCGAGGCCGTTCGAGGAGGAGGTCAAGAGGTTCGTCAAGAAGGGGCACGACGTACAGAGGCTGAGGAAGCTCAAGGAGGACGTCGACGCGGTAGTCGGGGCGGACGCGGAAGCATTGATTCTTTCTAAACAGTGAGCTCTCCGAGTAAGATGCGAACATGAGGACAAAGAACGCTCCGAGAAGAATATAAGGGTCAGAAATCGGTCGTTCGAAACAGCGAGGTGGGGAAGCCAGGAGCCTCACGCTTGGCTGGTCGTTATCCCGGCGGGCTCATAAGTCTCTGATAGAGGGACCCGCAGAGCGGTGGTTCAAATCCACCCCTCGCTACTATCTGAATAATTCAGTGCTTGTCGGTGGTTATTAGCCAATCCGACATAGTTCATGGTGCCAAATGAAAGCGTCATAGAAAACACGGGCGCGTCTGCAAACCATTCAACTGAAACCCCCAAGTCTAGCGTTGACTTTCGTCTGAAAATCTGGTCGAACGGAACACTCCGAATAAGACCCATTCCTGGATTCCCAGCCAAAATCACGTCCAGGTTTCTTGCAAAGTATGTCCCTGGCCTGATGACCGGTGCTAAGAACATAATCAGTACAAGATACGCTGATGCCGGAGTTACCGTTTACAGAGGTTATGGCGGGAGAGGTTCTTGGAGCCCGACCTTTCCTGCGAGTCTCCCGAGACCGCATGGCATCCCCAAAGGCTCGTTTAGGATTCTGACTGTTAGTGATTTCCTCGAAGGTCTTGTACCAATCTCAATTGTAAACTCATTCGGGCTTCGATGGATGCCCTCTTCAACGAAGATTGTAAGATGTTCTTTGAAGGACGATAATCTTCGACTAGGGATTTCTCAAACTCCAAGAGTTGAGAATATTCCAGAGTTCGAAATTGAAGGGACAAGCTCGGGAATCCTGCAAATCAATCACGCTGGAGCTTGCCTCGAATTTACCATATCTGACATCTTCGGTCGCACGCGAATTCTGAGGCTTTATCATGATGGTTACGGCCCATCGCGGTTGACCCTGAAAGGGTCGGTTGGTTTCGAGAGGGTGGCCGCTTTATCTTTCGATGGGGTGAAGCTACGGATTATTGCGGTCGCTGGCAAGGAATTCTCGGCGGCTACTCTATACAAGGCTAATCCGCTCGCGCTCTATCACCTGGGAGAAATGGCCGCTGCCACTGGAATTCATCTAGTTCGAGGAGCATCTAGGGTATGGCAAATCGACAAAGTCGGGATTCGAAGACAAATCGAGGGGGAAATACTTCGTTCGATGAGTACGTATGCTCATGGGAGACTCGGAGCTGAAATTGCCTATACCATCGCTTTTGAGAAGCTCGGATTGACCAATGTAATTCTGCGTGAACCTTCAACTGGAGGAAAGGATCTACACACTTCGGATGGAAGATATGTAATTCAAGCCAGACTGCTTACAAACCCAAGGCCGCTTTCACTTCACCTGCGCAGAACACTGGGACTCCAGTTAGGTCGCCTTGCCAGAAAACTAAGACAAGACTTTGAATACAATTCGAATGCAGTGGTTGGATATGCCATTCTTTCTTATCTAGATCCGAATACTAATGTCGTCAAATCAATTGTCTTAGAAGTGCCAAAGAAGTGACTATGGCAAGATAGCTCGGCAGCTACTTTCGTGACCGGAGTAAACTTCCGGCCGTAAGTTCAAAGGAGGGATATCCCTCTGAAACTCCACCCCTCGCTATTATTCTAGAAACAAAAAGGCCACTTGCTGCCTATCATGCGTCGTAACCTCTCACGGCGTCACGGTGACGATCCCCTTCATCCCAGGGTGATAGGCGCAGGCGTAGTAGTAAGTCCCCGGCGCCGTGAACGTGTAGCTGTAAGCGCCATACTGCGGCATGTCGGGAGACTTGGCGGTCGTGCCTGACTGGAAGACGACGTTGTGGATCTCGACGTCGAATCTTGAGGGCCCGTCCAGGTTGATCCAGTAGACGGTGCTTCCTTGCTTCACCGAGAGAGAAGAGGGGTTGAACACGTTTCCTGACTCTAAGACCAGGTACTGGACCACCTTGACCTTGATGTCGGTAGACTTCGAGACCCCTGCATACGTGCTCGTGATGGTGACCTTGTAGTCGCCCGGGGCCATGCTCTGGCCAGCGTTGACCGTGATGCCCACCGACGCCTTGCTGCCCGTGTCCAGCTTCGTGGTCTTCGGGGAGATCGCGACGGTGAGGCCCGCCGGACTGGTGGCGTTGAGGGTTATGGTCTCGGAACCGCTTGAGGCGGCGGGCAACGCCGAGAGCGTCAGCTGCGGGTAGGTGGAGTTGGTTCCCGGGGCCACGAGTATCGGGTCCGGCGTGGACTCGAGGACGAAGTCAAACGCGAGCGCCGATGACGTGGACGAAGATGTCGATGTCGTGGACGTCGCGGAGCTCGTTGATGAGGTCGTTGTTGAGGAGGTAGATGAGGTGGAGGAGGCTGATGAAGAGGACGACGTCGTCGAGGAGCTAGACGAGCTTGATGAGCTCGGGGAGCTAGACGAGGCCGAACTCGTGCTCGACGTCGATTGAGAAGTCGATGAGCTGCTCACCGCGCTCGTGTTCGAGGTGCTCGCCTGTGGCGAACTGCCAATCGTCAAGTACGCCCCCACTGCGGCCACGGCAATCACGACGACGACGACTCCGGCCAAGGCCGTGCTGCTTACGGCGTTGCGCCTCTCTGACGACTTTGAGAATAACATCTACGTAAACGTGCTCGGAAAAGAAGTGCTATGAACTTTGCTGCCCTGTTGAACTCTCGCTCTCCTGAGAAGAGGGCGAGAGCGCCGTAGGCCTAGGTCAGAGACGAAGGGGAAAAATTGACCAGGCGTCCTCTCTCCCCCCTCGTAGACGTGCCGACAAGAACAGGCCGCGTCGAAAGCAATCCAAGGTCTAAGGAGTAGGGCGGGGGGACTCGTTCTCGGTTGCGGGGGCTGATTCTTTCGGGAGCCACTCGACCTCCATGTGAATCTCCAACTTTTGGTTCTCCCTTGCGTATAGGAACTTGAACTTTAACGGGTCGGTGGGCTTTATTGTCACGTTTTTTTCAACTGGGAACAATTTCGACAACTCGATTCTCCCATCCTTGAACCCCGAGCCCAGCTCCGCGAGAGTCTTCGAAATTTCTTTCCGGTCCGTTTGAGATTTATGACGGGCTATCGACTCGTGGACTTCTCGGTAGTTTTCCAAGACCTCTGACATCTTTGTCCAATAGGTCATCGACTGTGAAAGCTCCTCGTGCCCCTTGTCCGTAAGAGCGTAGTGCTTGCGATCTGGAAGCTCGTCTGGGAAGTCGATGTGGCTTGTGACGAGCCCATTTTGCTCGAGCTTCTGAATCGCAGGGTAGATGGTCCCGGTCTTTGGCTTCCAATAACCTGAGAACCTCTTCTCCAACTCCCTGATGACCTCGTATCCGTACATGGGTCTCTCAGAAAGGACTAGCAGAAGCCACAGGGACACAGCTCCCACCTTCATCCCGCGCGGCATTATTTTCGACACGGCGGACCGCGGTGGACAGAGCAAGATAGCCTTATACGCGTAGTGATTCTATCTAGGTAGAGCTGCTACTTTGGGCGGCGCTTTGGAGAGTAAAAGGTAATTGTGTAGAGACGGACGCTATCTCGGGTCCACCTCCTCTTCTCTGTCGCTGACAACTGAGGACGACCCTCCGAAACAGCCGAGCCTGTTTCCCGCTTGTCGAAAGATTGAAGTCGAAAGGGGAAATCCATGACAATTCCAGCAAGGAAACGGTTGACTTTGGTCGTGTTCATGATTACACTCGCAGTCCTCTCTGCCACTGTGCTGACCCGGTTCGAAGGAAGAATCAATCCGCCGGTTAGGTCAAGCACCTCTCTTTTGAGCTCTACCACGTCTGCCATCATTTCGAGCTCAACAACATCCTTGACACTACAGAAATCGACATCCACGTCAAGTTCAGGTGGGAGCGCCCGCGTCCTCATGACGTATAGTCAGTACAACCCATCACTAATTGCCACGCCGAGCGCCACACTGAATTACTCCATCGGCATCCATAAGTTCGACCCGGAGGTAAGTAAGGTCGCCCTATCAGCGACTTCGACGGTTCCCGGAGTCACAGTCGCCCTGACTCCCAAGGAGTTCACGTTCGTTGGAGAGCACGAAAGCATCATCCTAGCGATCTCGGTTGACCAGTCTGTGAATTCCTCGAACGTGCCGATCGAAATCATCGCGAACACGTCGATTGGGAGCGCGAAGTTTCCGCTGACGTTTACGCTGGAGAAGGGGGTGGTCGTCGTACAGACCCTCGTCAATGGACTGCTAATCCCGACGACGATCCACGTGAGCGTGGGTCAAACTGTCACCTGGCTTGATCTCATAGGGGTGGACGACGACGGAAACGGGCCCGTCAACATCACGCTTAGGGACGGGTCGGCGTCTTCGCCGACTCTGGTTGAGTTCGACTCGTGGAAGCATCTTTTCAGCCAACCGGGTACGTATTCCTACACAGCGAGTTCTATCGGGTCCCCGGATGCCTCTGGAACGGTTGTAGTGGCCTGAGGGAAGAACTGGCACCCTAATCCGGTTGCCATCCCCTCAGGCTGTCGACCGCCCGCAAGAAGATAGCCTTCTCTTGGTGATTCTCGCGTGACGCCATGGAGACTCTGATGATTGGCAGAGTCACCCCGCGCTCCACGAACTTCCGAAGCCTTTCCCTGCATTCGCCAGGGGTCCCATAGACGGAAAATGTATCAAGCATCTCATTGCTGATGAGAGAAAGCGCGACCTCCCTGTCTCCTCTCATAAGGACCTCTCTAATCTTGAGCACCTCAGCGCCGAATGGAGATTTCTCGATGACAGGATCTAGCTCCGGATATGAAAGGTAGAAGAGCACGTCTTCTTTCGCCGCCTCTTTCGCCTTCTGACCGTCTTCATCAACGGAGTAGATTATGCTGTGCCCTATCTCGAGCTTGGACGCGTCTCTGCCGACCGACCTCGCCCCGTCGGCTATCCTTTCGCGGGCGAACTTGACATATTCAGGCGTGCTGATCGAGTTAAGGATAACCCCGTCTGCCACCTCGCCTGCGAGCTGGAGCATCTTTGGCGCTGAAGAACCGAAGTAAATCGGCATGTCTATGGGTTCGGCTGTGAGTTTGGGGAAGCTCTCAAGGTTGAAGAGCTTGCCATGGTAAGTGGCGTCCGCACCTGACAGCAGCTCCTTGATTATCTCGACGTACTCCTTCATTCTTTCGAGTCGCCTTGTCTGCTTGATTCCGAAGTACTTCTCCGTCCTGTTCCTGTAACCGACCCCGAGCCCCATAAACCCCATTCTGCCGTGAGAGATTTCGTTCAGGGTAGACGCGCCCATCGCGATTTGAAAAGGCGTGCGCGTGTAGATCGGAATCACGCTTGTTCCGAGGTTAACCTTGGTTGTGTTGGAGGCTATCGCCGACGCTAATGCGAAACCATCCCGGTAGAACGATTCGCCGAATGTAATGTGGCTGAAACCTGCTTTTTCTGCGGCCACCGAGCAGGGCACCATGTCATCGATGGGCATCTTGAGGACGCTGGAGAACATCATTGCGAGCTTCGAGCTTTTACACCTCATCGTAGACTGAAGCGCGACAACTTCTCGGGAGAAATACGTAGAGGCGCTGTCTTGCCGTGTCAAAAGCCGTCGTATGCGCCCCTCCTTCCGTCTTTGTCTGCTCGTCAACAACTAATCCAAGAGTATCGACCACGTCAACGACTCCCTCTCTTCCAATGGCGCAGTAAAGCCTTTTCATTAACGGATCATACCAAATGGCATCTGGTGCCCCGGCTAATGGAACGGTGGCGATTTCTTTGCCAGTTTCGACATCCAGGACTGCAACCGCCTTTCCATCGCAGGCGACGAACGCACGGCCCTCTTCTTTGTCGATGTCCAAACCGTGCGGGCCGGCCGCTGAAACTGCCATGAAACGCTCGCGCTCCGATTCTGCGGATATTGCGAGCACCCCGGAGGGTTCTCTGATGTTCACGAGGAACAAGTCCAGCCGAGGGTCATAAACGGACCAACGAGGCCTACCGGGTAGGCTGATTGTCGTGACTACCTGCGCGTAGGACGAGTCAAGTATCCTCGCCGAGTTATCCCCTACGTCTGCCACCAGAAGGCGTTTGCGTATAGTGTCCCACGCGAGTCCGTTAGGCCTCGAACCTGCATTCATCTCCCGTACCACCTTCTCCGCCATCGGGTCAATCAAGAGAATCTTACCCGTCCCTCTTGCTGCTGCGATTACAAAGCCATGGTCTTGAGCGCACATGAGTCCGCTCGCTTCGTCACATCCAGGGATGGTTGCAAGATGAGCAAGGCGCTCACCGTCAATGACCTCCACGGCATTATTCGCTGTGTGTGCAACGAAGACCTTTCCGCTCGAAATTTCCACGTCTCCGTGGTCGAAGCCGCCGCTTCCGTGTTTCGGGAGGGCTACGTATTGGCGAAGCGACAGCATCTGCGAATCAGCCCCGGCAACCAAAATCCTTTGATCATGATTCTCTCAATACTGAACCACCAAGTCGTCAAAGAAAGTGACTGAATCAGCTTTTGTCCACAATCCAACCTTTCCCTGATTGTAAGTAGAGTCTCTCACACTTATCACAAGCTTGCCATCCACATATCCAAGCAAGGAATTACCCGTTGCTGCGACCCCCAGCAAATGCCACTGTCCTGTAGAGACGGAAACCTGTGCTGAGGCGATGGACGAACGCACACCGTCAATGTACTTGAACAGGATAACGTTCCCCTCGAGCGCATTCGCTCTTAGGACATAGTAATCTCCCGTATCAACGAATCTGAAGATTATACCTGCAGCTTGGTCAATCCTGCCGGAGACGGCTTTGAAACTGACGCTGGCATTAAGGTCGCTGAAGTCTTGCCCAGCCAACACAACGTACGGAAAATGATAGTCCACGGCTTCATCCGCTGTCTGGGCCAACACGTTCGGTGCGCTGGGAGCTGTTGAATCCTGCTTCACGGACCATTCGCTTCGAATTCCCTGTCCCGTCAAACCAGCTTGAAGATAGGTCGGCAGTGAACCTACCGTCTCAGTATCGAAATTGTAAGTTATTCTGTGTAGAGATGATCGAATCTGATTTTGCGTTTGACTTGCTGACGAGTTTGGCGCCTGATTGTTGGTGAATACAGTGACCAATCCGGCACTCGCAAGCGCGATGGTTAGCAGGAGTAGAAGCGTTTTGCGATGCCTCAACGTCTCTCACATGAAGAACGAGTTCGAGGTGTTGCCCGAGGCGACCCGGGTCGAAGACGCCTGCGATTTGCTTGTGCTAGTCATGACCGCCTGCGTCCGTTCAAGTCAGTCGTAGTCGTTGCGCTGCGGCCAGTCATCGACCCGGAGAGCGTTCCACCGAATATCAGTGCTATTGCCCCGAAGCCCAGCAGCATAACAATGACGACGACTGCAACCGGCTTGTTCGAATGGGTCCCTTTGGTCTGAAAATGTTGAGGCCGCCGGGTCCCTCTTTCTCCGGTTCAGCTGCCGTCGTAAAAGGCAAGGAGTCGCTGTCCAAATCATTGGAACGTGACATAAACGTAGTCCGTCTACTGCGTAGAGAATCTACGCTTATTAAGCTCTTTCAGGCAGGATTCTCGGGTCAATAACTTTCTATTGCGTTATTCGCGGTGTGCTCTGAGAATACCTTTCAGTCCTCGAAGGACGTCGCTTCGTTAACGGCCAAAGACGAAGAGCCATGTTCACCGTTTCGCGTGCACCCTTAGCTGGCAGTATGCATAGTATGCGTCGTAGGTGGGGAACTGCCGTGCCATGTTGTCATGGTCGTCCCTGGCCAAGATCTTAAAGCCGTTGGCGGTTGCCTTCAGACCGGCGGACTCGGCGGGCGGCTCGTGGGGAACTTTCGCGTCTGCTCCTCTCACGATTTTTGCCATTTCCAGAAGAGCTGGGTCTTTGAGATTGTATTTCTTTATGATCGCGTCAAAGCTGACGTGCTCTATCCCATTTTCTTCATAGTGCGTTAACTCGATGTCCGCGGAGTCAAATGGTATGGCGCCCTCCCTTTTTGCGACCTCCTTTACCGCATCCGGAGGGACGTAGAGAAACTCGGCTTCTGAGTCGACGAATTTCTTGATTAGCCAGGGACATGCTATCCTGTCCACGGTTGCTCCGGCGCGCGTGACCCATTTCATGTTTCCATTGGCCTAGTTGGCGTCGCGTAAGTAGATAATCTACCTATTTAGGGTATGGGATGACCTGACATTGGAAAGCGAGACCGTTCTAGAAGTAGGCTTGAGCAGCGAAGCCGCGATGATGGGCAGATGATAAGGCGAACTCTGCTTGATTATTGTCAGGCGACCCTTGGCGCAATTATCAGGCTTTGGGAGATAATATCTTCCGCGGCATGATCTCCCCCTTTGTCTTCTGCTCCTCTAGTTAGGCGTGAATTTCTATCGCGTGTACGCCGCGGACGATGATGGGGGGCATCGGGCTTCGCCATGATTTTTCTACAGGACGAAAAGGTCTACTAATGTCGCCGAGGCTCCTGCTAGCGACGCCGCCGCCATTACCCGCCATGCCGGTTGTTCCCGTTCCGTCAAAGCCCCAGAGCAATGGCGGTGTAGGCAAAGGCGGCAACGCCGCTGCCTACATCGGACCAACTGAGGGGAACACCTGCCAGTCAGTGTTCAGCGCTTGGTCAGCGGCTGTCGTGCTCTGCAACACGTTCCATGCTGTGAAGCCCAAGAAGGTGCTCACTGAGGAGACTGCGAATCGATAGTTATGTCTGGCCCAGCTCCACAGGTATGAAAGGATGAGCGCGATAACGGCTGAGACAAATGCGAACAGAATGATATCAGTCAGGAGAAACAAAAAATCATCGATCCAATGACGGAAGGTCGTGGTTCGAGTCTCAGTTCAAATCGGCGATTTTTCTTCGTAGTTTCTCCTCGTCAGCAGGACAAAAGCAGAACGCCGGTTATCACGCGGTCACGGTGACCGTGCCCTTCATCCCTGGGTGATAGGCGCAGAAGTACGCGTAAGCCCCTTGGGTCGTGAAGGTGTAGCTGAAGTTGTCATACTGCGCCATGTCAGGGCCATGGGCGGTCGAGCCGGAGCTGAAGACCACGTTGTGAATCTCAGGGTCTCCGCCTCCTGGGCTGTCCATGTTTATCCAATAGACCGTGGTGCCAGGCTTCACTGTGAGCGCGCCGGGGCTGAAGTTGTTGCCCGACATGGTGACCAGGTACTGGACCACCCTGACCGTGAAGTCGTAGCTCTTGGAGCTCGTGCCGTAGTGAGCCCCGACCGTGACCTTGTAGTCGCCTGGCGCGAGGGTCTGGCTGGCGCCGAGCGTCATCTGGACAGAGGACTTGAAGTCGGTGCTTATCGACACCGAGTTCTTGAACAACTTTAGCGTAAGCCCCGCCGGGACGGTGCTGTTCAACGTGACCGTCTCCGTGCCGCTCTGCGCCGCGGGAAGGGGCCCGAACGTGAGGCTCGGGTAGCTCTGATTGGTCCCCACCTGCAGGAGAATGACGTTCGGCGTCGTCCCGATGGCGAATTCAAAGTAAAACGCCGACGAGGTGCTTGAGGTAGTGCTGGAAGTGGTGGAGGTGCTCGACGTGGTCGAGGTCGTGGAAGTTGCGGAGGACAACGTGCTTGAGGTCGTTGATGCCCTCGAGGAGCTCGAACTGGTGCTGGTGGTCGACACTGTGCTCGACGTCGGGGGTAGAGTCGTCGAGGAGGTGCTCATCGAACTCGAGGTCGAGCTGCTCACCGCGGGCGAGACCCCGAGCGTAAGGTACGCTCCCACTCCTGCGACCACAACCACTACGACAACGACAGCGGCCAGTGCAGTGGTGCTCACAGCCCTGCGCCGCTTGGAAAACTTTGAGTAGAACATCTACGTAGTCCGGTAAAGTCGAAGCGTTTATGAACTTTTCGGACCACCGTCGAACTCGCACTCGGTGTAAGACAGACACTGCACTCGTCTTCATTTTAGTCATGTCATCTCTATATGATTGACGACAAAAGCAGCGGTAAGGATGTCAGGGACGCTCGAAGATTATTGCGGGCTCGTGTCGGATAGTCGTCCTCTCGATTGTGGTAATCATTCCTAGGCGCCCAACGCCAAAGCAATCGGTGGGAATCCCGTGTTCCGAGCCCCGGACCGCAAGGTAATATTTAGGGCTGCAGGTAGCGTGTCCAATCAGAGCGTCTCGGTTGATGCTTAGTCAGTCGCTTAGGCCAAAGAAGTTTGTAATTGCTCTAGTCGCCCTGGTCGCAGTCTTAATCGTCGCGACGGGGGCCCTTTCGGGCAATCTCAACCTGGCGGGCCAACAAACGTATCCAACAGCGACGGTCGGGGGAAGAATCATCGGGAAAGCCTTCACCGAGGGCAACGCAGTTGGAAACGTGACCTCAATATTTTTTGGCGCCGTCAACAACACGGCCCAAGGAAAAGGCTTGCCCGCAGACATCAAGGCTGATGGTACCTTTTCGATTAGGCTTACAAACGGAATGAATTATACGTCCTATATGTATGTGGTCGATCCGAATAACGATGAGGACACTGGCATCTGCCAAGGTCAGGAGGTCTTCCTGAACAACCTGCATCAGTCGTCATACTTTTTCGAGATTACTCCGGTAAACTGCGGGTAGTCTTTGGGTTTGACGCCCGCGAGGACGCCAACGATAACCCAGAGTAATCCCTTGACCAAAGGAAGCCTGCTTCCCAACCGCCATCCCTTTGCAGATTCCGGAAGCGCTATTTTCTCCTTTCGAGCACAGAGTACGTCCCAAATGAACGCTCGATTTAGACAAGCGTTCGTGGCCAAATCTCCAGCGCGAAAGGACACGCCTAAAGGATACACCGCGCTGGGCGTGCTAGCCTGGAAGGCGCCGCGCAATGAAATGGGAGTATTGTAGCCTATTCTGGACGTGAAAGTCAAGAGAATAATTGCAGAGAGGGATGAAGACCGGTGCCGTCTCTCTGGCTACTCTAGTTCTCTGAGCGGCCAATCTACGGAATCCCGAGCAAGAGTCTGGACGACCGGAGGACGTCAGCAAGTTCTGACCCAATATGGTTCCCAAGTTCAGCTAGCTTGGTCAGCTCTGAATCAAAGAGAGTAGATTGTCTACTGCGTAGATATACTACATATATATGACTAGGCCCACTCCCTCAGGCGAGAGACGCTGTGTCGCTTGTAGTTTGGAATAACACGGGAGGCGACTCTCTTCAGTCTTCGGCAGGCAAAAACCGAAGAAAATCGAACATGTTTGGAGGAATCCCCTCAGACCTTGGTGATGCAACTGAATAAGCCAATAGTCGTCGTCTCGATTGTTCTCCTGTTGGCCCTAGGCTCGACGGCCTTGGTGCTCGGAGGAGCGATAACAAGGTCCCTGAACGGCAACATCGTGAAGACTGGCTCGAACGAAACGCAGTCGTCTTCGACCCGAATCAATTCAGGAAACACCTCGAGCTCGTTCTTCCTCGCCATGAACGTCGTTCCGACCATCCGGATGGTTCCCCTCGGAGGGAGCGCCAATTTCACGGTGGTGCTCTACAGCGGCGGAGACCTCACCGGTGGTTATTCGCTTTCGGCGGCTCAGCCCGGTCTCTCGTTTCAATTTGATTCTCCCGTCGCCCTGTCGGGCGCTGGACCGCACGGCGGGTTCATGCGGGTGAGTAGCTCCAATGGGATGAGTCCCGGAACCTATCAGGTGACGATCCAGGCGACGGGTTCGAAGGGCGTAGCCAACCAGACCTTTGATTTCCACGTGCTGCGGAACCTTGTGATGCTCAAAGCGGGAGGCGGCCCCCCCGTCTTCCTAAGCCTCACCGTGAAGGTAGGTGCCCCAGTGACCTGGCTAAGCTTGGACGGGCCGATGAGCGACGACCAGAACCCCTGGCACACCATAATCTTCTTGAACGGCAACCTCACCTCAGGCTCACTGCAGCAGTACGAAAGCTGGAGCCACGCCTTCACGCAGCCAGGCGTCTACAGGTACTACGACGACGGAGATTTGCAAATTACTGGGGAGGTCGTTGTTTCCCAATGACTTCATGCAAAACGGAGAAAGGGAATTGCATGCTCGAACGTTTTCAGGTCGTGGTGATGGCTTGAACAAGCCGGTGGCTGCAACCCTGATTGTTGCACTGTTGGGTCTAGGCTCAATGGTCTTGATATTTGGTGGAAGGCTTGCTGGGTCGATTGCTGGCGATAGTGCTACAACTGCGACGAACTTGAACAAATCGCAGGTGTCTTCGACCGGAATCACCTCTGATAACAGCTCGCACTCGTTCTACATGGACATGAACGCCATTCCGACTATTCGGTTGGTCCCTCTCGGAGGAAGTGCGAATTTCACGGTCATACTCTACTATGGCGGCAATCTCACCAGCCACTATTCTCTCTCGGCAACCTCACCTTCCGGTCTCTCATTCAAATTTGGCGCCATTGGCATTTCAGGCGCGGGACCGCACGCCGGTGAAATGCGCGTCAGCAGCACTAGGGAGATGAGTCCTGGCACGTATATGGTGACGATCAAGGCGACGGGTTCGAAGGGAGTGGCCAACCAGACCTTCGATTTCCACGTGCTGCGGAACCTGGTGCAGCTGTCGGCCATTTCCTCCACCCCATTCTTCTCGAACCTCACCGTGAAGGCAGGCGACACGGTAACCTGGGTGAGCTTGGACGGCCCGGTGGGTGACGACGACCCCAACGTTGACAATCACAACATAATCTTCTCGACCATCAACCTGACATCAGGTCCACTCGATCAGTACCAGACTTGGAGCCACACCTTCACGCAGCCAGGCGTCTAC
>Ga0137396_10001292_pt1 | contig 13043 bp, 12 predicted proteins | sample czc16metaG_FD_108284 | JGI IMG/M metagenome (GOLD analysis project Ga0137396, IMG submission 108284) | Vadose zone soil microbial communities from Angelo Coast Range Reserve, California, USA - czcobulk3.16 metaG | ecosystem: Environmental > Terrestrial > Soil > Vadose zone | place: USA...
CGCCGGCGCCGAGCGTCGCGCGTGCGCCGACACCCGCGCCCACGCCGACGTCTCCGCCTGGTGTCGCGCCCGCGAAGCCTGCGCCGAAAGTCGGCGGGAACCCGGAGCAGGAGTACGCGGCGGCGCTCGCCACCTTTCGCTCACGCGAGCACGGACAGGCGGTGCTCGACTTCATCGACTTCATGGCGAAATATCCCAAGCATGCGCTCGCCGGGAACGCGCAGTACTGGATCGGCGAAGCGTACTGGGCGCAGCGCGACTACCGTCAAGCGCTCGTCGAGTTCGAGAAGGTGTTCGGGCACGGTTCAGGCAAGGCGCCCGACGCGCTCTTGAAGATCGGCCTCTGCTATCTCCGCCTGAGTGACGTACCCCGCGCGCAGCAGGCGTGGCAACGCGTCGTCAGCGAGTATCCGAAGTCCGAATCGGCCACGATGGCTCGGTCGCTGATCTCGACGCACTCCGCCGCCCGGCGGTAAGGATCAGCACCGTATCCGTTCTGGCTCTCTGAGCGATCCCAGCCGCTTCGCTATACTGAAATTCCGCGACGCCGAACGTGAAGATCCGCGCCGCGCGACCCGATGATTGAGCTTCGCCCCGGCAACCCCCACTACCCCGCGCTACTGGGCGCGATTTCCTCGGCGCCCGCGCTCTTCGTGCGCGGAGAGCTACACGCGGACGACGCGCTCGCCGTCGCGATCGTCGGCTCGCGCCGCGCGACACCGTACGGGATCGCCGCGGCCGAACAGCTCGCGTCGGACCTGGCCGCGCGCGGCGTGACGATCGTGAGCGGCCTCGCGCGCGGGATCGACACCGCGGCGCACCGGAGCGCCCTCGCGGCGGGTGGACGGACCCTGGCCGTCCTCGGCTGCGGTGTCGACGTCGTGTACCCACCGGAGAATGGCCCGCTCGTGCGCGCCATCGAATCGCACGGCGCGATCCTGTCGCAGTTCCCGCCGGGCATGCCGGCGCTGGCGGGCCACTTTCCCGCGCGTAACCGCACCCTCGCCGGACTGGCGCTCGGTGTCGTCGTCGTCGAGGCCGCCGAGCGCAGCGGCGCCCTCATCACAGCGGGATTTGCCGGCGATCTCGGGCGCGAAACCTTCGCCGTTCCTGGCCGAATCACGTCGCCGACAAGCGCCGGCGCCAATCGCCTCATACAGGACGGTGCTAAACTCGTTACATGCTGGCAGGACATCGTGTCAGAATTGCCAGAACCGTGGCGCCGCGCCGTACGCGGGCTGTCGGCGCCGTCGGGCGAGCACGAAGCGCCCGAGAAGGGGACTGACGAGGGTCGAATGTTCCAGTTGCTGGCTCCGGACGAGCCGCAGCACATCGAGCAGCTGATCACGCGCGCCGGGTTTGCGCCCGCGCGGACGGCGGCACTGCTCGTGACCCTCGAGCTGGGCGGATGGGCCCGGCAGCTTGCGGGACAGCGGTGGGTCTCGCTCGAGACGCGCGCGAGGAGAGCGTAGGTGGCAGCGAAACGGTCGTTGGTCATCGTGGAGTCACCCACGAAGGTCAAGACGATCCAGAAGTATCTGGATTCGAAGTATATCGTCAAGGCCTCGATGGGCCACGTCCGGGATTTGCCGAAGTCTCAGGTCGGCGTCGACCCCAAGAAGAACTTCAAGCCGAAGTACGTGGTCTCGCCGGCCAAGAAGAAGATCCTCGACGACCTCAAGAAGGCCGCCGAGAAGGTCGACGCGCTGTACGTCGCGACCGACCCTGATCGCGAAGGCGAAGCGATCGGCTGGCACCTCGCCGAAGAGCTCGACGTCGCGAAGAAGAACGTCTACCGCATCACCTTCAACGAGATCACCGAGCGCGCGGTCAAGGCCGCCTTCCTGCAGCCGGGCAAGATCGATCTGAAGAAGGTCGACGCCCAGCAGGCGCGGCGCGTGCTCGATCGCCTGGTCGGCTACAGCCTCTCGCCCTTGCTCTGGGAAAAGGTCCAGCGCGGCCTCTCGGCCGGGCGCGTGCAGTCGGTGGCGGTGCGGTTGATCGTCGACCGGGAGCGCGAGATCCAGGCGTTCGTCCCGGTCGAGTACTGGTCGCTCCACGCGAAGCTCAAGGCCGCGCGCCCGCCCGAGTTCGTGGCGACCTTGAAGGAGGTCGCGGGCGAGAAGGCGTCGCTGGGCAACGAGGAGACGACGCGCGCCCTCATGGCTTCGCTCGAGGGCGCCCGCTTCGTCGTCAAGTCCGTCACGCGCGGCGAGCGCCGCCGCAATCCGGCCCCTCCGTTCATCACCTCGACCTTGCAGCAAGAGGTGGGCAAGAAGCTCGGCTTCACGGCCCGCAAGACCATGACGATCGCCCAGCAGCTCTACGAGGGCATCGACCTCGGGTCGGAGGGCGCCGAGGGTCTCATCACGTATATGAGGACCGACTCGGTCCGCGTGGCGCGCGAGGCGCAGGCCGCCGCCCGCGGATGGGTGATCGCGCGTATCGGTACGGAGTACGTGCCCGAGGCGCCGCCGACGTACCGCTCGCGCGGGAGTGCCCAGGAGGCTCACGAAGCGATCCGGCCCTCCGAGCTCAGGAACGAGCCCAGAGCCGTGGCGCAGTTTCTTTCCAAGGACCAGATGGCGCTCTACCGGCTCATCTGGGAGCGCTTCCTGGGGAGCCAGATGATGCCCGCGGTCTACGACACGGTAGGCGCGGACATCGAGGCCGGGCCGTGCCTATTCCGGGCGCAGGGGGCCACCCTCAAGTTCAAGGGCTTCACCGCGGTGTATGAAGAGACGCGCGAGGAGGAAGACGCGCAGCCCGAGCAGGACCCGGAGGGCACGGTGCCCCAGCTGGAAGAAGGCGAGGTGCTGACCCTCCTCGATCTCGATCCCAAGCAACACTTCACCCAGCCGCCGCCCCGCTTCACCGAGGCCTCGCTGATCAAGTCGCTCGAGGAGCTCGGGATCGGCCGGCCGTCGACGTACGCGTCGATCCTGGGCACGATCATCAACGATCGGGGCTACGTGCACCGCGAGCGCCGCACCCTGACGCCGACCGAGCTCGGCATGGCGGTGACCGACAAGCTCATTCCGTACTTCCAGGACATCATGAACGTCGAGTTCACCGCCCAGATGGAAGATAACCTCGACAAGATCGAGGAGGGCGAGCGCAAGTGGGTCGACACGGTTCGCGAATTCTACGAGCCGTTCAAGCGCGACCTCGCGCGGGCCAAGCGCGAGATGCGCAGCGAGAAGGTGGGGGAGCCCACCGGTGAGCTGTGCCCGGAGTGCGGCAGCGAGCTCCTGGACAAGCGCGGGCGGTTCGGGAAGTTCCTGGCGTGCTCGGCCTACCCCGACTGCCGCTACACGCGTAACCTCGATGGCAGCGGCCGCGCCGAGGACGAGCCGGCGAACGAGAACTGCCCCACGTGCGGCAAGCCGATGGTCATCAAGCACGGGCGCTTCGGGAAATTCATCGCGTGCTCCGGCTACCCGGAGTGCAAGACGACCAAGCCGGTCACGCTCGGCATCGCGTGTCCCGAGCCGGGCTGCACCGGACAGCTGGTCGAGCGCCGCTCGCGCAAGGGCCGGACCTTCTTCGGTTGCTCCGCGTACCCGAACTGCAAGTTCGTGGTCTGGCGCCGGCCGGTCCCCGAACCGTGTCCGAAGTGCGGGGCCGCGTTCGTCACCGAGCGTGCCCTGAAGAACCGGGTCGTCCGCAGCTGCGCGCGCGAAGGGTGCGACTTCGAGCGGGAGGTCGAGCTCCCGGTGGCATGAAGGATTCGCTGGCCGCGTTTTTCCGCCACCTCTCGCTCGAGAAGGACGCCTCGCCGCACACGCTCCGAAGCTACCGGACCGATCTCCGCGAGTTCTCGCAATACGCCGGGGACGGCGACCCCGCCGTCTGGCTCGGCGGCGTCGACACGCGAACCATTCGAGGCTATCTCGCCCATCTGCACGCGCGCGGGCTCGACGCGACGACGATCGCGCGGAAGCTGGCGGCCGTGCGCAGCTGGTTTCGCTTCCTGGTTCGACGCGGTGTCCTCGAGCGGAACGTCGCACGCGAGGTGAGAGGCCCGCGTCCCCCGAAGAAGCTGGTCTCGTTCCTGCCGATCGACGAGGCGATGTCCCTGATGGATGCGCAGGCGCCCGATGGCGCCACGCGCGCGCGCGACTCCGCGGTGCTGGAGCTTCTCTACGCGACGGGACTCCGCGTGTCCGAGCTGGCCGGACTCGACCTCGACGATCTCGACCGCTCGCAGCAGACGGTGCGCGTGCTCGGCAAGGGGCGCAAGGAGCGGATCGTGCCGTACGGGGGCCGGGCTGCGAGCGCGCTCGGCGCCCACCTGAACGACCGAGGCGCCGGCGCTGGCCCGCTCTTCGCGAACCGGCGCGGCGGGCGGCTCACGGTCCGCTCGCTTCACACGATCGTGCGGCGGAGCGCGGCGATGAGCGGGATCACGAGGCGCGTGAGCCCGCACACCCTGCGTCACACGTTCGCGACCCATCTGCTCGACGCCGGCGCCGACCTCCGGATGATCCAGGAGCTCCTCGGCCACAGCCGCCTGTCGACGACGCAGCGCTACACGCACGTGGGCGCCGATCAGCTCATGCGCGTGTACGACGCGGCCCACCCGCGCGCCCGGGCGAAATGAGCGAGACGGAAGGAGCCGGCGTGCGGAGTCGGGTCGCACCTTTCGCAGGCCACCCTCGGTCCAGGGCGCGCTCATGGTCCCCGCTACAACAAATCAGGTCGACGACGGTGGTGGCGGTCCGTCACCGAGGTGAGGTGGCCGTTGCCGGAGACGGGCAGGTCTCCATCGGCAACACCATCGTCAAGGCCGGTGCGCGGAAGGTGCGCAAGCTCTACGGCGATCGGGTCGTGGCCGGGTTTGCCGGAGCGGCCGCCGACGCCTTCACGCTCTTCGCGCGATTCGAGGCCAAGCTGGAGGAGCATCGCGGGAATCTGTCACGCGCCGCGGTCGAGCTGGCCAAGGACTGGCGCTCCGACCGCGTGCTGCGTCGGCTCGAGGCGCTCCTGGCGGTGGCCGACCGCGAGCACTCATTCATCGTGTCCGGAACCGGTGACGTCATCGAGCCCGACGACGGGCTGATCGGCATCGGCTCGGGCGGTCCGTATGGGCTCGCGGCCGCGCGGGCGCTCATCGCCAACTCCGATCTGGACGCCAAGGCGATCGCGACCGAGGCGATGCGGGTCGCCGCCACCATCTGCGTGTTCACCAACGACCATCTGACTGTAGAAGTCCTGTGAGCCGGGATCACATCGCACCCATTGGAAGACCGGGCGTGCGGAGCCACGCCGCACCTTTGGAGAGGGCGGGCGTGCGGAGCCGGGTCGCACTTTTCGCAGGCCACCCTCGATCCGAGCCGGCCTCGCGGCCCCCGCTACAATGACCGACCTGACGCTGACGCCCGCGCAGATCGTCGGCGAGCTCGACCGCTACATCGTCGGCCAGGAGAAAGCCAAGCGCGCGGTCGCCATCGCGCTCCGCAACCGATGGCGCCGGCAGAACCTTCCGCCCGAGCTGCGGGACGAGGTCGCGCCGAAGAACATCATCATGATCGGCCCGACGGGCGTCGGAAAGACGGAGGTCGCCCGCCGACTGGCGAAGCTCTCCCAGGCTCCCTTCCTGAAGGTCGAAGCCTCGAAGTACACGGAAGTCGGCTACGTCGGCCGCGACGTCGAGTCGATGATCCGCGACCTGACCGAGCTCTCGGTGAACATGGTGAAGGCCGAGATGACGGCCCGCGTGCAGGAGAGGGCGGAGCAGCTCGCGGAGGAGCGACTGCTCGACGTGCTGCTGCCGCGGCGGACGGAGCCGTACTCGTCGAGCTCGCTCGAGGAAATCACGCCGGACGCCTCACGCGAGACGACCAAGGACAAGCTCCGGCAGCAGCTCCGAGCCGGGCGGCTGGACGACCGTCTCGTCGAGCTGGAGATGCAGCAGCAATCGCTGCCGATGATCGAGGTCCTGTCCGGCCAGGGCATGGAGGAGATGGGCATCCATCTCAAGGACATGCTCTCGAACATCATGCCGAACCGGACGAAGCGGCGGAAGGTGCGGGTCGCCGAGGCGCGGCGGCTCCTGGCCCAGGAGGAAGCCCAGAAGCTCGTCGATATGGATGAGGCGGTCACCCAGGCCATCCGGCGCGCCGAGAACTCGGGCATCGTGTTCCTCGACGAGCTCGACAAGGTCGCCGGGCGGGAAGGGGGCCACGGCCCCGACGTGAGCCGTGAAGGGGTCCAGCGCGACCTGCTCCCGATCGTCGAGGGCTCGTCGGTCACGACCAAGTACGGGGTCGTCCGGACCGACCATATCCTGTTCATCGCCGCCGGCGCGTTCCACATCGCCAAGCCGTCGGATCTGATCCCCGAGCTCCAGGGCCGCTTCCCGATTCGCGTCGAGCTGGACCCCTTGACGCGGGACGATTTCGTCCGCATTCTTACCGAGCCTCGGAACGCCTTGATCACGCAGTACGTGGAACTCCTGAAAACGGAGCAGGTGACCCTCCGGTTCGCCCCGGAGGCGGTGGAGGCGATCGCCGAGATCGCGATGCAGGTAAATTCGAGCACGGAGAACATCGGCGCGCGGCGCCTCTACACGGTCATGGAGAAGCTCCTGGAGCAGATCTCGTTCGACGCACCGGATATGCCGGGCAAGGAGCTGACCATCGACGCCGCCTACGTCCGCGGGCGACTCAGCGACATCACCCGCGACCAGGACCTGTCGAGGTACATCCTGTGATGGCGCGCCAATGATGGCTCTGCGCAGCCGCAACCCGACGGGTGAGGCGCGCCTGTTGGCTTTGCGCAGCCGTAACCCCAAGGGTGAGGCGCGCCTGTGGTAGACCCCCGGCGGGTCGAAATCCTGCTGGAGACGCTTCCTTATATCCGGGAGTTCCGCGGAAAGACCATCGTCATCAAGTACGGCGGCGCGGCGATGGAGCGGGCCGACCTCAAGGATCCATTCGCCCTGGACGTGATCCTGCTGCGCCTGGTCGGCATCAACCCGGTCATCGTCCACGGCGGCGGCCCGCAGATCGGCGCCCTGATGAAGCGGCTCGGCAAGGTGCCACACTTCGTCGGCGGCATGCGGGTGACCGACCAGGAGACGGTCGAGATCGTCGAGATGGTGCTCGTCGGCAAGATCAACAAGGAGATCGTCGCCCGCATCAACCTCCACGGCGGCCGGGCGATCGGCCTCTCCGGCAAAGACGCCAACCTTCTCCGGGCACGGCGGCGGCCCCACCGGCTGCCGAGCGGCGAGGAAGTCGACATCGGCCTCGTCGGTGAAGTCGAGGCGGTCAACACCCAGGCGATCCGCCTGCTCACGGACGACGGCCTCATCCCGGTCATCGCGCCGGTCGGCGTGGGAACCGGAGGCGAGACCTACAACATCAACGCGGATCTCGTCGCCGGCGACGTCGCGGCGGCCCTCGGCGCCGAGAAGCTGATCCACCTGACCGACGTCCAGGGCATCTTCGACGCCGACCGCCGGCTCGTGAGCACGCTGGCCCGCAAGGACGCGGAGCGGCTCGTCAAGGACGGCGTGATCGACGGAGGCATGCTGCCGAAGGTCGAGTCGTCGCTGCGGGCTCTGGAGGGCGGCACCGCCAAGGCCCACATCATCGACGGCAGCCAGCCGCACGCGATTCTCCTGGAGCTCTTCACCCGCGAAGGCATCGGAACGGAAATCGTTCTGTGAGGTCGAGCCCGATGGATACCAAGACGCTCCTCGAATGGTCGGCGAAGTATCACACCCCAAACTACGGCGCCCGCGCGCCGATCGTGCTCGTGCGCGGCGAAGGCGTCCGCGTGTGGGATTCCGACGGGCGCGAATACCTCGACTTCGGCGCCGGCATCGCCGTGACCTCGCTGGGCCACTGCCATCCGCGCGTGACCGGCGCCATCCAGGAGGCGGCGGCGACGCTCCTGCACGTCTCCAACCTCTATCACTCGGCGCCGCAGATCCATCTGGCGAAGCTCCTGGTCGAGCACTCGTTCGCCGACCGCGTGTTCTTCTCGAACTCCGGCGCCGAGGCCAACGAGGCCGCGCTCAAGCTCGCCCGCAAGTACGCCCGCGAGCGGATTTCCTCGGACCGGTTCGAATTCGTCGCCACGCGCAACTCGTTTCACGGGCGCACGTTCGCGACGGTCGCCGCCACCGGCCAGGAGAAATATCACCACGGCTTCGAACCGCTGGTGCCCGGCTTCAAGCACGTGGCCTACAACGACCTGCGCGCGATGGAGCGCGCGATCGACAATCGCACCGCCGCCGTCCTGGTGGAGTGCGTTCAGGGCGAGGGCGGCGTCAACATCGGCGATGAGGACTACCTGCGCGGGCTGCGGAAGCTCTGCGATCAGTCCGGCGCGCTCCTCATCATCGACGAGATCCAGACGGGGGTGGCGCGGACCGGGCGGCTCTGGTGCTACGAGCACTACGGGATCGAGCCGGACATCATGACCCTGGCGAAGGCTCTCGCCAATGGCGTGCCGATCGGCGCCATGCTGACCCGGGAGGACATCGCGAGCGTCCTGGTGGCCGGCACGCACGGCTCGACCTTCGGCGGCACGCCGTTCATCACGTCGGTGGCGCTGGCGACCCTCACCACGATCCTCGACGGCAAGCTCTGGGAGCGTGCCGCTCGGATGGGCCGATATTTGATGGACGGGCTCCGCGCCATCCAGGCCTCGAATTCCGTCGTACGCGCCGTCCGAGGCAAGGGCCTCCTGATCGGGGCCGAGCTCGCCGGAGCCGCCGGACCGGTCGTCGACGCCTGCCGGGAGGCCGGATTGCTCGTGCTGTCCGCCGGCGAGCGCGTGCTCCGGCTGACGCCGCCGCTGATCGTCGAGGAGCGGGACTGTGATCGCGCGCTCGCGATCATCGGGACCGCCCTCGGACGCGGCTGACGATGCGGCATTTCCTGTCCGCCGCCGACCTGACGCGCGACGTCGCGCTCGGGCTCTTCGCCCTCGCCGCCGACGTCAAGCAAAGGCGCAAGGCAGGGCGGCTCTCATCGCCGCTGGCCGGCAAGACGTGCGCGCTGATCTTCGAGAAGCCCTCGCTCCGGACCCGCGTGACCTTCGAGGTGGGTTTGATCCAGCTCGGCGGCCGCGCGGTACACCTGGTCGGCCGCGAGATCGGCCTCGGGACGCGCGAGTCGGTGCCCGACGTCGCGCGCAACCTGTCCTTGTGGGTCGACGGCATCATGGCCCGGGTCTACTCTCACTCGACGATCACCGAGCTCGCGCGGCACGCCTCGGTCCCCGTGATCAACGGGCTGTCGGATCGCGAGCACCCCTGCCAGGCGCTGGCCGACTTCTTCACGTTGTGGGAGCGCGGCGTCGACTTCGCCAAGGTGCGGATCGCGTGGATCGGCGACGGCAACAACGTCTGCCACTCGGTGATGCTCCTCGGCGCGCTGCTGGGAACCTCGATCGTCGTCGCGTGCCCGCCGGGTTACGAGCCCGACGCGGGCGTGGTGGCCACGGCGCGGCGTCTCGGCGGCCGGATCGAGCTCACCGAGGACGCGCGGGCCGCCGCGACGGGCGCCGACGTGATCTACACGGACGTCTGGACGAGCATGGGGCAGGAGGCCGAGCACGAGCAGCGGCTCGAAGCCTTCAGCCGCTACCAGATCAACGACACCCTGGTGGGCTTCGCCAAAGCCTCGGCGCTCGTGATGCATTGCCTGCCGGCCCACCGCGGCGAGGAGATCACGGACACGGTGCTCGACGGCAGGCGGAGCATCGTGCTGGAGCAGGCCGAGAACCGCCTCCACGCGCAGAAGGCCGTGCTGCTGCATCTGCTGGGAGGCTCGCTCGATGACGCCTGATCCCAAGCGAGTGGTCCTGGCCTATTCGGGCGGCCTCGATACGTCCGTCATCCTCCGGTGGCTGATCGAGCGTTACCGGTGCGAGGTCGTGGCGTTCTGCGCCGACCTGGGGCAAGGGGAGGAGCTGATCCCCGTCCGGGACAAGGCGACGCGGACGGGCGCCGTGGCCGTCCACATCGTCGATCTGCGCGAGGAATTCGTCCGCGACTTCATCTTCCCGATGCTGCGCGCCAACGCCGTGTACGAGGGTGCGTACCTGCTCGGGACGTCGATCGCGCGGCCGCTCATCGCCCGCGCGCAGGTCGAGGTCGCGGCGAAGGAAGGCGCCGACGCCGTCGCGCATGGCGCCACCGGCAAGGGCAACGACCAGGTGCGCTTCGAGCTCACCTACGCGGCCCTCGCGCCCCATCTTCGGGTGATCGCGCCGTGGCGCGAATGGGAGCTCAATTCGCGCACGTCGCTGATCGAGTTCGCGAAGCGTCACGATATCCCGGTGCCGGTGACGGTGGAGCGGCCCTACAGCACCGACCGGAACCTCTTTCACATCTCCTACGAGGGTGGGGTGCTGGAGGATCCCTGGGCCGAGCCGCCGACCAAGATGTTCCAGCTCACCAACGATCCCGAAGCGGCGCCGGACGTTCCGGTGGCGGTGGAGGTCGGGTTCGAGCGCGGCGACCCGGTGATGGTCGACGGCGAGCGGCTGGGGCCGGTGGCGCTGCTGACGCGGCTCAACCGTCTGGGCGGTGAGCACGGCATCGGGCGCGTCGACCTGGTCGAGAACCGCTTCGTCGGCATGAAGTCCCGGGGCGTCTACGAGACGCCCGGCGGCACGATCCTGCACGTGGCGCGGCGTGCGCTCGAATCGATCACGCTCGACCGCGAGGTACTCCACCTGCGCGACTCGCTCGTGTCTCGCTACGCCGAGATGATCTACTACGGCTTCTGGTTCGCGCCCGAGCGCCAGCTCCTGCAGTCGCTCGTGGACGAGTGCGCCCACGACGTCACCGGCACCGCGCGGCTCCGGCTCTACAAGGGCAACGTCACCGTCACCGGCCGGCGGTCGCCCCGCTCGCTCTACCGAACCGACTTCGCCACCTTCGAGGCCGATTCGGTCTACCGGCAGCGCGACGCCGAGGGGTTCATCAATCTGAACGCGCTCCGACTCAAGATCCGCGCGCTCCGCGATCGCAACGCCTGACCCGTGCGGATCGACGTCGCGCCGACAGCCGATGCGGTTGTTCCGGCCGATCTGGGAGGCGTGACCGTGCTGGTGATCGACGTGCTCCGCGCCTCGACGACGATCATCACCGCGCTCTCGAACGGCTGCGCCGCGATCGTCCCGGTCGCCGATCCGCAGGACGCCCGGCGCCGGGCCGCGGAGGCGCGCAACGGGAGCGTCCTGGTCGCCGGCGAGCGGCAGGGTGAGCCGATCCCCGGGTTCGATCTCGGCAACTCGCCCGTGGAGTTCCAGAGCCCGCACGTGCGGGGCAAGACCGTGTACTTCACGACGAGCAACGGCACGCGCGCGTTGCTGGCCTCTCGCGCGGCCCATGCGATCGGCATCGCCGCGCTCGTCAACGTCACCGCTGCCGCGTCGTGGGCCGCCGGCGCCGGGCGCGATGTGACCATCGTGTGCGCGGGCTCGCACGGTAGGCAGTCGCTCGAGGACTGGACGTGCGGCGGGCTCGCGGTCGAGCGCATCCTCGCGGCGGTACCCGCGGCCGTCCTCACCGAAGCCGCCGGGGACGCCCTGGACACCGGCCGCCGGTACGTCGGGGACGTCGGCCGGCTCAAGCGTGACGCGCCGTGGGCTCGGCGCCTGATCGCCGCGGGGCGCGCCGCCGACGTCGACGTGTGCCTGCGTCTGGACACGACTAAGTTCGTGCCTCGATACGTGCCGTACTTTGATTAGAGCGTCGGCGACCACCGATAATGACGACGCGCATTTCCGGCGACGGAGCTCCAGCGTGAACTTGCCGATCGGCCTCACTCTGACGCGCATCGTTGCGGTGCCGTTGCTCATCGTCTTCCTCATCTCGTCGTCCCGGGTCCACGCCTTGATCGGCGCGGCCATCTTCATCCTCGCCGCCATCACCGACTGGGCGGACGGGATGCTCGCTCGGCGACGCAACCAGGTGACGACCCTCGGGACGCTCCTCGATCCGATCGCCGACAAGCTCCTGGTCGCCGCCGCGCTGGTATCGCTCCTCGCCATCGACAAGATCGAAGCGTGGATCGTCGTGGTGATCGTCGGACGTGAGCTGGCGGTCACCGGTCTACGGGCGGTCGCGGCGTCGGTCGGCGTGATCGTGCCGGCGTCGCGAATGGCCAAGTGGAAGACGGTGAGCCAGTACGTCGCGATCACCATGTTGATCATCGAGAAGGGATTCGACCCTCCGGGATTCCACGTCGCGGCGACCGGAACCTTGTGGGCGGCACTCGGTCTCACGGTCATCTCGGCCGTCGACTACTTCTATCGCTTCTTCCGGAAGGCCGACTACCGAGCGATCGTGCCGGGCGAAGAACGCTGGTCGTGAGCGCGATCCTCGCGATCGGCGCCGCCTACCTGATCGGTGCGGTGCCCATCGGCTATCTCGTGGGGCGCGCCTTCGGCGTCGCCGACGTCCGGCGCCACGGGAGCGGGAGCATCGGCGCGACCAACGTGCTGCGAACCGTCGGCCGCCTCCCGGCGATCCTGACGCTCCTCGGCGACATCGCAAAGGGCTACCTCGCGGTCGTGGCCGGCGCCGCGCTCGGGGCGCGGCCATCCGGCGCCGACACCGGTGTCATCGCCGCCTCGGCGGTCGCCGTGGTCATCGGCAACTGCTGGTCGGTCTTTCTCGGTTTCCGCGGCGGGAAGGGGGTCGCCACGGGCCTGGGCGCGCTCCTCCGAATCGTCCCGCTGGCCGTACTGCCGGCCGCGCTCGTGTGGCTGGTCGTCACGTTGACCTTCCGCTACGTCTCGCTGGGCTCCATCCTCGCGGCTTCCTGCGTTCCGCTCGGAGCCTTGCTGCTCGGTACGCCGGCGCCGTTCGTGATTGCCGCGTTCGCCGTCGGCGCGATCATCGTCGCGCGCCACTACGCGAACATCACCCGGCTCCTCGCCGGCCACGAACCGAAGCTCGGCCAGCGACGCTCGGCGTGAGCATCGCGGTCATCGGTGGTGGAAGCTGGGGCACGGCGCTGGCGATCCACGCCGCACGGACGGGCACGGCGGTGCACCTGTGGGCGCGCGAG
>Ga0137396_10001293_pt1 | contig 13039 bp, 7 predicted proteins | sample czc16metaG_FD_108284 | JGI IMG/M metagenome (GOLD analysis project Ga0137396, IMG submission 108284) | Vadose zone soil microbial communities from Angelo Coast Range Reserve, California, USA - czcobulk3.16 metaG | ecosystem: Environmental > Terrestrial > Soil > Vadose zone | place: USA...
CACGAAGCCGCCCACGACCGCGATCGCGAGCGGTTTGAGGAGCGCGCTGCCGGCGCCGACCCCGAGCGCCAGGGGAGCGAGCGCCGCGACGCCGGCGAAGGTCGTCATGAGCACCGGCCGCGCCCGCCGCAGCGCGGCCGCGCGGGCCGCCTCCACGACGGTGGCCCCTTGGCGCAGCGCCGCGCGGTGGGCCGCGACGAGAAAGTAGGCGTTCTCGGAGACGATCCCGACCATCATGATCGCGCCCACGAAGCTCGAGATATTGAACGTGGCGCGCCCGATGTGCAGGGCGGCGAACACGCCGGCGAGCGAGGAGACCACGACGAGGAGCACGGCGGCGGACTGCCTCCACGACGTGAACGACGCGAGAAGAATCAGGCTGACCAGAATCACCGCCCCGGCCAGAACGCCGGCGAGACCGCGAAAGCTCGACTGCTGCTCGGCCCACTGCCCCGCGTACTGAAGCTTCGCATCCGCCGGAAGGACCACGCGCTCGCGAATCCTGCGCTGGATCTCCGCCATCGCGGACCCGAGGTCGCGCCCGGAGAGGCGCGCCGTGGGAGCCACCATCGTGCGGAGGTTGTCGCGCACGATCTCCGTCTCTCCCGGTGTGGTATGGATCGTGGCGACGTCGGCCACGCGGACGCGGCCGGTCCCGACGGGGACGGTGACCTCCCCCAGGACCTGCGCCCCGCTCAGCCCCGCCGGTCTCGGGAGCACGAAACGCACGGGCCAGGCGCGCGCTCCCCTGGCGATCGTGCCCGCTTCCGTGCCGCCGACCGCGGGCGCCACGTCGTTCGCCAGGTCCTCGGCGGTCTTCCCGCTCCGCGCGACGGCGGGCCTCGGCACGATCGTGACGTTCGGCCCGCTGACCACGACCCCGTCCTTCACGTCCACCACGCCGCGTATGCCCGCGAGGACATCGGCGATCTCCCGGGCCTTCGTCTGCGCGATATCGCGATCCTCGTCGAAGACCCGGATCTCGATCGGCTGCGGCGTCGTGGTCAGATCCCCGATGACATCCTCGACGAGCTGCCCGAACTCCACCGTGAGCGCGGGCTGCGTTTCCTCGATCCTTTTCCGCAAGTCATCGGCGATCGCATCGGCGCCCCGCCGATGCTTGGCTCTGAGGCGTAGGGCGTAGTCGCCGATGTTGGGCTCGGTGACGAAGAATCCGAGCTGATCGCCGGTGCGCCGCGACCAGGTGACGATCTCCGGCATCGCCGCGATCTGCTTCTCGACTTCTTGCAGCATCCGGTCGGTCTCGCCCAGGGACGTGCCCGGGGGCGAGATGTAGTCGAGGATCAACGAGCCTTCGTCCATCTCCGGCAGAAATCCGCTCCCGAGGGTCAGGTAGAGCGGGATCGTGGCGACGATGCACGCGAGGACGGCCGCGAGCCCCACCCACCGACGTTCCGTCGCGCGGCGCAGCGTGTCGGTGAACCAGCGCGGCGCCGCCCGCATTCCCGCGTGGGATCGCGCCGCGGCCGGGCTCGTCAGCGGGACGAGCGTCAAGCAGAGGAGAAGCGAGGTTCCCAGCATGAGCGCCATCGACAGCGTCAAAACTCGGAAGAAGGCGCCCGTCACGCCGCCCAGCAGCACGAAGGGGAGGAAAATCGCCAGAGAGCACAGGCTCGATCCGACGAGCGTCGGCAAGATCTCCGCCATCGCTTCGGACCGCGTCGCTGGAGCAGCTCCGGTCGAGCGCGCGGCGATGTGCTCCACGACGACGATTCCGTCGTCGAGCACGAGGCCCACCGCGGCGGCGATGCCGCCCAGCGTCATCATGTTCAGCGACTGACCCGACGCCGAGAGCCCGATCAGCGTGAGCGCGATGCTCGCCGGAAGAACCGCCGCGCCCGCGAGCCCAAGACGGCGGCTTCTCAGCACGAGCATGATGACGAGCACCGCCAGGATCGCGCCGACCAGGAGACTGTCGCGGACGCTTCCGATCGATGCGTGGACGAGGTCGGACTGGTCGTAGAAGGTCTGGATCGTGACGCCCGTTGGAAGGCGGCCCTTGTTCTGCGCGAACCACCCGTGCGCCGCCTGGGAGAGCGTGATCGCGCTTGCCGAGGGCTGACGAAGGAGGTTGATGAGAACCGCCTCGCGCGAGTTCGCGCGATAGCGGACGAACTCCGGCGCTTCCTCGAGGGTGATCTTCCCGAGCTGCCCGAGCATGATGGGAGGCCCCGACGCCGCCGGGATCGTGAGCGAGTCGAGCGTCTTGAGATCGCGCGGCCGCCCGTCCACGAGACCGAGATAGAGCTGCGAGTTCGCCTCGAGAAGCCCGACCGACGCCAGGGCGGAGGATTTCCGCGCGGCGTCGACCACGGCGGCGGCGTCCAGGCCGCGTGATTCGAGCGCGATCGGATCGAGAGCGACCCGAGCCTCGAGCCTCCGTCCGCCCTGGACCACGACTTCCGAAACCCCCGGCAGCCGCGACAACTCCGGCCGCAGCACCATGTCCGCGAAATCACGGAGCTGCGCCAGGGAGACGCGGTCCGAGGTCAGCGAGAATCCAAGCACCGGGAAGAGAGTCGGGTTCATCAGCCTCACGTCGACCGTCGTGCCCGGCGGGAGACGCGGGCGGACCGCCTCGATCTGCCCCTGGATCCGCTGGACGGCCAGGTTCAGATCGCTCCCCCAGCGGGAGTCGAGGTTGATCTCGGCAGAGCCGCGGCTGGTCGTAGATCGGATCTCGGTGATCCCCGGGACGCGCCGGATCGATTCCTCCAGCGGACGCGTCACGTCTCTCAGGATCACGTCGCTGGGCAGCTCGCCGCTGTCGGCGATGACCTTGACACGCGGGAACGTGACCTCCGGGAGTATCGACGTCGGCATGCCACGAAGCGCGACGATCGAGAGGAGGACGAGGCTCGCGAGAAGCAGCGCCAGCGCCCGGCGCTGGGCGTGGACGGCGTCGAACAGACCTCTCACGGCTTTTCCTCGACGCGCGTGCTGTCGGGGAGCCCTCGCTGGCCGCGGATCACGACCGGGGTCCCCGGGGGCAGCGAAGGAGCGAGCAGCTCGTGCCAGCCCTCGACGCCTTGCCCCAGCCGCACCGGGGTCCAGACCGCGATGTTCCCGGGGACGACGCGCGCGATACGCACTTCACCGGTCAGATCGTCCTCGACCAGCGCCGAGTCCGGGACCAGCACGGCCCGATGCGCCGACCCGGTCTCGATCGCGGCGCTCCCGAAGCGGCCGAGCGCGCCGGTCGGGGCCTTGACCGAGGGCGCGAGCCAGAACAGCGCGCTCTGGTCCGCCTCGCTCGTCTGCGGCAGCCTCCGCTGCACGCTCGCCGCGGCGCCCCCCCCGCCCTCCATGCCGACCTCCGCCCGCTGCCCCGGCGTCACGCGGGCCGCCTCCGCCCTGGGCACGTGCGCCTCGAAAACGATCGAACCCAGGGGGACCAGCGTCAGGAGCTCTCCCCCCTCAGCCACCTCGGAGCCCGGCTCCACGCTCCGGCGCAGCACGGTCCCCGTGGCGCCGGCGACGAGCGGAACGCGCACGAGGTCGCGCTCGGCCAGACGCAGCGCGCGCGCAGCCTCGTCCTGCTCGGCGGCACTCCTCGCCTGCCGGACCAGGATCTCCGCCCCACGCAGCGCCGCCCGTGATTCGTACGTCACGAGGGAGCCGATCGTCTCGCCGCGCGTCACGGTGTCCCCGGCGCGCGGGCTGAGCGAGTCGACATAGGCCTTGAACGGAGCGGCGACCGTGACCGAATCGGAGACCCGCCACTGTCCCTGCGCCCTCACGGTCTCTCGCACGTCCCGCTCGGTGAGCCGCTCCACGCGCACGGGCACGACCGGGCCCCCGCCGCCCGAATCCTCCTGGGCCCCCCGATGCCCGCACCCGGCCACCGCGAGCGCCGAGAGCGAGAGGGCCGAAAGAAGGGCCGCGCATCGGCGCGGCGCGCGGAATCGCCAGAGCGAGGCCCGTGGGTGCCGTGATCTCCGCGTCATGGGCGATCCTCGGCGCGGAACTGCGCGCTTCGGCTTTCCTGCCGCGCCTGGGCGAGGCGCTCCAAAGCGTCCTCGTAGAGGCGGCGCGCGTCGAGGAGGTCGAGGAGCAGGATCGCGCCGCCGCTGTAGAGGCTCTTTACCCGCAGCAAATTCTGCTCCGCGCCCACGCTGGCCGCTCGGGCCGCTTCGAGCCGGCGGAACGCGGACCGCCATCGGAGCAGGATCTCCAGAGCGGTCCGCTCCTGCGCGATGGTCTCGGCGCCGCTCCGCACCCGGACGGCGCGGAGCGCGGCCGACTTCGACTCCGTCGAGAGGCGGGCCGCGCCCGAGGGCACGGGAGCGCGCAGGTTGATGCGCGCCGATGCGCCCAGGTCCCGGCGGAGCCTGTCGGAGAAGGACGCGCCGGGGTCCATGGCCTTGAGGTCACCGGGCACGGCACCCGTCAGGTCCGCCCCGGCCAGACCCGCGTCCAGGGAAAGGTCCACGGTGGGAGCGGTCGTCCGGCTCGCCTCGATCACGTCGATCCGGGCGCGCTCCTCCGCGAGCTTCGCGATCGCGATCTCGGGCTGGCGGGCGACGCTGGCCATTACCCGAATGGAATCCTCCCGCGTCGGCAGGCGGTCGGGATACTCGGAACCGCGGATGACCACCGTCGAGTCCGCCTCCCGCCCCATCAGCGTCGTGAGGTCGATCTCGGAGGTACGTTTCTCGAACCGGGTCATCTCGAGGGCCGCGGCCGCGGCGTTCCGCTCGAGAGCGATCCGCACGGAATCGGTCGTGCTCCGCACCCCGGCTCTCACCGCCCCCCGCATGAGGAGGGCGAGGCGGTCGATCCAGTCGACCGCCTGACTCTGGGCGATCTCTACGTCCCTGAGACGGAGCAGGTTGATGGCGAGGTCCGCGGCCTCGAGGCCGACGTCGCGCGCCTGGGACGCCGCCTGGAGGCGCGCGAAGGCGAGGCCGAGCGCGGCCCGCGCCCGCGCGCGCGCGCGAAACCCTCCGTCCGCGAGCGCCCAATCGAGCACGACCTTCGCCTCGTAGTCGCCGAGATTGGTGATCGTGGGATCGTAGAATCCCTTCGGCGCGACGAGCGCGCGTCCGGTGAGCGCGAGATCGGGCCTTCGGTTCCGGGACACCGCGGAAGACTCCAGCGCGGCGGCTTGCCGTTCCAGCTCCGCCGCCGCGATCGCGGGCGCGCGGTGGCGTGCCAGCTCCACGCACGCCTCGACGGTCAGCGTGTCGGCCGCGAGAGGCGCGGCATCGGCGACGTCCGGCGGTCGCGCGGCCATGCCGAGATGCGCGGCGAGCAGGAGAGCGCCGAGCCCCTTCATTCGTTCCGTGCTATTGAAAACGGAGCCCCCAGGTCTCCAGGCCGAGGATGGCCCAGAGGAGGAGCGACCTGTCCGAAACCCCGGCCCGCTGGTCGCTCCAGAGTCGCCGAACCTCGGCCATGTCGAGGTAACGCGAGACGAAGGGGTCCCGACCCAGGACCCGGCTCTCGAAGAGATCGCCGGCGTTTCCTTCGAGCCAGCGGGGGAGAGGCGGCGTGAACCCGCGCTTGCGGCGGCGAAGGATCGGCGCGGGCACGAGCCCCCGCAACGAGGCTTTCATGAGACGCTTCCCGCTTCCCCAGGCCACCTTGGACGCGGACGGAATGCGGGCGGTGAATTCGACGAGGGCCTGATCCAGGAGGGGAACCCGGACCTCGAGCCCGTGCGCCATGCTGGCGCGATCCACTTTCGTCAGGATGCCGTCGGCGAGATAGGTTTTGAAGTCCACGTACTGGAGCTGGGAGGTCGAATCCCAACGCCGCGAGCGCTCGAAGTGCGGGGCGAGAGCCGAGAAGGAGTCGTATTCTCCAAGCGCCTTCTGGAACGGCGGGGCGTAGAGAAGCCGTTTCTGCTCCCGGTCGCAGATCGACATTTCCCGCCAATAAACCGATTCGTGCGATGACCCGGCGCCACGGAGCAGAGGGCCCAGGCGCAGCGGCTTCGGGACCCACTTCCCCTCCGGCGCGATCCGGCCCGCGGCCGCATAGAAGGCCGCGGCTCGGTTCCACGGAATCAGGTCGCGGAGCGCCTGCTGGCTTGCGTTGGTCCTGTACCTCCGGTAACCCCCGAAGCTCTCGTCTCCACCGTCCCCGGACAAGCACACCGCGACGTGACGCCTCGCTCCGCTGCACAGGAGGAACGTCGGGACCGCCGAGGGATCGGCGAACGGTTCGTCGAAGTGCCATGCGAGGAGATCGAGAAGCTGGGAGGTCGGCTCTTGAATCGCGACCTCATGCCAGGCGGCACGGTAGTGCCGCGCCGCCATATCCGCATGGGCGCGGTCTTCGTCTTCCGTATCGGGAAAGCTCGCCGTGAACGACGGGATCCCGGTTCCGATGCGCTCGGACATGAGACCCAAGACCGCGGTGGAATCGACTCCCCCGGAGAGGAGCGACCCCACGGGAACGTCGGATACGAGCTGGCCCGAGACGACCTGATCCAGAAGACGCCCCAGCTTCTCGGAGGCATTCGCGCCTCCTCCGCGTCCGTTCGGAGTGAAATCCAGGTCCCAGTATTGCCGGCATTCGACGCCCCGGTCGGAGACCGAGAGCGAATGACCTGCCTCGAGCTTGCACACTCCCCGGTAGACCGTGCGGGGCGACGGGATGTAACCGAACGAGAAAAAGTCGTCGATCGCGCGCTCGTCCACGACGCGCGGCACGTCGGGGTGCTCGAGAAGGGCCTTGAGCTCCGAGCCGAAGACGAACACGTCCCGGTTCGAATAATAGTAGAGAGGCTTGAGGCCGAGCCTGTCGCGGGAGAGCCAGAGCCGGCGTTCTCGCCGGTCCCAGATCGCGAAGGCGAACATCCCCCCGAGACTCTGGACGGATCGCTCCCCCGCGGACTCGTAGAGCTGGAGGACCACTTCCGTATCGCTGCGGGTCCGGAACCGGCGCCCTTCGCGGATGAGATCCTCCCGCAGCGCGACATGGTTATAGATCTCTCCGTTCAGGACGATGACGGTCATGCCATCGTCGCTCACGAACGGCTGGGCGCCGCCTTCCAGGTCGATGACCGACAGCCTGCGATGAGCGAAGCCGATCCCATCGCGCCAATAGACCCCTTCGGCGTCCGGGCCCCGATGCGAGAGCGCCCGATTCATGCGGCGCAGAATCGCTTCGGATTCGGATCGGATCGCCTCGGAATCGGCGTCGGGAACGAGGCGCCAGAAGCCGGCTATGCCGCACATGGGATCACCATCGGAGTGTGATTCGGGGGGAGCCGCCACGGAACGGATCTTCGGCAGCAGAGGTTAACGGAAGCTGAATGGAGGGTTCCCCGAGTCAAGACCGGGAGATCCAGGACGGTATGAAGAGCTCGAAACGGGCGCCGCCGAGGGCGGAGGACGAGACGACGACGTCGCCCCCATGGGCGCGGGCGACGCGGCGTAGGATCGGCAGGCCGAGTCCGAACCCATCGTGGGCCGCTCGGACTTCGGCGCTCCGGAAAAACGGGTCGAAGACGCGCTCCCGGTCCGTGGACTCGATTCCAGGTCCGGCGTCCTCGACGACCACGGTGCCGCGCCCCCCTCCGCTGAAGACGCGCACGCGGATGGGCCGCCCGGCCGGCGTGAATTTGAGCGCGTTCGAGAGGAGGTTGCGGATGGCCGACGTGAGAAGGGTCGAGTGCCCGGCGACCATCACCTCGTCCTCCGCCGCCACGTTGAAATCACGCGCGCGCTCGGTCTCCGGGGCGCGGAGCTCACGCTCCAGGTCACGAACCAAATCGCTCAGATTCACGGGCTGGCCCACCTCCTGCCGCGTCCGAGCGCCGGATTCTGACTCGCGCAAGAGCAGGAGCGCCTCGACCAGGTCCGACATGCCGCGCGCTTGCACGAGCGCCCGATCGAGCCCCCTCCGCATCTCGGGCGGGAGCGAAGGATCCTGGGTCGCGTACTCCAGCTCTCCGCAGAGGACGGTCAGCGGCGTTCGAAGCTCGTGCGCTGCGTCCTGGCTGAAATGCCGCTCCGCGGCGAGGATCTCTTGCAGCCGCCCGAGCAGGCGATCGAAGGCGCCGGCCAGCGCGGCCACTTCCATGGGATCCGCGGCGTTCCCGAAGCGATCCCAGGCCCCCTCCCCGGTCGTGCGCTCCGCCTGAGCGGCGATCCGTGACAGCGGCGCGAGCGCGCGGCCGGCGACCGTCCGGCTCACGGCTGCGACGACGATGAAAAGCGGGATGCCGGTCACGATCAGGGCCAGCATCAGGGCCATGAGGGCGCGCCTGCGGGGCTCGTCCGAGGCGTCCGCGACGACCCAGCCACCACCCACGAGCCCGGCGCGGGCTTCGCGCCACCCCCTCCGATTCTTCCGATCGCCGGCGGGAGCGGAATAGACCTCGCGCCCCTCCGCGTCGAGCACCCGGATGGTCACTCCGACGGGCCCGCCCTCCGCCATCGCCGACTCCGCGGCGGCGCGGAGATCCCCCTCCTCACGCCATTCCAGCGCGATGCTTCCGGCCATCTGGGCCGCCGTGTGGCGCAGGAAGGTCGTTTCCTGCCGCTCCAGGGTGTGCGCGGAGATCCAGATGGTGAATCCCGCGAAGAGTAGGATGAGGACCGCAGCCCAGATCTGCTGGAGGACCGCCAGACGCCGCACGAGCGAAGGGGTGCTCACGACGTGATCTCGAAGACGAAGCCCGCGCCCCGGACGGTGCGGATCGAGCATCCCACGCCGTCGCCTCCGAGCTTCCGGCGCAGACGGCTCAGGATCACGTCGAGACTGTCGGACTCGGGGCGTCCGGTCCCGTGCCAGACGCTGTCGAGAATATCGGCGCGGGCGACGACACGTCCCCGCTTCGACACGAGCGCCTCGAGCACTTCCCACTCCCGCGCGGTCAGCGGGATCTCGCGGCCGTTACGCTCGAGCCTTCGGGCCGTGAAGTCCATGCGCAACGTCCCCGCTTCCAGGCGCGCCGGCGGCGTCAGCCCCTGGCGCCTCGCCAGCGCGCGGATCCGCGCGCGCAGCTCGGCGAGCGCGAATGGTTTCCGCATGTAGTCGTCGGCGCCGGCGTCCAGTCCCCGCACGCGGTCCGCCACGTCGGCGCGGGCGGTGAGGCAGAGCACGGGGGTGAGCACGCCGTCCGCGCGCAGGCGGCGGCAGAGGTCGAGCCCGTCTCCATCGGGAAGCATGAGGTCGAGCACGATGACGTCGTGGCGCGCCTGCATCGCCTGGCGGAGACCGGTCGAGAGCCGGGAGGCGGTCTCCACGGTCATCTGCTCCGACCGGAGCGCCCGCACCAAGAGGCTGCGCGTCGGTCCGCTGTCCTCGATCACGAGCACCCTCACTTCCGTGGCGCCGCCGAGAACGCGTGGATCAGCCGCGCGACGTGCTTCGCGTGCTTGAGGTAGAGGTCGACCCGGAGGTTTTCGTCGGGAGCGTGGGCGCGCGTGTCCGGGTTGCCGAACCCCGCCGTGGCGACCGGCACGCCGAGCTCGTGGAGGAACGCGTGGTTGGGCCCCGAGCCCCCGACCATCGGCACGACCTGCATGGGCACGCCGTAGACCGGCTCGGCGGTATCCGACACCAGCCGGATGAAGGGATGGTCGGGATCGGTGCGCCCCGCCGGATTCCCGCCCAGGAACTGGACGCGGACGTCGGAGAACCCTTCCGCGTCGAGATGCGCTCGGAGCTGGCGGAGGACCTGATCCGGGGTCATGTCGGGGACGAGGCGGAAGTCCACCTTCGCGGAAGCCCCCGCCGGAAGGACGGTCTTCGAGCCAGCCCCCTGGTAACCCGAGGTCAGCCCGCAGATCGTGCACGTCGGCTCGAAGACCTCGGCGATCTTGAGCTCCACGCCGCCCGTCATGCCGCGCAGGAATTCCTTCACGCCGTACCGCGTCCGGTAGTCCTCCGCCATGTCGGGCGCCAGAGCCATCAGCTCGCGGTCGCGGGCGGTCGGCGGACGGACCGGATCGTAGAAGCCCGGGATCCGGATCCGCTCGTCCGGTCCCTTGAGCGACGCGAGCGCCCAGGTCAGACGCCACGCGGCGTTGGGGAAAATCGATCCGCCGATCCCCGAGTGGACGTCGCGCGTCAGGGCCTCGACCGACAGCTCGACATAGCAGATGCCGCGCAACCCCGCGTACTGGAGCGGCACGTCGCGGTGGTCCACGTACCCGAATTCCCAGAGGCAGGCGTCTCCTTTGAGCCGCGCGCGGTTTCGCCGCACGAAGTCGGGCAGGTGGACGCTCCCGATCTCCTCTTCCCCCTCGATCACGAACTTGATCCGGCACGGAAGCCTGTCCGCGGCGGAGAGCAGGGCGTCGATCGCGAGCAGGCGCGCCGTAAGGTGTCCCTTGTCGTCGCTCACGCCGCGACCGTAGAGACGTCCGTCCCTGCGTGCGGGCGAAAACGGAGGGCTGGTCCAGAGTTCGAGCGGCTCCGGGGGCTGGACGTCGTAGTGGTTGTAGATGAGAAGGGTGCGATCGCCCGAGCCTTCGCGCTCGGCGAGCACCACCGGATAGCCGCCGGTGGGCAGGATCTCCACGGCAAAGCCCCGGGCGCGGAGCATCTCCGACACGAGCCGCGCGCAGTCCTCCATGCCGAGGTTCTGGGCAGCGACGCTGGGCTGGGCGGCGTATCGGGAAAGCTCGGCCAGGCTCTCGTCCAGATGCTGGTCGAGATATCGGTCGATCGCGGCGAAGTCGGCCATGACGAACCATCATGGGACAGCGGGAGTGCGGCTCAAAGCCGGAAATGCGGGTCTAGAAGTAGCTCGCCGCCGTCAGCGTGACGCCCGCGAGGGGCGTGGGGTTGTTGAATCGATCCCGCCGGATCTCGTAGTACCACCCGAAGCGGGTCACGGCCAGCGGCCGATGGTAGATGTTCAGACTCGCGGACAGCCGCGATCTGGAATCCCCCTGGATCCCCCGGTCGAAATCCACCGCATCGGCGCGCAGGGCCGCGGTCAAGCGCGAGCCCCGCCAGCCGTGGAAGACGGGATCGAACAGCGTCCGAACCAGCTCGACCGACCCGCCGCACTGGCGCTCGGCGAAGAGCGGCCCGAGGCCTTTGGGGACGTCGATCGCCGCATACGCCGCTTCGCCGGAAACGCGAACGCCGGCGAGCGTTGACATCGCGTCCGCCACGACGACGTGGATCCACCGCGGGTCGTCCACACGCACGTCGTTCAGGTCTGTCTTGTTGTACTGCCCGCTCAGGGCCGAGAGCCCGAGCTCACGCTCCGGCGCGGGGCACAGCGCGACGCGCCAGGCCAGCGCGGGCAGCCCGTTGTTGTCGCCATAATTGTTGCGCCCGCGCGGAATGCGCGTGCCTCCCGGGGAATCCATGACGAGCCCCTCGTCGAACCCCGTGACGAGGTCCACCTCGTAGGAGAGCTTGGACCCATTCCCCGTCGCGGCGGACCTCCGCATTCCGATGCCGAGCTCCGCATTCGGCACCCCGATGAGCTGCGTCGCGACGAGCGAGCGTTCGGCAAAATCGTACGACGGCGCGTCGTGGACCAGATTCGTCCGCCCCAGAGGAGCGAGAAAGATGCCCGCGTGCGCTTGCATCGAGCGGGAAACGCGCACGCCCACCTCGGCGCGTTCCAGGGTGAAATCGTCCGCGCCCCGGTCCCAGCCCGCCTGGCCCACGAGGTCGATCCGGGGATGAAGATGCGCGAGGACGAATCCGTTCACGCCGCCCACCGAGAACCACTCCGGGTTCGAGACGCCGGCCTCGCGGTCCTCCGCGAATCGCAGCTCCCCGTATCCGCCGAAGGCGAGGCCATCGAGGGTGCCGTGGTACGGCGACTCGATCGGGAGCGCCGGGTAGGCGCCCGGCTCATGCGTGGTCACGCGCGGCGGGGCCGCCGCCCTGGGGGGCGCGGCCTGGACGGTTCCGCCACCGCCCGGACCGAGGAGGAACACCAATACCGCGCCGAGTGCCGCTCGCGGGCGCGTCAGCGGGACTCCACGAAGTCGACGAGCGCCGCCTGGTCTTCAGGCGGCATCGCGAGATACGCGTCGCGGGCGGCTGTCGCCTCGCCGCCATGGAGCCGGACCGCGGCGTCCACGGAATGCGCGCGGCCGTCGTGCAGGAGGAAGAGCTGCCCGTTCAGGAACTCGCGCGCGACTCGAAGGCCCCACAGAGGCGCGGTGCGCCACTCCTGCCCGTCGGCGCTCCCGTCCGGCCGGTTGTCCGCGAGCGCCGCCCCCAGATCGTGGAGCAGGAGGTCGGAGTAGAGGGTGACATCCCGGTTCGAAAGCGTCTCGATGTCATGGACGCCCGTGCGGTACGTGGGCAGGTGGCAGCCCACGCAGCGGGCCGATCCGAACAGGCTCTCACCCCGCGCGCGCCGCGCGGTCGCGGCGCCCGGGGCGGGCGGCGCGAGCATCCTCATATATTGAACGACGCTCTCGACTTCCCGGTCGCTCAGCTCCGGGTCGCCCGCCGGATCGAGACCGGGCGGATCGTGCGCCGCCAGTGGGTTCACGTTCTCGACAGGACGATAGGACGAGGTCATGCCGATGTCCTGATGGTAGGCGTCGACCGTCTGCTGGAGCAGCGACGACGTTTGGGCCTTGCGGCCGAACCTTCCCACCCTGGGACCGGGACCGCCGCCCGGCTCCGTCGATGGAACGAAGGCGGGTGGAGTCACCATGTTGGCGCGGCCCGAGATTCCGTCGCCGTCCACGTCGCCGGGATCCTCGTGGGACAGGATCGCGGAATCCGGGATCGCTTCGATCAGACCCACGCCGAAAACAGGAGGGGGCATTCGATAGGACACGTCCACCCCCGCGGGCAGCCGCTCCGGCTCGGCGCCGGGGATGGCCTTGTCCTGGATCTGAGGGCCTCCCTCCGCGAGCGCGAGATCCGTCCCGCGGCTGAACCGTGTCAGGATGTTTTCGGGACGTCCCCGCCCGTCGCCGCTGTGGCACGAAGCGCACGAGACGTTGTTGAAAATGGGCCCCAGCCCTTCGGAGATCGTGAACGCCTTCCGGAACTGAGTGTGGCCCGCCTGGAAATCGCCGAGCTCGCCGTTGCCGAGGCCCGGGAGGGGCGTATCGAAGCGCTCCCC